>WNGQ01000280.1_pt1 | contig 77504 bp, 56 predicted proteins | sample 5407661 | NCBI WGS metagenome assembly WNGQ01 (sample SAMN13153382, study PRJNA577476) | soil metagenome | isolation source: 60 cm soil or saprolite under Garry oak tree replicate 2 | place: USA:California | collected 2016-06-15
CAATGCGGCCGGACCGCCTCCAGGTCCGCCGGAACCGCGGCGACTGCGGTCTGTAGGCCGGGTGCCCCCACCCGGCATCCTGCGCCGCTTCACGCCCCCGGAACTGCGGCCACAGCGGCTCCCGCGGCGACTGCCGCCTTCAGGCGGCAGATGGATTGCACAACCCCGCCAACCGCCTCACGCCACCCGGAACCGCGCCGGCTGCGGCTTCTGCATTCCGCATTCTGCATTCTGCATTCTACCTTACCCCTATCCCCCCCGGAACTGCGGCGACCGCGGCGACGATCATGGTACTTTCCCGCGAACCACGCGAAAAAGGCTAATGAAAACGCCTTCCGAAATTCGCGTTCGTTCGCGTGCTTGGCGGGCAATCCGCAATCCGCATTCCCTAGAGCTGGCCGCGCGCAGCGCCTCACAGTGAGAAATTTGATAACCTCTTCTCGCTCAACGACCCCGTCGAGCCAGACACCCCAAAACGTCCCGCAGGGACCCAGGAAATTAGCCAGGGACGAAGTCCCTGGAAACCCATCAAAACCAAGTCAAGCGTCCCGCCAGGGACGCCTTTCTCGGCCCCATCGTGGGCGGCATCCTTGTAGATAGCCAACCGCCAACAACCAAAGCTCCGTCGGAGCGACATTGAAGCCCAAGATGCCGACCCGCTGGGGCTTGAATGGGCGGTATCCGTCTGCTACAAAGAAGCCGCTCCTACGGAACCGCCCCGGCCTTCAAATTTCTCACAGTGAGAAATTTGCTAACTCCCACGCCCACAAGGAGTTACAACTGTGTCTCAGCTAACTCTTTACAATGCGGCCAGACCGCCTCCAAGCCCGCCGGAACCGCGTCGGCTGCGGTCTGTAGGCCGGGTGCCCCCACCCGGCATCCTGCGCCGCCTCAGGCCCGCCCGAAACCGCGCCGACCGCGGCGATTAGCCTTTATTAGCGAAGATTAGCGGTTCAACCCTCTCCCGCCCCCCGGAACTGCGGCCACAGCGGCTGGCTGAATAAACCGCTAATTGGCCGACAATGCGACCGCCTCCACGCTCGGCCAGCCCCTTCAGCGCCGACCGCGGCGATTAGCGTTTATTAGCGAAGATTAGCGGTTCAACCCTCTCCCGCCCCCCGGAACTGCGGCCACAGCGGCTCCCGCGGCGACTGCCGCCTGAAGGCGGCGAGCCAGGAACGCCGCCTTCAGGCGGCAGATGGATTGCACAACCCCGCCAACCGCCTCACCCCCCACGGAACCGCGTCGGCTGCGGCCAAACCGCTAATCCGCGCTAATCAAACGCTAATTCCGCCTCCCGCCCCCCAGAACCGTGTCCGCTGCCCTTTGATTAGCGCAGATTTGCGGTTCAAAAACCTTGTGCCGCCTCACGCCGGCATCGGAATCGCAGCGACTGTGGCCCTCCACGGCTCGGCGCCAGCCTCGCTTAGTGACCGTCCGTAGGACTCCGAATAGTGACCGTCCGTAGGACCTCCGGCACTGTCCGTTTGGGGACCGCGCCGGCCTTCAAATTTCTCACAGTGAGAAATTTGCTAACCCTCACGCCCAGAAGGAGTTACGACTGTGTCTCAGCTAACTCTTTACAATGGCTCCAGGCCCTCCACGGCTCGGCGCCAGCCGTGCCCCTCCGAATTGTGACCGTCCGTAGGACCCGTTCGTAGGACCCGTCCGGAGGACCTGCCATTGAATTAAACATTGGAACGCCGGGCGTCGGTCGCCCTCTCCCTGCGAGGAACGAGCGGGAGAGGGATGGGGAGAGGGAAAATCCAATAAAAACGCGACTCCTCTCCCCGACCTGCTCCTCCGCCCCCGCCGGAAGAGAGGGACCGGCAATCCGCCCCCGAACGGTCGCATCTCCTGCGGCCTCCCGGGCCACACATCCGTTTCTGCCGCGAAGCTACTCCCAATGGTCTCGCCCCGAATGCCCAGTGCCGTAGGGCAGGCGTCCCCGCCTGCCGGTTCGGGCGGCTTCCAGCCGCGCGTTGGTGTTCGATCTCCTCGTCCTTCCAGAAACTTGGGGCAGGATGCCCCGGGAACCGGCAGGCTGGAAGCCCGCCCTACCTCCCGGGCCCCTCATCGTCTCCGCTTCGGAACCGCCCGCCGGCCTTCAAATTTCTCACAGTGAGAAATTTGATAACTCCCACGCCCAGAAGGAGTTATGACTGTGTCTCAGCTAACTCTTTACAATGCCCCCAGGCCCTCCACGGCTCGGCGCCAGCCTCGCTTAGTGACCGTTCGTAGGACCCGTCCGGAGGACCTGCCATTGAAGTAAACATTGGAACGCCGGGCGTCGGTCGCCCTCTCCCTGCGAGGAACGAGCGGGGAGAGGGATGGGGAGAGGGGAAACCAATAAAAACGCGACTCCTCTCCCCGGCCCTCTCCTCCTCCTCCGTCGGAAGAGAGGGAGAAGAGCGCGGTCGATTCCCCTAATTCAATGCCAGTCGGACGAAGTTCCCGCTCAGCCCCATCTCCGGCCTTCCAGTGCCGGGAGGGAGACAATCCGCCCCCAAACGGTCGCCTATCCTGCGGCCTACCGGGCTACTCATCCGTTTCTGCCGCGAAGCTACTCCCAATGGTCTCGCCCCGAATGCCCGGCGCCGTAGGGCAGGCGTCCCCGCCTGCCGGTTCGAGCGGCTTCCAGCCGCGCGTTGGTGTTCGATCTCCTCGTCCTTCCAGAAACTTGGGGCAGGATGCCCCAGGAACCGGCAGGCTGGAAGCCCGCCCTACCTCCCGGGCTACTCATCCGTTTCTGCCGCGAAGCTACTCCCAATGGTCTCGCCCCGAATGGCCAGCGCCGTAGGGCAGGCGTCCCCGCCGGCCGGTTCGAGCGGCTTCCAGCCGCGCGTTGGTGTTCGAGTTATCTCGTACTTCCAGAAACTTGGGGCAGGATGCCCCAGGAACCGGCAGGCTGGAAGCCCGCCCTACCTCCCGGGCCAGTCATCGTCTCCGCTTCGGAACCGCCCGCCCCCGGTCAAATTTCTCACAGTGAGAAATTTGATAACCCCCACGCCCAGAAGGAGTTATGACTGTGTATCAGCTAACTCTTTACAATGCCCCCAGCCCTCTCCCGGACCGCCCCCAGCTCCGTCAGGAGCGCCATCCTTGTAGCAACCAAAACCAAACCGGCTCTTAGCGCCATTCTGACCACTTCCTGCGTCAATTCTGCTCGGAAAAAGGCGCGCCACCACTCGGTTAGAAGATTTATTGCGATTTATCTGGACATCTTATGTTTCCCGGAGTAAAACCCTTGCCATAGCACCGGAAGGCCCTTCCAACGGGCGCGTCTGTTCGAGCGCAATGAGGTGAGCGTATTCCAAGGTATTCGGATCCACAGCCAGCGACGGTGCCGCGCCCATTGATCTGTGGAAGCAGCCGCTGAACGACCAAAGCAAAACGTGAACCTTCTCGCCCAGACGCAATCGGGCAGGGCGCGACCTCCGGGCGCGCCGGCTTCGGATGCCGGCGCGATCTGGGAACGCCGCCTTCAGGCGGCAGCCTGGAATACCCCCGGCTTTTTATCCCTGCTTAGAGCGTGGTTTGAAAATCGCCCGGTCAGGGGACCGGGCCTACATGACTCCGGGATCTTGGCCATTTCCTGTAGGCCGCATGCCCTCACGCGACGTTTGCTGGCAATTTTAAAACACGTTCTTGGCCTCCTCCCTTTCCTCCTCGCCACCACCGGCCGCGCCCAGGACGCCGTTGCCCAGGACGCCACGGTCGCTGGCGTTCCAAGCTTTGCTATTGCCGAGCGCGGCCCCAACCGTCGCATCTGGACCAACTCAGCCGGAGGCACTTACACCGAATTGGCAACCGGCATGCACTTTCTGAACAATGGCCAGTGGGTCGAGACGCAGGAACGGATCCAGGTCGCGGCGGACGGCAGCGCCGCCTACGCGACGCAGGGGCCAAGCCAGGCGATCTTCTCGGCCAACGCCAACTCCATTCCATGCATCGATCTGCTCACCCCGGATTCAAAACGCCTTCAGTCGCACGTGCTTGGATTAGCCTATTACGATGCCGCCTCCGGCAAAAACGTGATGATCGCCGAGACCAAGGACGCCGTCGGCCAGTTGCTTCCCCCCAACCAGATTCTCTACCCGGACGCGATGACCGATTTTACCTGTGATATCATGTACACATACCGGAAATGCGGTCTGGAACAGGACATCATTCTTCGGCAGCAACCGCCTCCACCGCAGTCCTTTGGACTCGACCCGGCCTCAACCAGACTGCAAGTTTGGACCGAATTCTTTGATCCGCCGACGCCGCGGATTCAGCGGCGAATGTTTTATCAGGAAGCCGATCCCCTGGTGCGCCAGGCGATGGCCGAGCCGGACTGGACCGACGATTATATCGACTTCGACGCGCTTCACATCGGCCTCGGCCAGGCCCTCTCGCTGGACGGCGCCGACTCGCTCCTCGTTTTGAAGGAATGGCTCACCATCAGCAACCGGACCTGCCTCGTGGAAAGCCTCTCCTATTCCCAGGTCAAACCTTTGCTCGACGCCCTCCCGCTTGTCGCGGCCGTTGTCCCGAGTAATCCAGGCGCCATCCAGACTGCCCTCAAGGCCCGGCCGGCTCGCTCGCGTGCGGAATTCGTCGCCCGGCTCCCCAAATCACTATTGGAGAAAGGGCGGCGCACGGAGCGGATGCAAACGGCGATGATCCATAGAGCCAGTCCCAGGGGGGTGACCTTGGACTATTCGGTGCTCGCATCGGCCACGAATTTCACGTTCAAAGGAGATACTACATATTACGTGAGTGGAACTGTAAACCTCTCGGCCACAACAACATTTGAAGGCGGATCGGTAATCAAATACGCCGCCTCCGCTTCGGCTTCCATCAGCCTGCCCAGCAACTCGTCCGGGTCGATCAATTGGCTGGCCACATCTTACCGCCCGGTGATCTTCACATCGATCTCGGATGACACCGTCGGCGAAGTCATCCCGGGTTCGACCGGCAATCCCTCGACCAATTACTGCGGCAACGGGTACCTGAATATCGTTGGCAGCACCACCAACTATCCCACGCCGTTCCTCATCCAAAACGTGCGCTTCGCGTATGCCAAGCTGGCCTTGTCCGTGGGCTACGGCAGCGGCCAGTTGCGCCACGCCCAACTGGTCAACTGCCAGAGCGGACTGCAAGCGTACTCCAGCAGTGTTTCGGTGTATAACGCCCTCTGCTTCAATGTCCTGACCAACTTCTGGGGCAGCACGGCCACGTTCTCGTGTCAAAACCTCACCAGTGACACCGCTAATTACCTGCAGGTCATGCAGGCCAATTCCACGCTCAGCCTGGTCAATTGTCTTTTGACCTCCGTCACCAACGTTAGCTACTATTCCGCCTCGTACACCAGCAACCTGACCAGCAGCGCCGGCGTGTATCAAACCGTCGGCGCCGGCGCCCACTACCTGGCCCCCAACAGCCCCTACCGCAATGTCGGCACCACGAGCATCGACGCCGCTCTGCTCAGTGATCTGCGGAAAAAGACCACCTATCCGCCCGGCGTGCTCACGAACGATTTCACCGTGAACACGACCCTCGCGCCCCTGGCCGCTCGGGACACGGACACACCGGCCTTAGGCTGGCATTATGATGTCCTCGACTATGTTTGGACCCAGCTCAACCTCACGAACGCCACCCTCCTGCTGACCAACGGCGTGGCCATCGGCTTTTACGGCACCAATGGCACCCGGCTCCTTTACGGGGCGCAATTCATCAGCGAGGGGACTCCCACCAATCTCTGCCGGCTGGTCCGTTACCCGGCCGTGCAGGAGCTGTCGATTGCCTGGGGGCCGGCCGGCAGCCTCAAGAGCCTGTTCGATCTCACCAACTCCCCCAGCGTGTTGCCCACTATCAACCTTCGCTTCACTGATCTCTCGCTGTTGGCCGGCGACGCGACGATTCTCGATTGGCGCGGATACTATATCCTTGGCAGCTTCATCCTGCGGGACTCTCAAAATCGCGGCGGGTTCCTGGATTTTAGCACCTTTTCCACCTCGGGCGGCCAAACCACCTATGGCTGGACGAACAATTATCTGGAACGGGCCACCCTCGATCTCGTGCGCAACAACTCGGCGCCCAACAAGGCCAGACTTGGGATGTATTTGCGCAACAACCTGTTCCGCAACTGCTCGCTCTTATTCAACAACCCGACCAACGATTCGCCCTTCGAGATGAAGGACAACCTGTTCGACACCGTTGACCTCGCCTATGGTGGCGCTTACGTCACCAATTCATACAACGCCTACTACAACACGACCGCCCAGGGGAGCAATTCCAAGACCTTGGCGGCGGTGGATTACCAAACCGGCCCGCTGGGCAATTTCTATTATCCGACCAACGGCACGAACCTGAACAGCCTGCGCGACGCCGGCAGCGTGACGAACGCCGGCCTCGTCGGCCTTTATCATTACACCACCACGACCAATCAAGTGCGAGAGGGCAGCACCCCCGTCGATATCGGTGCCCATTTCGTGGCCCTGAACGCCGCCGGCAATCCCGTTGACAGCGACAACGACGGCCTTCCGGATTATTTCGAAAATACCTCAGGAACCGGGGTTGTGGGCGCGGGCGAGACGGATTACCTTAACCCCGACACCGACTACGATGGCCGCAACGATTACCAGGAATTTCTGGAAGGCACAAACCCTCTCGATGCGAACAGCTTTACGCCCGTGCGGCTCGGTTACTGGCGCTTCAACACGAACACCTGGGCGAGCGAGGAGGGCAGCTTGCCCTTGCTCGCCACCAACGTGTCGAACGTGGCTGGCTTCGACCGCAACTCCCTCCAAATCAACAACACCAACGTGGCCGCCATCCTGAAATACCGCACCATCGAAACCAACGCGCTCGTGAACTTCACGCCGCTCCGATGCTCGATCCGCTTCTGGTACCGCTCTTTTTGGCAAAGCAAAGACAGCACCTGCATGGCGTGGGCGCACGACAACTTTTGTGGCGACGATCTCTCTTGCCAATCGAACTACTGTGCCGGGGTGGGCAACGGCCCCGGCCCGGGCGACTGGGTGCGGCTCTTTGAGGTGGGCAAATGGACGGCGGACAGCTCCATTGGACTGTTCGCCCTTTCGATCGATCCATACGGCACGAACCTCGTTTTCCAGACCCAGGATGGCAATGGCCACGGCCTCACGAATTTGCAGTATTACGCCAGCGTGACTTTCAGCGACACGAACCATTGGCATGAAGTCATTTTGACGTACGACTCCGGCGTCTCCTCGCTCACGATCGACGGCGGTCTCGTGGCATCGGCTTCAGGTTCGGACTATGCGCCGCGCAACGGCATCTGGACGAACGCTTTTTCCATCGGCAGCAGCACCAACGGCTCGATGCAGGCCCAAGGGATGATCGACGAACTGGAAATTTACAATCATCTACTCGGCCCGATCGAGGCCGACCAGGGCGGGAACGTCCTGGGTGCCACGGTGAGTGCCTCGCCGCCAAGCATCCAGTTGGGCTGGCGCACCACGTTCATCCAACAGGGGCCGGCGGCCGTGTACAGAAGGCCTCCGGGCAGCGCAACTTGGACGACGCTCTCAACGAACATTCCCGGCCTGACCTTCACCGATACGAACGTGGCAGTTGGTTCACGATACGAGTATCAATATAAGCCTTTGCTCACCGTCCCCGGCTACATCCTGTCCGGAATCAATGCGACCCCGATCGATTACCGGGGCAAGGTGATCTTGCTCGTCGATCAGACGTTGACCAACGCTTTGGCCACCAACCTCACCCAATTGACCCAGGACCTAGTCGGCGACGGCTGGAAGGTGATCCGCCATGACGCGCCGCGCCACGATGACGCGACTTGGGCCAACAACACCAACAACATCGCGGTGATCAAAGGCTGGATCACAAATGATTACAACGCCGATCCGACAAACACGAAAGCCATCTACGTCCTCGGCCACGTCTCGATTCCCTATTCGGGGTGGATCAACCCGGACGGCCACTTCGCTCGCCCCTGGCCATGCGATGGTTATTACGGGGACATCGACGGCAACTGGACCGACTCGAGCAACCCGTGCTGCCAAACAAACGGTGTTTACAACGTGCCGAACGACGGGGTTTTTGACCAGAACAGTTATCCAACCAACGCGCTCGGCGTTGTCGGCTTGGAGTTAGGCATCGGGCGAGTTGACTTCGCTAATATGCCGATTTTCGGATCGAACGCGCCGCCCGGCGTCACGCCGAGGTACGAAAGCGACCTGCTGAAGCAATATCTGGACAAAACCCGCCGCTACCGCCAAAAGCTCACATCTGTCGAAACCAGGACAATTGTCACGGATGTTGACGTGAACGTCGCTAGTGCCGCCGACTACACGGTCTATCCGAATGCGGATCGAAACAACAGTCGGGTCAGCGGCCTCGACCCGGGAACGATGATTGATGGCGATTTATTCTATCAAACGAACAAAAGCTACCTGCTCGGCCTGGAGCTTGGTTACGGCAACTACAACGCCATTTCTGGCGTGCCTCATACCTCCGCGAATCTGACCTATTCAGCGAACGAGCCGCAGATCGGTTTCTACTTGCTTGGAGGTTCCTTTTTCGGCGATTGGCATTACTCGGACGACTTGCTGCGAGCAGTCTTGGGGACGCCTAATTATGGATTTGGTTCCATGTACGAGTACGGCACTCGCTGGGACCTCTACCCAGTGGGCCTTGGGGAAACGATGGGGGCCGCGTTGCAGCAGACGGTTGCACACGGCGCCAGTCTCAATTCGGTCGATGCCTTCCTTTTGGGCGATCCGACACTCCGACTGCAAATGCTTGCCCCTCCCTCAAATGTCTCCTGGACGACTGCAGGAAGCAATGTTTCCCTGACCTGGAATCCTTCCCCTGAATCAGGGGCGCAGTACTGGGTGTACCGCTCGACCAACGGCGTGTCCGGCGATTTCCTCCGGCTGACGGCTCAGCCACTGACCGGCCCGAGCTACACTGACAGTTCGGCTCCGTCCGGTCAGAAAACCTACGAGGTGCGCGCGTTGAACACGGTCATAACTGGAAGCGGATCCTTCACAAACGTAAGCAACGGCATTTTCACGATAGTTAACTAAAGCACAGTATGAAAACACATTCGCCCTCCGTGATCAGGACCACACAAAAAACCCTGCTCATCACGGCCGCCGTCCTCGCGAGCCACCAGCTTCAAGGACAGGGCACGGTGGACTTCTCAAACGTCGGCCTCGCCAATTCCTTTGTTTATGACGATAGATCGGGCACCTCGGTGAGAGCGCAGGTGGGAACCACCTTTTCCGTCGCCCTGTACTGGGCGCCGGTGAACCCACTCAATCCCCCTACTCCGCCGGATCCATCGCTGTTCACGCAACAGGGCCCGTCGGCTAACATCGGTCCCTCCGCGGGAGATTACTCCGGTGGAGTTATCACCATCACAACCATAAGCCCGCCTGGCGGCTTGGCATGGTTCCAGGTGAGAGCTTGGGAGACGGCATGTGGCAGTACCTTCGAGCATGCGTATGAAATGTCTGGGTCGACCGGCGTAAGCGCCATTATCGATGCACAGACGGGCGATCCGACCAGTGGCGGAAGCCCGGGGCGGTTGGCTGGCATCGGCCCAATCCACGTCGGTCTGGCCGTCGGCCCGCCTTTCAGCGACCCCTGTGTCCCCGAGCCATCGACGGTTCTGCTGGGCTTGCTAGGAGCCATCGTAGTTTTCGGCTTCAGCCGGCACAAACGGTCCGGGTGACCCGGTCCTGGCCGGCGGTTTCTCCATTGGCAGCAGCCCCAACGGCGCGATGCAATGCCAGGGAATGATCGACGAACTGGAAATCTACAATTACGGCATCGGCCCAATCGAGGCGGCCCAAGGCGGAAACGTGATGAGCGCCACTGTGGCAGCCTCGCCGCCTTCCGTCCAGCTCGGCTGGCGCATCGCATGGGTCAATGGCCAGAACCAGCAGCAGCCGAAGACCCTAACGAGAAGGCCGCTCGGCGGTACAAACTGGACGACGCTCTCCACGAACGTCACCGGCCTGACCGTCACCGACACGAACGTGACCGTCGGCTCACGGTACGAGTATCTGCTTGATTTTCATGACGGGCTCGGCACACAGGAGTACATCCTGTCCGGAATCAACGCGACCCCGATTGATTACCGTGGCAAGCTGATCCTGCTGGTCGATCAAACCCTCACGAATGCCCTGGCCACCAACCTCACGCAATTGACGCAGGACCTCGTCGGCGACGGCTGGAAGGTCATCCGCCATGACGCGCACCGGCACGATGACGCGACGTGGAGCAACAACACCAACAACATCGCGGTGATCAAAGGCTGGATCACAAATGACTACAACGCTGATCCGACGAACACCAAGGCAGTTTACATCGTGGGCCACGTCTCGATTCCGTTCTCAGGCTGGCTAAGCCCTGACGGCCACGGCCTTCGCCCCTTCCCTGCGGACGGTTACTACGGCAGCATCGGGGAGACGAATTGGACGGACTCGCTCAACCCGTGCTGCCAAACAAACGGCTTTTACAACATACCGAACGACGGCATTTTCGACCAAAGCGTTCTCCCGAAAAACCAGTTCTTGGGTGTCGGCAGAGCTGACTTCGCCAACATGCCGGCATTCAACAGCACCAACGTCCCAGGGGTTCCGCCGAAATCCGAGACCGACCTGCTTGAGCAGTACCTGAACAAGAACCACGCATTTCGCAACAAAGCATTCCAATTTGCTGACCGTTCCGTGGCCGCCTCTTCGTACCCGCCAGGTTCAGTTGGCCTTTTTGCCAGCGCAGACAGGACGGCAAGCCGTTTATACGGCTTTGATAGTTCGAGGGTCGACGCCGGCGACCCGCTCGCGGTCACCAAGAATTCGCATTTGATTGGTTTCGCAGCCGGGTACGGAAATCCAAACGCCATGAACGTTATCGGAAATGACCACCACTCGGCGGATCTGGCTGATCCGAGCAAAGAACCCATGGTTGGCTTTTATGTCCTCTCGGCCTCCTACTTTGGGGCATGGCATCTGCAGGACGATTTCCTGAGGGCGACGATCGCGACGCCCACCTACGGCCTCGAGGCCATGTATGCGGTTTTGCAAGTCGAAACGCAGTTGCCGCTGTACCTGGAACCGGTCGGGTTGGGAGAGCCCATCGCGGCTGCGGTGACGCGCACGATAACCAACCAAGAGGCCAGCGTAGAGATTACACTGCTTGGTGACCCAACGCTTCGCTTTCAGGTAATTGCGCCTCCATCCGGCTTGGCCGCGACGACGAATCAAAGCTCGGTGATCCTGAACTGGACAAGCTCATCTGAGCCAGGCGCGCAATACTTCGTGTATCGTTCAACGAACGGACTCGATGGAGATTTTCTCAGGCTCTCGCAAGCCATCAACACGATCAGTTACACCGACAGTTCGCCGCCAGCCGGCCAGAAAATGTATCAGGTCCGCGCCGCCAGGATCATTACCGCCGGCAGCGGGTCTTTCACAAACCTAAGCCAGGCGGTGTTCACCACGGTTAACCAATAGCGAAACACTTGTTATGAACTCATATTGCAATTTAACCATCCGGTCCCTGCAAAAGGCAACATTAATCGGGCTCGCCGCCTCAGCGGCTCTCCAACTTCACGCCCAAGGAACCGTATATTTCGCCAACAACCCCAACTCCTTTATTTACGACGCAAGATTTGGAACTCTGGTGAAAGTACCGGTAGGCACCGCCTTTTCGGTGGCATTGTACTGGGCGCCCCAGGTCGTCGGGGTTAGTACTCCGCCCGATCCGAGTACATTCCAGCAAGTGGGCCCAACTGGTCACATTGCCCCTCTGCCGGGAGACTACCTCGTTGGAGTTGTCACCATCCCGGGCATAACGCCGCCTGGCGGCATGGCTTGGTTCCAAGTCAAAGCGTGGGAGACGGCGTGTGGCACCACGTTCGAGCAGGCGGCCAATCACCCAGGAAACTTGGTCATCGGCGAAAGCAACCTCATCGACATTCGGACCGGTGACCCCACCACCGGTGGCACTCCGCCACTGTTGACTGGCATTGGCTCAATCTACCTCGGGCCAATCGACCCGCCCTTCACCGACTCCTGTGTCCCCGAGCCGTCGACGATCCTGCTGGTTTTCATGGGAGCAGCAACCGTGTGTTTCTTCTCACGAAAAAATCGGAACGCCTAGCGAGCCAGGCCGCTGGCGCTTCAACACGAACACCTGGGCGAGCGAGGAGGGCAGCTTGCCCTTGCTCGCCACCAACGTGTCGAACGTGGCCGGTTTCGACCGCAACTCGCTCCAGATCAACAACACCAACGTGGCCGCCATCTTGAAATACCGCACGATCGAAACCAACGGCCTGGTAAACTTCACTCCGCTGCGAAGCACGATCCGCTTCTGGTACAAACCGTTTTGGCAAAGCACCGACACGATCTGCGCCGCCACTTGCCAGGCGCAAGCCCAGCAGTATTACCCGGGCGACCCCGCTGACCAATCCAACTACCTAAACGAGTGCATGGCCGCGTACTGCTCCTGGCTCACAAATGGCACCGGCCCCGAGAATTGGGTTCGCCTCTTCGAGATTGGCCAATGGACAGCCGACAGTTCCATCGGACTCTTTGCCCTCTCGATCGATCCGTACGGCACGAACCTCGTCTTCCAGACGCAGGATGGCCATGGAAACGGCATCACCAACATGCAATGTTACGCCAGCCCGTATTTCAGCGACTCGAATCATTGGCATGAAATCATTTTGACGTACGACTCCGGTCTCTCCTCGCTCACGATCGATGGCACCCTCCTGGCGTCGGCTTCAGGCCCTGACTACGCCCCGCGCAACGCGGTCTTGGCCGGCGGCTTTTCCATCGGCAGCAGCACCAGCGGCGCGATGCAATGCCAGGGGATGATCGACGAACTGGAAATCTATAATTACGTTATCGGCCCAATCGAGGCGGCCCAAGGCGGAAACGTGATGAGCGCCACCGTGAGCGCCTCGCCGCCTTCCATCCAGCTCGGTTGGCGCATCGGATGGCCCAGGGGGCAGAACGAACAACTGTACCAATGGACGCTCTTGAGGCGGTCCTTGGGCGCCACCAACTGGACAACGCTCTCCACGAACGTCACCGGCCTGACCTTCACCGACACGAACGTGACCGTCGCTTCACGTTACGAATATCAGCTTCAATTTAATGACCCGTCGGTTACAGTGGAGTACATCCTGGCCGGAATCAACGCCACGCCTGTTGACTATCGCGGCAAGGTGATTCTGCTCGTGGACCAAACGCTCACCAACGCGCTGGCCGCCGACCTCACGCAGTTGGCCCAGGACCTGGTCGGCGACGGCTGGAAAGTCATCCGCCATGACGCGCCGAGACACGATGACGGTACCTGGGCCAACAACACCAACAACATCGCGGCGATCAAAGGCTGGATCACCAATGATTACAACGCCGATCCGACGAACACGAAAGCGATCTACATACTCGGCCATGTTTCGATTCCGTATTCCGGTTGGATCATCCCGGACGGCCACTACCTTCGGCCCTGGCCGTGTGATGGTTACTACGGCGACATCGACGGCATCTGGACCGATTCACGCAACCCGTGCTGCCAGACAAACGGCGCGTACAACGTGCCGAACGACGGCATTTTTGACCAAGACAGCTTTCCAACGAATGCGCTGGGCGTGGTCGGCCTGGAGTTGGGAGTCGGCCGGGTTGACTTTGCCAATATGCCAGTTTTCGGCGCCAACGCGCCACCGGGGGTCACGCCCAAATATGAAACCGACTTGCTGAAACAGTACCTCGATAAAACTCGCCGCTACCGGCTCAAGCTCGCGCTGGTGGCCGCTAGCACAACTGTGGCAACTTATGACTTCACCGACGAGACGATTTACGACAACGCGTTACGAAGCAACAGCCGAGTCAGCGGTCTTGACCCGGGAACGAGCGTCGCCGGCGACCTATTCTATCAAACCAATAAGAGCTACTTGTTCGGGCTTGAAACCGGGTTTGGAAATTACGATGCGATCGGGAACGGGGGTCTCCATACCTCTGCGAATCTTACTTACTCCGCGAACGAGCCTCAGATCGGCTTCTACTTTCTTGCCGGCTCCCTTTTCGGTGATTGGAACCGGCCGGACGGTCTGCTCCGCGCGGCCTTGGGGACAGCCAACTATGGCTTTGCATCGATGTATGAATACCAGACAACCTGGTCCCTTGAGCAGCTCGGCCTCGGGGAAACCATAGGCGCAGGACTGCAGCGGACAGTTGCCAATGGTGGCGGCCCAGTGTACTCGGTGGACCTTTTTCTGTTGGGTGATCCGACGCTCCGAGTCCAAATTCAGGCCCCGGCTTCAAGTCTGTCGGGAACGCCTGTCGGAAGCAATGTTGCTCTGAGTTGGAATCCTTCCACTGAATCAGGAGCCCAGTACTTGGTGTACCGCTCCACCAATGGGTTGTCCGGGGATTTCCTCCGGCTGACCTCGCAGGCTTTGGCGAGCGCGACATACACAGATAGCCCCGCGCCGTCGGGTCAGAAAACCTACGAGGTTCGCGCCTTGAAAAGCGTCACAACAGGAAGCGGATCATTCACAAACCTGAGCAATGGCATTTTCACAACCGTTAACTAAAGTCACTTATGAACAAATCAATCATACTGCTCATCTGCTCCTCATGCGCGTGGGGTGGTCTCGGAGCCCCATTCGAGGACCTCGGCTTCGACGAAGCCAACACTAATAATCTGGTCACTGGAGGGCCTGGGCTGGGTACAGGGACAATTGGCGACCTGCTGCCCGGCTGGCGACTGCAGCTCGCCACTGGCCCGTACACCGATCTGCTGTGGGTAAATTTAGAGGCGTCCGGTCTAGGTCTGGCGTCCCTGTATAATCGGAACAACAATGCGCTAGGCTTTCCCCAGACACATTTCCCGGTCTCAGGCATTTACTCTTTTGCCATGTATCCAAGCTACGGAATCAATGGAGGTGGCCCGTATACTCCGTTTATCCTGTCACAAAAAGGGGACGTGCCTGCGAACGCGCAGACCTTGCACTTCACGATCTATGGCAGCCCGTTCGAGGTTCGAGCCAATGACTCGCTGCTGTCCGTCTCCTACACGCAAGGACCGCCGACGACCGACCCGAACACCCGGATGTCTGAGGCCGTTGGCGACATTTCCGCATTCGCCGGCCAAACGGTCACGCTAAAATTCACCACTCTCGATACCGATGGCTTTACCACCTTTGTGAATGGTCTGGACAGCATCTACTTTGCCCCCGTGCCGGAGCCGGGAAGCTCAACCCTCTTTTCCGCTGGGTTGTTAGGTCTCGGGAGCCTTTGGCTGTTGCGGCCACGCCTCGCGCGGGGACACCCCCGCAACTGAGGGCAAGGTGATTTCGCCGGTGGATCAAACGCTAACGAACGCGCTGGCGACCAACCTCACCCAGCTAACGCAGGACTTGGTCGGCGACGGCTGGAAGGTCATCCGCCACGACGCCCCACGGCACGACGACGCAACGTGGAGCAACAACACAAATAATATCGCCGTGATCAAAGGTTGGATCACAAATGATTACAATGCCGATCCAACGAACACAAAGGCCATTTACGTCTTGGGCCACGTCGCGATCCCCTTTTCAGGCTGGCTAAGCCCTGACGGCCACGGCCCGCGCCCCTTTCCAGCGGACGCCTATTACGGCAGCATCGGTGAAACGAATTGGACGGACTCAACCGTCAATCAGCAAACGAACGGGCTCAGCAACGTTCCTGGCGACGGCATTTTCGATCAGAATTCGTTGCCGATAAACCAGTTCTTGGCGGTTGGCCGAGTTGATTTCGCCAACATGCCTGCCTTCAACACGACCAACGTCCCCGGGATTCCGCCTAAATCCGAGACCGACCTGATCAAGCAGTACCTGAACAAGAACCACGCATTTCGCAACAAAGCATTCCAATTTGCTGACCGTTCCACCGTCGCGTCTGCGTACCCCGCCAGCTCGGTCGAGCTTTTCGCCAGCGCAGACAGGACGGCCAGCCGTCTGTACGGCTCTGATACTGCCAGAGTGGACGCTGGGGACCTATTTTACAGCACCAACAAATCGTACCTGTTCGGATTTGAGGCGGGCTACGGTGGCACAGATGTCATTGGCGACGGCTCCGGCCTCCACGACCACCACTCGGCGGATCTGGCTGACCCGAGCAAGGAACCAATGGTGGGCTTTTACGTGCTTTCGGCCTCCTACTTTGGCGCATGGCATCTGCAGGACGATTTCTTGCGGGCGACGATCGCCACGCCCACTTATGGTCTCGAGGCCATCTACGCCCTTGCGTCCGGCGGCCACCAGCTTGCCGTGTACTTTGAACCCCTCGGCCTCGGCGAACCAATCGCCGCCGGTGTGAACCGAACAATAAACGACAAATTCCCCGACGTAGAAATCACCCTCCTGGGTGATCCAACGCTCCGGTTCCAGGTTATTGCGCCACCATCCGGCCTGACGGCAACGACGAATCAAACTTCCGTAAACTTGGTGTGGAGTCCATCTTCTGAACCTGGCGCGCAATACCTTGCGTATCGGTCAACCAATGGGCTCGACGGAGATTTCCTTAAGCTTGCCGGACCAGTAGCCACGTTCAGTTTCACAGACAACTCTCCACCGAGCGGTGCAAAAACGTACTCAGTTCGAGCCGCTAAACTCGCCAGTACCGGGAGCGGCTCCTTTACGAATTTAAGCCAAGCAGTGTTCACCACGGTTAACTAATAGCGAGACCGATTATGAAAGCACATCACCGTTTGACCTCTCGGCGACTGCAAGTGGCAGCCCTAACCGCGTTCGCAGCCTCAGCGTCTCCGCAGCTCCGCGGGCAGGGCACGGTCAACTTCTCCAACGCCGGCATCGCCAATTCCTTTGTTTATGACGACCGTTTTGGAACAGAGGTGAAAGCACCGGTGGGAACCACCTTTTCGGTGGCATTGTACTGGTCGCCCCAGGTCGCTGGGGTTAGTACTCCGCCCGATCCGAGTACATTCCAGCAAGTGGGCCTAACTGGTCACATCAGTACCTTTCCGGGAGAGTACTTCGTTGGAGTTGTCACCATCGCAGGCATAAACCCGCCTGGCGGCTTGGCTTGGTTCCAAGTGAAAGCCTGGGAGACGGCGTGCGGCAGTACCTACGAGCAGGCATACAATCGCGGAGAGACGGCGCTCGGCACAAGCAGCGTCATCGAGATCAGGACAGGTGACCCCACAACTGGCGGGAGCCCGGCGTGGTTGACTGGCATCGGTTCAATCCACATCTTAGGGCCCCTCGGCCCGCCCTTCGGCGACCCGTGTGTGCCCGAGCCATCGCCGATCGTTCTGGGCTTGCTGGGAGCCATCGTAGTCTTCGGCTTCAGCCGGCACAAACGGTCTGGGTGACGCCCGGAATTCTGGTCGTGCGACGTCGTGGCCCCATCCAGCCTGCTCACCAAACGCTCACCAACGCGCTGGCAACGAACCTGACGCAGTTGACTCAGGAACTGGTCGGCGACGGCTGGAAAGTCATCCGCCATGACGCCCCCCGGCACGATGACGCGACTTGGAGCAACAACACCAACAACATCGCGGTGATCAAGGGCTGGATAACCAACGATTACAACGCCGACCCCACAAACACGAAGGCGATTTACATCGTGGGCCACGTCTCGATTCCATTTTCAGGGTGGTTAAGCCCTGATGGGCACCCCGCCCGCCCGTTTCCTGCGGACGCCTACTACGGAAGCATCGGCGAAACGAATTGGACTGACTCTACGGTCAATCAGCAAACGAACGGGGTGAGCAACATTCCAGGCGACGGCATTTTCGATCAGAACTCGCTGCCGAGGAACCAGTTCTTGGGCGTCGGCAGGATTGATTTCTCCAACATGCCTGCATTCAACACAACGAACGCCCCCGGCATCCCGCCAAAATCCGAGACGGACCTGCTCAAGCAATATCTCAATAAGACCCATAGCTTTCGAACCAAACTCTCGCAATTTCGTGGCCGAGCCATAGTCAATACGCCGCCGCCGAATTATCCGTACGTGCAGTTTTTGTTCGACAGCGCCGCGATCATAACGAGCCGGTTGTTCGGATTCGACCCAATTCCGGCCGACGTTGGAGATCTGTTTTACAGTACCAACAAATCGTACCTTTTCGGATTTGAGGCGGGCTACGGCAACCCAAATGTCATTGGCGACGGGTCTGGGCTTCATGACCACTACTCGGCTGACCTGGCCGATCCGAGCAAGGAACCGATGCTCGCTTTTTACGTTCTCACCGGTTCGTTTTTTGGTGAATGGCAGCAGCAGGACAACCTGCTGCGGGCCGCGATCGCGACCCCCACGTACGGACTGGAGGCCATGTACGGGCTAAACACCACCCTCTTCTATGAACGGCTCGGGCTGGGCGAGCCAACCGCCGCCGGTGTGACCCGTACCATAACCAATCAAACCACCGACGTGGAGATTACTCTCTTGGGGGACCCAACCCTACGGTTTCAGGTTACTGCGCCAGCATCCGGCCTGGTAGCAACGACGAATCAAAGCTCGGTGATCCTGAACTGGACGCCATCCCCCGAACCAGGCGCGCAATACTCCGTTTATCGATCAACGAACGGCCTGGACGGCGATTTCACTAAGCTTTCCGGACCCACAGCCACCTTCACGTTCACCGACAATTCACCCCCGGCCGGAGTTAAAATGTACGCCGTCCGAGCCGCTAGACTGCTGACGACCGGTAGCGGCTCCTTCACAAACTTCAGCCAAAGCATCCTCGCAACCGTTAACCAATAATTGTTTATGAGAAGCTATTCACGTTCGATCATTACGCCGATGCAAAAAGCGGTGCTCATCACGATCGCACTGCTAACGAGCCACAGGCTTCAGGGACAGGGCACGGTGAACTTCTCGAACGTCGGGCTAAATTCGCCTGTGGGCATCACGTGCACCACGGGGTTCATGCCTGCACCTGCCGGAACGACGTTTAGCGTCGCGCTCTACTTTGCTCCATCCCCGCCTGGTATCTCAACACCGCCGGACCCTTCGACCTTCACCCAAGTGGGAGCGGCTGCCTTCCTAGTCGCTCCCGGCATTTATGACGCCGGGATTCGCACCGCCCAGATCACGCCTCCGGGAGGGCTTGCATGGTTCCAAGTAAAAGCATGGGCCACGGCATACGGCAGTACTTATGAGCAGGCGCTGGCCTATGGAGCGAACCTGATCGGCGTAAGCGGCATGATCGAAATCTTAACCGGCAACCCAACCCCTCCTGCGACAACTCCGGCAAGATTGACGGGCATTGGTCCAATCGGGCTTAACCTCGATCCCGTTCCTTGCGTGCCCGAGCCATCGGCCATCCTGCTGGTTTTCCTGGGAGCAGTAACTTTGTGGTTCTTGCCACGAAACAATCGGAACGCTTAGCAGACCAGGGCACCTGTGCTTCAACACCAACACTTGGGCGAGCGAGGAGGGCCGCTTGCCCTTGCTCGCCACCAACGTGTCGAACGTGGCCGGTTTCGACCGCAACTCGCTCCAGATCAACAACACGAACGTGGCCGCCATCCTGAAATACCGCACCATCGAAACCAACGGCCTCGTGAACTTCACGCCGCTGCGGACCTCGATCCGGTTCTGGTACCGCTCTTTTTGGCAAAGCAAAGATAGCATTTGTCTCGCCATCTGCGAGGCGCAGCGTTACTCCGCAGATTATTGCGCGACGTACAACTGTGCCGGCGTGGGAAACGGGTCCGGTCCGTTAAGGGGTCAGTTCTTGATAATGGTCACTCGTCGCCAGCGGTCCTTTGAAAGGGGTTTGCTTTTCTAAAGGCGTCAGCCATTAGGGCGTGGGGCGCTGCAGAATTGACAGCCATCGGGGCATGGAGCTCAACCTCACCAACGCCACCCTCCTGCTGACCAACGGCGTGGCCGTCGGCTTTTACGGCACCAACGGCACCCGCCTGCTCTACGGGGCGCAGTTCATCAGCGAAGGCTCCCCCACCAACCTCTGCCGGCTGGTCCGCTACCCGGCCGTGCAGGAGCTGTCGATTGCCTAAAAGGGATCAAACCATAGTCCTGGCCCATTGGGGACGGCTCCGACTACTGCTGTCCGCCAACGACGAGCCTCTGCTCAACAGCATCCGCCCAACGCCACGTTGGTCCCGGATTCAGCCCGCCAACTCTTAAAATCAAAGCAAAGCCCATCCGTGGCATCGGTGCGATCCGTGGTCAGTTTGTCCCCCGGCCTTGGATTCAAGTCCGTGGCCCCCTTCGTTTCCTTCGTTTCCTTCTGTGAATCTGTCTCCCTGGCTTTCGAGCCAAGGCAAAGCGGTTTACAGAAGCCAACGAAGCCAACGAAGAGCTTGCTCTCACGTTTTGGAATCAAGACCGCGGCCCCCTTCGTTTCCTTCGTTTCCTTCTGTTATTCTCAGTCCCCGGTCTTCGAGCCAAGGCCAAGCCCCTCGGTGATCTCTGTATTCTCTGTGGCTGTCCTGAGCTTCCCGGCTCGGGAATCAAAGCAAAACGTAATTGTTCAGGGTGGAGGTTGAACCGCTCATCTTCGCCAATGCCAGATCGAGCGTTCCGCGGTTGCTTCGGACCTCGGCACCAACACCTGAATAATTACAGCAACGCTGCGTTCGCGTTTTTAGCGTGGTTCGCAGGCGTTTGCCCTCCGGTTTTGGAATCACCGCCGCCGCCTGCCTACTTCACCGTCTCCTTGAACGTCTGACTCCACAATATTCGATAATGCTTGCCCTTGCCCGGCGACCAAAACTGTTGCGCGGGCACATCCGTCTCAAAGAACGTGCACCGGTACTCCAGGAGATATTCCTCGCCGGGGATGGGCAGCTCGTTCCGGTTGCGCGTGAAAAGGTGTGCGTACGGCGCGAAGTCCAGCCCGGCTCGCAGACTGAACCCGTCCAGCGGCAGCAGCCGGCCGTCGCGGTAAATGTGCCCCGCGCACTCGATCCCGGTGCTCATCTTCGCGCCGACGGTCAGGTTCGTCGGTTGCAGCCCGCCAAATCCGACCGACAAAACTTCCGCGGTTCGCTCAACGTTTAGCCGCGTGGGCACTCGAACCGTAACCGGATGCCGCGTGGCCGGGTCGGCATCGGCAATCGGCGGAATCGCTCCGATGTTGGACCGGGCGATGGTCCAGCGAGTGCCATCGTACTCGCATCCGAAAACCGCCATCGCAACTAGAAGGAGCAGGCACCAGTTCTTCATAAGCGCGCCGGCCGCCGGCCGGCCGAAACTCCGGTAATCTCCGGGTTCCAATTCGCAGGTTCGATTCTGTGGCTCACAACTCAGATAAGCCGTTTGCGGATTGGATTGCAATATCTAATCTGAACGGCGCTGGGAAAACGTCACACAAAAAATCTCCCTCTCCCCTTCGAACGGGGAGGCGCCACCCTCGCCCATCGGATGGGAGAGGGAGAATCTCCTGTCGCGCTTGCGCCAATCCAGAGCGCCTGAACTCGTCGCGGCGCGGGATGCGCTGTTCCCTCTCCTGGGGAGAGGGAGAATCGCCAGCCGCTCGTCGGCTGCGGCGTTCGCACCGATCTCTGAAGCTGCCCTGACGCGCGCAAAATGGCGCGGCTCATTTTGCTGGGCAAAGGCGGCGCTTTTGTTATGAACCCAGCCATTATGCACACGAGATTCACCCGCGCGGCCCTGGTCATCGTTTGTTTCGTCTTGGCCCCGCCGGTTCGGGCGAAAGACGACGTCGCGGCCGCGCGCCGGCAGGCCGAAGCGTGGCGGGCCGATCACCGAATCATCGATCTGCACCAGCACATCGACTACACGGAAGAACACCTCGCCCGCGACGCGCGGATCATGGACGCCGTGGGTCTGGGCATCGGGGTGAACCTGAGCGGGGGTTACGTGACGCGCACGAACGATGCGCCGTCTGAATTCGAGCGGAATAAGACGCTGGCCGACAAACTTTTTCCCGGCCGCTTCCTCCATTACATGAACCTCGATTATTCGGATTGGGACAAGCCGGACTTTTCCGAGCGCGCCGTGAAGCAGATCGAGGAGGGCCGCCGGCTCGGCGCGGCCGGCTTCAAGGAATACAAGCGCCTGGGACTTTATCTGCGCGACGGCGCGGGCAAGCTGATCAAGATCGATGATCCCAAGCTCGATCCGATGTGGGAACGGTGCGGGGAATTGAACTTGCCGGTGTCGATCCACGTCGGTGATCCGCGGGCGTTCTGGCTCCCGTTCGACGAAGGCAACGAACGCTGGAAGGAATTGAAAGACCATCGCAGTTGGTGGTTCGGCGACCGGAAAAAATTCCCGCCCCGGATGGAACTGCTCGAGGCGCTCAACCGCGTCATCGGGCGGCATCCCCGGACGACGTTCGTCTGCGTTCACTTCGCCAACAACGCGGAGGACCTCGAATGGGTGGACCGCGCGCTGAGCCGTTACCCGAACATGAACGCGGACCTGGCGGCGCGCATTCCGGAGATCGGACGGCACGATTCCGAGCAGGTCCGCCGCCTGTTCCTCAAGCATCAGGACCGGATTTTCTTCGCGACCGATTTCCAGGTCTATAACCGGCTGACGCTCGGTTCGAGCGGCAGCGAGCCGCCGCCCACCGACGCCGACGCGGCGGCGTTCTACGCGAAGGAATGGCGCTGGCTGGAAACGCGCGACCGCGATTGGCCGCACATGACGCCGATCCAGGGGGATTGGACCATCAGTTCCATCGGCCTGCCCGCCGCCGTGCTGCGGAAGGTCTATTTCGACAACGCGCGGAAGTTGCTCGCCCGCTCGCTGCCGCCGCCCACCATGAAAGCGGCGCGGGTGGCGGACGACTTCAAGCCGGACGGAAATCTGGCGAAGGCGGCCTGGCAAAAGGCGAAGCCGGCGTGGCTCGAATACGAGTCGGGCGATTACCGCGCCCGGCCCGAATTGTCCACGGCGGTGCGCGCGCTTTGGTCGGATAACTATTTGTATCTCGGTTACGAATGCCCGTTCACGAAGCTCACCGTCTTCGAGCCGCCCTCGCTGGACAAGGAACGCCTCGGCTTGTGGGACCGGGACGTGGTGGAAGCGTTCATCGGGAGCGACGGGCAAAACATCAAGCGCTACACCGAATTCGAAGTCGCGCCCACCAACGAAAAGCTCGATCTCACGCTGAACTTGCCGGACCGGGATTTCGATTGGAGCAGCCATTTCGAGTCCGCGATCAAGGTCGATAAACGGGGCAAAATCTGGACCTGCGAATTGCGAATTCCGCTGAAGGCCCTGAGCGAGACGAAGCCCGCCGCCGGCGCGCAATGGCGTTTGAACCTCTACCGCTGCGACCGCGCCGGAAACGCCTTCCTGGCCTTTAGCCCGACGCTGACCCAGACCTTCCACACGCCGGAAAAGTTTGGGATTTTGGAATTTGGGGAGTGATGGAGCGGGGGATGGTTAGCAGCTTGTTCAGAAAGTAGCAGCCGACGTGAGGAGGCTCTCCATCGCTTCTTTTTCCCAGGAAATTTGAGCCTCGTTACCTCGGCTGCTACGGGAAGTGGCGTTTTTCAACGGGCTGTTAGTGGTCATCAAAACTTGTCAGCACGACCCGTTTGCCCGATATTTTGGCCGCATGAGCATTGACGCTAAAAAAGTGGCCGAAGTGCTGGCCTTGCCGGAACGAGACCGGGCGTTCCTTGCCCGCCAACTCATCGCCAGCCTCGACGACTCCGTGGACACTGAGTCGGAAACGCCGTGGCAGGAAGTCATTCACCGTCGCGCCCGCGAAATCGAGGAAGGCAAAGTCAGTGGCCGCCCGGTGGAACAAGTCGTCCAGGGCATCCGCGCCAAGCTCCGTGCGCGTCGTCGTTCATCCTGAGGCCGGCCAGGAGCTGGCGGCCGCGGCCCTTTGGTGTGAGGAACGGCAGCCGGGCCTGGGCAGTGACTTCGTCGGCGAATTTGAACACACGCTGCGCCGCGTCGCGGCCGAGCCGGAACGCTGGCGCAGAATGCGGGGCGACAATCGCAAGCTCAACTTCCGACTGTTCCCGTTCGCCATCGTTTACCGTCCGCGCCCCGACGCGCTCTACGTCACGGCTCTCATGCACCTGCACCGCCGTCCGTTCTACTGGAAAGATCCGGTATGAGGATGGCGGTTTGCATTGGGCGTCCGTGGGGATGGTTTTTATCGGTGGGGGAGCGCGATCCGTCCCGGTGTTGACTGTTAACTGTTTGGAGCTTCATGGCACCATCTGACCAGCGATTTTACGACTTGATTGCGGAGGAGTTTCGGGCACGTCGATTGGTCGATGGGCTTTGGATTCGGGCTTTCAGCGAGGCGGCTGGTGACGAATCGAAGGCGAGAGCGCTTTACATTGGCTACCGGGTCGAACAGTTGAAGGCCGCCGAGGAAGCAGGTCACGCCACGGCTGAGCAGCAGGCTGCCTTCCGAGGTGAGGCGGCGGCACCAGGAGCGTGTGAGGGCGATGCGTGAGTCCAAAGAGAGTCGGTCGCGCGAGGCGCAAGCCGCACGGCTGCATCGGCAGAAGGCCGCTCGTGAGCGGAGGGAGACGCGCCTCCGGCAGCTTGAGGTGGAACGGCAGCGACCACTCGAACCTGGGGCCAAGCGGCTTCTCTTGGCGCTTATCCTCCTTGCCGTTTTATTGTTCTTCCTTTTGATTTTCCCGATACTTCGGTGATTAGGCCGCACGGCTTGCCACGGAGCTTCCGGGCAACCTGCGAACGTCAAGGTCCGTTTCGTGGTGCAGGCGCGGCACTTGTGGGGAAGGTGAGCACCCGTTATCAAAACCAAGAACCGACACTTTTTCCTTTTCGACCAAGGTGATGGGTTTGCCATGTGCGCCCGGCTCTGGAACGAGCTCAACGGCCTCACCCGCGGCGTGGATTTGGGGTTGGTTGGTGTCCCTCATTTCAAGCGTCAAACCGATGGAAATTTCGGGGGATTCAGACTGCGTCGCATCGTCTCCTCGGCTTGGGCGTAGAGTCGGTTGGCGTCCGGGAATACGAGCGTCCGGTTGATCAGCTCACTAAAATCCTCGCGCGTCGCGACAAGCACGCCCAATTTATGTGCCTGCTCCAGGTCTGCTTTTACCTCATCGCGCGTCTTTGTGGTGACGAGGATTGGCAAGACCCTCAAATGCTGATGTCCGGATGCAGCCAGGGTTTCCCGAACTTTTTCTGCCCTCTGGACAAGATGTGGCAATTTGTTGTCCTCCTTCAGTATTCCGGTGGTGCATTCTATCACTGCAAAATTCCCTAGAGGCGTGGCGGCAATCAAGTCCGGGCCATCCGAAGTTTTCGGTGCCGCACCAATGTGCGTCGCACTAAATCCGAGCATCCAGAGCAACCACGAGACAGCGACCTCCAAGTCGCGGGCATTGGCGCCCCTACTCTGTGCTTTGCTAATTAGCTCATGCAAGACTTCCAGCTTGCTGTCAAAAGCCTGATGAACCGCCCGAAAAGGATTCTGCGCCGTTGCAGGGTCTGCAATCCACCAGTGGTGTTGAGCCTGGTCGGCGTAGCAAGCGACGCAGTGTACAGCGGCGCCTGCACGTACTTCCATTTTGACTTCGCCATGTTGAAAATTCTCGGTGTCCGACCACGATAGAGCCGCACCGGAAATTGAAGCTCGTTTCACCACCATATTTCTCTCGACAATAATGTAACCAAGTGAGGAGTTTCCCCGTTCGAGACCGTGTGCAAGGTTTATTACCAAGTTTGCTTGAGTTCCTGTGACCGCGCTGTCTCCTCCAACTCCGGCTACGTTGAGGGCTATGACCTCGACCCCCAACGACTCGCCATCCGTTGGGCCAACGGAAAACTCATTGCTGAGCTCTTGAATACTGTCGAATGGAGTAGACGCTGCTTTCAGCTCCCAATCCAGCGCCGGCCACCGGATGCTCTCCCGTCGGGCCCCACGGATATACAACTGCACCTGGCGGTGTTGGAGTGAGATTCCATCCGAATAGTAGGGATTAAAATGCAGCGAATGGGATCTGGTCTGCTCCGGCGGGAAATGCAATTCACCATGGGGCAATCGCAGGACGCCTGAGAGGAGGCTGTCGATCATAGCCTTTGGCGTTAACTTCAGCTCGTCGAGACGGTGGAGTCCTGCTTTGATGTTTTTAGATTGAAAATACCTGGACGGAATCGTTGTCGGCACTCCTTGGAGGAGCAATCGTCCTTGGGTTAGCTCAAAAATTTCCCCCTTCTTCAGAGCAAGGTAGCGAAGACTCGCGTGCTTGTAGCCTGCAAGGTTCGGTTCAATCGCGTTGAAGAACTCATCAAGCGTTTTGCGTTCGTAGTCGTTCACAGTTCATAATGGAATAATTTCCAGCCGCCAAAGTCCACGATTTAATCCCTAGAGGCAACATTTCGTAGTTTGCTGCCTCGTTCAAGACAGGCGGTGAGGGCATTTTTGTTCTAATTACCCAGAAAAGGCGCAAGTCCGGCAGATTGCATTATTTTCCTTTCACAGCGGAGGCACCCACAAGTATGCGGGACCGCTCCATACCATTTTCTTTGGCCCGTTTTAGGGTTCTGGTCTTTAGTTGAAGGGAGGTTCCCAAACGTGTTCTATTTTTGTTTGATGGCCATAAACATCATCAAATGTTATGACAAAGTGCATTCCTGTTTCGGGTGTATTTAAGCCATTTAGGTGCATAATCAGCCAGCCGATTGTTCCCGAGCCCGTCGTCAAAGGAGAGGCAGACAATGATTGGGGGAGATTCTTGTCCATCGTGAAACTATATGGACCAATAACCGTGGGCACTACGGATGTTTGATTTGTTTTCGGGTCAGAAGTGTCGAAAATTGCCGCGATACTCGGTATACTGCCTTCAATTCTCTTCCCTCCAGGGAGAATGCCGTATGCTTTCCAACCCCATGCCGTTGATTGCTGTCCTGAGTTCGCCACTCTCACAATGAAGAGCATGTCCAATCCATTTGCGATGTGTCCGCTTCCCACGCTCGAAATTGTCCCAACCTGCAAAAGGTTCGTGGCCGGTTGCAATTTATTCGATGCAACTGACGCCCAAATAACGCTCGCCTGTAAACCGCCTTTTTGCATTTGGGTTGTTCCGTGTCGAATATCTTCCAATAGCTTGTTAAAATGCTGAAGCATGAGAAGGCTTACAAATGCCAGAACACTAACAGCACCGTAAAAGTATTTTCTTCGCTCTGGCTTGATACCATCCTCCTTTCCAAAAGCATGTAGGAGCCAGCGAGCGGGCACCGCGAAACAAACCGCAAGAATTGCGGTAATTGCCGTAGTGGCCCAATTTTGAAGAAAAGCGTCTTTGAGCCAGTCGATTTTATCCATTGGAATCAATAGTGGCGCGGCCTGCGGATTCCGTAAAGCCGAAACCTCTGTATGCCGGGAGGATAATTCCGTCTGTTCTTCCGAATGAATGGGATTCGGCGGGAGGCTTCCACGCTCTCCACCCTCCAGAGCTACGGAGGACGGGCGTAGAAGGGCTACTGCGGAGGACGGGCACCCTCCCGGTTTTGAGTTTCGGCGTCCCGGGCGGGATGCTGGACGTGATTCGGATGGACTTCCAGGGGGTGTATGAAGGGCGGCCCGGCTTCGGCTCAGGGCTGGGGTGCTAACAGGAGGAAACGGAGAGAACAGAGATTCTGGTTTCGTTCCCCGTTGTCTCGGCTTGCTCCTGTGGAATCGCGTTCACGTGTTGGAGGGCGGCCCGGCTTGGTCGTCGTGCTGAAATTTTAACAGGAGGAAACGGAGAGAACAGAGATTCTGGTTTCGTTCTCCGTTGTCTCGGCTTGCTCCTGTGGAATCGCGTTCACGTGTTTTCACTGATTTGCGCCCGGAAGAATCAGCCGGCTAATGCCATCAGCGACTTTCAGCTCGTGGAAATTGATCAGCAGACCGAGCGGCACGTCCATCAGTTTCATGTAACTCAAAAGCTGCGCCTTGTGGATGGGGATAATCTTTTCCACCGCCTTCGCCTCCACCAGCACGCAGCCCTCAACGAGCAAGTCAAAACGCAACGGTTCCTCACGCGTGAATCCTTTATACTCGATCAGAACTGATTTCTGACTCGCGCACGCCAAGCCGCGCAACCCAAGTTCCTTGAGCAAACACCACTCGTAGATGGACTCGATCAGCCCCGGTCCTTTGTCACGATGAACCTCGATCGCCGCAGCGATGATTGTCTCGGTCAAACCGGAAGCTTTTTGGAACAGCGGATGCATTGCCTTTAAGGTTAAACAGGGGCCAAACGAGGGAACAGAGAAAAACGACTCTGTTATCTCTGTTTGCTCCTGTTCAAAGCCCTCGGGCGTGGTCATTCGATTTCTCGAATTTGGGCTCGCGGAGCTCGCCCCTCCGAGCTGGCCTTGCCGCTGGCTAATTTCCGAGGTCCCGGCGCAACGTTTTGGGGGCATGGCTCGGCAAGGACGTTGATGGACAGGGAGTTATCGAACTTCTCACTGTGAGAAATTTGGTTTTTGGTCGTTCCGCGGCAACGAAACAATGAATTAAGGCGGGTTTTAAAGGCGCGCCCGGTCAGGGGACCGGGCCTACAATGGCGGTCCTACGGACGGTCTATATTCCGGTAGGCCGCGTGCCCTCACGCGGCGCTTTGGTGAAGTGGCTGCGGCTGGGGCGTTGCCCACGGCCGCGCTCCGTTCGAAATCAGATGGGCGAGTGCCAGCCCCGCTGACGGAGGAAGCTGCTGTGCGGGAGCGGTCGCTTATTGGATGTCGATGGCCACCAGGCTGATCACGTAGTTCACGGTTTTGATTGTCTGCGCTAGATCGATGTTTCGCAGGGCTACCAGGGTAATCGTTTGCTTCTTCAATTTGCGCAGCTCTGTCGCCGCCGTCGTGTCCTGGAGGCAGTACACAGCGACAGCGTGGCCGATCTGGGGGCTGCTGAAGGTGAACGAAGACGGCACGCCCGCGCCTGAGCTGAGCTTCAAGTTGCTGACCTTTCCTGCGAGCTGGACGTAGTTGGTGTCGAGCATGCCGACGTTGCTAAAGGTCAGCCTGTCCTTGGCCTTGTCGTACTGGACCTTGACGGCCGCGTCCTGCTGATTGAGCCTGGCCGACCAGGGATGAATAACGTCGGGTTTGACAACATCGATCGGGTGGAGCGCGTTCCCCTGCTGGAAGGCGCGCACGGGGTGGATTTCAAAAATGTGCGCGTCGTTCTTCGGGTTGAAGCCCGGATGCTCGAACAAGCAGCGGAAGAAGCCGCTCACCCGGATCTGTTGCCCGATCAGTTGGTTGAAGACTGTCAGCCAGTTGGTTGCGTGTTGGATCTCGCACGGGATGTGCGGCTGCAGCGGTTTGACGCCCAGGCAGAAATGCAGGTCCCCATCGGCCTCGGCTTTATGGTAACCGCCATTGCCGACCTGCGTGGCGGGCGGACGCGGGATCTGGGGTGCGCCCATCTTGAGCAACAGAACCTGTTTCGGCAGCAGCGTCCCAAGCACCGTGACATCTCGCAACGCCGCCAGCTTGGATGCGTGGGGAACAACAATGGTCCTCGGCGGGCCGGGATTGATGGTATAGCTGTTGAGCAACGGCGCCAGTTGCGTGGCATTAAGTGTATTCACTGTTCTCTTTTCCCTCCGTTTATGGTTTTTGTAGAATCATTCCAACACAGGCTTCTCTATATTAATACGGAAGGATCAGTAGGTTTCTTTCACAAAAAGTGGAAAAATAAAATAGCCGCGCCGGTGGCTAAACCATTCACAGGCCAGTCATCGCGGCGGCTATTTGTTAAAGCGGAAGTTCACCAGGTCGTAGTCCTGCATGACGTATTGCTTCGTTTCCAGGCGCTGCTTGCTGGCGCGCTTGGCCTGCGTCTCGCCGCCCGCCTGGATGAAATCCTCGTAGCTGATGATCTCCGCGCGGATGAATCCCTTTAGGATGTCGGTGTGGATCGTGCCGGCGGCTTCCCAAGCCGTCGTCCCTTTACGAATCGGCCAGGCGCGATTTTCCTTGCCGCCCACCGTGAGGAAAGCGATGTAGCCGCTTTGCGTGAACGCGCGGACGATCAGGGCATCGGGATTGCGCAACTCGTCCGTTTCCGCCACGACCACCGGTTTGTTCGTGTAAAAGCCGTGCGCCGCCACGGCTTGCAGTTCCTCCATGCTCAAGCCCGCCGCCACTACGCAGCGCTCGCTCTCCAACTGCGCTTGGATTTTGAGCAGCACGATTTTTTCGGGGTCAGAGGGATCGCGGCTCAAACGAGTCTCCACGAACTCCAGGTCCTTCAAAATTACATCGGGCAGGCCTTCGCGCGTGGTCAGGATGACGTTGGCGTCCAGCGCGCCGTCCTCGCCCACCACGTCCACCTGCGCGTAGCTCTTCTTCTCGGCCTCGACCAGCAGGTGCGCCGCATCGAGCCGCGGGTCTTTGACGTTGTGTTTGCCCAGCGGGATGCCGTGGACTCCGAACAGGCTGATTTTCATCGGTGTTACTCTGGGTGGCGGTCAATCGCGGTCCAGTTGGCCAGGATTCTGGTGCGGGGGAATGAATTGTAAAGGGGCCAGTCGCGCAGATTGCATTATTCTCCTTTCAAGCGGGAGTTCGACCCTATCCAGCGCCGGGTGGAAGTCATTGCATCTGGCTTATCTCCGGTGTCCGGAGCGGACTGGCTAATTCGGTTTCCCGATTAAAGCTCGGACCCTTGGTTGCCGATATGCTTTGGGGCGTGGTACTGAAGGCACTTTGGCAAAGACTCTGGCAGAAAACCGGAGACCTCACTCCGGAAGCGTTCCTCCGCGACCCGGAGCTTAACCGCCGCGCTCGCCTCATCAGCCGCTTTGGGCTTCTGGGTTCCATTTTCGGCTTCGCTTACGCGGCTTTTTACTTCGTCATTGGCCATCGCTGGGGCGTCGGCATCATCATCGGGTGCAGTCTGGCCGTCGCCTCGACTCCATTTATCATGCTCTGGAGTCGTTCTTTGAACCTGGCGGGAAACCTCTTGTCCCTGGTGCTCACGTTGGGGTTTACGGCGCTCTGCTGCGTGGAAGGCGGTTTGCACGGACATGCCATCGCCTGGCTCGTCAGCGTGCCGCTTTGCGCCTTGCTGCTCGTGGGCAAAACGGCCGCCAAATGGTGGGTGGTGATCTGCCTGCTAGCCGCTACCGGCGTGGCGGGGGCCGACCTGGCCGGATTCAAACTGCCCATGACTTACGATCCGGCCTGGAACTCGCTGGTCTCCACCGCGGGTTACTTGGGTTTGATTGTCTTCATGTTCATTTTGGGCGCCGTGTTCGAAACCGGACGCGAGCGGGCTTTTGCGAAGATGGCCGCCGCCCTCACCGAATTGGCCACCAGCAACGAGCGGCTGCTGCACTTGAACAAAGAAAAGAATGAGTTTCTGGGCATCGCCGCGCACGATCTCAAAAATCCGCTCACGGCCATTATTGGCAGCGCCGAATTGCTCCCCATGGCCAAGGACCAGGCGCGGGTTGCCCAATGCGCCCGGATGATCGTCAGCGCCGGCACGCGGATGCGCGACCTGATTTCCAATCTGCTCGATGCCAATGCCATCGAAGAGGGCCGGTTCACGTCTAAAATAGAGCGGCTCGACCTCCGGGAACTGGTCGAAGAAAGCGTCGAACACAACCGGCCGGGGGCTACGCGCAAGGAAATCAGGATTCAAGTTTGCGCCAGTGGCGGTCTCTGGGCCAAGGCCGATCGCGGCGCCACGCTGCAGATCCTCGACAATCTCATTTCCAACGCCCTCAAATACTCCCCGCCCAAAACCACCGTCCAGATTCATACTCTGCCTGAGGCGGACTCCGTCGTCGTGGGCGTCAAGGACGAAGGCCCCGGCATCAGCGAAGAGGACCAGAAAAAACTGTTCCAAAAGTTCACCCGCTTGAGTGCCCGACCCACCGGCGGCGAATCCTCCACCGGACTGGGCCTCTCCATCGTAAAACGCCTGGCCGAAGCAATGTTCGGCGCCGTCCAGTGCCACAGTGTCTTGGGCTTCGGCACCACTTTCAAGTTGCGCCTGCCCGCCTGGCCCGGCGAAACCGGCAAAGCCCCTTCGCAGACAACCACCCTCACCCAGCACCCCACCGAATCAGAAACGTCCTTTTGGATCAAGCAAGCCCTCGGGCCTGCGGCCGGCGCATCACCCAGCCGGGAGAACCACGACCGCCAAGCCCCCTCGGAATCAAAACCAACCCGTCATCTGGACAAATAAGCAGCCATAAAACTCCTGAGACCGCTGCGTAGATTATGCCTTTCAAATCGGAGGGGCGAGTTCCACGAGTCCCCGTTCCTTCAATCACCCCCATCCGTATTCGATCCGTTTCCATCTATGGCAAGTTTAACAAAACCCTTTATTTGTCACGGTTCACTCGCAGGGGGGCGGCCACTCTCAGCGGAGCTGTCAGTAACGCAGAGCGTCGCAACACTATTCGCCACTACTGGCTGGAATGCGCTGAAACTTTGCCACAACGCTCAGCCGAGTTCCTTCAGGCATTTGTTGGCCGCGTCAATAAAGTTGTTCGTTACCGTTGAGCGAAATTTCTTGCGATACGCGATGCCGACTCCGAGCGGCGGTGGTGCGGGTTGCAACGGGCGAACTTTCAATCGTGAACTTGCGAGACCATTGGGTAATTGCGCAATCACAGCGACGCCTCGGCCCGATTCTACCGCCGCGATGAGGCTGGTGATGCTGTCGTGTTCCTCGACTATCTGGGGCGAGCGGTTCAGTGGCGCGAACAAGTCGGCAATCCATGCCTGATGCTCTGGATAGTCCGCAAGCGTGAAGGCGATGAGATGCTCTTTGGCGACTTGTTCCAGCCCGACTCGACGCACCCGCGCCAGCGGATGCGCCGGATGCAAGGCGACACAAACCGCCAGACGCTGCAATTCCTCGAAAACTAATCCCGCCAGCGTCTTTGGAGGCGCCTGCACCAGCAGGGCCGCATGGAGCTTTCCACCCCTCAGTCCGCGCAACATTTCCTGCGTGGACAAATCGTGAAGCCGCACGCGCACACCAGGGTTAGACTTTCGGAAATATCTCAGCGCACGCGGCAGGAGTTCGACCGTCAATGACGGCGCGTAGCCAATCTGAATTTCGCCGCGCTTTCCTCCGGCTACGTCCTTTGCCATTTGCACAGCTCCCTCCGCACGCTGCAAAATCATGCGAGCCTCAGTGAGGAAAACGCGGCCGGCTTCAGTAAGCCGCACTGCATTCGCATCGTGATCAAAAAGTGCGACGCCAAGCTCATCCTCCAAATCCCTGATTTGTCTGCTTAACGGCGGCTGCGACACGTGAAGCCGCATCGCCGCGCGCGTTACGTTCTGTTCTTCGGCGACAGCCACGAAGTATCGCAGATGACGAAGTTCCATTTGCGCTACTATACCCAATCGGTATAGCGAGCCAAGCAACAAGATATTTCCACCATATTTACCCTGCAGGTACAGTGCGCAAGCGATGACCGTTCAAGTTGGAACGGAGTAACACAAAACGAAATTAAACGAAAGGACAGAATCTATGGAAACCAAGATTACCAAAAATTACCATGAGCGGCTCACGCCGGACATTGCCGCTCTGCTTCTCATCGACCATCAAGTTGGGCTGTTCACCGGAGTCAGAGACATCCCTGTGGCGGAGCTGAAGCATAATGTCGTCGCGCTTGCGAAGGCGGCCAGGGTGTTGGGCGTGCCGATCATCGTGACCGCTACCTCGCCGGAGATGTGGGGTCCAATCATCCCGGAGCTGACTGAAGCCCTGCCCGGGGTTTCAATCATTGCGCGAACAACGGTCAACGCGTTTGATGATCCCCGGTTCGCTAAAGCTGTGGAAGCGACTGGGCGCAAGAAGCTCATTATCGCTGGCGTTTCAACTGAGGTTTGTCTGGCTTTCCCCGCGATTTATGCGACCGGGATTGGCTACGATGCATATGGCGTGATTGATGCCTCCGGCACTTTCAGCGAAACAAAACGCATCACCGGTCTGTTGCGTATGGTTCAAGCGGGCGTGGTCGTCACCGACTATTCCACTGTCGCCGTGGAAATGCTCAAAGACAACGCGAGTCCAAAGGCAGGCGATCTGTATGCGGCCCTCGATATGCCTTTTGCCGGTTTGGTCGGGCAATTGGCGGGAGCATTCGCCAAGGGCCGGGCCGCCTGAACCGGCCTAGATACATCCGGGCAGCTTTACGCATGACGGAAGGCTCAACCGCCTCTGCCACTGTGAAGACTCGCGCCGTTCCCAAACCCCGCGCCAGAGGCTCTTCTCCACGCCCACGCCCCCATGCCCGGTTTGCCTCCCAAACAGGCCTTTTCTCATCGTCGAGATGGTTCCGATTGTGCTCGTGATTCGATTCGCAATCGCATTTAATGGAGTAGCAGGTCTGCGGATATGACCGTTCCAGATGTCAACGCCTCTTGGCCGGGGAGCAGCGCCGGACAGTTCACCACGACGCATTGGAGCGTGGTGCTCGCGGCGGCGAGGGAGCCGTCGCCGGAAGCCGCGCAGGCCTTGGCGCAACTTTGCCAGGCCTATTGGTACCCGCTTTACGCTTACGTTCGGCGCAAGGGCTACGACCTGCCCGACGCGCAGGACCTCACTCAGGAATTTTTCGCCCGGTTGCTCGAAAAGAACTACGTCGGCTCGGCCGACCGCCGCAAGGGGAAGTTCCGCTCGTTCCTGCTCGCCTCGCTCGAGCATTTCCTGGCCAAGGAATGGAAGCGCGCTCATCGGCTCAAGCGCGGCGGCGGCCAGACGATCATTGCCTGGGACGCGTGCAACCCGGAGGAGCGGTATCGGCTCGAACCGGCCGATGACTGGACGGCCGAGCGCATTTACGAACGGCGCTGGGCCCTCACGGTATTGGAGCAAGCCATGGCTGTCCTTGAAACTGAATACGCGGCCGCCGGCAAACAGTGCCTCTTCGGCGAATTACGGCCGTTCATCTCGGGCGAGGACGACCAAGTCGAGTACCCCGCCCTCGCCGAGCGGTTGCAAATGAGCGAGGGCGCCCTGCGCGTGGCGGTGCACCGTTTGCGCCAGCGTTACGGCGAGTCCGTCCGGGCCGAAATCGCGATGATCGTCCAGCGCCCCGAAGAGATCGAAGAGGAATTGCGCCACCTCTTCGCGGCGTTGAGCTGACGCCGGCGGCGGCTCCATTGACCTTGAGCGAGTTGGAGCCTCCAGCCATCGGCGCCTGCGAATGCCTGGCCTTGGCCGTAACATTTCGGCCGTTTGGAGTCTGTAATACTTGGAACCAAACCAACCATCGCCCTTGATGACGACCGGCGCGAAAACCTGCCGCCGTTGCGGCCAGCCGATCCCGGCCGGCGCGCTGGGCGGCAACTGCCCGCGTTGCCTGGTTTCGCTGGCCCTTTCAACCACCCTCGGCGGCGCCTCCTCCGCCAGGCCTTCGGCGGGCGACGCCGATGCCCCGTCGCGCCCCGCTCGATTTTTTGGCGACTACGAAATCCTGGGCGAACTGGCCCGCGGCGGCATGGGCATCGTCTATCGCGCGCGCCAGGTAAGTTTGAACCGGCCCGTGGCGCTCAAGATGATCGCCGCCGGCCAACTCGCCACCCCCGCGCAGGTGCAGCGCTTCCGCCTCGAAGCCGAGGCCGCCGCCCGCCTCGACCACCCCAATATCGTCCCCATCTACGAAGTGGGCGAGCACCAAGCCCAGCACTTCTACAGCATGAAGCTCGTCGAGGGCGGAACGATAGCGAATGGCGAATCGCGGCAAGCCGATTCGGTTTCGGCGCCAACCGAGGAATCCGCAAGCCACGGGGGCAGCGCGCCGCGCCCGCAATCCGCCATCGCGTCGCTGTTGGCTAAAGTAGCCCGCGCCGTCCATTACGCCCATCAGCGCGGCGTGCTCCATCGCGACCTCAAACCCACGAACATTCTCCTCGACCCTCAAGGCCAGCCGCACGTTACCGACTTCGGTCTGGCCAAACTCTTCGAGGAGGACAGCTCGCTCACCCAAACCGTGGCGGTGCTGGGCACTCCGGCTTACATGGCCCCCGAACTGGCCTCCGGCAAGGCCGCCGAGGCGACCACGGCGGCGGACATTTACAGCCTCGGCGCCATCCTCTACGAATTGCTCACGGGCCAGCCGCCTTTCCGCGCCGCCACCCCCCTCGAAACGATGCGCCTCGCCGTCGAGCGCGAGCCGCCGCCGCCCCGCACTCTCGATCCACGGATCGCGCGTGACCTCGAAATCATCTGCTTGCAATGCCTGGAGAAGGATCCAGCGCGCCGTTACAGCTCAGCCCAGTCGCTGGCAGAGGATCTCGAACACTGGCTGGCCGGCGAACCGATTCGCGCCCGACCCGCCACCGCCGCTGAACATCTCTGGCGCTGGTGCCGTCGCCAACCCGCGCTGGCCGGCCTGGTCTTCGCCGTCGCCCTCCTGCTCGTCGTGGTCGCCATCGGCGCCCTCGTGTCGGCGCATCGCATCGAGACCGCCCGGCGTGCCGAACAAGGCGAACGCCAGGGGGCCGTGCTGGCCAACCGCAAGCTGGGCCGCGCCAACACCCAACTCGCCGCCACCGTCAACCAGCTCGAGTCCCAACTGGCCGAAGACCTCTTCAACGCCGGCGATCTCTCGGGCGGACTCGCCTATCTCGCCGCCACCGTCCGCCGCGACCCGTCGAATCACATCGCGACCCAGCGCCTGGTCTCAGCCCTGATGCACCGCAATTTCCCCGTCCCCGTCGCCGCCCCCGTTCGGCACCCCGGACCCGTCCCCTATGTCGAGTTCAACGTGGATGGCCGGCGCCTGCTCATGCTCCGCGAGAATGCCTTTTCCCGGAACAACGAGAACTTCCTCCGTGTTTGGGACGCGGCAACGGGCGAACCGCTCACCCCACCGATGGAACACGGTGCGTCCATCCTGATGGCTGGTTTCAGCCAGGATGGCCGGCAGGTCGCCACCGGCTCCGCCGATTGGACCGCGCGCGTTTGGGATGCCCTCAGCGGCCGGCCGCTCACGCCGCCGTTGGTCCACGGCGCCGCCGTGCCAACCGTCCGCTTCAGCCCGGACGGCTCGCGCCTCTTGACCATCACCGACGAACTCAAAGCCCGCCTTTGGGACGCCGTAACCGGCAAGCTGGTTAACGAATGGCCCGTCCACACCACCACGCCCAGCGACGCGCGCTTCAGCCCCGACGGGCGTCTCATCGTGACCGCTTCCCGCCGGGGCAGCGTGCGCCTTTGGCACGCAGACACCGGTTCCGAAGCTCGCGAGAACTTCTCCGGCACGAACCTCTGGCTGTCGGTGGCTGTCCTCTCCGCGGAATTCAGTCCCGACGGTCTTCGCCTGCTGACAGTATCCCTGGACCAGACCGCGCGCTTGTGGGACGTAAAAACGGGCGCGCTCATCGGCGAACCGATGCGGCATCGCGATCGCCTCTGGTCGGCGAAGTTCAGCCCGGACGGCCGGCGCATCGTAACCACCTCCGTCGATCGCACCGCGCAGCTTTGGGACGCCCACACTGCACGCCCGCTCGGCCCCCCGCTGCGGCACAACGACGCCGTGACCGACGCCCGTTTCAGCCCCGACGGCCGATGGCTCGTCACCGCTTCCTGGGACAACACCGCGCACCTCTGGGACGCGACGACCGGCGAGCGCGCCTGTGGACCGATGCGACACGTCGAGCGCGTCCTGAGCGTGGACTTCAGTCCCGACGGCCAGCGCGTCCTCACCGGGTCCGCCGACGGCGTGGCGCAGGTCTGGGACGTGCGTCCGAACGCGGCGCGCGAGTTAGTCGTGACGCACGCCGAAGCCGTCACGTTCGCCAGCTTCAGTCCCGACGGCCGGAGTTTTGCCACCGCCTCGGACGACCGCACCGCGCGGGTTTGGGACGCCGCCACCGGCCAGCCGATCACGCCGCCGCTGCCGCACGAGGGGAAGGTTCTCAAAGTGGACTTCAGCCCTGATGGCCGGCGCCTGGTGACCGCCTCCGCCGACAAGCAAGCGCGGGTTTGGGATCTGCCAGCCGGAACCTTGCGCGCCGCGCTTCGGCACGCGGCAGAGGTTTGCTCCGCTCACTTTGATCCGAGTTCAAGACGCATTGCGACCGCCTCGTACGATTCCAAGGCGCGAGTCTGGGACGCCGACTCCGGCCAACCGCTCATCGGCGACCTCCGCCATGGCGGATGGGTCAAAGAGGCCTGCTTCAGTCCTGACGGCGCGCGCCTGGCCACAGCGGCTCATGACGAAACGGCGCAAATCTGGGACGCGCGCACCGGCGAGCCACGTTCGCCAAAACTCCTGCACGCCGGGCGCGTGGTGGACGTGAAGTTCAGCCCGGACGGCGCGCGCCTGGCCACGGCGTCGGACGACAACAACGCGCGCGTTTGGAACGCCCGCACCGGCGAATCCATCGGCCGCCCGATGGCCCACACTCGTTCGGTATGGAAAGTCGCGTTCAGCCCCGACGGCGCCCGCCTGGTGACTGCTTCGTGGGACCGCACGGCACGCGTCTGGGACTCGCAGACTGGCGCCGCGCTCTCCGAGCCGATGCGGCACGACGATCAGGTGTGGGCCGTGCAGTTCAGTCCGGATGGCAAGCGCATTGTCACCGCGTCCCTCGACGGCACCGCGCGCGTGTGGGACGCGGCGACGGGGCGGCCGGTGAGCGAGCCTTTGCGGCACGGGGGACGAGTCCGGAGCGCACAGTTCAGCCCGGACGGACAACGCGTGCTGACAGCCTCGTCCGATGGCACCGCGCGGGTGTGGGACGTACCGGATGTTCCCGTCCCGGCCCCGTCCTGGCTTCCGAACCTGGCGGAAGCAGTGGGCGGTCTGCGCCTCGACGCGCAGCGCAACTTCACCTTCGTAGGCCGGACAGCATTCGACGAGGTGAAAGAACAGCCGATTCCCGCGGCGGATGATTTCTTCGCCCGCTTTCACCAGTGGTTCTTCGCCGACCGCTCGACCCGCAGCCGCTCGCCCTAGCCCGATTACCCCGCATTTCCCCTCTCGCTTCAAGAGCCGCCCACCTTCGGCGGGCAACGCTGACGGAGCGCGGCTGTGTGCGTCAGCACCAGCCGCAGCGCGTGGATTGCCGAAGTGCGTACGGGCTTATCCGAAACGCTTGCCGCCGTCGGTTCCGCTGCGGCTGGTCCCTCGGACACAGCCGCGCTCCAGCCAATTAGACGCTGCCTCAGCCGGATGCGTGGCCCGAGACAGATCTGACGAAAGTGCAAGGAGGGTGTAACAAATTTCTCCAAAGGAGTCTGTAAGAGTTAGAAAGCCGTTTCTGGGAAACTCGCCCATCTCCGTTGCCTTGGGCCGGGGGAGGGAACGCGGGGTTTCGCGGGGCTGGGAACTTAATCTGTACGCACATGGAGACCTATGACCGGAATGCGTGAATCGACCCACAATGGGGCCGATGCAAACGAAAGAGTTACGATGAAAACAGCACGATCCAATTACGCGAGCTTGGCATTAATGAGGCTGGCCCGGTCGCCGCGGCTGCGCGCTGCCCTGTTGGCGGCTTGGATGTCGTTGCCCGGACCGCTCACCGCCCAAGACTTCGGCATCGATTGGTTCGCTACCGCCGGCGGGGGCGGTGACAGCAGCGGCGGAGATTTTGAATTGACCGCCACCATTGGCCAGCCCGACCCCGGCGACTTGCTAGGCGGCGACTTCTCCATCACCGGAGGATTCTGGAGTATTTTGACGACCATCCAAACCGCCGGCTCGCTCTCGCTTAGCGTGAGCCTGGCCCAAGGCAGCGTGATCATCTCTTGGCCGGACAGTGGCAGCGCGGGATTTTTCCTCGAAGAAACTGTCGCGCTGGCGGATCCCTCCACTTGGACCCCAGTCAACGCCACTGTGCAGACGAGCGGTGGCACGGACAGCGTGCAACTGCCGCTCGGCGCCGGTACCCGCTTCTATCGCCTGCATAAGCCATGAGCCTGCCATTGAAATGACCGATAACACGAACACTAGCCGAAGCGGTTTGAAATTTGAGGAGGCCTCCTCCTCACGATTGCCGATTGTCAACGTGGAAAGCTCTCCGCCCTCTCCCGGGGGAGAGGGTCGGGGTGAGGGCGGGCGCTCCTCCAACTCATCGGTCACGTGGCATCGTCGGGCAGTCAATTGTTGCAGTCTTGGGCCTAGCAGCCCGTTGAAAAAGCGGTTTCTAGCGGCGCTCTGTGAGCACAGACGCGCTTATTTCTGCGGAAATCCGGCGGTCACAGACCGCCGCTACAGTCTCAAGCGAGTTTATGAACGGGCCGCTAGCCGCGGGCGTGCGAATGGCGGTGTCGCCGGAATTTCCAAAAGCCGGGCCTATGTCCTCCCTCTCCCGGGGCAGAGGGCCGGGGTGAGGGCGGGCGCAGCATCATGTTCCAAACTCCGACGCGCCTTTTTTATACGATTTCACAAGCCTGCAATTAAACAAACCAACGGTTCACAACTAGAATTCGAGACGAAAATGAAAACGAAGCTTCTTATCGTTCTGCTCTTTGGATTAACCCTGGCTGGCGCGTACGCCGCGCAGTTGGGCACGGCGTTCAACTACAGCGGACGGCTTATCTACAAGAACCAGCCGGCCAATGGCGCCTTCGATTTGCAGGTAAACATGTTCGACGCCGCCAACGGCGGCAATCAGGCTGGGCAAACTGTCAACGTGAACGGCCTGAACATCGTCAACGGTCTATTTGTCACGAGCCTGGACTTCGGCAGCGGCGTGTTCAATGGCACGGCTTATTGGCTGGACATCGCCGCGCGGCCCAGCGGGAACGGCCCATTTACTCCGTTGTCGCCGCGGCAGCCGGTCAACCCGGCGCCATACGCGCTCTATGCCCTGACGCCGGCCGGACCGCAGGGACCCAAAGGCGATACCGGCGCGACAGGTGCCACCGGTCCCCAAGGTCCTAAAGGTGATACCGGCGCAACGGGTTCTACCGGTCCGCAAGGTCCCAAGGGCGATACCGGCGCGACCGGTCCTGCCGGTCCGCAAGGACTTCAGGGTCTCCAAGGCCTGACGGGAGCGATGGGAGCGACTGGTGCCGCCGGTCCTACCGGTCCACAGGGGCCGCAAGGCCCAAAAGGCGACAAAGGTGATACCGGCGCGACGGGTCCTGCCGGTCCGCAAGGTCCCCAAGGACTTCAGGGTCTCCAAGGCCTGACGGGAGCGATGGGAGCAACTGGCCCTGCCGGTCCGCAGGGGCCGCAAGGACCCCAAGGCGTCAAAGGCGACAAAGGTGATACCGGCGCGACGGGCCCTGCCGGTCCGCAAGGTCCCCAAGGGCTCATTGGCCCTATGGGTCCGCAGGGCATTCAAGGTCTGCAAGGACCGCAAGGACCGCCCGGCGCGGATGGGGTTGCGAGCAATGCGTGGTCGCTCGTCGGCAACATGGGCACCGATCCTAGCCTGAACTTTGTTGGCACGACCGACGATCAGCCCCTGGAATTTAGGGCTAACAGTCTGCGCGCGTTACGGCTGGAATCGATCCTCCACATTTCATTCGCCGGTCCGGCCCTGAGCCTCGGTCCAGTTGCTGGCTCGGGTGGAAACAACAGCACCCGGTCCGTGAACGTCATCGGTGGCTTCGATGGCAACCTCGTGTCCAATGGCGCGCTCGGCGCCACCATCGCTGGCGGCGGTTTTACCTCGACATTTGGTTTCATCACCTCCTATTACCCAAACGAGGTCGCGGCCGGCTTCGGCGCTATTGGCGGCGGCGCGGCCAACCGGGTGGGCGGCCTCTACGGCACAGTCCCAGGCGGCTTTCGCAACCAGGCCAATGGCACCGCCAGCTTCGCCGCCGGTCAGGACGCCCACGCCGATGACAACGGCTCGTTCGTGTGGGGCGACGGCACCTTCCCCACGCACTCATCCGGTCCAGACAGCTTCGTCGTGCGCGCCAGCGGTGGAGTGATGCTCTTCAACGGCCAAAATGGCGTGAACATCGACCAGTTCAATTTGAACATCGGCACTACTGATTACAGCCTGCGGTTCGGCGTCGGAAGCGGCGAAGCCATCGGCTCCAACCGCAATCCGTCCTATAACAACCTCTATGGGCTGGACTTTTACACCGCGTTCGCCAAGCGCATGTCGATTGCCAACAATGGCTTCGTCGGCATCGGCACTGACACTCCCCAGCAACAGCTCGACGTGAACGGCGGATTCCTGGTCGTGGACGGCTACGGCGGCGAACAGGCCTACATCGGTGGCGATGGCTATGGTGGTGACGTGCAGATCGGCAGCCAGAATCCAAATATCCAGACGCTCTCGGCCTATAACACTGCCACCGGACAATTCATGGACTTTTCGGCGCGCACGCTGACGCTCTACGGCGGCGCCGACGTGGCCGAACCGTTCCAGATTTCCAATAGCGAGCGGGAAGTTCCGAAAGGCGCCGTGGTCATCATCGACGAGGAAAACCCCGGCCACCTCATGTTGAGCCAGCGAGCCTACGACACCCGCGTGGCCGGAGTGATCAGTGGCGCGGGCGGCGTAAATCCCGGCATCCAACTCAAGCAGACGGGCGTCCTGGAAGGGGGCCAGGACGTGGCCCTCAGCGGGCGCGTCTATGTGCAGGCCGACGCCACGAGCGCACCGATCAAACCCGGCGACCTGCTCACCACTTCCGACACGCCCGGCCACGCCATGAAGGTAACGGATCCTGCCCGCGCGCACGGCGCCATTCTGGGCAAAGCGATGACAAAACTGGAACGGGGACGCGGGCTGGTGCTCGTGTTGGTGACCTTGCAGTAAGCCGTTCGAGCGCAAATGTCCAATTCGATCTCCGACTCATGATCGCGCAACCTCAGACTGGCCTGCAAGCACCGCGCCTGCCGCACCGAGTGGCAAGCTGGCGAGCGTCGGTGGCCTCTTCTCCCTCTCCTCGGAGAGAGGGTTGGGATGAGGATGGTCGCGTCCTAACTGTCTCTTGGAGGAGAGCCGTCGCGCTGGCGGGGGTTTTCTGCGCCCTGTTCAGCCCGGAGGCGCAAGCTCAACTCCAATGGCGCGTCTCCGTTAAGGTCATCCTCGATGCCAACACTAATCGGCCAACTTCGGGCAATGTCTATACCGACTCGCAGATCCAAGGTGAAATCAATACCGCCAACGCCATCCTCGACAAGTACGGGCGCGGTTATGACTATGTGCTCACGGAGATCGTCGATCTGCCTGGGGTTTCGCAGTGGTATTCGGTTGATTCGCGGGACGCCAACAACAAGGCTAACCTGGAATCGGCGGCCCTGAACGACAAAGCCACTTACGCCTACCGCGACGATGCGATCAATGTCTATATCAATGGCAGCACCGACACGTCGGTCTGCTCCTTCCCAGGCGGGGGAAACATCATCCTCACGGGCCAGGGAGCGTACCTCCCCACCATCGCCCATGAGTCCGGGCACTACTTCGATCTCCATCACACCCAGGATGGGGAATCCTCCGGTTGCACGGCCTGCGACAACACTTGCGCGCCTTCAGGCGATCCGTGTAATGATTTGGTGTGCGACACGCTCCCCGACACCTCCTGTTGGAGCCAAGACCAGATCGCCCAGAACAGTTACGGGATCGCTTACGCCAACCTCAACGCCGGCCAGCAGGGCCGCGTGGACGACGTCTATCACAACCTGATGTCCTATCACGATGTGAACAACCGGAACCGCTTGACGCCCGACCAACTCGATCGCATGACCGACACCTCGAACGGCGGGCGCAATAACGTCGCCACCGGCCATACCCGTTTCGTCGATCGCAATTGCAGTTCCCCCTTTGCCAACGGCAGCAGCGCTTGCTCTTTCTTTGGCGGGCCGTATCACTCGGTCGGCGACGGCATCAACGCTGCGAATCCCGGCGATATCGTCTTGATCCGGCCCGGCAACTATAACGGACCGACGACCATCAGCAAACGCCTCACTCTTCGCGCCACGCGCGGCAACGTCACCCTCGGCGCGCTTTGACCAAACGGACAAACTTGAAAACCTGGAAGCGGCAATGAAATCTCGTTTTTCCAAATCCTTCCGCCTGGCGGAACAAACGGGCCTCGCGCTCCTGACCTTCACCTTATGCTTGGGGTTCATTCCGCAACGCGCCCCGGCCGCCTGTACGCAACTGCAGTGGCAGTATCAATACCTGAGCCAGTCGCCTCCCGCCCGACTTGGCCACGCGATGGCCTACGATAGCTTCCGCGGTGTCACTATTCTTTTCGGTGGCCTCGACACGAACCAAGTCGTTCTGGGTGACACCTGGCGATTCGACAATCACGGCTGGAAACAGCTCCAGCCGGCCCACGTTCCTCCCGCTCGGTTTCGGCACACCCTTAGTTATGATGCGTCCCGCGGCGTCATCGTCCTGTTCGCTGGCCGGGACCTCAACTCGAACCTGGGCGACCTCTGGGAGTGGAACGGCGCGGACTGGACGCCTATAACCATTGCGAGCAACAACCCGCCGGCACGCCACTGGCACGGCATGGCCTTCGACAGTCTGCGCGGCGTGCACGTGTTGTTCGGTGGCTACGTTTCCGGCTCTCAGGAGTACGCCGATACCTGGGAGTATAACGGCAACGCCCACACTTGGACCTTGCGAGCGAACACCGGCCCAAGCGCACGCCGCGAAATCGCTCTCGCGTACAACGCCACGTGGAACCAGATGGTGCTGTTCGGGGGCTACACTTCGGGCGGCGCGAATCTGCCCGACCACTATCTCAGCGACACTTGGTTTTGGAATGGGCAATCGGGTGTCTGGAACCAGCAGAATCCCGCGACCGTCCCGCAGGGCCGCGCCTTGTATAATATGGCGTATGACAGCGTGCGATCGGTCGTTCTGATGCAGAACGGCGAAATCGCCTTCGATGCGACGCACACTGCAACTGTGGCTGATTCGTGGGAGTGGGATGGCGTGGATTGGAGCGACAGATCTGGCTCCTATAGCTTCTATGCGCCGCGGCGCGAGTCGGCGATGGCGTATGAACTCGCCCATCAGCGCATGATCATGTTTGCCGGCAGTGGCGCTTACCCGGACGCGACCTGGTCGTTGGAACCAACCTGGGAGCTGTCGGGATTCGTGAGGGTGGATTGGACAACCCAGCCCGGGCAATACCCGAACACCTATCAGACCGTGCGCCAAGGACTGTCCGCCGCGCCAGATTGCACGGAGATCCCGATCCGTGTTGGCGACTACAACGAAACGTTCTTCGGGTTTGTGCCACTCGTCATAACAAAGCCCGTAAAACTCTCTACCTATAGCTTCTTCGGGGATGCTTCTACCACGGTTCACATCCACTAGCAACCTGTTCAGAAAGTAGCAGCCGACGTGAGGAGGCTCACAGATCGCTTCTGTTTCCGAAGAAATTTGAGCCTCGTTACCTCGGCTGCTACGGGAAGTGGCGTTTTTCAACGGGCTGCTGGTGCTAGAAGTTGAAGGTCAGTTGGCCGTACAACCAGTCCGCATCCGCCGCGCCACCGATGGCCGCTAGCGAACTCTTCACGTAGTCGCCAACGAAAAAATGGCCATAGCCGGCTTGCAGCAGCGCGTACTTCTTGATCGCGTAAGTGCCGACCAGATCCACCTCAGAACCGACGTAGCCGCTGTAGCCGGGATTGATGCCGTAGCCGGCGCCCGCAGTCGTCGCCAGCCCGCCCCGGCGCGCGCCGTTGATCGTGTAAAACGAGTCGTGCGTGTCGGCCAGCCAGAACAGATGGTAGTCCGCCGTCACGGTCAGTTGTTTGCGCGGCTTGACCGAGGTCATGAAGCGCAAGTTGTGGACGTTCTGTAACGAGAAGAAATCCATGTAACCGTAGGACTTGTGGTTGGTCGGGAAGAGATTGTCGAAGGTGCCGTGCCGGCCATCGGTCGGATTATCGTCGCCGCTGGAGAAATTGTATTCCACTCCCAGCCGCGGTGTCCCCCGGGCGTTCGACCAGGTGTACCCTCCGCCGAGGTACGCGGCGTAAGCTTCCTGAGACAGGTTCTTTCCGAGCACCGCCGGTGCGCCGGCAGCGGTTTCTTTGAAATGGCCAAATTGCCCCATCAACTCCGCCCCGTAATCCCAGCCGCCCAAAGCGCCGGGCAGCGACTTGATCCGCAGACCCACGGTGTAAATATCGCGCGGCGACGCGCCTTGCGGCGCGGGCGGCGGGCCGATCGCGCTCGGAGAATGGAGGCCGACGTTGCGCGAAAGCAAATACAGCTGCGTCTCCTGTTTCGGCGCCAGCGCCGTCGTCGAGGCGTAGATGCCCGAAAACCAGTCGTAGTCGTTGGACACGTTGAAGTGATTGTCATACGGCATGACCACGCGCGAAACAAAGGCATCCACCCATACCTCGGAGCGCTCATAACGCAGCTTGGCGGCATCGAAGCTGCGCTTGACGTTGGTCCACTCCGACGATCCCACCAACCTTTCGTCGCCGTAAAGTAGTTCCTGGCGCCCGACCTGGAGCGAGAACGGAAAAGCTTTGGGATCGCCGAGCCGCGCGTAAGCCTGGTATAAGTCGATGAAATCCGAATCCGGATTCGGATCGCGGTCATCGCCCGTGGATGAAGATTCGCGGCCCTCGACATAAAAATTCAGCCAGGAAGCCGGCGTGTAGCCGACGTGGAGAAACTGGCGGTAGAGCAGAAAACTGTTGTCCGGGTCCCCGCCGACTCTGCGGAAATCTTCGGCAGTCTTGACGTTGGCCGCGAAATATTCGCGGTGCTCGTAACGCACGCGCGACTGGCCGCCGAGGTCCCAGGGGTCGAAACCGGCTGACTGCGAGCGCAGCCAGTCGTTGAGCAGCCCGGCGCTGCTGGCAGGCATTGCCTTGGCGCCGTAATCGCCCGCGAGTTGGCCGGTCGCTTTTTCTTCGCCATACAACCTGGCGCTGATGGTGAGTACTATGGCGCTGGCGCGCACGAGACTTTTGTTCATTTTTGGTTCAGTCTCGACCCTTCCGGACCGCGTAGAGTTCGGTCATGGTCGCGACATAAAGCACCCCGTTCGCCGCCGTCGCGGTGGCGCTGACGGGGTTGCCGAGTTCGACGGAACTGAGGACGCGCTTCTCCTTGCTCGCGGCGAACACCCAGAAATCGCCGCTCCGCGTGCCCAGATAAACCTTCCCGTCAGCCACCAGCGGCGAGGCCCACACTTCGCCCTTGATCTCATGCGTCCAATACGGCTTGCCGGTCTCCGCATCAAGGCAGTGGACCTTCCGGCCGAAGTCCGCGATGAACAACAATCCATCCTTCACCGCCGGCGTGGACATTACGTGCCGCTCCAGCGAATACGACCACCGCTCGCCGGAGCGCGTGATATCCCCGCTCCCGCTCGCGTCGATGCACTTCAGCCACGCCTCGTTCTTGCCCCAAAAGGGATCGCCGCCGCCAGCCACATAGACGCGGTTTCGGTAAAAGACCGGCATGCCATAAATGTTACTGGGACCTTCGCGGCGATTGCTGTTGTAGCGGTGCACGTTCTCCTTCGGCGCCGCCGGGTCGAAGTCGAATTGCCAGACTTTCTTCAGCTTCTGCACTTCGCCCGGAGAAGCACCGGAGCGCGCCGTCTCAAAGGCATAGATGATCCCGTCGCCGCCCGCAAAAAAGAGCAGCGGCCGGCCGTTCACTTCGCCGAGCGAGGGTGACGACCACGTGCAATGGAAGATGCGCGGAGCGATCTGCTCGTCATCGCGCGCGACCAGTCGTCCGCTGGCCTTGTCCAGCACGACCAGGCTCGGGGCGTCCGGCGCGCGAATCCGCTTGTGCGTGTTATCGACCCCGGTGCCGGTATTAAGGTAGAGGTAATCGCCGTGGATGAGAATCGAGCTGTGCGCCGCGTCGTGCGACCAAATGCCCGCGTCGGCGGTCAGGTCGAAGCGCCAAAGAATAACCGGGCCGTTCGTGCCCGACTGGCTCGGCGGCGTTCTGCCCGCGGCCCCGCGCGCGTCGAGGCACATCACTTCGCCGCGATTGTTGACCAGATAAACGCGGTTGCCCTCGACGGTGACGGGCGAGGCGATGCCGGTCTTGGGCCAATCGAAGTAAGGGTCCTCCTCGCGCTTGGGCACGGCCAGTTGCCAGAGGAAGCGCCCGTCGTTTTCGTCGAAGCACATGAGCACGCCTCGGTCGGCCTGGTCCCGCGGGTCGCGCGGCTCGCCGTTGTTGGTGCCGATGAAGACACGGCCGCCGGCGACGATGGGTGTGGAATGCGTCTCGGTCCCGAGTCGCGCGCTCCACTTGATATTTTCGCCAGTCTTCGGGTCGAATTTCTCGGGCAAGCCCCGCTCCTCTGAAACCATGTTACGGGACCAGCGCTGGCCCCATTGCGGCTGATCGGCCGCCGTGGAAGCCGCCGGAAAGCTGGCCAGGAAAGAGAAAACGCCCAAGAGTTTGAAGCCCCGTAATGATGCTGCGCGCGCTACCATGTGGCGGTTTTGCCGCCCAGTTCTAACGGAGGGGACCGGCCGCGTCACGTTTGTTTTGGGCTGGCGGTTGCTGCGGTTGAGAGGCAACATTCACTCCCCAAACGCGCTCCGGGCGGCGCGAATCGCCAGGAAGCATGCACCGTCGCTGCCGCAAATGGAATGGGCGGGACGAGAGATGATTCGGATTTCCGCTCGCGTGGAAACCTCTCGCCCGCCCAGGGCTGATCGCAGGAGGAACTGCCGATCAGAACGAGACTGCCACGCGCCGAATTAGAATTTCCACAGCAAGTCCACCATGAGATGATTGGCGGCGCTTTGCGAGCCGGGAGGATTAGGATGGATCAGTTCGTTATGATAGGCGGAAACAATGAACTGCAGCGAATCGGTCAATGCGTAGATGGCCTTGAAGACGTGCCCTTTCACGTTCGTGCCGCCTGCCCACCCAGCCGCACCGCCGAGAGGCGCAGTCTGGTAAAATGCCCCGTTGTCTTCATCGACGATCTCCTCGTACCAGGCGTCGGAATCCAGTTTTTGGTACTTATAGTTCAGCTCCCAGGTCCTTTGTTTGGTGGCTTTGCCGAACGTGACGCCGGCCCAGAAACCCTTGTTTGCGGATCGGGCCGCGGGGTTCTCCATGTATTCGCCTCCCACGCGGATCGGAAAGTCAATCGCTCCCGGATAAAAGAAAAGACTGAAATCCCTCAGCTTGTAGGTCACGGAGGCGCTGCCGATGATCGGATTGTAACTATACAGCAAGTTCCCAAGGCCATCACGGGTATTGCCAACATTTACGTTTGGCAGGGCCGCGCCAGTATTCAGGTTTTCTTTGCTCCCGAGGGTGAAGGCGGAAACCCCGAGAGTGGATTCGATCTTGGGGGTCCATTTTGCGTTCCAGAGCGCCTGCGCGCCCGCAAAATAGGGATCATGGCTCGCATCGGGCCCCTGGTTGAGTTCATTCAGCACGAAGATTCCGCCGTTGACCTTGACCGTGTTCCGATCCGTCACCTTATATGCCGCCTGGAGCGCCGCGCCCTCCGGCAGGTAGTCGTAATCTATCACCATGTTGGAAATTTCAAACGGATTGTCCATTTTCCCGATGGTCGCGCTCGCCGTCCAGTCCTCCGTGTGGATCGGCGTCCACTTGGCATAGGCCTGTTCGAGAAAGATAAACTTCCGGGAGGAACCGCTCTGTAATGTGGTGTTCGCGGACACGGGATTCCCGCCGATGGCGACGTTGTTCTTGTCCGCCGGGTCGGCTGAAGACAAGCGAATTCCAATTTCAAAATCATCTTTCAACGTAATCGTGGTGCCCAAACGCAGCCGATACCGGTAGCGGGTTCGCGTGGTGTAGGCCGGGTTGTCCGCCCAGAAATCCTCCACGCGACCCCGAAAATCCCCATAAAGCTTCAGACTAGTGACCCAATCGGGCATTCCCATGCTCCGCGCCGAATTGCCTTTGGATTCCGGGCTGGCTTCCGCGCGAAGCTCCTGGGCCTCTTTGGCCGTGAGGATGCCTTTATCCACCAGCTTGTTGAGCAACGAATCATTGGGGTTTGTCTGGGCCTGCGCGCTTGTGGCCAAGGCTCCCGTCGCGACGATGCCCGCCACCAGCGCAGCGGACCTGACAGTCTTTTGCTTCATATGTGAATTTGAGTTGTTAGCTTTGGATCGCACCGACCGTAAAGCACCTATGTTACGAACAAAGGTCGAAATTGTTACATTTGGGTGACAAACCACTTGAAAAACTCATTCGCGGTGTTAAGGAATTATGGGGAAACCTTTGAAAGGACAACAAAATGAAATCCGCAATTGAAAATCGATCGAGCTGGTTAAGCGGCAGTCTCCTGTGCTTGGCGGTTTCCTGCGCCACCGAGCCGCATCTCGTCGTCGCGCCAGTCGGCCCGGCGCCATCGGGCGGCTCCCAGCCAGGCCACGCCTTTTTTGGAACTGGCTCCCTGGAAGTTTTTTCAGCAACGGAAACACGTCACGTTGGCCAACTCACCAAATATTATCCGCACACCGATTACGTCATCTACGGCAGCGACGGGAAGTTCTTCCGGTGGGTGAAAAACGCCGCCGGAAATACCGATGAAACTCCGGCCGTCGTCCGATTGCCCGCAGGCTCATACACCATCCAGGCCGAAGACGACGATTACGGTCGGGTCCGCGTCCCGGTTGTCATCGAGAACGGGCAAACCACCGCGGTCTATCTGGAAACGAACTGGAGCCCGCTCATCAACCAGAAGGACACCGGTAATTTTGTGCGGCTGCCCAACGGCTGGATTGTGGGTTGGCGAGCGGCGGATGCCTCGCCGCCGACGACCCACTAGGATTTGGTTCGGGAAATCGCCACCGCTGCGTGGCGGTTCGGATTGGCACCGGGAGCCTTCTCGACTCACTTGCCGAGTTGAAAATCTAAGATCGCGCGCGATTTCCACCGCTGTTCGGTGCGTGGCCTCCAAATCCGAGCCGTTCACCTGAATGTCGATCGGCGCCGGCAATCCGAGGTCCAACACTGCATCGACCACCCCCAAATTAAAACTTCGTGAACCGAACATTAAATTTCGTTCAGAATTTCCACGACTCGCATCGTCGCTTGCGGGTTGCTTTCGGCTGGCCGGCAGGAATGCTTAATGACGCCAGTGCCCAGGTTACATTCTGGCAACAAGCCGGCCCTGCGGGGCGGTAACTGCCTGATTTGCCACTGGTTCGACCCTCTCCGGTCGCGCCTTGCGCCGCTTCGGCCACATGACCTGAAAGTGGCGGCGCATGGCCGTCTGGTGCGAGTTTATTCTTCGTAGATGCCTTAGGATCATGCAAATGAAAAAATCAGAACCCACCCAAAGTCTCTTTAAGTTTGGCTTACTTTTGTTGTTCGCCGGCGGGACTCAATCGCTGGCGGCGTTCACTTACAACGACACCGACCTGCTTCTGGTATTTCGAAAGTTCACCTCCGTCGGCAACATCAACGACGTGGAATTCAATCTTGGTTCGGTCAGCAACTTTCTGGGCCACGCCACGGGCACGACCATCCCCGTGACCAATTGGGACTTCGGTTTGGTGCAGTCAAACTTTAATAACTCCCTGGACAATGTGGACTTTCTCCTCGTGGCCGCCACCGCCGTCACGGATCCATTGCGCCGCGTCTGGTTGACCGACGCCAAAGCCAGCGGCACGCCCACCGACATTTCCGGCAGCAAAATGGGCGTGGTGGGTTCCAAGATCGAGTTCGTCGGTCTGCAAGCGCAGTCGTTTACTGCAACCAATAGTCAGGAAGGCTATGTGGGTCCTCCCGGTGACAAGCTAAGCAACGCCACCGTCAAGCCGCCGGCGGTGCAGGCCGGTTTATTCAGTCTGACTTCCGCCGGCGTGTTGACTTTCACCGCGGGCGCGCCCTTGCCGCAACCGGTTATCCTCTCCATCCGCAGTTCCGGTAATACCAACCGCATCTCGTTCACCACGGCCACCGGCGGAAGTTATCGCCTGCGATATACTTCCAGTCTCGGAAATGGGATGAGGGTCACTGCCTGGAATATTCTGGGCACCACGGTCGCCGGCGATGGCTCCCCCAAGACGCTGACCGATAACGTTGCCGACGCCCAGCGTTTCTATGCCGTCGAGGAATTGCAGTAACATTTCAACAACCGAACTTTTTGAATCCAACCAAAACAACAGGCACTAAAAATCCGACATGAAAACCACGAAACCCCTCCTCACCCTCCTGGCCGGCTTGCTGCTCGCCGCGGCGGCCTACGCGCAGGTCGAAGTCACCGTGACCGGCAGTACCGCCTTCCGCGCGATCACCATCGACCGGTCGGCGGCCATTTTCGACCCGGGCTACGCCGCCGTCACGAACAACGCCAGCACCGGCCTGATTACCTACAGCGGCACCGTGGCCACGGCCGTGCCTTCTCTGGGCAGCACACCGGTCAAGGTTCGTTTGAGCTTCTCTGGCTCGGCCTCGGGGATGCTTAGCGTCAAGAATCAGACGCCGGTCAGCACAGCGGAAACGCCGGGTGTCAACACCAACAAAGTGCCCGACCTGGCGCTTTCGGACGTTTTTCCTGGTTCGGCCACGCCGCCAATTGCGGACTCGGCGTTTGACCGCTCCGTGCTCGGCGTGATCCCGTTCGTTTGGGTGATAAACAACGCCTTGACCGGCGTCGGTAACATTACCCGGGAACAAGCCGTGTTGTTGATGACCTCTTCCGGGGCGTTCACTAACGGGGTAGTCGGCATGCCGGCGATCTATCTGGGGGGCAGCAGCACCAACCCCGTTTATCTGATCGGCCGGGATTCCGGCTCCGGGACGCGCATCAGCACCGAGAAAGACATCGGCTTCGTGGGCTTCCCGTTGCTCTGGGCAACCAATGGCGCTGGCACTTACATCACGACCAATGGCTATTCCTCCGGGGGCTTGGAACGCGACGTGATCAAAGGCAAGCCGGATGCCATCGGCTACCTGGGTCGAGCGGATCTCGCCGCCATCGCCCTTACGGCCACGGCCATCAGCTACGACGGCGTTCCCTATTCGGAACCAGCCGTGGCCACCGGCAGCTACTCGATGTGGGGCTATGAGCACATCGTGAACCGCGTCGGCGGATTGAGCGCCAATCAGGGCCTGGTTCGCGACGCGCTGATTAAGGCCATTACCGATTCGGCTTACCAATCAACGGCGATCTATACCAACAGTTTCGTCCGGCTCGATCAAATGCAGGTCGAGCGCGGTGCCGACGGCGGGACCATCACTTCTCTTAACTTTTAGCGGACCTCCGCCCGACTGAAGCCGGTGCTGAAGCAGTTCAGCGCCGGCTTTTTTGTTCGCTATAACGCACCGTCCGGCCGCTCCTGTTCCAATGCGGGCGTGGATCTAACGCCGGGAGGCGGAAGCGGTTGCCGATTTTCACCATAATGTCACGTCCATGACGAATGGGCGTAACTCGCCGTTGCTAACCTCCAACCGTTGCACGAAGTCGAGTACTGCAACGGCACAGAAAATAAGACCAATCAACTCAAAATGTATGAAAACAGAACACGACAAAATGAAAGGGCGGTTCGCATGCTCATCGTTAGTGGCTTTGACATCGGCGGCGGCATGGCCGTCTTCGATTCAGCCCGTTGCGCGCGCGCAAATCGTCGAGCCGGCGTTTGGGAACCCGCTCGCCAGGGTTCGGCACATCATCGTAATCTATCAGGAGAACTGGAGTTTCGATTCGCTCTACGGGAAATTCTCGGGCGCGAACGGTTTCGCTTATTCGTTCCCGACGATTCCGCAGTTCGATCTCAATGGGAATTCCATTTGCCAGCTCCCGCAGCCGATTGGCAATAATGGATCTCCCGACCCGCGTTTCCCGGCGAACCTGCCGGTGCTGCCCTATGATATGACCTATTACGTGCCGGCGGACCAGCGGACCGGCGATATCATTCATCGCTTCTATCATGAATGGCTCCAAATCGATGGCGGCAAGATGGACAAGTTCGTGACCTGGAGCGACAACGGCGGCCTGGTCTTCAGCTATATCGATGCGACCCGGCTGCCGGAGGGAAGGGTCGCCCAACAATACGTCTTCAACGACTTGGCCGGCGGCACTCTCCCGCGAGTGAGCTTTATCAAGCCGATTGGCCGCGACAACGAGCATCCCGGTTATGCCAATTTGGTCGCCGGCCAAATGCACGTGGCCGCGCTGGTGCGAGCGGTCCAGAGCAGCCAATTCTGGGCCACTTGCGCCATCGTTGTGACCTATGATGAAAACGGGGGCCGTTGGGATCTCGTCAGTCCGCCTCTGGTTGACTCCTGGGGACCTGGCACGCGTGTGCCGGCCATCATTATCTCCCCCTTCGCCAAGAAAGGCCACGTCGATCATACGCAATACGAGACCGTCTCCATCCTTAAGTTCATCGAAAAGCGATTCGGCCTGGCGCCGCTATCGCCGCGCGATGCCAATCCCGCCGTCAACGACCTGACCAACGCCTTTGACTTCGGTGTAGGTCTGGCCGGGCGTTGAGAAATAGTCGTGCCTCCAAGCGGGTCAACGACAGCCTCGGCCCAGCGTGGAGGAACCAAGGTCGCCGCTCCGGCTGAGAGAGCGGGCGGCCGACCTTGGAAACAAAGCGACCGAGCACCCACGCCGCTCTCGTGGCGCCTTCCGGGTGCTCGGTTCGTTTCGGATCCTCGCGTTGCGCGCCGAGTGCCCCGGCGCATCGCTTCGCTGGCCATTGATCGCATGCCTTCGGCTTGGCCGCTCGTTCAATGCAAGCCGCCCCGGCTCCGGGAGTAACATTTCGCAACAGGATTGTCTCACAGCCGTTGCATTGCCGCCTGATTCAACCTAGCCGCCAGTTCAATTGTTACGTAATTGTCGCGTCCCTGCCATTCTCCCGTAACAAGGGACAGCCACAGTTGCGTATCGATGAAATTCCAGCGGCACCTCTTTCTCAATGAAATCACGCTGCCGCCCTCCGCCGAATGGATGGATTCTTCGCCCGGCTGGCGCTTTTTGCGCGTGAGCCAGGGAGCCGCGTATTGGCTCGCCCACGGCGCCGCCAGGGAATTGGCTCCGGGTGATCTGGTGGTGGTCGCCCCGGCCGGCGAAGGGTCGTTGCGGGCCAGCCAATTGGGAGAAGTGAAATTGCACTTTTTCCATTTCTGCCCGGAACAGCTCAGCGGTTTTCTTACTTTGTCTGAGCGGCACTATCTGGAGACCTCCGCTACTCAAGGCAAATCGGCCATCCGGTTCCTGCCGGCCACCGGCACGACTGCCCAGGAATTTGCCGCGTTGATCGCCCTGGAGCCGTCGCCCAACACCCTTGCCCAAAGATGCCGCCTGTTGCACCTGGTGGCCACGGCCTTCGCCGATGAAATGGTTCGGCATCAGGTGCCGCCGGCCCGCAGTTCGGTCGCCCTGCACCGATTCAAGAGCTTGATCCAGGAAATGCCCGACCATGAGCTGATCAGCCGCACGCCGGAACAGCTCGCCCAACTCTGCGGTTGCAGTCTCCGGCATTTCAGCCGGTTGTTTCGAAAGCATTTCGGCACGCCGATCCGCGCCAAGCAGACGGAGTTGCGGCTGTTGAAAGCGCGCCAGCTCTTGTCGGATACCGATGCCAAAATTATCCACGTCGCTTTGGAGAGCGGCTATCGCCACCTGGGGCTCTTCAACGCCATGTTCAAAAAATACCTCGGCATGACCCCTTCGCAGTGGCGTCAGAAGAACCTAAAAAAGCCGCGGCCGCAAAAGATTATTCGCGCCGCCGGCATTCTATTGCTGGCCGCCTGGTCGCTGATGCCGGCGGGCGCGGCGGAGTACCCAAAAGGAGCGCCGCCGGCTACCGCCGACCCGCCGCCGCCTGCCGCTCCGGCCACAAACAAGGCCCCGGCCGCGGCCCAGGCTACGGCGACGAACGTGCCGACCTTCGAAGTGAATGGTTATGAAATCAGGGGCAACACTCTTTTTTCCTACGACGACCTGGAGCCGATTTTTAAGAAGTATGTCGGCGCGGTCGTGACTTTCGAAACCATTCGCAAAGCGCTGGCGGAATTTCAACTGGCCTATCGTGATCGCGGGTTTGTCACGGTGTCGGTCGGTTTGCCACAGCAGCAATTGACCAATGGCATCGTCAAGGTGCAGGTAACCGAAGGCCGGCTAACGGAGATCAACGTGGTGGGCAATCGTCATTTCAGCTCCAACAACGTGATGCGCGCGTTGCCCACGCTGCGCGCCAACATCCTGCTCAACAGCCTGGTCTTTCAACAAGACCTCGATCGCGCCAATTCCAGTCGTGACCGGCAGATCTATCCGGTCATCGGTCCCGGTCCGGACCCCGGCACCACCGCCTTGACCTTGAAGGTGAAGGACCGCCTGCCGTTCCACGTGCGGTCCGAATTGAATAACTATTCCACGCCGGGAACGCCCGAGATGAGGCAGAACACGAGCGCGCAATACAACAACCTCTGGCAACTGGAACACCAAGTGGGCCTGCAATATTCCTTCACGCCAGAAGCTATGAAGATGGAGAACCAACTTCCCGCCTTTTACGACCAGCCGTTGGTGGCCAGCTATAGCGCCTACTATCGGGCGCCACTCTTCGTGGCGAACGACCATCGGCCTCGACGGGACCTGAAGATCACAGATTTTGGTTATGATGAAGTAACGCATCGCTTTCGCCCGCCCCCGGCCGGCGATACCGCTGAAATGGTGCTATACGCTGCGCGCGCGGATTCAGACACCGGTTCGCAACTTCAATCTGAGACTTTGAATCCCCCGGTCCTCCCGCCCGGCGGAGGGTTGCAAGTCAGCACCCGGACATTGAATCAAACCCTGACCAAAACGGAAAACCTGGGCTGGCGGTTCAATGAACCATTGCCCTCCTTTTGGGGCATCCGCTCCTCATTGTCGGTGGGCCTGGATTACAAATCCTACCGGTCGTTTTCGGTGCAAGACCGAATCTTCCAAGGCACTTATTTTGTTCCGATTGGCACGATCGGCCCGCCGTTTATGCCTAATCCTGGGTCGCTCACGGCCAGCTCCACGAATCTTCCCCCCAGTTTGGTGGAGTACGTCCCATTTGCGGTGAATTTCGACCTATCGCGACCGGACAAATGGGGCAGCACCTCGCTGAGCCTCTACAACAGCTTTCAGTTTACGGGACTGCGCAACGATAGCGCGGACTTCCGAAAAGTTGCTGGTTCCCCGCGGGCCAGCGGCAACTACTACATTGCCATCCTGGGTCTTACCCGGGAGCAAAAATTGATTGGGGACTGGGGCTTGCGTCTCCGTGCGGACGGTCAATGGGCCAATCAGCCGCTTATCACCAACGAGCAGTTCGCCCTCGGCGGCAACGCCGGTGTGCGCGGCTATCAGGATGGCCAGGAGTACGGCGATACCGGGTGGCGAGCGCTCGCGGAGGCGCACACGCCGTTGTTCACGGTCCCCTTGGGGGAAAAAAAGACGATGCCGATGTACGTGCGCTTTTCGTTGTTCACCGATTACGGCCAGCGTTATCTGCTCGATCCGGCGGCAGCCGGACGACCGCCGTCGGTATCCATGTGGGGCGCGGGATTCGGCTTCAGCGGCAACATCGGCGAGCATTTTGATTTTCGTCTGGCGTTCGGCATGCCGCTGCTCGACATCCCGAACGTTAAGGCCGGAAGCTCCCGCATCACGTTCGCAATCGGGGCTCAATTCTAAAGTGCGCGCTCCCACCCAATGCCAAAAAAACAGCCATGCTGCAAGGCACCGCGAGAAAAAGCGGCCTTGGCGGGTTCGGACAAATGTTACGGTTAGGTTTCGAGACCGACACCGATCTGTCACCAACTTGTTACACTACTTTTCTTTGAGTAGCGCGACACTCATTCTAAAGTAATGCAATTGCGCGAACAATATGTCTTTGCTGAATGAAAACCTGCTCTAACTTCAGCGCCTTGCGAAAATCGGGCGCCGACTGGCTCAGGCAGTTGCTATGGCTCCTGCTAGCTGGATTGCTGGCGAGCCGGTTTGCCTTTCCCGCGCGGGCAAATCCGCAGGGGATGACGGTTTCATCTGGCACGGCGAACGCGACTCAACACGGTTCGCAATTGACTATCCAGGCCTCTCAGAACTCAGTCATCAACTGGCAAAGCTTCAACATCCGGCCGGGCGAGACCACGACGTTCCTGCAACCCTCCGCCCGCTCCGTGGTCTGGAACCGGATTTTCGATCAGAACCCCTCCCAAATCTGGGGCCATCTCAACGCCAACGGTTACGTGGTGCTGATGAACCAAAACGGATTCTACTTCGGTCCCAATTCGGTCATCAACGTGGGCGGATTTCTGGCGACCGTCGCCCCCCTCCCGCCGCCGGAACCGGGAGGCGGCAGCATGTGGCAGTTCAACGGAGCGCCGCCGGCAGCCAGCATCGTCAATTACGGGCGAATCACCGCCAGTTCCGGCAGCTCGGTCTATCTGATCGCCGAGCGGGTCGAAAACCACGGGCAGATTGTCGCGCGCGAAGGAACCATCGGCCTTCAGGCCGGCAAGGAAGTGCTCGTCTCCGAGCGTCCCGATGGACGCGGCCTGAGCGCGACTGTCCGTCTGCCGGAAGGTTCGGTGGATAACAGCGGCCAGCTCATCGCCGATGCCGGCACCATCGCCTTGCACGCCCAGGTAGTGAACCAGGGCGGATTGATCCAGGCCAATTCCGTCCGGCAACAGAACGGAATCATCGAATTGGTTGGCAGTGAAGCGGTCAATTTGGGAGCAGGCTCGGTGTTGCGAGCCAATGGCGATGCCAACGCGGTCAGCGATGGCGGTCGCGTGACCATTCAGTCAGCCGGACGATTCTCCGATACGCCGGCTTCCCAGATCGATGTCTCGGGCGGAAGGCTGGGAGGAAATGGCGGCCAGGTGGAAATCTCGGCCGTCCAGATGCCCGCCGTTGAATCCCACCTCGACGGTGCCGCCAAACCACATTGGAAGGGTGGCAGCCTGCTGCTCGATCCGACTGACATCATTCTCGGAACCGAGGGCAACGGCAGCGCCGGCTCCGGCACGGTCAACTCCACGGACGGCCCCGACACACTTCGGCTGAACGTGAACTCCGCTTTTGTCGGCTTTTCTCAAATCCACCTGGAAGCCACACGCGACATTTCTCTCAATCCCTACACGGTTTGGAGTCTCAACGACAGCACGGGAATGGGAGACGCGCAGAGCCTGTTGACACTGGAAGCCGGGCGCAACATCGTGTTCGGTGACGGCTCGCGCATCGCGAGCAGTTCGGGCTGGTCGCTGCGGCTGGCGGCGGGCGTGGATTTTTCCTCGTCGCAGCATTCGGTTCCGCGGGGCATTGGCAGCATCTATTTGAATGGCGGAGCGCCCGACGTAAATGGCCAGCGTCCGAACGGCAACGGCGCCTTGGAAACCGCTGATGGCTCGATCAGCCTGGAAGCCGGCCATGAAGTCTTGGTGGGAGGGGGCTACATTCGCACCGTCGGCGGCGGCAACATCAGCATCACCACGCATGACGGCGACGTGGACGCGGGCAACAAGCCGGATGGCTACCAGTTTTCGCGTCAGGGCTACACGATCAGTCCGGCGGGACTGGGCGGCATTGGCACCGCCTATGGTGGCGACGTTTTCATCAACTCGGGTCACGATATCCTGAGTTTCGGCCCGACCTCCGGGGCTTACGGTTCCGGGAACGTCACCTTGAGGGCGCAGGATCGAATTCTCGGGAGTTATCTCGTGAGCGACGGGCGTGGGAGGATCGATGCGGGCACAGATGTGGGCAGCGGCAGTTCGCCGGTGAGTCTGAGTCTGATCAACGGTGGTTGGGACGTGATCGCCATTTTGGGAAATGCTCCCGCGCATCTGAATGATAACCGTGACCGGCCGCCCATTTACGCGCCACAACTGGTAATCGAGGCCGGCGCGGGCGGCGTGGTGCTGGGCAACGATCTGGTCTTGTACCCATCAGCCTTCGGCGAGCTTCAAATCACCACGACGGATGGCGGCTCGCTGCGCAGCACGCCCGGCAATTTCTTCCAATTAATCATGTCCGACAGTGGCAGCACGGACTACCGCACGTTCGCGCAAGGCCATGCTTCCACTCCATTGTACCTGCCGCACCGCCAACACCCCGTGAGCCTGCAAATCGACGGCGACGTGCAGAACATTTTTCTCCGTTCTCCCAAGCGAACCGAGATCGCAATCGGAGGCAACGCCTTGAATTTCAGTTTCGAAGGACAGAACTTGCACGCCAACGATGTCAGCCGTCTGACCATCGCCGGCGACTATTTCAGCCGCAGCGACCGGACTTTTGCCACGCTGGGCGACGCCCCCATGATCGCCACCTTCGACGCCATTTTCAGCGACCCGCTGACCAGCGCCAACCCGGACTTGGGCGCGCACCTGACCTACAATCCGACGACCCACACCCTCGGATTCCAGGGCCGGATGACCGCAGCCGACCGAGACTTCCTCCTCCACCCCGTCGGGTACGTCATCGATCCCTTGACTGAACTTCCGAAGGTGGATGCAAACGGCAACCCGGTGTTGTTTCCAATGACCTTCACGATGGACCAGGCAGCCATCAACCGCCTCTACGCGAACAGCCAGGACATCCCCATCTCTTCGTTGGCCTTCCGAGGATTGCAGATCGGCGGGCCGGGGCAATTGGTCGTCTCCGCGCGTAATATGGATTTGGGAATCTCCCAAGGCATTCGGTCGGTGGGCACGCTGCTGAACAGCTCGCTTGCTGTGATATCGCTTGCCGGGGCCGATTTGAACATTTCATTAGCCGGCAACCTCGACATGACGTCTTCCCAGATTGCTTCGTACAACGGCGGCAGCATCACCTTGAAGGCCCCGGGACATCTCAACGTCGGCTCGCAGGAACAGTTCACCAGTGATGATACCCCCAAAGGCATTTACACCGGGCACGGCGGCGACGTGGACGTGGAATCGGCGGGCGACATCAATGTGAACGGTTCACGCATCGGGAGTTACGACGGCGGGGATGTGAAGGTGGTTTCCACTGACGGCAGCATCGATGCGGGATCGGGCGCCAGAGGTTTTTTTACGGTCACCACCCAGCAGCTCGACCCCAAGACGGGTCAACTGGAACTTCGTAATGACAGATACTTCGGCAGCGGCATCGTGGCGCTGACCCGCACCGATTCCGACTCGCAAATCGGCAACCTATCGGTGATGGCCGGCAAAGATATTCTCGCTAACTCCGGCGGCATCCTGCAACTGGCGTTTAATCACAGCGATCTCTCCCATGCCACCGTGACGATGGATGCCGGCAGAAACATCGAGGCCAATGAATCCGGCGTCCTGGGTGCCAACGTGATTCTGCACGCCAAGGGCGATATCACGGGACTCATCGTGGCAAATCAGAACATTAACATCGACGCGGGCAATAAGGTAAACGTCTCCGCGCTCGGCGGCGGTGCGGTGAACGTAAGCGGGGCCACCGTCTCGGGCAGCATCATCGGCGGTGGTAATGTGAGCGTGTCCGGCGACGTCAACGCTCAGGTGATCTCCGTCGGGGGCACCGCGACCGGCGGCAACGCCGGCGGCGCCTTTAGCGGTGTCGCGGCGCCCGTAGCCCAACAGACGACAACCGAGGCGGAAAAAAAAGTAGCCGCCAAAGCGACGGACAACGAGGACGAAGAAGAGAAAAAGAAACGCGCGGCCAAGGCCCCAGTGCTCTCCAAAACTACCGGCCGGGTGACCGTCATTCTACCGAATAAACAATAACTCAAACCGATCATGGAACTATTCGCCATCAAACCTCTGTTCGCCCTGAGCGCGATCCAATTTGCCTTCGATAAAGCGACGCCCGAAGGCAAGATCACCATCCTTTGCCTGGCCGTCGTGTCGCTGTTGAGCTGGACGGTGATCATCACCAAAGCCCGTCAGCTCTGGCGCGCGCGAAAAGTGGCCCGGAAGTTCTTTGCCGCCTACCGCGCCACGCGCGATCCCCTCGACCTCCACCGCAACCAGCAGCAGTTTGACGGCGCGCCGGCCTTCGAGGTCTATTTCACCGGCGCCGAAGAATTGAGTTATCACTTGAAGAACAATCCCGTGCCGGTGAACGGGAAGACCAAAGTCTCGCGGGCGGCGTTCGATTTTGTGCGCGTCGCCATGGAACGGGTGGTCAGCGCCGAAGGCATGGCGCTGGAGAAGGGGATGATCGTCCTCTCCACCGCGGTCGCGGGCGGGCCGTTCATCGGGTTGCTCGGCACGGTCTGGGGCGTGATGGAAACGTTTTCGGGCGTCGCGCGGGCCAACGCGGCCACCCTCACCGCCATGGCGCCCGGCGTGGCTGGGGCGCTGATTGCGACAGTCATCGGACTCCTGGTGGCGATACCGGCGATGTTTGCCTACAACTTCATGGTCACTCAGGTCCGGGGTATCACGCAGGAGTTGGACGACTTCTCCTCGGAGTTCTCCACTCAACTGGACCATACTTATGTCGATGCGCGCTCCGCGGTGGCGGAAGGAGCAGCGAGTCGTTACCCGACGGAGGAACAGTACGACCTCAAGACTTCGCCGGAGACGGCCCACATTGCGAGAGCGTCTCTCGCTTAGTTGAGGAAGATGAGGGCAGAACTAATATTCACGCAGCCGAGCCCAGTGACTTGGCGCGCCGCGGAACGAAGGGGCAGGTTGGCGGCTGGGGCCTCGGCACAGGAGCCATGAAACGATATTCCAAATCGCATCACAACACGATGCACGAGCTGAATATCACGCCCTTGCTGGACCTGGCGTTTGTCTTGCTGGTCATTTTCATTATCACGACGACGCCGCTGGTGCAGGACAAGGACCTCAATCTGCCCACGGCCAGTTCGCGGCCCAAGGACCCGCCCCGCAAACCCAACTACATCAGCGTCGATGGCGGCGGCAACCTCTTCTTGAACATGCGGCCCGTGGACCTGGCCAGCCTCCAGCGCGACCTAATCGATCTGCGCATCAAAGACCCCGATCTGAGCGTGATCATGCGGGGCGACAGCGGCATTCAGTACCAGCACGTGGTGAACGTGCTCGATATCCTGCAGCAGGCTAATGTCGTGAAAGTCAGCCTGGCCACCGAGCCGACCGCGTCCGGAGGGGTGGGAAAATGAACGGCCGATGAAAAAGTATTCCAAATCGCACCACGGCACGATGCACGAGTTGAACATCACGCCCTTGCTCGACCTGGCGTTCGTGCTGCTGGTCATCTTCATCATCACCACGACGCCGATGGTGAACGATCTGGACCTCAACTTGCCCACGCGCAATCCCGCCCAGAAGGCGGCCGCGCAGAAACCCAATTACATCATCGTCGAGGCCGACGGCAGCATTTTTTTGAACCGTAGGCCGGTCGATCTAGCGGCATTGCACCTGCAGCTCGTGCAACTCAAACGCCAGGATCCGGACACCAGCGTCGTCGTGCATGGCGACAGCGCGGTCTTATACCAGAACATGGTGAACGTGCTCGACGTTTTGCAGCAGGCCAATGTGACCAAGGTTGGCCTGGCCACCGAGCGGCCAGCCGCCGCGAATCAATCCAACCTATGACCTGTTATGGAACCAATCCAACATGCCCATACCACCCGCCGGAAGCAAAACTCAGCCAAAGTCAACCTCACCATCTCGCTCGTGGTCCACGTCCTCATCTTCGTCGCCGGCGCTTACTGGGCGGCGCACGAAGGCGTCCTGGGCAAAAAGCTCCAGGAGCTGAGTGTCATCCTGGTACCAAAGGAGAAAAAGCCCGACGAGAAGAAGGCGGAACCCAAAGTCGAGCAGGTCAAGAAGATAGACCAGCCCAAAGCGGTGGAACAAGCCAAGGCGGCCCCGGCCGCGGCCAAAGCGGTGGCCCCGCCGCCACCTCCCGCAGACCTGGCAGCCGCCGCACCGCCCCCGGCGGTGCTGCCTTCCTTTTCCTTTAGCGACGGCGCCCGGGAAGGCTTGACCAGCGACGACCCGGTGGTGCTCTACAAATACCAGTTGGAAACCGCGCTGCGCTCCAAATGGGAGCGCCCCACCGATGTCGAGGACATCACGTACGTCGCGGAAGCAGAGATGGCCGTCGCCTCGTCAGGCCAAATCCTCGGCTACGAATGGAAAAAAGGCTCGGGCGATAAAAGCTGGGATGACTCGGTCCGGAAGGCCCTCGCCAGTGTCAAAGCGATCAATCGAGCCCCACCGAAGGGCTTTCCTGAGAAGGTCATTGTGCGCTTCGACGTATTGCCAGCGACCGAGCCGCTGGTTTCCAGGGCCGATTAACATCTTCTTCAGCCTTGTGGGGCGCACTCGAATCGGAACGAGCCTCGGTTTGAATTCGCTCTTGACCCATTAAAGAGAACACGGGTTGGGGTTCCCGTCCAACCCGTGTCTAGCACCAAACCTCCTTTTTCTAGGGTGGCAGTTTTTCGGAGGAAGAGGGTTCATCTTTGCCGATTGGTCTGAATTGCGACGCGCCGTGCATCAGATTTGTAAACGGATATGCGAGGAAACTAGCTAGAGCCTGTGGCGAACAAAGGACGAAGAAGTTACGATTGGGAAAATCATCCAGGCGGCCGCGCCAAACGTTCCCCAAACGTAACTTGGTCGTAACGGACTCGTAACATATTGCGGTGATAGTTCGAGCGGCGCGAAAGAGTTATTGAAGAGTCGGACGACGGTTGTGAACACGGAGACGAAATGATGGCGAGCCTTTCCAAGCTCGAGCAGGGTGAGGAACTGGCCTTGCCGTGGGACCTCACCGAATGGGTCAAAACGGAGCGGTTGCTGCCATGCCTCGCGGAAGAGGTCGAAACCCTGGAGTGGGAGAACCCGCGCCTGATCGCAATCCAGCGTGATTATCCGGAGTTCCGTCCCAAAATGTTTTTGATGCTGCTCACCTACGCCTACGCCACCGGAGTCTGCGGGTCCCAAGAGATTGCAGATGGCTGCTATGAGAACGAAACGCTTCGTTCCATCTCTGGTGGCGATCCTCCGAGCGCGCAAGCGATCATGGCGTTTCGGCGGGAGAATCGCAGTTTCCTGCGCTGGTCCCTCAGCCAGTTGTTCAAGCGGGCGCTGAGGATCAAATTTGACCTGGGCGATTCCCTGCTGCCATCGGGTTTGAAGCGGTATGTGGAAGATGTGGCCGTTACGCGCATTGATATGGCCAGGCACATCGATCGCGGGAACGCGGGCTAAAGATGGACTGCAGCCCCAAAACTCAACTGACGCGGCAGAAAGGAGCCGCGGTTCACGGACGCACCACGCAAGCGGGTCCTGCGTCCCGCACGGTTCCTCCGCGACCCGATCGATGCCGGGTGACTGCGAGTGCCTTGGGCGGCAACTGATCGCTGAATGCTCGTCGAGGCGTATGATGAAGAGCAAAATCCTCGTGGTAGATGACGAACCGGACGCGCTCCAACTCGTTGAGTTTAATTTGAAGGCGGCGGGTTATGAGGTCGTGACGGCCACCGATGGCGCGGAAGCCCTCAAAGCAGCCCGCGCCGTGGCGCCCAATTTAATCGTCCTCGACTTGATGTTGCCCGAGGTGGACGGCTTGGAGGTGTGCAAAATCCTGCGCCGGGACCAACGGACTTCGGCGATTCCCATCATCATGCTCACCGCCAAGGCCGCCGAGATGGACCGCGTCCTGGGCTTTGAGCTAGGCGCCGACGATTATCTGACCAAGCCGTTCAGTCCGCGCGAACTGGTGTTACGCATCAAGCGACTGCTCCGCAGCGGATCGTCCACCGAAGACAAAGGGGATCGGATTCAAGTCGGAGATCTAGCCCTCGATATTCCCGGCCACCAGGCGATGGTGAAGGGCAGGCCGATCGAGCTGACCGCGACCGAGTTCAAGTTGCTGACCGTGCTGGCGCAACGGCGGGGCCGGGTCCAATCGCGCGAGCAACTGCTCCAAGATGTCTGGGAATACGATACCCTCATCGACACGCGCACGGTCGATACCCACATGCGCCGATTGCGGGAAAAACTTGGCCCGGCCGCCAAGCACCTGGATACGGTGCGCGGCGTAGGCTATCGCTTTCTGGAAGAATAATGCCCGCGCCGCCGGCGCTTTAGCGGACGCCTAGGGCCTCGATGAGGCGCACGGACACGTAGGCCAAGAGTCCCGTGGCGGGAATCGTCATGACCCAGGCCCAAAGGATGCGCTCGACCGTGACCCAATCGATGGCGCTGAAACGCTTGGCGCATCCCACGCCCATGATGGAGCTGGTAATGCAATGAGTGGTGGAAACGGGCATGCCCAGCCGTCCGGTGACGAGCAGGATGGTGGCCGCGGTCGTTTCGGCCGCAAAACCGTTCACCGGTTTCAGGCTCACCAACTTGCGGGCCAGCGTCGCAATAATTTTCCAGCCACCAATGTACGTGCCGAACGCCATGGCCAAGCCGCAGGACCATTTGACCCAGGTAGCGATCTCAAACTTTGGCGTGTGCAGGAATTGCAGCCAGGGCGGCAGATGCTCGAGTTGTCCAGATTGGGTGGCGGCGAAGGTAGCCAGCGCCATAACGCCCATGGTCTTTTGCCCATCGGCGAATCCGTGCGACCAGGCCATGTAGGTCGAACTGATCAACTGGAGCCGCCCAAAGAGCGCATTGACGAGTTGCGGGCGCAATGGCCGGATCGCCAGGAAGAGCAGCCCCATGATGAGGAATCCCAGGACGAATCCCATAATCGGCGAGGAGATCATCGGGATAATAACCTTGGGATAGAGGCCGTCCATAACGATGTGGCCCGTCTTCGGGTCGGTTTTGGCGACCGACCATTTGATGACGTGCCAACTTTTGGCCGAGGCCAAGGCGGCGCCGATCAATCCGCCGATTAGGGAATGACTGGAGCTGGTGGGCAATCCGAAATACCAGGTGGTGATGTTCCAAGTCGTGCCGGCGAGCATGGCGCACAAAACGGTCACCAGCGTGACGTAGGTGGTGTCCACCAGGCCGGCCCCAACCGTCTTGGCCACCGCGGTGCCACCCAACGCGCCGATAAAGTTGAAAATCGCCGCCCAAATAACGGCCTGCCGGGGCGTCAAGACCTTCGTCGCCACCACGGTGGCGATGGCGTTGGCGGCGTCGTGGAAGCCGTTGGTGTACGTGAAGATCAACACCATCGCCAACACGATCAAGAGAAAGAGCGCCGGCGACATGGCGTTCAGGAATTCTTCAGAACGATGTGGGAGATGACGGTGCCCGCGTCGCGGCAACGGTCCACGACTTTCTCCAGAAGTTCGTAGAGGTCTTTCAGGATGATGACCTTGATGGGATCGTGCCGCCGGCTGTAAAGCTCTTTCAGCGTGTCCAGAATTACGTCATCGGCTTCGCCCTCGATTTCCTGGAGCCGATCGTTTTGTTCCGTCAATCTCTCCATGTGGAACTTCTCCCGCAGTTCTTTCAACATGGTCAGGATGATGTCCGTGGCCTTTGCCAGCAGCTCCACTTGTTTGGTGAAGTCCGCCTCGCGGACCTCGCGGGCCGAGGCGATATACCGCTCGGCGAACTTCTCCACCGTCTTGGGGATTTTATAGAGGGCGTTGCAGAGCGCCTCGATGTCTTCGCGGTCCAGCGCCGTCACCGAGGTGCGGCAAAGCAGCTCATTGATTTCCTTGGTGATCTCCTTTCCCTTGCGGCGCGAAACGACGAATTCGTCCAGCGTCAATGCCGCGGTGCTTTTGGCAACGACGTTCCGGAGGGATTGCACGCTGGCCCGGCACTGCTCCGCGCTCGCTTCCAGGAGTTTGAAGAACTTGTCGTCCTGACCGAAGAGTTTTTGCAGGGAGAACATAATGAACACCTTACACACGATCGTCACACAACTGTCACGGGAATAAATGTTACGGACAGGTTACGAAATTGTTACGAACGTGTGACAGCCGCGTTGTCCCCAGGCAGTCAAATCCTCTCAAAAGCGTGTTGTAAAAATCGCCCGGTCAGGGGACCGGGCCTACAGGGCTTCAGGATTTTGGCCATTTCCCGTAGGCCGCGTGCCCTCACGCGGCGTCCGCCGACAATTTCAAAACACGCTCTCAAAACCGCGGCTGATTCGCTCCAGGCAGAAGCCGCCTGCCAACCCGGCGCCGATCAGCGTCCGGTTCGTGATCGACGAGCTGTCACTGATTCGTGATGGACCGATAAAACCTCTGCCGGTCGTTCGTGCTGATGAAATTCGTGTAGAAATAGGAAACGTAGTTGGTGTAAACCGGATGCCAATTTGTGGGGCTGTTCAGATTTGTGGAGGTTTGGACCACGTAGCCCCGATTCGTCAGCCCGGAAACCTGAAACCAGAACGAGGTGTCATTGTTGCCCAACAGATTCAAACGCCCGGCCGAGCTGCCGTGGACAAACAGCGTGGCGACTCCGCTCGTCGCGGAACCGGTGGCGTTCGTGGCGACACAAAAATAATTCCCCGCGTTGGTCGTCTGCGCATTGGTGATTGTGTAAGCCGCGTTGGTGGCGGCCGCGATTTTGTTCGTCGCCGGAATGCTGTTGGTCCCGTAAAACTTCCATTGATACGCCGGGTCCGGCACCCCGACCGCAAGGGAATTCAAAATGGCGTTCTCGCTGGCATTCGCGACGACGTTCGTGCTGGCCGGATTTTGCGCGAACAGCGGAGCCGTTGGCTGAATGAAGTGGAGCGTGAAATCTCCGCAGCTTCCGTTGAGGCCGGCGACGGCGATTTGATAGGTCACGTTCGAAGCGGCGCTGAAGCCCACGGTTGGCGCGGCTCCCGTGGCGTTGGTCTTCAGGGTTAGCGCACTCGCATTGGTTCCGGTGTACAAGGCCAGCGCCATGGAAAAGCTCGTTCCCCGGTTGGTCGCGTCGAACGTCACGCGCCCGTTGCCAGGCGCCGTCCAGCGGTACCAAACCGAGGGCGTGTTGGTGTTCCCGGCATGGTTTGGCTCGCCGCTTTCGCGGGTCGCGCGGGCGACGGTGCCGTTGGTTACGCCCTGGCCACCGGTCAGCGTCCAGGCATTGGCGAAATAATCATTGCTTGGCAGGGCGACGGGCACGTTGCCCCACCAGGTTGCCCAACGGCCGGAACCATCCGTCGTAATCAAGCCGACGTTCATGTCCGCGTATTCCTGCAGCGTCCAGAAATCGGAGTCGTTCGACGGATCCGTCCACGTCGCGCTATAATCCCCCCATCGGTTTCTGCCCTGGACGGTTTTATAGTAAGGAGCGATTCCGGCTTTCAGGACTACTTCTGGTTCCATGGTGTTATTGGTGTCGTTGCAGGCATGGAACGAGTAAGCCGCGCTCGGATATTGATTGGGGGCAAATGTGGAGTAACCAATCAAAACATCCTTGAACCGGTTCACGGCGATGCTCGGAAAGGCGTAGCTCTTGACGCCGGAAGGGTCGCTGATCCTCCCGTTCTGGATGATTAAATTGTTGGCCGGATCGATTTGCCACCATTGCACGGCTGTGTGCGTCGGATTCACGGCCGGGAGGAAAATTGTGTGGGCGCACCAAAGCGCGCCGTGCCGGTAGATGACTTGCGACATACGGTCGTCCACCAGGTGAACGCGCACGGCGGTGCCCGCTTGCGGCCCGAGATCGGCATCATTGTTGGCTCGCGTCGCCCAGGCGCTGGCGGCGGGAAAGAACGTTGACTGGGTGATTTGATGCGCTCCGAACGTTCCGGTGATTGCGTAGATCGAGAGATAGCTGTTGCCACCGGTGTTGTCCTGGATGTCTTGAACCAAATAGATCGTCGCCAGATTCGCGTCATAGGTGACGGCCGGAACCTGGGTTGAGCCATAAAGCAAGTAATTCAGCGTGCCCAGGTCGTAGTAGGGGTTGGGCTGGCCCGCGTACATGCCATTCTTGTCGAACATTGCGATACCCGTGCTGTGGTTTGTCTCGGTAGCGATGTCGAGATAGTTCCACGAAACAACGATGGCGTCCTTGTTGAAGCCAACGGTTGGAAAATCGGCGAAGAACAGGCCGTTCGCATCCACCGGGTAGCGGTGACGGTACCAGACACCGGCCGGGTCGCCGGTGGCCGAGACCGCGACGAGAATCGCGGCGGACGGCTGCAAAACGTCCGATCCGGCCGTGGCGATCCAGCGGTTTTGGTAGGGATCGTACAGCACTCGCGGACTGAAGGCGAAGGAGAATCCGCCGACGCTGCTCCACCAATTAGATAGAGTATCGGTATAGAGCATTGTGCCGTCCCGCGCCTGAATGCGGACCTGGGTATTGAGCATGGTCATCACATTGTTTGGCCCCACTGCCCCATCCGTATCCGGCGGCGAAATCGTGTTGTAGTCCGGGAGCGCAAGGAAGTTGGTTGTGAACCCAGGAGAAGCCGCCGCGGCGAGCGGGCCAGGCAGCGGCGCAAGCTGCAAAACAGCGCTTGTTGGCGAGGCGTTGGTGTCAGGTTGAGGGTAGGATAGAAGTGTATTGGTTGCGGCGAAAACGGAAGGAAAAGCCAAGTGATACGCCACACCAATAAACAAAACCGAACGAACCGCTTTCATTCAATGTCCTTCTCCGACTTTGTTGGTGAGGCCAGCTCGCCGGGCCAGCCAGCCTTGGCGGCGCGAAGGCGACCACCCTGGCTTAGAGCGTGTTTTAAAAATCGCCCGGTCAGGGGACCGGGCCTACAGGGCTTCCGGATTTTAGCCATTTCCCGTAGGCCGCGTGCCCTCACGCGGTGTCCGCCGATACTTTTAAAACAGGCTCTTAGGGAACCCTGTGGCGCGAACAATCCGCGATTTTCTGAGGCGCAAAAGTGTTCGTCCTGATGAAGCGAGTTCTTCACTCAACGTTTGTATGGCAAGGCCCCGAAGCCGCCAAGCATTATCCCCATCATCGGTTCGCCTCGCCGGTCTCCTACCGCCGGAGCTTCCGGGGCGATTAGGGCGTGCTGCGCGCTTGATCGACTCCCGGACTTCTCGGTCCGCAGCAGCCATGAGCGGGAACAGGCCGCTGGAAGAGGCGGCACCGTCTTCGGGTTGCCGGACCGGCTGCGGGCGAGGCCACCCGCGGTGCAGCGTCAGTTAGCCCTCAGCGATCAAACCGGCGTTGGGCAAAACGGTCTTCAATTTGGGCAGAATTTTTTCAAGTCTTGGCCAACTCACGTGAAAATGATCTGCGCCCCGGCGGACAACTCGTAGAACTCGCCCACCGTCAGCACACGATCCATTTGCGGACAGAAGTCCACTTTCGTCAGATGGAACATGTCCACGGTGGCTTTGCAGGCGTAAATCTTCCCGCCGGCGTCATGAATCATTTCGATAAACTCTGCGATCGGCGGGATGTCCAGCTTCGCCATTTGTTTGTTCATCATGTTCGTCGCGAAGGCGGACATGCCGGGAATCGCGCCGAGAATCGTCGGCAGAGGGAAGCCTTTGGCATCGGGCACGCGCATGGCGGGGTTGCCTACCGTGGCGAGGCGGATGTGGCCCATGTATTTCTTCAGAATCCCGTAGAGGCCGAAGAAGGTGAAGAACAGGTTCGCCTCGATGCCTTCCATACGCGCGCCGTTGGCCATAATCAAACCTGGATAGATGCCATCAAGCGAGCCGCGCGAAACGATAATCGAAACCTTTTTGATTTTGCCGTCAGTGTTCTCCATTAAACTACTCCTTCGGTTACACGCAGCTCGTCGGCTTGGGATAACCGGCGATCTTCGCTGCCTTCTTGATCGGGCCGTCCGGAAACAGCGCGTAGAGGTCCTTGGTCGGGATTCCGCCGACTTTGTTCATGCGCCTCATCCCGGGCACAACCCCCTTTTCCTTGAAGTCTTTGCTAATGAAGTCGAGGATCCGCCAATGGGCATCCGTCAGGGTGATGCCGAGTTCCTGAGCCAGCGCCGCGGCGATTTCGCGGTTCCACTGGGCGTGGTGGGTCATGTAACCTTCGTCGGTCACGTCAATCACAACTCCGTCGATCTGTTTCTGTGGCATAGAATGGTTCGTTGGTTGGTTGGTTTACGCTGCGGCCTCAGCCGGTGAGGCACCCGCGGGGATTTGTTTTCCAGCACGGCTCATCTTGTGACCGATGCCGGGCGTGGGCGCGGCCTTGAGCAGCACGTTCCAGTAAATCCACCGGAACGCGAGTTTGCCCCAATGGTTAATCCGGGATTCCTTGAGGAGCGAAAACGGGCCGATACCAGGCACGGGATAGTGGCCTGGCACGGGCTGCAAGTCGTAATTGAAGTCGAGCAGGAAGGCTTTGCCGTGGCCGGACTCGATGAAACAGTTGGCGTGTCCGTCGAAGTCCTTTTCCAACGGTTCATCGCGCATCGTGTGCAGGATGTTCCTGGTAAGGACCTCGGACTCGAAATGCGCGACTGAGCCGGCCTTGGACGCCGGCACGTCCGCGGCATCGCCGATCACGAAGATATTCTCGTGCTGTTTGGACTGGAGCGTGTGGGGGTTGGTGGGCACAAAATTCAATTCGTCGCCCAAGCCGGACCGCTCGATGACTGTATCACCCATGTTCGTCGGTACCGTGACCAGTAGGTCGTAGCCAACCTCCTTATCGTCCCACGAGACAATCTTGTGGCGCTCGTTATCTACACGGCCAATGTTGAAATCGGTGACCACATTGATGCGCTTCTCTTTGAGCAGATGACCCAGCACCTCTGAAGCGACGGGTTTAGTGAATGCACCTGATAACGGCGTGACGTAAGTCAGCTCGGTCTTCTCGCGCAGACCGCGCTCGGTGAGCCACCAGTCGGCGAGAAACGCGAATTCGAGTGGCGCGACCGGGCATTTGATCGGCATCTCCGAAATGTGAACCACCAGCCGGCCACCGTTCCAATCGCGCAAGGCGCGGTGCAACGCGGCCGCGCCCCCGAAGGTGTAGAAGTCAAAAATCCGTTTGCGCCAGTCTCCGTCGAGCATTCCCTCGGTTTGGTCCGGCGCGGTTTTGGCGCCGGTGGCGATGATGAGCAGGTCGTAATTGAGCGAGACGCCCGAGGCGAGGAGCACTCGATTTTTGTCGGCGTCGATCCGCTCCACTTTGGCTTCCACGTAATGCACGCCGCGCGGGATGAAGTCGCGCTTGGGCTTTACGACGTCCGCTTCCGAGTAAAGGCCGAAGGGCATGAACAAGAAACCGGGCTGGTAGTAGTGTTCGGGATACTCGTCCACCAGCGTGATGGTCCACTGGGTCAGATTCACTTGCTTGCGCAGCTGATTGGCCATGATCGTCCCGGCCGTGCCCGCGCCCAGAATCAGGAGTTTCTTCATGTCGCGTCTCCTTTCAGGAATTGCCCTTGCAAAAACTCGATCACCTTCCCCATTCGCTCGTCTTTCAGGCGGTACAGAATGCGATGATCCTCGCGGCGTCGTTCGATGATGCCGGCCAGCGTGAGAATTCGCAGTTGCTGAGAAATGTTCGACAGCTTGCCCTCGTTTACAACCTCCGTGATCTCTTGGACGCAAAACTCGCCGCGCGCCAGCAAGCAGACGATGCGAAAGCGGCCCAGGTTGGAAAAGAGCTGGAACAAACCGATCACCCGCTGGCAGACCGCCTCGTTCCGCTCAAACGATCTCTTCAACTCCAGTGCGACGCCGTTCATAAGTTTCAATAACTTCTAAAGTATAGATAGACCAACCGGTGGAACCCGCTTTACCGTTCTTGGCAATTGTTTCGCTAATTTTGCCCATCTGAGGAACGCGCGTCCTTGCCGGCCGCGCCTGCGCGGCACCAACTCCGAGCCGCCTTCATGATTCTCAATTGGATCACTAGCGCCTATTTCTTGAGCCGAGCCAGTTTTGGCGGCAGCGGTTCGCGCAGGGGTCTATGGCCGGAAGGTTATCTAACCGCTTATTCGACTGGGTAGCTGCTGACGGGCGGCGATGAACCGGGTTCGCGGAAATTGGCGACGCGCAGCTCGCTCGGCAGGGTGGCGCTGACGTGGCCATCGTAGTAAAGCCCGTTGAGTTTTCCGCTGTGGCGCGGCGGATAGTGGCTCGTCGCGGTGAACGGGACCCAGGGCGGACGCGGCGGCGCCGGCACCCGGGAGTCAGAGCAGCCGGGACTGCGGCGATGGTCCCACACGATGAGCCGGTCCGAGGGCTGGGTGACGAACGAATCGGGCTTGGCCATGGGGCTGCCATCGCTGTAGTTCATGCCGTAGGCGCATTGCCACGGCAATTCCACCGGACATTTGAAAATGGCCGGCGTGTTGAAATAGCCGTAGAGCAAACCGGTCTTGTAACCCACCCCGGGCGGCCCATCCGGGACCTGGGTTGGGTCGTACGGCGCCCACCAGATCTCGTTTGGGCCGGTGGGTGGCGGGTTGTTTGGGCCAATGCCGCTCGGCACCCCCGCGCTCAATCCGTAGGGATCGTTGGGCGCATCGGGACAGTAACGGTAGGGGACGTTCCGGTCGTCGTTCTCGCCGCGGTAGAGCGTGCAGGCGAGGCCGACCTGTTTGAGGTTGTTGAGACAAGTTGTCTGCCTGGCCCTGGCCTTCGCCTGGGCCAGCGCCGGCAGGAGCAATGAAGCCAGGATCGCGATGATGGCGATGACGACCAGAAGCTCGATGAGCGTAAACCCACCGGGCGATTTGCTTGCGGCGGGCGCCGCGGCTGGTCTGGTCTGTTCGCGCATCGGGCCGCGCTCTCTCCGCGGCGCGATGATTAAAAGCCGAGTCGATATATTTTGTCAAGTATAACGCTCGCGGCGCGAAGTGCGGGCGGCTGGTCTGTCGGTTTCACCCCTGAGGCAGGGCGACTGGCGCAGTTCGGACTAGTCCGTGCGTTCCGACATTGATTTGATGATAGGGCCAGGCGCGAGCGCAGGCCCGCCAGCGTTTGGCCGTTGGGGCCGGGATACTTAGCAGGGCAGGCTTCCAGCCTGCCGGTTTCTGGGGCATCCTGCCCCAAGATTCTGGCATGACGAGGTAATCGAACACCTACGCGCGGCTGGAAGCCGCCCGAATCGGCAGGCGGGGACGCCTGCCGGTGCCAGCGGCTTCCAGCCGCGGCTCGTTCCGCCGCCGTCGCTGCGAGTTTGGCATAGGTCGTTCCGCATCGCCCTAACGGCGCGCCGCGCCGTCCGCTCCTGCGGAGGGCCACCATCCGGCAAAAAACCTTCTGCCTTCTGCCTTTCCCTTCCCTTGCCTCCATCCCGCAAAACATTTTCCACCTTCCGCATTCTACATTCCGCATTTGGAGGGTTCCCCAGTCTGCAATGCGCAATCTGCGATCCGCCGTGGCCGCGCGCAACGCTTGCAACACGTTATGGTCGTGCGACTTATCATGAATCGTGCTAACGGCGGCACAAAAGGAAGCACCTGCTCGCCCCAACCGACAACCGTTCCGGGAGTCCGACCGTTTGTCTGCCCAAACGCTTCGACCCCTTTCAGCAGAATCACTACCCCGAATATCAGCCCCGGCGACCAGCGGACACTGTTAATTGGGCTTGCGTGCATCGTGTCTGGAACCTTGATGGATCCAAGCAGCAATCACAGCCCGCGGGAAGCGCAATTCTCGAGACGGGACGGGGTTGGAGGCAGGGCTGCATCAGGCTCTCCATCCTCTCCCCGCGAGGAACGAGTGGGGAGAGGCCCGAGGAGAGGGGAAACCAAGAAAAACGCGCCTCCTCTGCCCAGCCCTCCTCCATCCGATGGAGGCGAGGGAGAAATCGAGGAGCTTGATGCAACCCTCGTGTTGGAGGCAAAGACCACCTCTTCGATTCGATTCTTCCGTGATCGGGGCTTACTCCGGCACTTGGGTCTGTGCAGCCACCAAAGCGCGCCAGCGCTCATCAAGCCCAGCCCCAGCATCCGTGGCTCCGGTACCGCCACCACCATCGGTTGCAGACCGGATTGAACCAAGTTGGGGGGAGAAAGGGGGTTACTGCAACCGGGCGGTGAGATACCTCCGCCGCTTAGCACACTAAAGACGTTGGATTCGGCCCGCAGAGTTGGTCGCCCATTCATCTCCGGCGCGGCCACGGCCTCCTCGTAGCTCCCGCCATAGGCCGATTCCCAGATGCGCACTTGCACATTATACCAGGTGCCGGATGCAGGAGTGGTCCGCGCGCCTCCATCAAAATACCCAGGCTGAACAAACCCGGTTGCGGCGCCCGTCTGGACGAACAACGCCGGGTCGGTGATGCTGACCGGCGCGTAATAAAGGGCCGCTAGAAACGTTGTGCCGGCTGGCACACGCTGGCCGGTGAGACTGTTGGTGACGATCGCACTGCCGCCACCACCGACGTTGGAGAAATCAAGGACGCCCGGACAACTACCCTGGCCATAACAGTTCAAACCACGGGCGGCGAGTAGGATCACAAGCAATACAGTTTTTGACTCGTTAATTCTCATCATTCATGTCCTTTCCATGTCTCTGTTTTGCTGACGTCTAATTGAAACACCCAGACTTCGTCGAAGTTCCGCATTAAGGAGCGAAAAACCCGGTCCGGCGCGCCCAACGGAGTTTGGCGGGCGCGGAGCGGGGGTTGGCGTGGCGCTCGGCTGGACTGGGGCGAATGACTTCGCGGGCAATTTCGGCGTAAAGGCCGTCGCGCAGGCCGGCCGCTAACGTTTTTTTCACCCGGCGTTCTTCGCCGGAATGAAACGTCAGCACCGCCGCCCGCCCGCCCGGGTTCAAGCACGCGGGCAGAACCCGCAGAAACGTCTCCAGCGCGGAAAACTCGTCGTTCACGGCGATGCGCAAGGCCTGGAAGACCCGGCGAATGGAAAGTTCGCATTCCTCGTGGTTAACGCGCGGCAGCGCGGCGCGGATAGCGGCCGCGAGCGAAGCGGTCGTGGCGAGGCTCCGGCCGGCGAGGGCGGCGGCGAGGGCGGGCGCGCGCGGTTCGTCGGCGTTCTCCACCAGCAACGCGGCGAGCGCGTCGGGACGCATTCTTTGCAGCAGGGCCGAGGCGGGCTGGCCGCGTTGCGGGCTCATGCGCATGTCGAGCGGGCCTTCGAGTTTCACCGAAAAACCGCGCGCCGGGTCATCGATCTGCATCGAGGAAACACCGAGGTCGGCCAGGATGATATCGGCGCCTCGAAGTCCCGCCCCGGCAAGCACTTGCGGCAGGCCGGCGAAGTTGCCGCGCTGCGCGGCGAAAATGTCCGGACCGAAACCAAGCGCGCGCAATCTGGCCTCGGTCTTCGGAAGTTCAAGCGGATCAATGTCCAGGCCGAGGAGCCGGCCGCCAGGCTGGAGGCGGGGGAGAAGTTCTTGGGCGTGGCCGCCATACCCCAGCGTGCAATCAATGGCCACTTCGCCCGGCTTGGGCGAAAGAAATTCCAGGATTTCAGCGACCATGATCGGCCGATGCGTTCCGGCGGGAGTTTTGCCCGACGCCAGGACCTTCGCGACCGTGTCCGAATACCGTTCGGGATGGTGTTCCTTGTATTTCTCCTCGAAGCGGCGCGGGTGCTTGCCCGCGTAGCGCGGACGCCGGCGGCGGGTCGCCGTGGTAGGACCAGCCGATGGATTGCGCGCGTGGTCTTCGGGCATTGCCGGGAAAACATGCCCAATCGAGCCGAATACCGCGAGAATCTTTGTTCCGGAAGAGGGCCATGTGCAGCGGCCCGGTATTTTGCCTAGGTTGGAAGAACGGTGTTTGCGGCATGAAACGATGTGAGTGGCATGGGATGATCGGGTCGGGTGCCGGGGATTGCGCCCCGGCACCCTCCCACACCACCGGACGTGCGGTTTTCCGCATCCGGCGGTTGGACCGTCCAGAGTGCTTCCTTCTCGGACACGCAGACTCTTGACCTCAGAACACTCCGGC
>WNGQ01000157.1_pt1 | contig 77122 bp, 72 predicted proteins | sample 5407661 | NCBI WGS metagenome assembly WNGQ01 (sample SAMN13153382, study PRJNA577476) | soil metagenome | isolation source: 60 cm soil or saprolite under Garry oak tree replicate 2 | place: USA:California | collected 2016-06-15
CGACCCGCCAGCGCAGCAGCGGCGGGGTGACGAAGGTGGTGGCCAGCACCACCAGCAGCAGCGCGCTGTAGGTGTTGCGGTCGATCACGCCGAGCCGCAGGCCCAGGCTCGCGAAGATCAGGTCGACCTCGCCGCGCGGCAGCATGCCGAAGCCGACCATGAGGAGGTCCATGCCGGTGCCTGCGGCTGCCAGGCCGGCCAGGACCTTGCCGACCGCCGCGACCGCGAGCAAGAGCCCGGCCAGGGCGAGCACGCGCGGCCGCAGCAGCGCCGCCGGGTCGGCGTCGATGCCGATCTGCAGGAAGAACACGGGCACGAACACGTGCGCGATCGGGGCGAGGCTGGTGCCGATCGAGGCGCGCGTGCGGGTCCGCGCCAGCACCACCCCAGCGACGAACGCGCCCACGATCGGAGCCAACTGCACCACCTGGGCGAGGCGCGCGAAGGCCAGCGTGAAGGCCAGCGCCAGCCCGATGAGGGTGCCATCGGAGCGCGCCAGCCGCTCGATCCAGTGGAACAGCGGTGGCGCCAGCCGCACCCCGACAGCGACCCCGGCCACCAGGAAGGCGACCGCCGCGCCGACCACCAGCAACAGCTCCTGCGGCGCGATCGAGCCGCCGGCGACCAGGCGCACCATCACCGTGAGGATCACCAGGCCGATGACGTCGTCGGCGACCGCCGCGCCGAGCACGGTGCGGGCCTCCGCACGCGACAACGCGTTCAGGTCGCCGAAGACCCGCGCGGTGATGCCGACGCTGGTGGCCGTCAGGGCGGCGGCCACGAACAGCTCCACGTGGTGGCCGTGCCCGGCCAGCCCGGTGAGGCGGAGCCCCGCCCAGCCGAACGCGAACGGCAATACCACCCCGACCGTCGCCACCGACAATGCTGGCCGCCCCACCTTCAGCAGATCGGTCAGCTCGGTCTCCAGCCCGACCTGGAGCAGCAGCAACAGCACGCCGAGCTGGCCGAGCACCGCCAGCACCTGGTCCCCGCCGACCAGCCCCAGCGCCGAGGGTCCGACCAGCACCCCCAGCACCAGCTCGCCGAGCACGGCGGGCTGGCCGAGCCGCTCCGACACCTCCGCGCCGACCTTGGCGGCGACCAGCACCACCAGCACGTGCAACAGCACGGTGCCGACGTCCACGGGGTCTGCTCCTCTACAGGTTCTTGTAATCGAGTCAGGATCGGGCGGTCAGGGCATAGCCCTTGCCCTGCACGGTGCGGATCTCCAGGCCGAGGGGGGCGATCCGGCGGCGCAGGCGGAGGATGTGGACGCGGATCGAGCTGGCGGAGGGAGGCTCGTCCGGCCAGACCTCCTGCACCAGTTCCTCCAGTGGCACGGTGCTGCCGAAATGGGTGGCGAGGGTCTGGAACAAGGCCCGGACCGTCGGGGACAGCCACGCGGACTGCCCCCGGTAGGTCAGCTGCCCGTCCTCGTCCATGGCGAGCTGGACCGGGGTGCCGTGCCGGGCGGAGCGCCGCTCCAGCGCCACCACCCGGGCACGGACGTCCTGGTCACGGGCTGGCAGGCGGATCCAGTCCTGGAGGCAGTCGTCGCCGCCGTCGTCGGGCGGCGTCGCCTCGGGCGCGACCAGCAGCAGTCGCGGGACCCCGGCCGTCGCCAGCCTCCCGAGATCGTCGGCGTGCTCGGGCCACAGCACCAGAACGACGTCCATCTGGTGGCCTCCGGTCGCGGTCAGTGGCGGCTGAGCAGGAAGAGCAGCAGCAGGACCGCGGGGATGAGCAGGAACCTGAACCCCCCGTCGCGCAGGAGCTGCGGGAGCGACGGCGACGGCCGCAGCCCGGCGCCGCTGCGCTCGGAACGCGCGGCCCGCAACCCCGCCAGCATCACCGCGGCGCACAGCGCCAACGCGATCAGGTAGGCCCACTGCGGGGCGCTCGCGATCGCGAGCGCCCCCAGTGCGGCCAGGAACAGGAAGGGGGCGCCAAGACGTAGCAGCAACCCCTGGGTGTAGCGGCGGTGGGCGCTCCGCATGTGGCCGAACCGGGCTGGGTACGACCCGGCGACGCGGGCGCCGCACAGCTCGCAACGATCGGTCTCCACGGCGCCCACCGCCCTTCTTCTTGTGCTTGTCCGACTTGTCCTTATCCGAGTTCCAGCTCCTGAGCGTCCCATGGGTCAGGCCGGTGACGGTGTCAGGCTGCCGTCGCCAGCAGCGGAGGATGCGGATGCGGGGACGCTGTCGTCGACGTCCACGTAGGCGGGGGCGCCCATCTCCGGCAGGTCGAGGCCGGCCAGCTCGTCCTCGGGCTTGGAGCGGATGCCCATGAGCTTGTCCTGGGCCTTGAAGAACAGGTAGCCGCCGCCCCAGGCCCACGCCACGATCACGGCGCAGCCGATCAGCTCGGCGACCAACTGCCCGCCGTCGCCGTAGAACAGGCCCTTGACGGTGCCGTCGACGCCGTTCCAGCCGGCCCCGTAGGTGCCGTCGGCGAACAGGCCGAGGCCGATCAGGCCCCACAGGCCGCAGACGCCGTGGACCGAGACCGCGCCGACCGGGTCGTCGACACCGCGCTTGTCGATGAACAACACCGACTCGATCACCAGCACGCCGGCCACCGCGCCGATCAGCAGCGCCGCCCAGGGCGCGACGAAGCCGGAGGGCGCGGTGATGGCGACCAGCCCGGCGAGCATGCCGTTGACGCACATGCCAGGGTCGGGCTTCTTGAACGGCGCCCGGTTCATCACCCACAGCATCGCGAAGAACGAGCCCGAGGCCGAGGCCAGCATGGTGTTCAGGGCCACCACCGAGATGCGCAGGTCGGTGGCTGCCAGGGTGGAGCCGGGGTTGAACCCGAACCAGCCGAACGCCAGGATGAAGCAGCCGAGGATCGCCATCGGGATGTTGTGCGCTTTCAAGACGTTGGCGCTGCCGTCCTTGTTGTACTTGCCGATCCGCGGCCCGATCACCATCGCCCCGGCCAGGCCCGTGAACCCGCCGATGGCGTGGACCACCCCCGACCCCGCGAAGTCCACGTAGCCGTGCCCGAGGCTCGCCTTGGAGCCGAGCTGGGCGAGCCAGCCGCCACCCCAGGCCCAGTTGCCGAAGATCGGGTAGATGATGATCGACATCCAGAAGCCGTAGACCACGAACGCGGACCATTTCCAGCGCTCGGCCATGGCGCCGGTCACGATGGTGGCGGCGGTGTCCATGAACACCAGATTGAATAACCAGTGGGCCGCCACCCCGACGTCGTAGATGCCGTTGAAGGCGAACCCCTTGGTGCCGAAGATCCCCCACCCGCCGATGTGGAGCTCGCCAGTGAGGGGGTTGGTGCCGCCGAGGTTGGCGATGTGGCCGACGCCGCCGAACATCAGCGCGTAGCCGGCGATCCAGAAGCCGAGGATGCCGATCCCGTAGATCATGAAGTTGGTCATCATCACGTGAGCGGCGTTCTTCTTGCGGCAGAAACCGGTCTCTACCAGGGCGAACCCGGCCTGCATGAACATCACCAGGAAGCCGGTGACCAGCGTCCAGGCGAAGTTGATGGCGATCTTGTTCTTGCCGGCGGCGTCGCTTGTCGGGGTCGCGGGGTCGACGCCAATATCGGCTGAGCTGCCGGTGACATCACCGCAGGGGTCGCCGGCGCTCGCGCCCGAGGCGACCTTGCCGCCACAGGGCGGGGGGCTGGTCTGGGCCTGGGCGACATTCGCCCACAGCCCGAGCAGCACGGCCACCATTGCGATGAGCAACAGGACGCCACGCATGCGTGGGTGCACGAAGTCCTCCTCGTCGTCGACGATAGGGGCTGGCGGTGGCCTGCTCGCCGGTGAGGGCCGCGATTACCCTACGAAGACTTCGTTTCGCGTGGATGAGCGATTTGTTTCGGGTCTGCGCCCAGCGTGTTTCCGGATTGTGTCAGCGCCGCGTCAGCGCCGTGTCAGCGCTGCCGCTCTGCCTCGGGGACCAGGCGCCAGCTGACGCCGTCCCACCAGTGGGCGCCGTCGGGGGAGCGCTGGGCACCGGGCGGGACCACCAGCTCGGCGTCCTGCCACTGCTGCTGCTGGCCGTCCCACCACCAGCGGCGGTCGTCGGAGAACATCGGCCCCTGGCCAGGATCCTGCACCCGGATCTCGACGATCTGATCGTTCTGCACCGCGTAGATGACCAGGTAGACGAGCAGCCCGGCGCCGCAGGTCAAGATGCCGACAACCGTCGCGAGCACCGCGTTGAACTGCTTGGGTTTGCGCAGCGTGGCGATGGTGTCGCTCTTGTGGGCGACCAGGAAGCCCTGGCCGGCGTAGCTGCTCACGGCCATCTCCAGCTCGGCGCCGTTGCCGACGATCACACGCTGCATCCTGGGCCCCCACACGCAAAGCTATACACAGCCGTTCCCAGAGCGGACTGGAACAGCGAGAATACAACCACACGCGTCGGATTCCGTCGGCCGAAGCGAGCCATGACTGTGAGCGCGACTATGAGTACACGATCCACCAGCATCCTGAAGGCTGCGCTGGTTACCCTCTGCCTCCTCGGCGTGCTTATCGGCGTGCTGGCCACCCCGGCCTTCGCCGGCAAATACGCCAACGAGGCCGTTGCGGGGCTGCAGCACAAGCGGGTCTTCATCGACCCGTCCGTCAGGGACACCCTCGTCGCCTCGACCGCCGCGAGCCTGGAGAACCAGGTCAACCATGCCTCGTCGCCGATCTACGTCGCGGTCCTGCCCGGCGCGGCACTGGCCGAGGGGGGCGGCCGGCCCGACGGCCTCGCCAGGGCGATCCAGGACGGCTTGCACCGCCCCGGCACCGTGCTGGTGCTCTCCGGCGGGCAGCTCGGCGCCAGCAGCACCAGCAAGGTTGGGTCGAACGCGGCCTCAGGGGCCGTGAGCGCAGCGCTCCGCGGCGTCGGCGCCAAGACCGGCAAGAGCCTCGGCAAGAACGCTGCCAGGGCGCTGACCGACGCCACCTCCCGCACCGTGACCAACATCAGGGACGCTGCGAAGAACGCGGCCAAGGCCACGCCCAACGGGGCTGCCGGCGGACCCTCGATCTGGCGGTCGCCGCTGGCCCGGCTGCTGCTGCTGGTGGTGCTGACGGTGGCCGTGATCATCCTGCTCGACCTGCTGCTGGTCCGGCTCACCTCACGCCAGCGGCGCCAGACCAGCTCGCACGAGTTCGAGGACGTCCGCGTCCTCGCCAACGAAGACATCGTGGCGCTCGGCGACGACCTGCGCGGCCTCGAGATCGGCCTGGACGCCGACAACGACAACCCCATGGCGGTGCGCGACAACCAGTACGCGCACGAGTCCCTGCAGCAGGGGATCGACGCCTACGAGCGGGCACGGACCCCGGAGGAGCTGGCCCCGGTGTCGACCGCGCTGGAGGCGGGCCGCTACCTGATGACCCGCGCCCGCGCCCGCTTCGAGGGAAGCGAGCTTCCCAGGCGCCGCCCGCCCTGCTTCTTCGACACCCGCCATGGCCCCTCCGTCGACGACGTCGGCTGGATGCCCGACAACGGCCCGGCCCGCCCGGTGCCCGCCTGTGAGGACTGCATGAAGATCGTGGCGGGCGGGGCGGAGCCGCAGCCGCGCACGGTCGTCTCCAACGGTAAGCGCATGCCCTTCTACGACGCACCGCCGCACTTCGAGTCGTGGTTCGGCGGCTACTTCGGCGGCGCCGCAGCCGACCTGGTACAGGGGTTCGCCCTCGGTCGCGCCCTGGACGACGGCTTCGTCGGCGGCCTCAACACCTTCGGCGGCGGCTACGGCTACGTGCCTGCCTCATTCGCCGAAACCGGCGTCCTCGACGCCGGCGGCGCCTTCACCGGTGGACTCGCCGGCGTCCGCGGCGAGGGCGAACTGCTCACCCGCCCCGCCGGCCACGACGCCGACAACGACTGAGGAGTCCGATGACACCCATCGACGTCCGCCAGCAGGCGGGAGCTGCCTGGATCACCATGAACCGCCCGGAAGCGCTCAACGCGCTCGACGCCCCGCTCAAGGACGCCCTGCTGGCGGCGTTGCGGGAGGCGGCCGGCGACCCGGCGGTGCGGGCCGTCGCCCTCACCGGTGCGGGCCGTGGCTTCTGCCCTGGCCAGGACCTCAAGGAGATGGAGGCCGCCTACCGGCAGGGCCGCACGGCCGACTTCGCCGACGTGCTCGAACGCCACCTCGCTCCGATCATCCGCCTGCTCGCCACCATGCCCAAGCCGACCGTGGCGCTGGTCAACGGGGTCGCCGCGGGCGCCGGCGTGTCGCTGGCGCTGGCCTGCGACCTGCGTCTCGCCAGCAGCGCCAGCCGCTTCAAGCTGGCCTTCGAGGGCATCGCCCTGATCCCCGACGGCGGCGCCACCTGGCACCTGTCCCGGCTGGTCGGGCTCTCCAGGGCGCTGGAGCTGGCCCTGCTCGACGACTGGGTCGAGGCTGACGCGGCGCTGGCCTACGGCTTGGTGAACCGTGTCTGGCCCGCCGAGCAGTTCGCCGAGCAGGCCGAGGCGGCGGTCGCCAAGCTCGCCGCCGGTCCCACCGTCGCCCACGCCCGCACCAAGGCGCTGCTGCGCGACAACCTCCAGGCAACCCTCGACGAGGCCCTCACCGCCGAGGCCAAGGCCCAGATCGCCGCCGGCGAGACCGCCGACCACCTGGAGGGCGTCACCGCCTTCCTTGAAAAGCGCGCCCCGCGCTTCCAGGGCGCCTGACCTGACACCGGCCCTCGCCCACGGCGCCGCCGGTACCGGTACGCTGCCTCGCATGACCAGTGAGGAGCGGCTCGACCCAGCGCGCGAGCTGACCCGGCGGCTGCTCGCCAGGCACGGCGAGACCGCAATCGCCGCCATCGGCCTGCACGGCGACCAGGACGGCGGCGCTCTCAACCTGGCGGTGGTCACCGCCGATGCGGGCGTCGAGGTGGCCGAGCTGGCGCTCCGCTATGGCTCTGGCGATGGCGGCGACGGCGGCGTGGTCGTCGAGATCGCCGCGATCAGCGAGGATGCCTACCTCCACGAAGCCGGCCAGATCGGTCCCCTTTGGCCGCTGGCCGCCGACCAGTACCTGCACCAGGTGGCCCTGCACGACCCCGGCGAGTTCTTCCACAAGCTGCGGCACGTCCACGAGGCGGCAGTCTCCTCGGCCAGCGACGAGACCTTCGCGGCCGCCGCCAGCTACGACCTGGTCCAGCTGATCACCTGGGAGGCCAGGGCGCGCGGCGCCGAACTGGCCGGCGACCTGCCCGGCGCGCTGCTGGCCGCCAAGGAGGGCGCGCTGCTGGCCGCACTGGTGGCGGGCCTGCTGACCCGCACCGCCTTCCGCGACCAGGCCCACGCCCTGCGGGTGACCGCCACCGACGAAGCCATCGCCACGCAGATTCAAGGCGGCTTTGGCGAGCAGTACCGGCGGCTGATCTCCCCCACCAGCGACCCTGCCTCGGCGGTGCTCGCCCTCGGCCGGGTGCTCGCGGCCCTCACCGACGCCGCCCGCCGCGACGGCGTCCCGTTCGAGGCCCGCGACCTCGACGCCTTCCTCTGATTCCGCTGCGCGGGCTCGCCTACCTGGCGCCTACCTGGCGTCGCGGTCCAGGTCCAGGGCACCAAGTGCCGCAGCGCCCTCCAGCTCGCCCTCCGGCTCGACCCGCCGGGCGTAGCGGAACACCAGCTCATGGCCGACCAGGGCACCGAAGGTGAGCAACGCGACCCCGAGCACGCTGAGCACCACCGGCACCAGCGGCGTGACGCTCAGGTCCAGGTCGCGGCGGCGCACCAGCAGGTCGGCCAGGAACACCCCGGCGGCGACGGCCTGGGCGCTCAGATGGGCGACGGCCAGCCTCCAGGCCCGGGTCCCGGCAGGGATCAGCAGGAAATCCGCGAACCCCGCCACCGCCGCCACCGCCGAGACCACCAGACCGCACAGGATCAGCGTGAACGCGCCCCTGACATAGACGTTGCCGTCTCCGGCGCGATGCGACAGCCAGTCGAACAGCAGGCTCGCCGGATAGAGCGCGACCGGGAAATGCACCAGCAGGGGATGCAGCGGGCGGCCCCTCCCGCCCCGCAGCGGATTACCCATCAACGCCTCCGTCATTGGGGGCTCCTCGACGCGAACCGGCTGCACAAGACACAAGGCTACCCGCTGGACGGCTCATCAGACGGGGAGGCGGTGCCGGTCCGGCCCTGCTCCACCAGGCCGGCGAGGCGCCGCAGGCTCACCCGCAGCATGAGCCGGAACAACGGCCCTACCAGCACGAACCCGAAACGGCCAACGGCGCCGAGCGGCAACTGCAGCTCCTCTTCCCAGGTGAACCAGGCGCCGCCGGGCGCCGGATCGACCACGAAGCTTCCCTTGCCGTTCACCACCGGGCCAAAATGCCGCACCTCGATCCGCCGCGGCGGCTCCCAGCAGATCACCTCCATCGGCTCGCTGAACCCCAGCCCAGCCACCCTGGTCACCGCCACCAGCCGCTCCCCCAGCTGGTGGCCGCCAGGCTCGGCCGTGACCTTGGTGAACAGCACCCATTTCGCGTGCAGCTCCCAGTCGACCGCCGCCGCGAACACCCGCTCCGGCGGCGCCGCGACCGCCACCCGCTCCCGCAGCCGGACCGTCACGGCTTCCTCCTCCTGGCGCTCGGTTGGCGCTCGCTTTGGCGTTCGCTTTAGCGTTCCCGCCCGCAACGGTAGCGCGGGCCGGAACGGTAGGATCGTGGCATGAATCCGGCCACCACCGCCCCGATGCCGATGGTGCGACAGATCGGCGTGCGGACCTTCGACTTCGGTCGCGAGGTCGCGGTGGCCGCGATCATCAACCGGACCCCCGACTCGTTCTATGACCGGGGCGCGAACTACCAGCTCGGCGAGGCGCTGGCAACGGCCGACCGCGCCGTGGAGGAGGGCGCCGACTGGCTCGACGTCGGCGGTGTCAAGGCCGCCCCGGGGCCGGAGGTCCCGCTGGCCGAGGAGCTCGACCGCGTGCTGCCGCTGATCGAGGCGCTGCGGGCCCGCACCGGCGCGGTGATCTCGATCGACACCTTCCGCTCGGAGGTGGCGCGGCGCGCGCTCGCGCTCGGCGCCGACGTGGTCAACGACCCGTTCGGGCTGAGCGACCCCGCCATGGCCGCTGTCGCCGCCGAGGCGGACGCTGGCCTGGTGGTCATGCACAGCGGCGGCCCGCCCCGCACCCACGTCCCCCGCCCGGTCTACACCGACGTGGTCGCGGAGGTGACCACCTTCCTGAAGGAGCGGACCGAGCTGGCGCGCCAGCACGGCGTCGCCGCCGAGCGGCTGATCGTGGACCCGGGCTTCGACTTCGGCAAGACCACCGCCCACTCCCTGGAGCTGGTCAGGCGCCTGCTGGAGCTGACCGCGCTGGGCTACCCGATCCTCGCGGCTCCCTCCAACAAGGACTTCATCGGCGAGACCCTGGACCTCCCCCTCGACCAGCGCCTGGAGGGGACCCTCGCCGCGGTGGTCGCCTGCGTCCTCAACGGCGCCAGCATTGTGCGGGTCCACAACGTCGCCGCCGCCGTCCGCGCGGTCCGCCTCACCGAATCGATCCTCGGCTGGCGTCCTCCCGCCGCCCCTCGCCGGGGCCTGGGGTGATATCCGGCTGGAGGGCGCCCGACTAGCCGAGCAGGCGCATGTGCTCGACTTTGGCGCAGTGGTCTTCGACGTAGCTGAGCCCGCCGGCGGTGGCGATCCGGCCGCTCTCAGGGTTGCGGATGCCAAGCTGGAGCCAGAGCGCGCGGGCACCGACGGCAACTGCCGCCTTGGCGACTTCCGGGGTGTACTCGGGCCGGCGGAACACGTCGACGACGTCGATCGGCTTGGGGACCTCGTCGAGACTTCCGACCACCGGGATACCGGACACCTCCTCGCCCGCGATCCTGGGGTTGACCCCGTACAGCTCGTAGCCCTGATGGTGCAGGTACCAGGCGACCTGATTGGAGGGCCGCTCCGGATTCGAGGACAACCCCACCACCGCGATCACTTTCGCCGACCGCAGCAGCTCGCGCCGCTGGTCCGCGCTCAGCATCCGTGCCTCATCGTCATCGTCCATGGAACCCAAGCTACCCGAAAACTCTCTGTAAAGGTCCCGGTCGTGGATGCCGAGAACCAGCGGGGATCTCTGTCTGTTCCCGCCGCCGCTTCGTTCCCGCGCTTCGATTCCGAGGTCACCCGCATGCTCCCAACGGGCCTACTCCGCCCGCGCCGGCTCCTCCATCGCCACGGAGAGTCACTGCTGATCATGGCCTTCGCCCTGACCCTCCTCAGCACCATGCTCGCGCTGGCGGTAGCCTGGCGCTGATGGCCCAGCCACAGAAGTACATCTTCGTTTGCCTCAACCAGCGCCCGCCGGGGCATCCCAAGGGGTCCTGCCTCGACCGGGGCGCGGCGGAGGTGTTCAACGCGCTGCGTGATGAGGTCGGCCGGCGTTTGCTCACCAGCGTCAAGGTGGTGGCGACCGGCTGCATGGAGGGCTGCCTGGCCGGTCCCTGCCTGCTGGTCGTCCCCGACAACGTCTGGTATGGCGGCGTCACCGAGGCCGACGTCCCGCTCCTGTTCGACCAGCACCTGGTCGGTGGCGAGCCAGTCGAGATGCTCCGCCTGGCGCCGGACGACTTCTGCGCGCCTGACGCCTGAGGCCTGCGCGGCAACTCTTACCAAGCTCGAACAATGCCACGCCGGTTCCGCTCACCGGGCGCGGGGATCATCAGCCTGGCAAGAGGACCTCCACAGCTGTCAACCGTCGTAGAGGTGAGTCATGAAGCTCGGCAGGCACATGGGGTGGCTCGGATGGGTGGTCGCGGGGATACTGGCCGTGTCCGCAGGCGGGGTCGCCTGGGCGGCCACGAGCAGCAGCCCGTCCACCACCGTCGCCCCGTCCAGCGGCAGCGACGCCAAGACCCCCGGCAAGCACGCGTTGCGCCTCGGCGGCCTCGGAGGCCGGCTTGGCGGGCGGGCGCTGCACGGCGAGATCACCGTCCAGAACCAGAACGGCAACGGCACCAAGACCGTCGTGCTCGCCCGTGGCAAGGTCAGCGCCTACAGCGCCGGATCGAGCATCACCATCACCAGCACCGACAGCACCACCACCAGCTTTACCATCAACGGTGACACCAGGTACGGCTTCCGGAACTTCTCGCAGCCGGAAGCCAGCCTCAAGACGGGCGAGACCGCCATGGTCATCGGCACCAAGTCGGGCAGCGGCAACACCGCCCAGCGGATCGTCGTCGTCCAGAACCCACCGCAGTCCTCGTAGCCTCGGACTGTGGAGCGCCGGTCCCAGCCAGGGACCGGCGCTCAGGTGTTCCAGTGCATGGTGAGCAGCGCCTCCAGCAGCAGGAACGCGAGGAAGAACGCGAGCGCGAGCCAGAACGTGCGCGCCACGCGCCCGCCGATCGCCACCGGGCGGAGCGGGAGGAGGCGGCGGCCGCAGTCGCACAGGCCCCCCTCGTAGGCGACCGAGTGTCCCTCCGTACAGGCAAAGCGGGGGCGGGCGCGCAGGTCGTAGTCGCAGGCGCCGCAGGCCGCGCCGGGGTCGGCGTTCTCGGCCCCGCAGCGGGGGCAGACCCGGCGTGAGGCGACCTCCCAGGCGAGCACACCGGCGCTGAGCGCCGCGAGGCTGCCGAACATCACGAAGGTGACCAGCCCTGAGGTGAGCGTGTCGTGGAGCGCGACCGTGAACGCCATGCTGCCCAGTGCCGAGACCGCCAGCGCGATGGTGATGGCGATGGTGGTGGTCCGCGCCCGCACGGCCACTGGCCGCTCCGACGCACTCGATCGGAAGAGGTTCACGCGCCTTCGTACCCCCGTCCCGGTAGCCTGCCCGGTAGCCTGATAGACAAGATAGTCTCACCAAAATCGAACGAAGACGCAGCGGAGGCCGCATGGTCGCAAGGGACGGCGAGAAGACGCAATGGCGCGAGCTCTACCACGAGGTCGTCGAGACCAATCTCTGTACGGGTTGTGCGGCCTGCGTGATGGCTTGTCCCCGCGACGTGCTCGACTACGACCACACCGCCAGCTACCACCCCTTCAACGTCGAACTGAGCACCGACGTCGACGACTGCCTGCACGGCCAGCGGGGCTGTGACATCTGCACCCGCGCCTGCCCCCGCTTCCGCGCCTGGGAGGTCGACTCCGACCAGGCGCTGTTCGGGCGGACCCGCGAGGCCAGCGAGGTCATCGGCATCCACCGGGGCATCTGGCTCACCCGCGCCACCGACCCGGCCGTGCTGGCGGCGGGCCAGGACGGCGGGCTGGTCTCCGCGCTGCTCATCTGGGGCCTGGCAACCGACCGCATCGAGGGTGCCCTCACCTCCCGGCTGTCCACCACCCGCCTCTGGGACTGCGAGCCGTTCCTGGCCACCAGCGCGGCGGAGGTGCTGGAGGCGGCCGGCTCCCGCTACACCTACGCCGCCAACCCGCTCGCCATGAAGGAGGCGGAGCGGCGCGGCCTCAAGCGGCTCGCGTTGGTCGGCATGAGCTGTCAGGCGTCCGTCAACGGCGTCCTGGCGGCCCGCCGGGTCAACAAGTACGCGCGGCGCATCGAGGTGACCATCGGCCTGCTGTGCTCGAAGTCGTTTGACTACGAGGGCATGAAGCGGGTGGTCACCGAGGAGTACGGCATCCCCTTGGAGGACGTCGCCAAGGTCAACATCAAGGGCAAGTTCCAGGTGTGGCGCCGCTCCACCGGCGAGCAGGTCGACATCCCGCTGAAGCGCCTGCAGGCGGCCACCCGCGAGGGCTGCAAGCAGTGCCCCGACTTCGCCGCCCAGCACGCCGACATCTCCACCGGCGGCCTTGGCCAAAATGACGGCTGGACCCTCACCGTGGTCCGCACCGAGCGCGGCGAGCAGTGGCTCAACGGCGCCATCCAGGCCGGCGTGGTCAGCGCCCGTCCGGCTGGGGAGGACCCGGCAGCGCTCGCGCTCATGACCAAGCTGGCGGTCCGCTCCCGGGAACGCTGGCCGCTCGCGCCGAGCGCCCCGGGTCGTGCGGGTGCGCCCCGCCTGCTGCCGATCGCCGGAGTGAGCGCTGGCGGCGCCGCCTCGGCGGCCGCCGCCAGCTGACCCGACTTCCGGACTGCCCGAGCTGGGCTAGGTCCTGCGCTCGCTACTCGGGCATCTGGTAGTTCGCGATGAATTCCGCGTCGCGCACCAGCGGGCCGACCTTGGCCGCCCCGCCGGGAGAGCCAAGGGGGTCCTCACCCTCGGTGAAGAACGCCGCGTTCGCCGGGGTGAACTCCTTCCACTGCGCCGGCACGTCGTCCTCGTAAAAGATCGCCTCGACCGGGCAGACTGGCTCGCACGCCCCGCAGTCCACACATTCATCCGGGTGGATGTAGAGCATCCGGTCGCCTTCATAGATGCAGTCGACCGGGCACTCCTCGATGCAGGACTTGTCTTTCACATCGATGCACGGCTCGGCGATGGTATAGGTCATCTTCGGGTTGACCCCCTTGTGGAAACGTTCTTCACCATGACGGATACCACCGGCCATCCAGAACCGTCAAACAACAGAACAGCCAGGGACGACCACCACTGGGCGCCACCCAGATCCTACCGCTTCGGCGAGCTTCAGCGACTGGTCAGATCGCGCAGGAACGCCTCGACGCCCAGACGGCGCCCGCTGGCGGACTCGATCAGCCCAGACCAGGTGAACGAGGCGCCGGGGGCGAAGAACCGCTCGGTGAGGAAGGCGCCCGCCTCGGGACGGCCGATGAAGCCGCCGGCGGCGTCCCGCACCGCCGCGTCGAGCTGGGCAGCCATCAGCTCGCCCAGCAGGTAGTTCTGGTAGTACACCGGAGTGGCCGCGAGGTGGATCTTGCTGGCCCAGTCTGGCTGGGTGCGCCCTTCAGGGCGGTGCAGGCCCTGGAGCCGTTCGACCAGGTCCCACCAGGTGGCGGCGAGGTCGGCGGTGGGGTCGCGGTAGAGGGCCTGCTCGAAGCGGACCATCACCAGGCACCAACGGGTGAACACCAGGCGCTCGTCGCGGAGCAGCTCGTGGGAGCGGCGCGCGAGGGTGGCGGCCTGCGTGGGCTCGGCGCCGAGGACGACGCTGAGGAAGTCGGGGTCGCGGCGCAGCCGGCCCAGCATGAGCGCGACCGCCTCGGTGCTGAGGCTGTGCGGCGGGCAGTGCAGCAGCCACGGCAGGGCGGGGCTGATGCGGTCGTCGTAGACGCCGTGGCCAAGCTCGTGGATGAGGGTATCGAGGGAGGGCTCGCTGGGCGCGAGGTTGGCGAGGACGCGCACGTCGCCGGCCCGGTCGACGTCAATGCAGAAGGCGTGCTGGTCCTTGCCGGGGCGGGGGTGCAGGTCGGAACGGGCGAGGATGTGGCGGGTCTCAAGGCCCATCGAGTCGTAGGCGGCGGTGGCGAGCTGGACCTGGTCCTTGCCGTTGAGCAGCGGGTCGAGGCTGGCGTCCTGGTCGCTGCTGGCATCGAGGCGCTGGAAGAAGGGATCGCCGTAATGCCAGGGGCGCAGGTCGCTGACACGGATGCCGAAGCGGGCGGCGGCGCGGGCGTCGAGGGCGGCCTTGGCGGCACCGAACGGCTCCCGGGTGGCCTCCTCGACCTCGTCGAGGGTCTGGTCGAGGCGGGTCTCGTCCAGGTCGCTGGTAGTAAGCGCGAACTGGAACCAGTCGCGCGCGCCGTGGTGGCGGGCGGCGCGGTTGCGCAGCTCCACCAAGGCGAGGAGGTCGCCACTGACGGCGGCGCCGACCTGCTTGCTGGCCTCCCAGGCTGCGCGGCGCTCGCCGGAGTCGCTGGACTTGATAAGGATCTCGTCGATCTCGGTGTTGGACAGCTCACGGTCGCCGATGCGGCCGCGAACGGTGTAGAAGGTGGCCTGCGCCTGTGCCTGGAGGCGGACCAACTCGGGGCGGAGCTGCTCGGGGATCTGGTTGGCGAGCAACTCCAGACGTGCTTTGGCGAGGGCGCGGGCGGTGAGCGGCTCGCCGCCTCCCGCTGCGCCCGCGAGGGCGGCTTCGATCTCGGCGAGCAGGGCGGGATCGGCGAGGGCGCCGAGGTAGGCCTCCTCGGCGCTGGCCTTGGCGGCGCTGGTCTCGGGCCGGGCGTCGGCCGCCGCGTCCCAGTAGGCCTGCTGGAGCGTGTGTTCAAGAGGAGCGAGGCGCTGCTGGATCCGCTCGACAAGGGCGGCTGCGTCGGTGGTGGTCGGCATGGCACGCTCCGGCTTGGTTGCGGTGGACGGTGACGCGAGTGCGTCTACTGTATTTGCGACGTTGCGGCTTTGGCGGAGAGCGGACATCCTCGCAAGGATGGCTTTACACGTTACGAACACGCTGACTCGTACCAAAGAGGAGATCCGGCTGCGGACACCGGGCCTGGTGCGGATGTACACCTGCGGCCCGACGGTCTACCGTCCGGCGCACCTCGGCAACCTCCGGACGTTCCTGCTCGCGGACCTGCTGCGGCGGGCGCTGGAGGCAACGGGCGTCGCGGTGCGGCAGGTGCAGAACATCACCGACGTGGGGCACCTCACCGACGAGCAGTTCGACCGTGGCGAGGACCGCATGCTGGTCTCGGCGCGGCTGGAGGACAAGGCCCCCGAGGAGATCGCCGAGCACTACACCCAGCGGTACCTGGCCGACGCGGCGGCGCTGAACCTGGAGCCGGCGCATGTCCTCCCGCGCGCGTCGGCCTACGTGCCGCAGATGATCGAGCTGGTCGGGCGGCTGCTGGAGCGCGGCCACGCCTACCAGGCGGGCGGCAACGTGTACTTCGCGGTGGCGTCGTTCCCGGCCTACGGGAAGCTGTCGCGCAACACCCTCGACCAGCTCCGCGCCGGCCACCGGCAGGAAAACATCGACCCGCACAAACGCCATCACGCGGACTTCACCCTATGGAAGGCGGCCGGCTCGGGGCGGCTGATGAAATGGGACTCGCCTTGGGGCGAGGGGTTCCCCGGCTGGCACATCGAGTGCTCGGCGATGTCGCTCGGCGAGCTGGGCGAGCACATCGACCTGCACACCGGCGGGGTGGACAACGTCTTCCCCCACCACGAGGACGAGATCGCCCAGTCCGAGGCGCTGGTCGGCCACTCCGTGGTCAGCACTTGGGTGCATGGCGAGCACCTGCTGTCCGAGGGCCGCCGCATGGCCAAGTCGGCGGGCAACTTCTACGACCTGGACGAAGTCCGCGTGCGCGGCCACGCACCGCTGGCGGTCCGCTACCTGTTCCTGCAGGCCCGCTACCGCACCCAGCTCAACTTCACCTGGGCAGCACTGGCCGGGGCGGAGCGCGCCCTGGAGCGGCTGCGCGCCCGGGTGGCCGGCTGGTCGCACGGGTCCGGGAACGAGGGCGACCACGAGCAGCAGTCCCGCCGGTACGAGGAGCGCTTCCAGGCGGCGATCGACGACGACCTGGACACGCCCCGTGCGCTGACGGTCCTGGGGGAACTCGAAGGCGACGGGGTGCTCTCCCCCGCCACCCGGTTCGCCATGGTGCAGCGATTCGACCGGGTGCTGGGGCTGAACCTGGCCGCAGCGGCCGGCCAGACCCAGACGCTGCCGCCGGGCGCGGCGGAGCTGATCGAGCGCCGGGAGGCGGCACGGGCCGAGCGCGACTGGGCCGCCGCGGACCGCCTGCGGCAGGAACTCGCCACCATGGGGGTGGACCTGGCCGACACCCGTTCGGGAACGACGTGGCGCCTGCGGGGATAGGGAGACCTCAGGCCTGTGGAGACTCTCGGCCTCCAGGCGTGCCAAGTCGTATGCTGCTAGGAGCACATGGGAGACAGCCGTCAGGAGTGTGAGCGATGGGCTTGATGAAGCGGTTTTCGATGATCTTCAAGGCGAAGGCATCGAAAACCCTCGACCGGTACGAGGACCCCAGGGAGACGCTGGACTACTCGTACGAGCGGCAGCTGGAGATGCTGCAGAAGATGCGGCGGGGCGTCGCCGACGTGGCCACCTCCCGCAAGCGCATCGAACTGCAGGCCCAGCAGCTGCAATCGTCGGCGGCCAAGCTGGAGGGCCAGGCCAAGCAGGCCGTCTCCGCCAACCGTGAGGACCTGGCCCGCGAGGCGCTGACCAGGAGGGCGACCATCGCCGGCCAGCTCTCCGACCTGCAACTGCAGCACGACCAGCTTAAGGGCGAGGAGGCCAAGCTGGTCGACGCCTCGCAGCGCCTGCAGACCAAGATCGAGGCATTCCGGACCCGCAAGGAGACCATCAAAGCGACCTACACCGCCGCCGAGGCGCAGACCAAGGTCAACGAGGCTATCTCGGGCATCAGCGAAGAGATGGGCGATGTCGGCATGGCGATGCAGCGGGCGGAGGACAAGGTCGCGACGATGCAGTCGCGGGCTGGCGCGCTGGACGAGCTGATGGCCTCGGGCGCCCTCGACGACGCCTCCATGTCCAGCGATCGCCTCCAGGCGGAACTGGACCGCTCCATGGCCGCCCCGGCGATCGAGGCGGAGCTGGCCCGCATCAAGGGCGAGATCGGCGGCGCCAGCACCTCCACCAAGCAGCTCGGCGCCCCCGCCGCGCAGGCGCCCGGCGCCACGGTGCCAACCGAGACTCCGGCCGAGACCCCCGCCCCCGCAAAGGCGCCCGCCCAGGAGGAGCAGCGATGATCATCCGGGTCGTGGGCGAGGGGCAGTTCGAGGTGCCCGAGAGCCACCTTGAGGAGCTGAACCGCCTGGACGAGGACCTGCTGAAGGCCTGCGACTCCGGGGACGAGGCACGCTTCGCCAGCTCGCTGCAGGCGCTGATCACCAGCGTGCGCAGCGCCGGCAGCGAGCTGCCCGACGACTACCTCGGCGCCTCCGACCTGGTCCTGCCAGGCCCAGATTCCACCATCGAAGAGGTCCGCAACCTCCTCGGCGACGAAGGGCTCATCCCAGGGTGAAGGTGAGACGCTGATGGCCCGCACCCGCTACCCGGCCGACAAGGGCCTGGCAGCCCGCATGCTGCTGACCATGTTCCTGATCGGCCTGGTCTACGTCCTGTTCATGGCCGTGCTGGTCGCGATCCGCATCCCGGTGGTGTGGATCGTGCTGATCGCTGGCGGCTTCCTCTTCTTCCAGTATTTCTACTCCGACAGGATCGCGCTGTTCTCCATGCACGCCCGCGAGGTGTCGCCACAGGAGGCGCCGGAGCTGCACGCCATCGTCGACCGGCTCTGCGCCCTGGCGGACATGCCCAAGCCGCGGGTGGCGATCGCCGACAACGACATGCCCAACGCCTTCGCTACCGGCCGCAACCAGAAGAACGCGGTGGTCTGCGCCACCACTGGGATCATGCGCCGGCTCAGCCCGGAGGAGCTGGAGGCGGTGCTGGCGCACGAGCTGTCGCACGTCGCCCACCGCGACGTCGCGGTGATGACCATCGCGAGCTTCCTCGGCATCCTGGCCGGGTTCGTGGTCCGCTCAGCGATCTATGCCGGCGCCTGGGGCGGCGGCTTCGGGGGCGGCGGTGGCGGCTTCGGCGGGCGCGACAACGACCGGGACAACACCGGCGCGGTGATCCTGCTGGTGGTGCTGGCCTCGGCGATCGTCTACGCGCTCAGCTTCCTGCTGACGCGGGCGCTGTCCCGCTACCGGGAGCTGTCGGCGGACCGCTCCGGTGCGATCCTGATCGGCCGGCCGTCGCTGCTGGCCACGGCGCTCACCAAGGTCACCGGCCAGATGAGCCGCATCCCCACCCGCGACCTGCGCGCCGCCGAGCCGCTCAACGCCTTCTTCTTCGCGCCGGCGCTGGCGGCCGGGTTCAGCTTCTCGTCGCTGTTCTCGACCCACCCGAGCCTGGAGCGCCGCCTGGAGCAGCTCGCCAAGCTGGAGGCGGAGATGGGCCGGTACGCGTGAAGATCCTCGACACGCTGCTCGGCCGCACCAAGCCCAAGCAGGCGAACCTGGACGCGCTGTTCGCGGTCAGCGGCGCGGCCATCACCCTGCAGGCGGGCGCGGGCCTGCAGCCGTCCGGGGAGGCGGCGGTCTGCTTCAAGCCCGCCAGCGGCGAGGGCTTCGCCACCGCCTCGACCGAGCTGACCGAGCTGCTCGACCTGGCGGTCAAGGAGGCCGGCTCGACCCTGCGGGTGGAGGACGACCGCTACGGCTACCGCTGGGTGATCATCGGCGACCCCGACCTGGAGGACCTGGTCACCAGCGCGCACCTGATCAACAGCACCCTCCAGGAGCATGGCTACGGGCCGCAGCTGCTCTGCTCGGTGTTCGGCTTCACCAGCGCCCCGGAGGCAGACCCTACTGGGAGTCGCCAGCAGCGCTGCCACCTCGTGTACTTGTACAAGCGCGGCACCTTCTACCCGTTCGCGCCCCGCGACGGCGAGCGCCGCGACAACGAGCTGGAGCTGCGGGTGCGCGCTACCCTCGGCACCGACCTGCCAGTCGAGCCCGACCTGACGCGCTGGTTCGCCCTCTGGGGCGTACCGCTCCGCTAATCGCTGTCAGGCGTCCGGCACAACGGCGTGCCGGGGCCGGGTGTCACGAGGGGGGACTGTGCGTGGGTGAGGCACCAGTGGTGGTGGCGCTGGGGGGGAACGCGATCTCACCCTGCGGCGCCCGGGACCGGGACGATGTTGCGGCCCAGTACCAGCGGACCCTGCGGACCGCGGAGCAGCTGCTGCATCTCGCCGAGGGCGAGCGGCCGCTGCTGCTCACCCACGGCAACGGACCGCAAGTGGGCGACAGCCTGCGACGGGGTGAGGCGGCGGCCCAAGCCGGGCTGCTGCCACGGCTGCCGCTGGACGCCTGCGTCGCCGACACGCAGGGCCGCATGGGATTCATGCTGCAGCAGTGCCTGGACAATGCGCTGGCGGCAGCCGGGGTGCGGCGGCCCACGGCGGCGCTGCTGACCCGCACGGTGGTCGAACCCACCGACCCGGCGTTCGGCGACCCCTGCAAACCGGTCGGCGACTTCTACGACGAGGCCGCCGCCAAGCGCCACATGGCCAGCGACGGCTGGGTCATGCGCGAGGACGCCGGCCGCGGCTGGCGCCGGGTAGTGCCCTCTCCCCAGCCCCGCGAGATCCTGGAGGAACCCACCATCCGCGACCTCCTTGATCTCGGCGTGATCGTGATCGCGGCGGGCGGCGGCGGCATCCCGGTGACGCGCCAGCCCGACGGCTCCCTCCTCGGCGTCGAGGCCGTGGTGGACAAGGACCTGACCGCCGCGCTGCTGGCCGCCCGTCTCGGCGCCGAGACCCTGCTGATCCTCACCGGCGTCGACCACGTCGCCCTCGACTACGGCCGCCCGGCCCAGCGCGACCTCTACGGGGTCAGCGCCGCCGAGCTCGCCGGCTACGTCACCCAGGGCCAGTTTGCCCCCGGCAGCATGCTTCCCAAGGTGCAGGCCGCCCTCGCCTTCCTGGGCCAGGGCGGCCACCGCGCGATCATCACCTCACCGGAGCTCTCCGAGAAAGCCCTCACCGGCACCGGCGGCACCCAGGTAATGCCGTAGATCAGGGCCGCCGGCTACGAGATGTCCTTCGGCACCGTCGTCCCTGCGGCCACGGCAGCCAGCACCACGGCCGCGCCTGCCACCAGCGCCGCCGCCAGGGCGAAGGGCAGGGGGCTGGTCCCGCCCCCAAGTGCCGATCCGGCCATGGTCGTCGCCGCCGTGAACGGAAGGTACGGCTGGGCGGCGTCGAACAGCCCGCCGAGGAGCGGCTCAAGCACGAACCCCCACACAAACACCGTGACGATCGCGCTGAGCTGGCCCCGCAGCAGCGACCCCACACCGACCCCTGCCGCAGCCAGCAGTCCCGACCCGAGGATCCCGCCGGCTGCGAAGCGGGCGATGGTGCCCCAGGCGAGCGCCACGTGGTAGCCCTTGGCGGCCACGAACGACAGGCTGATCCCGGTGGTGAGGCCGGCGGCGACCAGGCCGAACAGCAACCCCGCTCCCGCCGCGACGACGACCTTGGCGACCAGGACCCGGGTTCGGTCCGGGGCGGCGAGGTAGGTTGCCGTGGCTGTCCCGTGCCGGAACTCGCCGCTTGCGACCGTGACCCCGAACACCGCCGCCATGAGCATGCCGAACACGCTCCTGGTGAGCAGGTCCTGCTGGCCGGCTGCGGTGAACAGCGGCGGTGGCGCCATGTGCCCGGAGCCGCCGGCCCTGGCCGCCCCGAGGGTGGTGATCAGCGCGGTCAACCCCGCCGCCGTGGCCAGCAGGCCGAGCGGCAGGCGGATGGTCCGAAGCTTCAGCAGCTCGGTGCGGATCGCCCGGGTCACCGGTATCCCTCCTCGTCACTGGTTGCGGCGGTGAGCTGGAAGAACACGTCCTCCAGGTTGGCTCCTGCGGTCAGCTCCTGGAGCGAGGCCTGCGCCACCAGGCGGCCCTTGTCGATGATCACCACGCTGTCCACCGTCTGGGCGACCTCGGCCAGGATGTGGCTCGACATCAGCACCGTCCGGCCCTCCTCGGCCAGCCTCCGGACCAGCCCGCGGAGCCAGCGGACTCCCTCCGGGTCAAGCCCGTTGGCCGGCTCGTCCAGGATCAGCGCCTCGGGATCGCCTAGCATCGCCGTGGCGATCCCGAGGCGCTGGCGCATACCGAGGGAGAAGCCGCCGACCGGCCGCTTCGCCGCTCCCCGCAGCCCGACGAGTTCGAGCACCGCCTCGACCCGGCCCGGGTCGATCCCGGCCGCCATCGCCTGGACCCGAAGGTGGTTGCGTGCGCTCCGGCTGGGATAGAAGCTCGATGCCTCCAACACCGCTCCGACGTGCCGCAACGGGTCGGTCAGGTCTGCGTAGGCCTTGCCGGTGATGGTGGCCGTGCCGCCGCTGGGCCGCACCAGGCCGAGGATCGTGCGGAGGGTGGTGGTCTTCCCCGCGCCGTTCGGCCCCAGGAAGCCCACCACGGTGCCGCGATCTACCGCGAAGCTCAACTGGTCGACCGCGAGCACCTGGCCGAACCGCTTGCTCAGCCTTTCTACCTCGATCACTGCCATGGAGACTCCTCTGGTTGTCGTTCCGCGGCCGGCTGCCGATCCCGGCGCTAGAGCGACGCTAGGGCGGGGCGACCGCGCCGCCATCGCCGCCGAGGAGGTTCCGCCTCCACCCGCAGGTGGATTCACTCTGGCGGCCGATCCCCTTCCAGGCGGATGCGGGCGTGGTGGCCTGGGGCTATGGTCGAAGCCATGAACGAGGCCGCACGACCCGCAAGACCCGAGCCCGCTTCCCCAGCGGGGTTCTGGCTTGCCGGCCGCTTCACCCCGGGCCAGGTCGACTGGATGGTGGTCGGCGTCGCCGTGGCGCTGTCGCTGCCGTTCCTGCTGCACGCCGCGCTGGTCGGGAAGGTCGGGACCGGGCAGATGGCCGTCGGCCTGGCGGCCCTCCCCTTCGCGACCGTGCCTCTGCGGTGGCGGCGGCGCTATCCCGGGTTGGTGCTCGCCACCGTCGCCGCTGCCTTCGTGGGCGTGGCGCTGTTCGGCGGCATTGAACCCAACCCGGTCGGGTCCCTGTTCGGCGTAGGGGCCGCGGCCCTGTACGGCGACCGCCGCGTGCGACTGGTCGCCGGTATCGCCGCCCTCAGCGCGCTGGTGCTCGCGTTCGCCGTGGTGCTGCTGACCGGTGGGACCCGGCCGCTCGGGCACCTGGCAGCGACCGCCGTCGGGTCGGGGGTGGCGTGGGTGGTCGGCGACCGGACCCGGACCCGCCGGGCCTACCTGGCCCAACTCCAGGAACGGGCGGCCAGGCTGGAGCGGGAACGAGCCGACCACGCCCGCCGCGCCGCCGAGGCCGAACGCAACCGCATCGCCCGGGAGCTCCACGACGTGGTGTCCCACAACGTCAGCGTGATCGCGGTGCAGGCGGGCGCCGCCCGGATGACGGCAGACGCCGATCCCGACGTGGCCACCCAGGCGCTCGGACTGATCGAGCGCACCGCCCGCTCGACGCTGACCGAGCTGCGGGCGCTGCTTGGGATCCTCCGCAAGCAAGACGGCGAGCCCCCCAACCCCAGCCGGGGGCCGCAACCGACCCTGGCGCAGCTGGACGCCCTGGTCGCCCAAGCGCACCAGGCAGGGCTCCGCCTCCAGGCGCGGGTGCAGGGCGACCTCGGCGGGCTCCCGGCCACAGTGGACCTGTCGGCCTACCGGATCATCCAGGAGGCGCTCACCAACATCCTCAAGCACGCCCCTGGCGCGCACGTCCACCTGCTGGTCCGCCGCACGGACCGAGCGCTCGACGTGGTCGTGGTCGACGACGGCCCCGGCGCCCCGCCGGGTGCAGACGGGACTGGGCCCGGGTCCGGATCTGGGACTGAGGCTGGAGGGCAGGGCTTGATCGGGATGCGGGAGCGTGCCGCCCTGGTCGGCGGACGTCTCAGCGCCGGCCCCGCGCTCGGGAGCGGCTTCCGCGTCGAGGCCCACCTCCCAGTCGAGGTCGAGGTGGCAGACGCCGGGGCCGCAGCAGACGCCGGGGCCGCGGTGTCGTGACCATCCGCGTGCTTGTCGCCGACGACCAGATGCTGCTGCGGGCGGGTTTCCGCATGATCATCCAGACCCAGCAGGACATGGAGGTCGTGGGCGAGGCCGCCGACGGCGTGGAGGCCGTCGCGCTGGCCCGCAGGCTCCTGCCGCACGTCGTGCTGATGGATATCCGCATGCCGAACCTGGACGGCATCCAGGCCACCAGCCGGATCACCGCCCCAAGACCGGGGACAGGGCCGGGGGCGGCGACGGCGCCGAAGGTGGTGATCCTGACCACCTATGACCTCGACGAGTACGTCTTCGACGCGCTGGCCTCGGGAGCCAGCGGGTTCCTGCTGAAGGACGTCCCGCCCGAGGACCTGGTGCGGGCGATCCGGGTCGCCGCGGAGGGGGAGGCCCTGCTCGCCCCCTCGGTGACCCGCCGGCTGGTGGAACAGTTCGTCCGCCAGCGGCCCTCAAGCCCATTGGCCGCCCAACGACTCGACCCGCTCACCGAACGTGAGGCCGAGGTCCTGCGTCTGGTCGCCCGGGGGTTGTCGAACACCGAGATCGCCGCTGCGCTGTGCCTCGGCGAAAGCACCGTGAAGACCCACGTCGGCCACATCTTCGACAAGCTCGAGCTGCGCGACCGCGTCCAAGCCGTGATCCTGGCCTACGAAGCCGGCCTGGTCCGGCCAGGCCAGCCCGAAGACATCCCCTGAGGTGACGAGTCGTGACTAGCTCTCGCCGCCGATGTCCACGTGGTAGGCCTCGTAGACGAGGTCGAGGCCGCGCTTGCGGTGGCGGGTGAGGTCGTCGAACAACTGCACCAGCTGGCCGCGCAGCTCCGGGGTGAGCGCGGTGGCGCTGCGGAGGTCGCTGACGCCGCGCTCGATCGCGTCGCTGATGCTGGCGTGCTCGCGCTTGAACCGGTTGATGTTGTTGGCGAGCCGCGGGGCGTTGTCCATGATCTCCTCGTAGAGGCCGCCCGGCCCCTCGGTCACATCCACGTGCAGGGCAAAGACCGCCCGCAGGTGCTGGATAGCCGAGGCGAGACGGGCGATGCACCCCTCGACCGGGTCGGTGACGGGGGTTGCCAGCGCACGCTCGAACTCGCCGAGAACTCGCCGGAGGCTGAGCCGCTGCCCCTTCGCCGCCTGGAGCGCGCTGGTCGACGCCTCATATGCCTCACCTATCTCAGCTCGCATCTTCATCCCCCTTCGTCGGCCCGCGCGCCGGTCTCGGCAGTGTTACCGAAAACCCTCCCATTGTCATCTAGTTCATAATGACTAGAATCCCTTCGGCCGACGAATGGATCAAGGATCACGCCGGCCGCTGGATGTCTGCTTCCTCCCCCACACGGTGCACGATCAAACGGTTGGTTGCACCGCGCCAGCCGGGCGTGCCCGCAACCAGCACGACCACGTCGCCGGGTGCGGCCATGCCGTCGGCGCACAGGCGCTGGTCGGCCTGGGCGACCATGGCGAGCAGGTCACTGGCCGGTGCGACGGTGGCTGGGACCTCGACGCCCCAGTAGAGGGCCATGCGGCGGCGCACCGGCTCGTAGGGGGTCAAACCGACGATACGGGCCCGGGGGCGGAAGCGGGACACGAACCGGGCGGTCGCGCCGCTCTCGGTGAAGGCGACGATCGCGCGGGCGTGCAGGTCGGCGGCGACCTGCACCGCTGCCTTGCAGACCGTGGCGGCCACGTCGAGCAGGCCGCCGGTCGGCGGCGGCGGATGGTTGAGGTGCGGGCTCGCCTCGGCCGCAGCGGCGATACGGCACATGGTCGCGACCGCTTCGACCGGATGCGCCCCGATGGCGCTCTCTGCCGACAGCATCACCGCGTCGGTGCCGTCGAAGATGGCATTGGCCACGTCGCTGGCCTCAGCCCGGGTCGGCCGTGCGCTGGCCACCATCGATTCGAGCATCTGGGTGGCGGTGATCACCGGCACGCCGACGGCGTTGGCGTGGGCGATGATCTCCTTCTGCAGCGGCGGGACCTGCTCGGCGGCCAACTCCACGCCGAGATCGCCGCGGGCGACCATGACCGCGTCGGTGACCGCCAGGATCTCCTGCAACTGCTCCACCGCCTCGGGCCGCTCCAGCTTGGCGACCACCGGGACGTCGCCACCGAGCGCAGCGATCGCCTGCTTGGCTTCGAGCACGTCGGCGGCGCGGCGCACGAACGACAGCGCCACGTAGTCGACCCCGCCGCCGACTGCGGCAATCAGATCGGCATGGTCCTTGGCGGTCAGCGACGGCGCCGACACCCGCACCCCCGGCAGGTTCACGCCCTTCCCCGAATGCACCACCCCGCCGCAGCGCACCTGGCAGCGCACCCGTTCACCCTGCACCGAGCGGACCCGCAGCTCGATCGCGCCGTCGTCGAGCAGGATCCGGTCGCCAGGCCCGACGTCGGCGGCGAGCCGCTCGTAGACCACCGGCACCACCCCAGCCGGTGCCCGCTCGGCGCCTGCGAGCAGCTCGCAGTCGTCACCACTGGCCAGCGCCACCCCGCCCGCCCCAACCACACCCACCCGGATCTTCGGCCCCTGCAGGTCAGCCAGGACGCCGACGTTGCGCCCCCGCTCCGCCGCCAGCCGGCGCACCAGCTCCAGCCGCGCCAGATGATCCGCCCGCTCCCCATGCGAAAAGTTGAGCCGCACCACGTCCACCCCGGCATCCAGCATCGCCCCGAGCACCACCGGATTCCCCGAAGCCGGCCCCACCGTCGCCACGACCTTGGTCCGCTCCCCCGCCAACCGTTCACTCCCATCCGTGTCCATGTCCGCCAGTCCCTGCTCTCAGGTTCTCAGCGGAAGGCTATCCCGTTCCGCCTCTGCGGTAGCGGCACCGGGCACGTAGTGGGGCCCTTATATGCCTTGACGTTTATATAACTGCACTGGTATATTCATATCCATGATGACGGCGTTCGACGTGCTGGCGGATCGCTCCCGGCGGGAGATCCTGGAGCTGCTGCGGGGGCGGGAGCGGTCGGTTGGAGAGCTGGTCGAGCGGCTCTCGCTCAGCCAGCCGCTGGTGTCGAAGCATCTGCGCGTACTCCGGGACGCTGGGCTGGTGCGGGTGCGGCCGGAGGCGCAGCGGCGCTGGTACCAGCTTCAGGCCGAGCCACTTGCTGAGGTTGACGCCTGGCTGGCGCCCTACCGGCAGTTCTGGTCGAGCCGGCTCGACGCCCTCGAACGCCACCTCGACGAGGACCTCGATGAGGAAGAGGACGAGGAGGAGTAACCATGGTCGCAATCCCCATCACCGACGGGACCATCGAGCAGATCGACGGCCGCTATGTCCTGCGGTTCGAGCGGCGGCTCCCCCACCCGAGGCAGAAGGTGTGGGAGGCGATCACCCGGCCAGAGCGCCTGCGCGAGTGGCTCCTCAACCAGGGCGACATCGAACTCGACCTGGTCGAGGGCGGGAAGTTCGTGGTCCGTACCACCGGCCCGCGCGAACTGGTCGACGCGATCATCGCCGAGGCCGGCGAGGAAGCGCTGGTCCAGCACCACACGGTCCTGCACGTCGAGCCACCCGCCGTGTTCGAGCACACCTTCGGCGGCTCCCCGGACTCGGTCGTGCGCTGGGAGCTTCGAGATGACGGCGACGCCTGCCGGCTGACGCTCATCCACACCGAGCCTCCCGGGTTCCCCGCCGGGGACGCCCCCCGTGACCTCGCGGGCTGGCACTCGCTCCTCGAACTGATCGAGCAGGCGCTCGACGGCAACCCCGGAACCTGGCGGCGGGAGCGCTGGCAGGACCTGCGCGCCCAGTACGCCGCCAAGGGCGCGCCGTCATAGCGCCACCTGGCCAGATATCCCTTATGTGACGTGGCCGCCTCCGGTTACCATCAACCGGTAGAGCGGCCACGAACCGTTCGGCCAGGCCAGCCTGGAGACTGGACCAAGCCGCCGCGAGGAGGTTGGTCAATGCGCGTCACCGAACGTGCCCAGAAGGCGGTCCTGTATGCCAGGCAAGAGGCCGACCGCCTCGGTCACGACCACATCCACACCGAACACCTGCTGCTCAGCCTCCTCCGCGATGAGGAATGCCTGGCCGTTGCCACGCTCGGCGAGCTGGGCCTTGCGCCGGAGACCGTGTTCCGCTGGATGGAAGAGGCCACTGGCCAGAACCTGACCCAGCAGCAGGCGGAGCAGCACCGCTACCCCGGCAACGTGCCGATGACCAAGCCTGCTCTGCTGGTGCTCACCCTGGCAGGACGGGAGGCGAGCCAGCTGGAACACGACCGGATCGGCACCGAGCACCTGCTGCTAGGCCTGGCCAGCGAGGGCGAGGGTGTCGCCGCCCAGGTCCTGCAGGATCTCGGCGGTGGCCTGCTGGAACTCCGCCAGGCGGCGACGGCCCTGTTTGCGGCAGGGGCCGATCCGGAACCGTTCCCTCCTGACCGAGGGCCGCCGCCCTGGGAGCCGCCACCGTCGGCGCAGCTCCGCCGAGTTGTCCCCTTGGCGCAGGAGCATCCACTGCCCTCGGGGGACCAGCTGGCGCTGATTTCCCTGGAGGTCTGGTCGGACTGGTTCGATCTGCGTTACGCGATCGTGTACGCCACTCCCGAGCCTGAGGGCGAGCGGTCACGGCCGCCCGTGCTCGGCATCTGCCAGGTCTCCGACCCCGCCGGCACGGACTACAGCAACCGGACCAGTTCCGCCCCCGCCTACGGCATGGTCCGGATCCACCAGCGGACCTTCGTGCCCGCGCCACCGCCGGGCACCGAACAGCTGGAGCTGCGCTTCAGCCCGCCCTCCACCCCGATTGAGGAGTCGCCGCCACTGCTCGTGATCACGGTCGACCTGGAGCGGCAGCCCTCAGCCTCAGGCTGAGCTGTCGGCGCGCCAGTTGAGGGCGCGGGGGCGCTGGGCGCGGCGGGTCCGGAGGGTGAGCGCGAGCAGCAGGGCGACCCACAGGATGGCGCTGCTGTGACCGGCGGGGAGGGGCCAGGCGAGGCCGAGGGGCAGGCACAGCAGGCCGGCGGCGAGCAGGGACCGGCCCGCGAGCAGGGCGATGGCAAGGGCGGCAAAACCACGGCCCTGGACGATGCCGGCGAGCGCGAGGCCGGGAACGGCACTGTCGAGCGGGAGCGCGGCACCGCCAAAGCCAGCGAGCGCTGCGGCGGCGATCAGGGCGCCGGCACGCAGGGCGCCGGTCGCGACACCGGCGCGCTCGGCTGCTTCGGGCTGCTCGGCGAGGGCGCGCAGCCGCAGCCCGAGGGGGGTGAGGCGTAGCAGCAGCCAGGTGAGGAGGCCGAGCGCGGTCGCGACCAGCGCCATCACCGGGACTCGCAGGATTGCGTGGCCAAGGCCCGGCAGGCTGAGCGGCAGCGCGAGAGCGGGGAGGTGCCGGGGCAAGGCCAGGGCCAGGTCTCCGGAGGGAAACGAATGGGCGGCGAGCCCGGCGGCGGTGGCGAGCGCGAGCAGGTCGAGCGCGATCCCGGCGGCAAGCTGGTCAACCCCAAGGCCGACCACGGCCACGGCCTGTAGCGTGCCGGCAGCGCCCCCAACCAGAATCCCGGCCGCCAGGCCGGCGAGCGGGCCGTGCCCGTGCGCCACCCAGGCGCCAGCGGCGGCGCCGAGCGTCATCGCCCCTTCGAGGCCGAGGTTGACCACCGCGGCCCGCTGGCTGATCACCGCGCCAAGCACCACGAGGTACAGCGGTGCCGCCGCCCGCAGGACGGTCGCGACCAGCAGGGCAGGAGCGAGATCGTGCAGCGGCTCAGGCACTGGCGGCACCAGCAGGTTCGGCCTCGCCGCCGGCGCCGTCAGCGAGGCCGCCGGCCAGGCTGACGCTCGTGCTGGCGGCCACGGCCGCAGTCGCGCCGGCGCTGGCAGGCGCGCTGGCGCTGATCTCGTCTGGGCCCGGGTCAGCCGTGCGAGCTTGCGCCTCGACCAGTGCCACGAATAGGCGCGAGGAGGCAGGGGTGGCCATGCGGCGGGCGAGGGCGACCGCGGCCAGGACAGAGAGCAGCGCCGCGCCCTGCAGGATGGCGGCGGCCCCGCCCCCCGGCATGTGGGCGGCGGCGGCGACCTGGCTGAGGAGGGGGAAGGCCAGCGCGGCGGCCACCAGTCCAGCGGGGGTGCCACGCCCGGCCAGGGCGATCGCGACACCGGCCAGGCCATAGCCATAGGTCAGGCCGGGGCCACTGGCCAGGTCGAGGTCGAGCGGGGCGCCGCCCGCCAGCCCGATGCCCAGATGTGCGCCGGCCGGGCCCTGGCCCGGGGCGAGCGCGTCCTGCAGGCCGCACAGGCCCGCGACCGCGCCGGAGAGGAGGAGCGCCGTGGCCAGCGTTATGCTCGGTCGGATACCGGCGAGGAGGGCCTCGCGCCGGGCAACCCGGAGGGCTCGCAGCTTCAGGCCGAAACGGCTGAAGCGCGCAGCGAGCCACCAGGCCAGCACGGCAAGGAGGGCCAACGGCAGTATCCAGGTGAGCGCGCCCGGTGCTGGGGCCCCGGGCATCCCGCCGACCACGGCGCTCGACCGTACCCGCGGCAGCTCAGCCCCGGCGGGGAGCACGGCGAGGGCAAGCCCGCTCGCCAGTACGGTCGAGAGAAGCTCCGGCACCCGGCGCCAAGCCAGCAGCAGGGTGGGGAGCAGCGTCCATGCGAGCCCGCCGGCCATGGCGGCGAGCAGCACCAGCGCCAGGTGCAAAACTGGCGGGGCCGCGAGGTGCGCGCCGGCCAGCGTGGCGGCCAGCGCCCCGGCCATCGCCTGGCCCTGGATGCCCAGGTTGACCAGGCCGGCGCGCAGCGCGATGGCGGCCGCCAGCCCGGCGAGCAGCAGCGGCGTGGCTGCACGGGCGGCAGCGGCAAGGGAGCCGGGGCGCAGCAATCCAGCGACCGCGACGGCTCGCGCCGCCTCCACCGGACCCCACCCCCTGGCCAGGGCGAGCACCGCTCCGGCGGCGGCCACCGCGAACAGCGCCGCGGCCACCCCGGCGAGCAGCGTGGCGCCAGGCACCAGCAGGCACGGCGCCCACGTCCGTATGCGCCCCTCGGCCTGGGCGGGGGGCGGGGTGTCAGCGGCGGCGGCGGTCCTCACCCTCACCGGGCCGCCCTTCTGCTGGCGCCGCCTCGACCTCGCCCAAACGGCCAGGGCCGCCGCGGCCGGACCTGGTGCCGCCGGGCCCTCGCTGGTTGGGCCTGGCTCCCCTGCTCCTGCCACTCGCCCGTCGCACTGCCCGCTGCCGGGGCCGGGGCCGCTGCGGGCTGGATCGGCCCTGCCTGCATCGCGGCGTTGAGCGCGGGGATGGTGAGGTTCGCTCCGCTCAGCTCCGCGGCGACCCGGCCGCCGTCCATGACGGTGACCCGGTCGGCAAGCGCGAGCACCTCCTCGGGGTCGGCGGACCACAGCAGGACCGCCAGCCCGCGGTCGCGCTCGGCCCGCAGCAGCTGCCACAGCGCCTCCGCCTCGTCACGCCGGAGGCCCAGGGTGGGGCAGACCGCCAACAGCGCGCTGGGCCGGTCACCCAGCTCACGGGCGAGCAACAGCCGCTGCCGCGCCCGGCGGGAGACCACCCAGGCCGGAACCTGCGCGAGGCCAGGCACTGCCTCGGCCACCAGCGCGGCGGCCCGGCGACGCAGCCGGCGCCCGCCCCGGCCGAGGAGCGCGTTGTGGCGCAGGCTGAGGGTGCTGGCAATCCCGCCAGCGCCGGCCACGCCGTCCGGTGGCAGATAGGCGAGGCCCAGGACACGCCGGGCGTGAATGCTCGCCCTGGTGACGTCGTCGTCGCCGAGATAGATCCGCCCGCCGTCGGGACGGCGCAGGCCGAGGACCGCCGCGACCAGCTCGGCCGCGCCCTGGCCGTCGGCGGCGACGACGGCGTGGATCTCGCCGCAATGGACGACCAGGTCCAGGCCGGCCACCCGCTCCTGTTCCCCGTCGACCACCCACAAGCCCTTGACCTGCACGATCTGCTCGCGCCCCTGGTCAAACCCTGTGGATAACTGGTTGCAGACTCCCATTTCCACCGTTACCGTCTGCCGGGGAGGAGGTGCGGCGGCCCCCGGAGCAGAAGCGAGCAGGGCGGCGACCCGGCGTTCGCCGGCGGCGATGGGGGTGGTGCCGGCGATGCGGCCGTCCTCCAGCAGGGTCACCCGGTCGGCGAGTTGCAGGAGGCGCTCGGGTGCGCGGGTGGCGACCAGCAGCGCCCGGCCGTCGGCGCGCAGGGCGGCGAGGGCGGAAAGCACTCGCTCGACCTGGTCGGGAAGCAGGCCGGCGAGCGGTTCGTCGAGCAGCAGCACGGCGGCGCCCCGCCAGGCGAGGCCGAGCAACTCCACCTGGCGCCGCCCGGCGGGGTCGAGGGTGCCGACACGGGTGCGGACGTCGAAGCCGTCCCTAGAGCGGTTGCAGAGGCCGAGCTTGACGGCGAGCGCGGCAACCTCGCGGCGGGCGAGGCGCCGGCGCAGGCAGCCGGCACGGACCGGCTCCGCGCCGAGGATCACGTTCTCCGCGATGGTCAACTCCTCAAGAGGACAGGATGCTTCACCGGCGAACCCGATGCCGAGCCGCAGCGCCGCCCGGGGCGAGCGGACCCGTTGGGGCTGGCCCGCCAGCAGGATCTCGCCGGCCGAGGACTGTTCGAGCCCGGCCAGCAGCCGCAGCAGGGTGGACTTGCCGGCACCGGCCGCACCCACCAGAAGTTGCAGCTCCCCGACGCGTACCTCGAGATCGACCCGGTCGATGGCGCTGCTGCCGCCGTGCCGGCGGGTGAGGCCGCGAAGCGTGAGCACCACCGGTGCTTCGGCCCGCGGCCTCCCCCCCTCGGCCCCCCCGGGCCGCGTCTCAGGTTCGATCGCTTGCAATCGACCCCCCAAGACCCTTGATCGTCACGATCTAGTCAGAAGGCTAACAAGGATCGATCCTGAAAGCCAGCACCTACGGGGATTCCCTGCGGAGGTTTCCTTACTGCTTTATGTAGGGCTTGCCGTCGGCGGCGGGGGGACGGACGCGGCCGACCAGGCCGGCGACCGCCAGGATGGTGGCGATGTAGGGCGCCATCAGCAGGAACTGCGACGGGATCGGCACGTTGAGGACCGCCAGGATGCTCTGCAGCGCGTCGGCGAAACCGAACAGCAGCGCGGCGGCGAAGGCGCCGAGGGGGCTCCAGTGACCGAAGATCATGGCGGCCAGCGCGATGAAGCCGCGTCCCGCGGTCATGTTCTTGGCGAATGAGCCGACCGACCCCAGGGTGAAGTAGGCGCCGCCGATACCGGCCATCATGCCGCCGAGGATCACGTTGCGGTAGCGGACCGCGAGCACCCGGATGCCGACGGTGTCGGCGGCCCGGGGGTGCTCGCCGACCGCACGCACCCGCAGCCCCCAGCGGGTCCGGAACAGTGCGACCTGGACCGTCGCGAGCATCACGTACATCAGGTAGACGAAGATGTTCTGATCGAACAGCACCGGCCCGACCAACGGGAGCTTGGCGAGCAGCGGGATGGCGATCGGGTCGAACACCGCGGGAGAATTGAGGGTCTGCTGGTAGGGGATCAGCACCCGGTCGGTGAGGAACCCGGTGAGCCCGAGCGCCAGCAGGTTCAGCACCACCCCGACCACCACCTGGTCGGCACGGTAGCGGATGGCGAGCACCGCCAGCAGCGCGCCGAGCAGCCCCCCGACCAGGACCCCGGCGACCAGGCCGAGCCACAGGATCTGAGTGGCGCTGCCGACCATGGCACCGGCGAACGCAGCCACCAGGAACTGCCCCTCGATGGCCACATTGATGACCCCCGAGCGCTCGCACAGCACCCCGGACAGGGCGCCGAAGGTGAGTGGCACCGAGCGCAGCAAGGTGCTGCCGAGCAGCCCGGCCAGGTTCATCGAGCTGTCGTGGGCAGCCCAGGCGAGAAACGACAGCATGAACAGGCCGAGCACGATCCCGAGGATCAGCCCGGAGCGCCGGCCGAAGCCGCGAGCGAGTTGCTGCACGCCGAGGTAGGCGCAGATCGCGGCGAGCACGAAGGCGGCTGGCCGCACCGGCACGGTGGCGTCGGGGATGTGCCAGGCCGGCGGCTGGTTGAGGCCGAAGCGGGCCTTGGAGGCGGCGGGGACGCCGCTGCCGAACGGGAATGCCATCACCGCAGCGATGACCAGGTAGAACACGCCGGTCACGCGGCGGCGCAGCGCCGACACCGGCCGGCCCGGCGCCAGCACCCCGGTGGCGGTCAGCCCCATCAGCCCCCCCAACCTTTCGAAACCGGCGCGCCCGTGCCGGCACGCGTGCCGCCGATGCGGTAGATCGCGCGGACCAGCGCGGGTGCGGCCACGAAGATCACGATCAGCGACTGGATCACGGTGATGAGATCGACCGAGATGCCGGTGGATGCCTGCATCTGCACCCCGCCCGCACGCAGCACGCCGAACAGCAGCGCGGCGGCCACCACCCCCCAGGGGGTGGCGCGGCCGAGCAGCGCCAGAGTGATGGCGTCGAAGCCGATGCCCGCGGAGAAGTTGGGGAACAGGCTGAACTGCAGTCCAAGGATCTGGCAGGCGCCGGCGAGGCCGGCGAGCCCGCCGGCGATGACCAGGGCGAGGACCGTGGTGCGCCCCACGTTGATGCCGGCGGTCTGGGCAGCGGACGGGTTCGCGCCGGCCACGCGCAGCTCGAAGCCGAGCGTGCTGCGGCGCAGCAGCCAGGAGACCAGGGCCGCGGCCAGCAGAGCCACGATGAGGCCGGCGTGCAGGCGCAGGTTCTGGCCGGCGAGGTGTGGCAGGCGGGAGGGCACCTCGACCGGCTTGGAGATCGGGTCGGTCCGCCCCGGCCGCCGGAATGCCGAGGTGGACAGCAGATACAGGGAGAAGCTGCCGGCGATGTAGTTGAGCATGATCGTGGTGATGACCTCGTGGGCGCCGGTGCGCGCCTTGAGGATGCCAGGGACGAAACCCCACGCCGCCCCGCCGGCCAGGCCTGCCAGCAACGCCAGCGGCAGGTGCACGAAGACCGGCAGCCCGTGCAGGGAGAACCCCACGAACCCGGCGGCGAGGCCGCCTATGATGACCTGGCCTTCGGCACCGATGTTGAAGAGTCCGGCGCGGAAGCTGAGCGCGACCGCGAGCCCGGTGAGAATCAGCGGCGTCGCCTCGACCAGCGTCTCCGACAGCGCCGCCCTGGACCCGAGTGCGCCTCTGGCCAGCGCCGTGTAGGTGGCGCTGACGGCGTGCCAGGATGCCGCCAGCGCATCGCCTGGTGCCGCGAAGAAGTAGCCCCACTTGGACAGGATGTTCTGGTCCGAGAACACGATCAGCACCGCGCCGACGAGCAGGGCGGTGATGATCGCCAGGACGGTCACCAGCACCGGGCCACTGGTCAACTCCCGAAGGAACCGCGCGGCGAAGGGGGGCGGCGGCGCGGCGGGCCGCTCGGGCGCGGGCGCCTTGGTGACTGGCTCAGTCATCCGCCCTCTCTCCTGGCCGCTTCTTCGGCTTCCCCTTCGACTTCCCCACTGGCCGCCTCCCCGCTGTCGGCTCCAGCTCCAGCCATCAGCAGGCCGATCTCGTCGCGGTCGGCGCCAGCGGGCCGCTCGCCGACGATCCTGCCGCCGCAAATCACCGCGATCCGGTCGGCCAGCGCCAGCACCTCGTCCAGTTCGGAGGAGACGATCAGCACCGCCGCGCCCTGGTCGCGGGCCTCGACGATGCGGCGGTGGACGTACTCGATCGAGCCGACGTCCAGGCCACGGGTTGGCTGGGAGGCGATCAGCAGCTTGATCGGGCGTGACAGCTCCCGCGCGATGATCACCTTCTGCTGGTTGCCGCCAGACAGGGTGCCGACCGGTGTCTTGATGGAGGGCGTGCGGATGTCGAACTCCCCGGCCCGCTCGCCGGCGGCGCGGTCGATGGTGTCGAGATCCATCACCAGGCCGTGCGCGAACGGCGCCACGTCGTAGCTGTCCAGGATCAGGTTCTCCGCCACCGAGAAGGTCGCTACCAGGCCGTTCTTGACGCGGTCCTCGGGGACGTGGCCGACTCCGGCGCGCAGCACCGTGCGCGGAGCGGCGCCGGCCAGGGAGCGCCCGTCCAGCCGGATGGTGCCGCCTGCCGGTGGCCGCAGCCCCGTCAGCGCCTCGACCAGCTCGGTCTGGCCGTTGCCCTGCACCCCCGCGATCGCCAGGATCTCGCCCGCGCGCACCTGCAGGGAGAGCTGGTCGACCCAGACCTGGCCGCGGTCGTCGAGCACGGTGAGGCCGTCGACGTCGAGCACCACCCCGTCCGGGTTGGCCGGCTCCTTGGCGACCCGCAGCAGCACCGTGCGCCCGACCATCATCGAGGCCAGCTCCTGCTCGCTGGTCTGGCCGGGAACGGTGGTGCCGACCACCCGGCCGCCGCGCAGAACGGTGATCCGGTCGGCGACGGGCAGGACCTCTTTGAGCTTGTGGGTGATGAACAGGATGGAGTGGCCCGAGGCTTTGAGGGAGCGCATCACCTCGAACAGCTCCTCGGTCTCCTGAGGGGTGAGCACCGCGGTCGGCTCGTCGAGGATCAGCACCCTGGCCTCGCGCAGCAGCGCCTTGACGATCTCGACGCGCTGCTGCACCCCGACCGGCAGGTCCTCGACCATCGCGTCCGGGTCGACCGCGAGCCCGTAGCGCCGCGACAGCTCGCGCACCTCCCGGCGCGCCCTGGCACGGTCGAGCAAGCCGAAGCGCCGGGTGGGCTCCAGGCCCAGCATGACGTTCTCGGCCACGCTAAACACCGGGACCAGCATGAAGTGCTGGTGCACCATGCCGATCCCGGCGTTGATCGCGTCGCGCGGACTGGCGAGCCGCCGCGGCTCGCCGTCGAGCAGGATCTCGCCCTCGTCGGCGTGGTAGAGCCCGTAGAGGACGTTCATCAAGGTGGTCTTGCCGGCACCGTTCTCGCCGAGGAGGGCGTGGATCTCGCCCTCCTCGACGGTGAGGTCGATGCCGTCGTTGGCGACCACCCCGGGGAACCTCTTGGTGATGCCCTTCAGCTCGAGTCTCAGGGCTGCTCCCTACCGCCTGCCGGCTACCTGGAGCGGCCTACTTGTAGTCGGCGGGCTTCACCGAGATCGACCCGTTGACGATGCCCTGCTTGATGGTGTCGAGGGCGGACTTGACGTTGGCCGGGACCTGGCTGTCGAAGTCGTGGAACGGCGCGATGCCGACCCCGTTGTTGGCCAGCGTGCCGACATAGGTGCCGCCCTTGAACTGGCTGTTGACGGTCGCCTTGACGGAATCCTCGACCGCGACGTCCATGTGCTTCTGGACGCTGGTGATGAAGAGGCTGCAGTACTGGGCGGCGCTGACGCAGCCGTCGGTGTCGACCCAGACCATATGCCGGTCGCCGCCGGCCGCCTTGACCGCTGCGGCGGCACCCAGGCCGACCGGGCCGGCCACCGGCATGATGATGTCGGCGCCCTGGCTCAGCAGCGTCTCGGTCACCCGCTTGCCGTTGTCCTGGTTCTCGAAGTCGCCGGTGAACAGGCCGCTCTTGGGCTTGGCCGGGTCCCAGCCGAGGAGTTGCACGCTGGCGTTGTTCTGCTTGTTGTAGTACTTCATGCCGGACCAGAAGCCGTCCATGAAGATCGTCACCGTCGGGATGTTGATCCCGCCGAAGGTGCCGAGCTTGTGGGTCTTGGACATCGACGCAGCGACGTAGCCGGCCAGGAACGCGGCCTGGTCGGTGGAGAAGGTCAACCCCAGGATGTTGTTGTTGGGCACGTCCTTTGGGGCGTAGGCGAAGTCAACGATGGCGTACTTCTCGCTGGCGTTCTTCTTGGCGCTGGCCGCGGTGGCGTCGCCGAGCAGGAAGCCGACCGTGACGATCAGGCCGCATTTCTGCTGGGTGAACGCCTGCAGGTTGCGCGCGTAGTCGTTGGCGGTGGTGGACTCAAGCAGCTTGACCTGGACACCCAGGTCCTTCTGGGCGTCCTGCATGCCCTTCCACGAGGTGGCGTTGAACGAGCGGTCGTCCACCCCGCCGGTGTCGGTTACCTGGCACGCGAGGAAGCTCGCGTTCTTGTTGGTCGCGCCGCCGGCAGAGCTTGAGGCCGGCTTCTTGCCGCAGCCCGCTGCCACCATCGCGACCAGAGCGAGCAACGCAACGACCCGGTAGCCCCTTCTCATGACGCCTCCTCCAAATCCCACCGTAACGTCCCACCATCCCCCCATGTGAAGCGGAGTCTAAACGTTCAAGGCAGGGCAGGTCACGACCTGTGCACAAGCCGCTCACGATCAGCCCGCCGAACCCCGCTCGCAGCCCCGCTGCCGCGCTATCCTTCTAGAATCTGGAGCATGCGCCGTGTCGTCGTCGGGATCGCGTTGGCCGTGCTGGCATACTTCGCCATCACGACCCTGCTGGTGGTCGTCTGGATGGGCCGTGACCAGCGACCCAAGGCCGACGCCATCGTGGTGCTGGGAGCCGCGCAGTACAACGGCCGGCCCTCCGCGATCTACGAGGCCCGGCTGCAGCACGCGATCGACCTCTATAACACCGGCGTGGCACGGCTGGTGGTGTTCACCGGCGGCAAGGAACCTGGCGACGTTTTCACCGAGGGCGGCTCGGGCGCGCGCTGGGCGGAGCAGCACGGCATCCCGGCGAACGCCGCCCTGGTCGAGGACCAGAGCCGCACCACCTACCAGAACCTGTCGGGGGCCAGGCGGCTGCTGGACGGCCGGGTCAAAGGCAGACCGGCGCGCATTGTGGTGGTTTCCGACCCTTATCACATGTACCGGGCGATCACCCAGGCCCGCGGGCTGGGATTCAAGGCCTACGCCTCCCCCACCCGCACGAGCCCGGTGAGCGCCAGCCGGGTGAAGCTGACCGAGGCGGTCCTGCGCGAGGATATCGCCCTGGGGGGCTACCTCCTCACCCGCGGGCACACCTGAGCCGGGACCGAGGACAAGCGACAAGGGACAAGGGACAAGGAGGACTGCGGTGGCGCTGACGATCGTCGACCACCCGCTGGCAGGCACGATGCTGACCGCGCTGCGCGACGCCTCCACCCCGCCGCAGCTGTTCCGGCTGCTGGCCAAGCGGCTGTCGCTGACGCTGGCGGTCGAGGCGACCCGGACCGTGCCGCTGCAGCCCCGCAAGGTCACCACCCCGCTGGCCGAGGCCGCCGGGACAGCGTTCGCGGCACCGCTGGTCGCGGTGCCGATCCTACGTGCCGGCCTGGGCATGCTGGAGGCCGTGACCGAGTTGTTCCCTGAGGTGGCAGTCGGCTACCTGGGGTTGGAGCGCGACCACGCCACCTTTGAGCCGTCGGCGTACTACACCAAGCTGCCGCCGCTGGCCGACAGCTACGTGCTGCTGCTCGACCCGATGCTGGCGACCGGCGGCTCGGCGGCCGCCGCCTGCCGCAGCCTGTTCGCCGAGCACCCCGCCCGGGTGACGCTGCTGTCAGTGGTGGCGGCCCCCGAGGGCATCGAGCGCCTCCAGGCCGAGCACCCCGCCCTCGACATCGTCACCGCTGCAGTGGACGAAGGCCTCAACCCCGACGCCTACATCGTCCCCGGCCTCGGCGACTTCGGCGACCGCCTGTTCGGCACCTAGACGACCTAGAACACCGGTCAAGTTGTCCCGGCTCGCGCCTTTGCGCGCCTCGGTTCCCGCAGGTCGAGGAAGCGCCCCGCCGAAACTTGACCGGCGTTCTAGACCACATACAAGCGCAAACGGGCTAGTGGTCAAACCAGTCGCGGTTTTGTGAGACAAGGTCCTTTAGACTGCTGTTCAATCTGAACCTGACGAAGTAGACAAGGAGATCGAGCGTGCCCGGACATCGTGGTTCCTCGGATGCGCGCCATCTCCTCGGCGAGGGGTTGCTGGCCCCCCTCCGGGTTCTGGCCGGGGGCGAGCAACTCGAGACGGCTGGGGCGGCCTTCCTCGAACAGGCCTGCCGCGCGCTCAGCGCCGACGAGGGGGCGATCCTGCTGGCGGCTTCCGACCTCCCTGGTCCGGGGTCGGAGTCCGGGCCAGTCAGCGGCTTCCTGCCAGGCCCGCACCACGGCCGGGCCGGGTCCGGAGGCGCGCTCGGAGGCCGCGAGGGCGACCGGCAGCTCGCCCTGGCGGCGACCATGGCCGGCCAGCCGCTGCCCCTGTGCCCGAGCGGTGGCGAGCTGTGGTGCCCGATGGTGGTCGAGGGCAGGCCGGTGGGGGTGCTCGCGGTGCGTCGCGCCGGCGGGACCGGCTTCGACGGCGCTGACCAGGCAACCCTTGAGGCGCTGGCGATGGGCGCAGCGATGGCGCTGGACCGGCTGCGCTTCCTGCGCCTGTGGTCGCAGAAGCTGGAGCAGGCCGAGGCCACACACTCGCAGCTGCTCCGCTATGCGGGCGACCTGCGCACCACCTACGCCGCCGAACGGCGCCGCAGCGCGGAGCTGCGCAGCGCCCTCGACGCGGTGGAGGTGGCCTTCATCGCCACGGTGCGCGCCCTGGCGACCGCGGTGGAGGCCAAGGACGCCTACACCGGCGGCCACCTCGCCCGGGTGACCGCCTACGGGATCGAGGCGTGCAAGGTGATCGGCGGGGACCTCGCCGGCACCCCCAACCTCGAGTACGCGTTCCTGCTCCACGACCTCGGCAAGATCGGGGTGCCGGACGCGGTGCTGAACAAGGCCGGCCCGCTCACCGACGAGGAGTGGGTGCTGATGCGCGAGCACCCCGCTATCGGCCTGCGCATCCTGGAAGGCGTCCCGCACATGGACGTGGTCCGGGCGGTGGTCTACTCCCACCACGAGCGCTGGGACGGGGCCGGCTACCCGGAGGGGCTCAAGGAGACCGCGATCCCACTCGCGGCCAGGGTATTCGGGGCTGTGGACGCCTTCGACGCGATCACCAGCGACCGCCCCTACCGGCCTGGCGCCAGCCTCGACGACGCGCTCGGCAGGCTGCGCGACGCCTCGGGCACCCAGTTCGCCCCCGACGCGATCGAGGCCATCCACCAGATCGACCGGGAGCGGCTGGCCGACATCCAGGCAGGCCAGGGGGCCTCCGCCTTCCCCCGCGCCGGCACGGACACGGCCGATACGGACACGGAACCTTCTTCGGCGGCGCTTCCGGAGGACAGGGAGTAGCGTGCGGCGCCTCCGGGTGCAGCTCACCGTGCTGCTCGCCCTGCTCGGCCTGCTGGTGATCGCGTGGGGTGCCACGATCTTCCTCGGTGCCCGCAACACAGCGCTGTCGCACGCCTCGCTGCAGTCCACCATCGACCGCCTCGACCAGCTGCGGCGCCGCGCGGCGGAGCTGGAGGCCAAGGCCGGCGACGTCGAGTTCTGCCAGCGTGAGTACCTGCTGACCGGCGATCCGGCGGCGCTGCGGTGCTACCAGCAACGCCGCAAGGAGGCCGCGGACCTGTTGGTCAGCGTCCACGCGCTGGCCGCGCCCTGGGCCCTGCTGCCCCCCGCCGCCGACCGCGTCGCCGACGCCTATGGCGCCTGGGGCACCGCAGTACAGCAGGAACTGGACGACCGGGCCGCCAGCGGGGCGCGCATGCGCTGGACCCCGACGAGCACCAGCCGCTCCCGGCACTGGTTCGCCACGCTGCGCACCCGGCAGGCGGACCTGGACGACCTCATCGGCGGCCTGCAGCACGCCACATCCCTGAGCCAGGGCTCCACCTACCGGGACGTGCAACGGCTCGCCCTGGTCACCGCCTGCATGGTGCTGGCCGCAGTGACGCTGCTCACCATCTACCTGCGCCGCGCCGTGGGCGCGCCCGCGGTGGCCCTGCGCCAGGCCTCCGGCCGCCTCGCCGGCGGGGACCTCCACACCCCCATCGACCTGCCGGTCGAAAACGAGCTCGGCGCGGTCGCCGGGGACCTGGAGACCATGCGCTGGCACCTCGCCGGGCGCATGGTGCGGCTGCAGCGGCTCCGCGACCTCTCCGCGCAGGTCGTCGGCGCGCCCAGCCTGCAGGCGCTGTGCGAGGTCGCACTCGCTGGGATCGCACCCGAGGTCGGGGCCGAGCGGGCCGCGCTGGGCGTGGTCGCCGGCAACCGGCAGCTCCAGCTGCGGGCAGTAGCCGGCTTCGAGCACCCGGATGACGCCTTTGAACGCCTCGTCAAGGCAGAAGACGAGATCCGCGCGGCGCTGCCGCTGGCCACCCTGCGGCGCGGCCGGGTCATCCACGTCACCGATGCGGCCCTGGAGTCACTGAGCGGGCCGGTCCAGGACCTGCTGGCCGACCTCGGCAGCGGGACCGGGACCGGCGCGGTCGCTCTGGTCCCGCTCAAGTCCCAGGGAGGGTTCCTCGGGCTCCTCGGGCTGTTCTGGAGCCGGCCCCACCGCCTCGACCAGGAGCAGGAGACGCTGCTCGGCCTGGCCGGCAACCAGCTTGCCGGCGCGCTCGCCGCGCTGCTGCGTTACGAGGAGGCAGAGCGGGCCGCCGGGGAGGCTCGGGCGGTGTTCTACGGCATCGCCGACGGCGTGGTGCTCACCGACCCCGACGGCCGCGTCAGCGCCCTCAACCGTGCCATGGAGGCCCTCTCCGGCTGGACCGAGGACGCGGCCAGGGGCCTGCCCCACGCCGAGGTGCTGCGGGTCACCGACGGCGGCGGCGCGCTCATCCCCGACGAGGACCGCCCGCATGCCAGAGCAATCGCCAGCGGCGCCCCCGTGAGCGACCAGGGCTACGACGTCAACCTGGTCACCCGCTACGGCCGCGAGGTGCCGGTGGCGGTCAGCTCCGCACCGGTGCTCGACCACCTCGGCCAGGTCGTCGGCGGCGTGGACGTGGTCCGCGACGTCTCCCGGGAACGCGAGATCGACGAGGTCAAGACCGCGCTGATCTCGACCGTCTCCCACGAGCTGCGCACCCCCCTCACGCTCATCCACGGCTTCGCCGAGCTGCTGGTCCTGCGGGATCTTCCGGTGGAGCGCCAGCGCGCCGCCGCCGAGGAGGTGCTGGGCGCGGCACGGCGCCTCGCACGGCTGATCGACGACCTGCTGAGCGTCTCGCGCATGGAGTCGGGCCGGCTGGTGCTCGAGCGCCACCCGCTCGACCTGGGCGCGCTGGTCGAGCAGACCGTGTCGCCGTTCCAGGCGATGGCCAGCCGGCACACGCTGCGGACCCGCATCACGCCCGGCCTTCCGGAGATTCGGGGCGATGGGGACAGGCTCGCGCAGATCTTGACCAACCTCATCGGGAACGCGATCAAATACTCTCCCGAAGGGGGGGAGGTGCTCGTCGCGGTCAGCCACGATCTATCCCAAGTCCAGGTGGACGTCCACGACGCAGGGATCGGGATGAGCGCGCACGAGCTGGGCCAGCTCTTCGAGAAGTTCTACCGGGCCGACCGGGACGAGGTCCGCCGCAGCGGCGGAACCGGGCTCGGCCTGTATATCAGCAAGCGGTTGGTAGAGATGCACGGTGGCAGGATCTGGGCCGAGTCGACCCTCGGGCGCGGCTCGGTGTTCTCGTTCACGCTCCCGATCCGGGGCGACGGCGACGATGCGTAGCCGATTGAGTGACAAAGGGAGTCGATGAAGCGTCGATGAAGCTGCTGATCGCCGACGACGAGCCCGCCGTGCGCGCGCTCGTACACGCCACCCTCGAAGGGGACGACTACGTGATCCTGGAGGCCGGCGACGGCGTGGAGGCACTGGAGGTCTCCCGCAACGAGCGCCCGAGCCTGGTGCTACTCGACATCATGATGCCCCGGCTGGACGGCCTGGAGGTCTGCCGGCAGCTCAAGGCCGACCCGGACACCAGCGAGATCGTGATCGTGATGCTCACCGCCCAGGCGCAGGACCGCGACCGCGACCGGGGGCTCGCCGCCGGCGCCGACGACTACTTCACCAAGCCGTTCTCGCCACTGGCGCTGCTCGACATGGTGGAGCAACTGCGGGCGCACTCGACCCAGACGTCAGCCTGACTTTGAGGGGATGCGGATGGCGTCCCAGTTGACCAGGAGCCAGGTGCTCCCGAGCGCCTCCACCGTCCCGGTGACGTAGCCGGTGGCGAGGCGGTTCTCGCGGACGTGGATCGGGTGGGCGGCCGGGTCCGGTTCCAGCACCTGGACGACCTCGTCGACCAGGAAGCCGGTGTGGCCATGGCTGGTGGTGACCACCACGATGCGCCCCGCCGGGCCGAGGTCGGGCAGGCCGAGGGCCACCCGCAGGCTGACCAGCGGCAACAGGCCGCCGTTGCCGTCCAGCGCTGCCAGGGTCGAGGAGCGCAGGCCAGCGACCGGCGGCTGGCCGGCGCCGACGTCGACGATCCCAAGCACCCGCTCGCGGGGGCTCGCGTAGCCGCGGCCGCCCAGCCGGAACAGCAGCAGCGCGGCGGTGGGGCTCGTCATGGACCGATCGCTCCATTGTTTGTTGGTTTGGGTCCCTGCTACTTCGGCAGGTGGCCGGGCCATCTGGAGCAACCGGCAACCGGCCTGTTCGGAAGACCCGTTCGGAAGAAGCAACGCGATATGCTTGGCGAACGGGGGCCCCGGCCGGGTAGCCTCCGAACGCTCAGAGACCGCTCGGGGGAGGTGCCGCACCGTGGCAGAGGTATTCGAGTCCAGAGAGATTCCTGGGGTCTGGCTGGTCCGGTTGCAGCCAGTCGGAGATGTGCGCGGCCGCTTCATCGAGACATACCGGTCATCGTGGCTGCCGTTCGCCAAGCCGATGGTGCAGGGGAACCGCTCGGACTCGGTCCCGCGGGTGCTGCGTGGGCTGCACTACCACCGCCGCCAGGCGGACCTCTGGTTCGTGCAGGCCGGCCGGGTGACGACCGTGCTGGTCGACACCCGCATCGGCTCCCCCACCGAGGGCAAGCACACCACCGTGCAGATGGGCGGCGGCGAGGACCTGGCCGTCTATATCCCCGAGGGGATCGCCCACGGCTTCTACGCCCACGACCACGTGGTCATGACCTACCTGGTCACCGGCGAGTACGACGGCTCCGACGAGCTGGGGATCACCTGGAACGACCCAGACCTCGGCATCACTTGGCCCGACCAGGACCCGATCCTGTCCGAGCGGGACCGCCAGAACGTCCGGCTCGCCGACGTCCCTGCCGACCGCCGCGTCCCCTACACCGGATAACGGCGCCTTTGGCATCCCACGCTGCTCCTGAGCAGCGCCTGAAAGCATTCCGTTAGCCGCTCGCTAGCGCTACCGTGGAGCCACGAACCTGCCGCTCTCCGGGAGCGCCTCATGCTGGAACGTCCACATCCAACCATGCATCCGATGAACAGGCATCCAATGAGCAACACCGCGAAGCCAGGCCCGCCGCCCGAGCGGCCACCCAAACCGGCACCCCCGCCGCCGCCGAAATGGCGCGGCTGGCTGCCGATCATCGGCCTGCTCCTCACCATGCTTCTCCTGCTTGTGCCCGGACGGATGAGCCAGAGCCAGGTCAAAACGCTCAACTACCAGCCAGACCTCAAAGACAAGATCACTGCGAACCAGGTCAAGTCGATCGAAATCGGCACCGACGGCCACATCGACGGCATCCTCGAAGACGGCACCCACTTCCGCTCGACCTACCCCGTCAACGACACCAATTTCTACACCCTGCTCAACGACCACAACGTCCTGGTGGTGAAGGCGGTCGGGTCGCAGACCTCCATTGGGGAGGTGGTGCTCAGCCTGCTGCCGCTGCTGATCTTCATCGGCCTGTTCGTCTACCTGGGCCGCGCGACCCGGCGCCAGCTCGCCGGCCTCGGCGGGGTCGGGCGCTCCCGCGGCAAGGTCTACGACGAGGAACGGCCCTCCACCACCTTCGCCGACGTGGCCGGCTACGAGGGCGCCAAGCGGGAGGTCACCGAGGTGGTCGACTTCCTCAAGCACCCCGACCGCTACCAGCGCGCGGGCGCGGTCGGGCCCAAGGGCGTGCTGATGGTCGGCCCGCCGGGAACCGGCAAGACGCTGCTCGCCCGCGCGGTCGCCGGCGAAGCCGCGGTGCCGTTCATCTCGGTCACCGGCTCCTCGTTCGTGGAGATGTTCGTCGGCGTCGGCGCCGCCCGGGTCCGCGACCTGTTCAACGACGCGCGCAAGCGGGCGCCCTCGATCATCTTCATCGACGAGGTCGACGCCATCGGCCAGCGCCGCGGCGGCCAGTTCGTCTCCAACGACGAACGCGACCAGACCCTCAACCAGATGCTCGCCGAGCTGGACGGGTTCGACCCCGCCACCGGCGTGGTGGTGATCGCCGCCACCAACCGCCCGGAGGTGCTCGACCCGGCGCTGCTGCGGCCCGGCCGCTTCGACCGGCAGGTGGTGATCCCGCTGCCGACCCAGCGCGAGCGGAACGCCATCCTGCAGGTCCACATCAAGGGCAAGCAGCTCGGGGACGACGTGGACCTGAACGTGGTCGCCCGCGGCACCCCTGGCTTCTCCGGCGCCGACCTGGCCAACCTGGTCAACGAGGCCGCCATCTTCGCGGTCCGGGCCGGCCGCGAGGTGATCAGCGCCGACGACTTCTCCGAGGCACGCGACCGGGTCCTGCTCGGCCGGCGGGACTCCTCCAACGCGCTGCTACCCGACGAGAAACGGGCAGTGGCCGTGCACGAGGGCGGCCACGCCCTGGTCGCGGCCCTGTCCACGCACGGCGACCCGGTCGCCAAGGTCACCATCCTGCCCGCTGGGCAGGCCCTCGGCGTCACCGAGCAGCTCCCCATCGACGAGCGCCACCTGTACTCCGAGGGCTACCTCAAGGACTCCCTGGCGATCCGCATGGGCGGCCGCGCCGCCGAGCAGCTCGTCCTCAGCGAGGCCTCCACCGGCGCCTCCAACGACCTCGCCGGCGCCACCGACCTGGCCACCCGCATGGTGCGCGAGTTCGGCATGAGCACCACCCTCGGCCCGGTCGGCTTCGCCTCCGGCAGCCCCATGTACCTCGGCAGCGAGGAGGTGCGCAGCCGCCCCTACGCCGAAGCCACCCAGCGGGTCATCGACGAGGAGGTCGCCAAGCTCCTCCGCGAGGCCGAGGAGCGCGCCCTGGCGCTGCTGCGCGAGCACCGCGACACCCTCGACCGCCTCACCGACCTGCTGCTGGAGCGCGAAACCATCGACGGCACCGACCTCGACGCACTCCTCGGCCGCATCCCCGGCCAGCGAGAACCCGTCGGCGCCAGCGGCCACCGCGCCACCGCCACCGCCCCTCTCCCCGCCACCGCTAGCCGCGACGACCAGCACCAGCACGGAAACGGAACCTAGCGGCGATCACAGCATCGTCACGCGGGCGTGTCGGGTGCCCGGCGGGCGGGTGGGATGCCGTTGGGTGGCGGCTCGCGGAGCAGCCAGATCGGGTTGGAGAAGGCGGTGCGCCGCGCGGTCGTGGTGTCCAGGACGTTGACGCGGACAAAGCACGAGGCGCTGGTGTCGACGAGTACGGTGGCGACCCTGCCCCGGTTGGCGAACGCGCTGGCCGGCATGGTCGCCACCACCGCTGTCGCGGGATCCGGCTGGGCCGTGCCGGCGTAGTCGACCGGCCCACGGACCACCTCGACGACCCCGTTGGCTGGCAGCCCGGTCGCCACGATCGTCAGCGGGCGGCGCGGGGCCGGGTTGACCGAGACGCTGCCCATTGGGTTGGCATCCAGCTGCAGCCACAGCGCCCCGGTGAAGCTGCCGAGGATCTCGGCGCAGTAGGCCCGGCCGGCACGCAAGGCGTCCAGCAGATCGGCCTCGCCGTCTGAGGCAGCCCACAAGTGGGTGGCGAAGGTGTTGCGGTCGCTGTCGTCGCTCCAGACGCCGACGTGCCCGGTGTGGTTGTCGGAGACACCGTTGCCGGTAAGAAACAAGCCATTGCGCGACAAGGTGTCCCACAGCGCCAGGTGATCCTCAAGCGCGGCGACCGCTCCCTGGCCCGCCGCGCCGCGGCTGTGGTAGCCGGCCTCGATGATGTCGGCACCGTCATAGGCGTTGTTGCCGAGGTAGCGCAGAGCGGCGGCGTGGCGTGCGGCGTCGATGGAGGCCTGCGGGGAGGTGCCGCCGGTGGCGGGGTCGCGGCTCTGCACCCCGAACGGATGGTTGATCGACGAAAGACCCCCAGTAGCGTGGATCAGCTTGGTGGCCTCCGCGGTGACGTCGCCGCTGATGGGGAGATCCTGGCCGTAGACGGGCAGGTGGAACGACCCGCCAAACCAGTTGGAGTGCCTGGCGTTGAGGGAGATCTCCAGGCCATGGCGGATCCGCACGGTCGGATAGCGGTCGTCCAGAGCGTCGAAGATCTCGGCCTGGAGTTTCAGCGGGTCGTCGCCGCCAGTCTGGTCACGGCTGATCAGCCCATTGGCGAACCAGCCCTCGGCCGCCGCGCCAGCCTGGCTGGTGGCGCCGAACCACAGGTCAACCAGGTGGTTGTCAGCAGCGACCAGGTCCGGCCACAGCGCCGCGATATCGCTCACGGGATCAATGGTGATCCCGGTGTTCCACTCCCCCAGGGTCACCGGAACCGTCACGATGCCAAGCAGTCCCTGGGCCTGCCGACCGGCGGGTGCGGCGCCGAAGCGGTAGGACAGCTGGTAGTTTCCGGCCGGCCGGCCCGCCTGGGGCGGGTGGTAGGACAGGTTGATCAGCACCTCCAGCCAGGCGTCGGTCCCGGCGCTGGTCGCCAGCACGTCCACGGCAAGGGTCTGGCCGGTCAGGTTCGCCCGCAGACGGTCCGACGGCTGCACGTTCATCCTCGCACTGGCGGGATCCGCCCCAGCGCTGGTGGCGGCCACGTGCACCGACCCGCCGGTCGGGTCAGCCGGGCTGATGACACTGTCGAGCGTGCAGGTCGAGGTGGCGAGGCTGCCGCTGGTAGAGGCCTGGTAGCTCACCACGGTCCCGTTGGAGGTCTCCGGGTTGAGGAACCGCAACGTGGTCAGGTAGCCGATCGCCTGCATGCGCCAGTCGTGATCGGTCGGCCACATCACGTTGATACCGCAGCGACTCGCCTCCGCCAACTGGCCGTCGAAGCTGCCGTCCACCTCGTCGAAACTGGCATGGATGTGCATGGCGTTCGACACCCTGCACAGCCGGGGCGGGAACAGCCCAGCCTCGTCCCCAGCATCGAGCGTGGCCGCAGTGGCGATGGCCGGAGACAGCACCTGGCTGGTCCCTGGAATCAGCAGCGCAGCGCCGATCGTGCCAGCGCCACGGAGGAAGTCACGCCGCGTCGACGCGCTCAGGTGGCCGTTCGGATCCGGGTTGGGAATGGTGGCGGTCTCAGTGTGCTCGCACATAGCCGCTCCTTGACCGCTGGGGGAAATCGGGACAGTAACGGCGTCGGAGCATACTGGATAAAAAATCTTGCAAAGTGCATAGAGATCCAATCGTTACGCGTCAGACAGCGACGTTGCTGCATCGTCACAAGCCCCGCGATGCCAACTGGTTACGTACGACGGCACGGAGATGGCCGGGTCCAAGCGAGCATCTGGGACCGGCTCGCCTGGCACGAGCGACAGGGGCAAGACCCCAGCCCAGATAGGCAGCTCGTAATCCTCGTCGTCGTCCTTGGGATCACCGTGGCGAACCTTCGCCGAGACCTCCTCCAGCGGCACAGCCAGCACCACCGTTGCGGCCAGCTCCTTGCCGTCGCCAGGGCGGACGTCCGCCCCACGACCGGGGACGATGTGCTCGACCAACGCGCCGAGCGCTGCGTCCTTCTCCCCGGGATCCGTGACCAGGCGAGTCCGACCTAGCACCATCACCGATCTGAAATTGAAGGAATGATGAAATGCAGCTCTTGCCAGGACCACACCGTCGAGCAACGTGACGGTGATGCACACCGGCATGTCTGGCCGCAGGCCGAGGCGGCTGCCGGTGGATCCGTGCAGATAGATGGTCTCCGCTACCCGCGCGTACCCAGTGGGGAGTGCGTATGGCTGCCCGTCGATGGTGAATGCGACGTGGCAGATGAAGCCTTCGTCCAGGATGGTGTGGACGGTCGCGCGGTCGTAGGCGCCGCGCTCTGCGAGCCGCCGGAGAGCGGTCCGCTCACTGGGTCGATACTGGGTGGTCATGTCGGGTCTGGCCCCCGGTGCCGGGATCAGTGCAATCGCAAGGTCACGGTACCAGCGGGGCTGAGTCTGGCTCGGATGTCGGTCCTGGGGGGAGGGAGATATGGAATGAGGCGCCACCGCCTGGGCGGTCTTCGACCCAGGCGTGGCCGCTGTGGAGTTCGGTGAAGGCGGCGACCAGTGAGAGGCCGATGCCTGAGCCGGGGGCGTGGTCGGAGACGCTCGGGCCTCGGGTGAAGGGGCGGAAGATCGCCTCGCGAAGCTCTGCTGGGACCCCCGGTCCGGCGTCCTCGACCACGATCAGCGCACCGTCGCCGTGGGCGTCGCTGGGGTCGCTGTCGCTCGTGGGCCGGACCCGCACCCAGACCTTGGTCTCGGCTGGGGTGTGCTTGGCCGCGTTGGTGAGCAGGTTCTCGACGATCCGCTCCACCTTGGCGGTGTCGACTGGGATGGTCACTGGTTCCGCGTCGATCTCGAGGTCGCGTCCGTGGAGGATGTCGAGGCCGTCGGCGATGCGGTAGACGAGCTGAGCGATCTCGGTTGGGCGGCGGCGGGGCTGGAGGGTGCCGTCGGAGAGCCGGTCGAGGTCGAGCAGGTCGCCGACGATGCGGTCGAGTTTGCGGGCGTTGGCGACCAGCCGGCCGAGCAGGTCGGTGACGTCGGCGGCGGGGAGGACGTCGAGGCCGCGCTGCACCGTCAGCCCGATCCCGAGGATCGAGGCGAGCGGAGTCCGCAGGTCATGCGAGACGGCCTGCAGGAAGGTGCCCTTGAGGCGGTCCAGCTCCCGGAGGTGGTCGGCGGCGGCGTGCTCGCGTTCGAGGGCGACGCGGAGCCGCTCCTCGGCGTCCTGGTGGGCGTTGACGCTGGCTTCCAGCTTGGCGCCCTGCACGCGCAGCTGGGCGGCCTTGCCTTCGCCGTCGCGGACCAGCCCCCACATCCGGTAGGCAGCCAGCAGGAACAGCACGATGCAGGAGGCGCCGATGAGGGAGACGTCCTCGGGCATGGTGATGAAGTTGCGGCTCCGGGCGATGAGCATCGCCGGCGCCAGTACCGTGGCGCAGGCCAGGATGATCATGCGGCTGCGGCCCGACCGCGCGACCGAGCGGTGGTCACGTTCGGTCAGCGACCGCATCGACGGGTGCAGTGCGGTGGCGCCGAGCAGCAGGTAGTAGCTGAGCCAGCCGCCGTCGAGCAGTTTCCCGCCCAGGCTGGCGGTCTGGTAGGCGCCGCCGAGTTGCGCCAGGGTGTAGGCCGTGTCGGTGAAGAGCAGCATGAACAGGCTGCCGACGAACAGGTAGAACGCTGGTGGGCGCACGCCTCCGCCGACTACCAGCCGGGCCGCGAGCACCAGCAGCAGTGTGTCCAGGGCCGGGTAGGCAGCGGAGACGGCCCGGGCTTCGAGGGATATGCCGCCCTGTTTGAAGGCCGGCTCGATCAAGAACACCCATGCCAGCGCGACGAGGCTGGTGGCGACGATCGCTGCGTCGATCAGGCTGGCGCGGTCGTTGTTGGGGCTGGGAGCGCGGATGCGGATCAGGGTCAGCATGCCGAGCAGCACGAACGGGTAGTGCCCGAGGTAGAGGATGTCCGCGGGGCCCGGGTAGCCGGTCCAGCCGAGGATGTCGTGGAGCGAGTAGAAGGTCAGGTCGGCCAGGAGGTAGACGAATTGGCCGGCGATGAGCAGGCGCCATGGGGCCGCGTTCCGGGGCCGATAGCGGGCGGTGCCGACCACCAGGGCGGCCACCGCCGAGGCACTGACGCTGCTGTAGAGGACCATCTTCGGCGCCCAGCCCGGCAGCGGCCGCAACCCCGGCAACAGCAGGTAGACCAGGGAGACGCCGGCGCCCGCGGCCAGGTAGCGGAGCCACAGCGGCTGCTGGGGTCGCCGCGCGTGCCGGTAGCTGCGGTTCCTACGCGGACGGTTCCCATGCCGGCGCAGGTGCTGTGGGAGGTGGGCGTCAGCGGCAACGTCGGGCATCGGCGGGAAGATCTCCACTGGATTCACAGGTATCGCATTTTGCTTGGTTCACCCATTACTCGCAACCTAAGCGCTCTTGAGCTGGCCCGGCGTGTCCTGCCCGTCGTGCGGCTCAGCGTGGGTCGTGGCAGATCAGCGCCCAGGGGCGGTTGGCGACCCGGGTGAGGACGACGACGGCGTGGCTGTCGCCGTGGAGGTCGAGGCGGCGGCGGAGGTCGTCGACGTCGACGGCGGAGCCGCGTTTGCGGATGTCGACGGTGCCGATGCGGCGGACGCGGAGGGCGGCGCGGAGGCGTTTGAGGTTCCACGGCATGGTGGCGTCGATGGCGAGGAGGCGGCCGAAGGGGGTGGTGAGGGGTGTGTCTGCGGACAGGAAGGCGATCAACGGGTCGAGCTTCCAGCCGCCGACCTGGCGGGCGAGGTCTTCGACCAGGCCGGCGCGGGTGACGGCCGGGTTGGGGTCGAGGAGCCAGGCGCCTGGCGGCGCGCAGGGGACCGGCTGGGACGCCCCGGCACCAGTGCTGGGCGCTGCCTGTCCGAGGGGTGCGGCCAGGGTGTGGCCGGCGGGCAGGACGGTGGCGCGGCGGGTGGCGGTCGCGAGCGCGGGGGACCACAGCACCGCCTCACGCAGCTCGCGGCCGACGGCGACCAACTCCACCTCCCAACCTGAGGGGAGCAGGTCGAGGGGAAGGCCGGGTGCCGCCTTGATGCCGACCGCGCCGCTGGGAACGCGGTCGGCGAGCGCCAGGCACCAGGCGAGCGGCGGCTGGCTCACGCCGGCGGCGAGGCGCCGGCCGGCGCTGCGGCGGGCCGGGTCGGCGAACGCCGCAGCATGGCCTGCCCGCTCCAGCCGGAGGGTCCGCACGTCGGCGCGGACCGCGTGGAGCTCGGTGGCGCCGTAGGCGCGCGCGTTGAGCACCGCCATGCGCAGGTGGACTGGGTCGAGGTCGGTGGCGACTGCCACCCGGCCCGGTGCGAGCTGGGTGAGGTCGCCGCCGATCCCGGTGCAGAGGTCGATGATCCGCTCGCAGCCCGCGGCCGCGTAGCGGGTGGCGCGATGCCGGGCGAGCAGCTCGCCGGAGGCCTGCTCCAGCCCCTCGCGGGTGAACCACATGCACGCTGCCCGGGAGAACTTCTCCCGTGCCCGCAGCCGCAACGCATGCAGGCCCACCGCAGCCACCACCAGCGCCACCGGATAGCGGGCCCGCAGTTTGGCAGCCAGGGCCAACTCGGCGGCTGCGTCCAGCGCCCCGGCGGCCTCCAGCTCCAGCTCGCCGAGCAACTCCTGCCCGCGGGTGGACAGGAGCAGATCAAGCGCACCCGCGGGATCACTCGATTCCATGCCCACAGCATCCCTCGCGGACTACGCTATAGCCTCGATCCTGGTTCTTGATCTGTGAATTCCTGCAAGGAGCAGCCCCGTGGCCGAGGCCATCGAACGCCTGACTCGCGAATATCTCGACTTGACCATTGATTTCTCGCCGATCACCGCCACCCATTACGGCATCCACAGCTTTGATGGGCTGCTCGACGACCTCACCGAGGCCAACCTCGACACCTGGGCCCGCAAGCTTGCCGGACTGGAAGGGCGGGTGCGCGCGCTGCGCCCGGACGACGAGGAGACCACCGCCGACCGCGACGCTTTGGCCGCCAGCGTCGCCGAGGATCTCTTTGTCCATGAGATCGAGCGGCCCTGGCGGCGCAACCCCTACCGGGTCGCGATCACTGTTCCCACGGCCATCCTGCCGCTGATCGCCCGTGACTACGCTCCTCTTGAGGAGCGGCTCGGCAACGTGGCGCTGCGCCTGGAGGCCACGCCCCGCTTCCTCGCGCAGGCGATCGAACTGCTCGACGAGCCGTGCCCGGCGCTGTGGCGCCGTATGGCCGTCGCCGCCGCCAGCGGAGGCGCCACCTTCATGGCCAGCGCGCTCAGCCCGCTCGCCGCCGGCACTCCGCTCGCCGACCGTGTCCAGACAGCCGCGGACCGAGCCGCCGCCGCGCTGCGTGACTTTGCGACCTGGCTCGAAGACGATCATGCCACGCGCTTTTCCAAGGACGCCCCCTTCGCTATCGGGGAAGTCGCCCAGGCCCAGAAACTCCGCGAGGTCCATTGCTTCGCCCAGTCCCCCGCCGATTTCGTCGCCCTCGCCGAAACGCAGATCGCCGCGCTTAAAACGCAGCTCGCCGAGCAGGCCGCCAAGCTCGGCGGCGACGACTGGAAGGCGACGCTGGACAACCTCAAGACCAACCATCCCTCCATGGACGATCTGCTCCCCACCTACCGCAAGGAGCTGGAACGCCTGGAGACCTTCGTCTTCGAGCATGACCTCGCCAGCAACCCCGAAGCCGGGGCTGAGATCGAGGCGACCCCTGCGTTCCTGCGCGACGTCCTCGGCTATGCCGCCTATTTCCCGCCCGGCCCGCTCGACCAGCACCAGCAGGGGTACTTCTGGGTCACCCCACCGCCCCAGCCTGCTGGCCTGCGCGACCACAGCTACGCCATGATCCCCGCCGTGGCGGCCCACGAGGGCTATCCCGGCCACCACCTGCAGATCATGAGCGTCAACCGCCTCTCCTCGCTGACGCGCCGTGTCATCCGCTCCAACCCGATGATCGAAGGCTGGGGCCTCTACACCGAGCAACTCATGCACGACACCGGCTACTACGACGACGCCGCCAGGCTCGGCCAGCTCTCCATGCGGCTGTTCCGCGCCATCCGCATCATCCTCGATATGCAGCTCCAGAGCGGCGAGGTCACCTACGACCAGGCTGTCACCCGCGCCATCACCGAGGCCGGCCTCAGCGAGCCCACCGCCCGCTCCGAGGTCGCCCGCTACACCATGGAACCCACCCAGCCGTTCAGCTATCTGGTCGGCTGTCTCGAGCTGGAACGCCTCCGCGCCGAATCCCAGGCCCGCCTCGGCGACGCCTTCCACCTCCGCCGCTTCCACGACCGCGTCCTCGCCTACGGCCACATGCCACCCCCTCTGGTCGCCAAGGCGATCGCCGCCAGCGACGACGCCGAAGCCCGCAAAAGCCCAGATACGTAACCCCTAGCTCGCCTCCCGGGCAGCAGTGCCGGCGGTGGCTGGAGCTTTCGCCTGCCTGTCCGGCGGCGGGACCTGGCCGACCTGGGCGGGTGGCGGTTCTTCGGATGGTGGTGCCAGCACGTCGAAGATGCGCGTGACGGTGGTGCCGGTCATCGTGGCACCGGCGAGGCTGGCGGCGGCGGTGGCAGCCGGGCACAGTAGCTCTCCCGCGCCCTCGGTGGCGATCGCGGCTGTCTCGCAGCCGGCCAGGGCCGCTGTCTCGCCGAGATAGGCGCCGATCTGCTCGCCCACCACCTGGACGGCGGCCCGCAGCGGCGGCTGGCGGGCGGCGAGGCCAGCGGCCAGCCCGACCGCCGGGGCGAACACCGGCAGCGCCCGCTGCAAGGTGTCCGCCGCCGAACCTGGAGCTGGTGACGCCAGGGTCTTGGCCACGGCGACCCGTGTCGCCGAGCCCAGGTCGCCGGTGAGTGTCCCGGCGAGCGCCACCGCATGCCCCCATGCCGCCGCGACCGCCGTGCTGGCGCTGGTGACGGCCGTATCGGCGACCTGCAGCCCAACGGCCAGCGCCGAGCGCCCAGCGACCCCGGTTCCAGCCACACCGGCGGGCCCAGTCCCGGCTCCAGTCCCGGCTCCGGTTCCGGCCCGACCCCTGAACCCTTGTCCCGCGATCGCGGCTGCCTCGGTGAAGCAGGCGGCTGCCATCCGGTCCGCTGCCGCGGCCTGCTCCTCGGCGTCCCGAAGGAGCGCGACAACCCGGGCGGCGACCATGGCGTCGGTGGGGACCGGCGGTGCCGCGGCCTGATCGAACCCGATGCTCAGCCCGGCCGAGGCGGCCTGGGCCTGTGCCTGCTCCCAGGTGGCCTGGACCTGCGCGAGGCGTGCGGCGAGCGCGGCCAGCCCCGAGGCGGCGAGCCGGATGGCGCTGACTGCCTGCTCCAGGCCGTCCCGCAGCAGCACGGAGCGGTCGAGGAAGCCGTCGCTGCCGCCTCCCTGCCAGGCCCCGGCTGCCCGTACGCTGGCCGCCGTCCGCTGCAGCTGGTCGCTGGCTTCGCTCACCGCCTCAGCGGCGGCGGCGAAGGACCGAGCCCCGGCGGCCACCTGGTCCGGGTCACCCGCCGGGCGTGTCACGGTCCCCCCTTGGCGGGCTGGACGGGCAGACTGGCCGCGTCGGTCGTCTCGTAGCTGGCGGCGGCCGCATCCAGCAGGCTGGCGGTGTCGCCGACTGCCGTGGTCACCTGGTCAAAGCTGGCCGACCAGCGTGCCCACAGCTCGACCAGCGCGGGTGCCGCGCGCGGGCCGCCCACCGCGACGAGCAGATCCACCACCAGCGCCCCGAGACGTCCCCGCACGTCAAGGAGCAGGTCGGCGATGGCACGCACGGACGCTGCCGCCTGCCGCAGCCCATCGGGGGTGACCGTGATCCGTGCCGCTGCCGCTGGTGTCATGACGGGCTCCTCGTGAAGGTTGGGGCGATCGGGTTGCCAGGTTTGTTGTACCCCTTCCCGCAGCCTGCCCACGGCGCTTATCCACAGCCTCTGACCAGGCGTGACGCGCGAACCACCTGCTCACGACGGTGAACGGCGACGGGGACCTGGCTTCAGTCCGCCCGCAGGATCGGCCGGGTCAGGCAGGTGGGACCGCCGTCGCCCTTGCTCAGCTCGGAGGCGTCGTAGCTATGGACCTCGCAGCCGCTGGCCTCCAAAGCGCGGCGAGTGCGGGGGTTGCCCTCCGCCATGACCAGGACCCCAGGCCGGACGGCGAGGATGTTGCAGGCCAGGGTGGGGTACTCCCCCGGGTCGACCACGATGCGGCGGACGCCCCGGTCGGCGAGGTGCTCCAGCAGCGGGACCGGGGCGAGCGGCTCGTAGACCGCAGCCAGGTCGCTGGCAAGCGGCGACACCACCGACATGAGGTGCAGGACGTGGCCCGGGCCACGGTCGTGCGGCAGGTCACAGCGTTCTAGGGTGGCGCCCTCGCGGCTGAGGATGGCGGCGAGCTGCCGGTGCGCCTCGGCGTTGCTGCGGTAGCCGCGTCCGGCGAGCAGGGTGCGCTCGTCGAGCCAGAGCAGGTCGCCACCGTCGGCGCGGGCGGCGCCCTCCAGCTGGCCGCTTCGCGGCACCCCGGCGGCCCGCAGCGCCGCAGCGAGCGGCTCGCGCTCCCCCGCTCTGGCTGCTTTGGCAGACCGCAGCACGATCGCGCCGGCGCCGGTGACGAACACCGGGTCGTAGACGAAACAGGCGTCGACCTGCCCATCGAGCGGCGGCAGCACGATCACCTCGGCGCCGAGCCCGGCGAGCAGCTCGCAGAGGGCGTCGTGCTGGGCTCGCAGCAGCTTCGGCTCTGGCGAGCGCCACCCGGCGGCGGCAAAATCGCCCTCGGTTGCCGGGGTGCGCAGGGCGACGCGCCGCAGCGGCGCCACCATGGAGCGCACTCCGAACGCAGGCAGGACCGAGGTCACCTGATGAAGGGTACCGATCGTCGCCAGTATCGAAATTGACCAATATCATGGGCTGATGAAGAAGCCAGCCGACCCGGAGGTGCGCCTGCTGCAGGCGCTGGCCGACCCTGCGCGGCTGGCGATCGTCCGGCAGCTCCGCGGCGCGACGGAGATCTGTGCCTGCGACTTCACCGGCTGCTGCGGGGGCCTGTCGCAGCCGACCGTCTCCCACCACCTCAAGGTGCTGCGCGAAGCGGGCGTGGTCCGTGGTGAGCGGCGCGGCACCTGGGTGTGGTACTCGCTCGACCCCGACGGCCTCGCCCATCTCACCACCCTGCTCAGTGACCTTGCCCCCGAGCCCAGCGGATGAACTCGCCGAGGGTGGGGGCGTGCACCCGGCCGTACCCGCCAGGCCAGCGCTACAATCCGCCGTCTAAATCACCTACGAGAGGCCCTTCATGAAGGACGTCGGCATTGTCGGCTTGCCGCTTGCTGGGAAGACCACCCTGTACAACACGCTCACGCGGGCACAGATCCCGACCGGCGGGGCGGCAGGGAAGGCGAGCGTGGCCGCGGTGCCGGTGCCGGACCCGCGGGTGGGCGTGCTGGCGGAGCTGGAACGCTCGCGCAAGCGGGTCTGGGTGCAGGTCCGCTTCGTCGACGTGGCCGGGCTGTCGGCCGCCGGCCACGGCGGCAAGGGCGGCGGCCTGTCGGCGCAGGGGCTGGGGGCGTTGCGCGAGGTCGACGCGCTGGCGATGGTGCTGGCCGCCTTCGGCGGCGACAGCGGCGCCGATCTGGTCGAGGCCGCAGCCGATCTGAGCCTGGAGCTGACCGTGGCGGACCTCGCCAGCATCGAGAGCGGCGCCGAGAAAGCCGCCAAGCGCGCTAAGGCCGGCGTCAAGGATGCCGCCTTGGAGTCACAGACCCTGGCGAGGGCGCGGGAGCTGCTCGAGACCGGCACCCCGCTGCGCGCTGCCGCTTGGGAACCGGAGCAACTGAAGCTGCTGCGCAACTTCTCGCCGCTGACCCTCAAGCCGGCCCTGGCGGTAGTGAACCTCGGGGAGGACCAGATCGGCGAGGCGTCCGCGCGGGCTGCGGCGGCCGAGGAGGCGCTCGGCGTGCCGGCGGTGGCGCTGCCGGCCGCGCTGGAGGCGGAGGCGGCCGAGCTGGCAGCCGGGGAGTCGGCTGCGTTCCTGGCGGAGTACGGCATCGAGCGGGGCGGTCTCGACCAGGTGATCGGGGCGGCCTGGCGCCTGCTGGACCTGGAGACCTTCTTCACCACCGGCACCGACGAGACCCGCGCCTGGGAGGTCCACCGCGGCGCGAGCGCGCCGGAGGCCGCCGGCCGCATCCACTCCGACCTCGAACGCGGCTTCATCCGCGCCGAGGTGGTCCCCTACGACGACCTGGTGGCGGCGGGCGGCTGGGACGCGGCCAAGGCCAAGGGCTTGCTGCGCAGCGAGGGCAAGTCCTACGTCATCCGCGAGGGCGACTGCCTGAACATCCGCTTCAACGTCTGAGCGCCTTACCTCCTGACGTCCTGGGCGTCTTGCTGGAGGATCCGCGGCAGGGCGAAGTGGACGTCTTCGGGGACCACCGGGACCTCGCGAACGTCGCTGGCGCCGCGCTCCCGCAGCGCCTCGACCAGCTCGGCGACCAGCCACTCGGGCGCTGAGGCGCCGGAGGTGACCCCGACGGTGCTGACACCGTCGAACCAGGCGGGATCCAGCGCAGCGGCGTCCGGGATGAGGTAGCTCTCGCAGCCGAGGCCACGGGCGACCTCGACCAGCCGCTGGGAGTTCGAGGAGTTGCCGGAGCCGATCACCAGGATCAGCTCGCAGTCGGCGGCCAGCGCCTTGACGGCTGCCTGGCGGTTCTGGGTGGCGTAGCAGATGTCATCCGAGCGCGGCCCGGCGAGCGCCGGGAAGCGGCCACGGAGACTGTCGATCACCCCCACAGTCTCGTCGACCGACAGGGTGGTCTGGGTGAGGTAGGCGACCCGCCGCGGGTCGGGGAGCGGCACCCGCTGCGCCTCGTCCTCGTCGCTGACCAAGTGGACGGCACCGGGCGCCTGGCCCATGGTGCCGGCGACCTCTTCGTGGCCTTCGTGGCCGATGAGGACGATGTCGTAGCCCTGGGCGGCGAACTTGCGCGCCTCCTGGTGGACCTTGGTGACCAGGGGGCAGGTGGCGTCGATCACCCGCAGGCCGCGCTCCCTGGCCTGTGCGTGCACCGAGGGCGCGACGCCATGGGCGGAGAACACCACGGTGGCGCCCTCCGGCACCTCGTCAAGCTCCTCGACGAAGACCGCGCCCATTGCCTCCAAGCGCTGCACCACGTGGTGGTTGTGGACGATCTGCTTACGGACGTGGACCGGCGGGCCGTAGGTCTCCAGGGCCACCTCGACGATCTCGATGGCGCGGTCCACGCCGGCGCAGTAGCCGCGCGGCGCGGCCAGCAGCACCCGGGCTGGAGCTTTGAAGTCTGGGATCTGGTCGGTGTCAGTGGACATGCTCCCATTCTACGGATGGCCCAGCCCAATGGGTCTCGCCAGCACGGCGGGAACGCACTAGGCCGAACTCGCGCATCTGCATGATGCGGCGCCGTCCGATTCAGCGTGAAATGACGCTCGCTGCCGAGCCGGGGCCTTCATACCGGCCCGGTTTGTCGTGATCCCCCCCACGGAAAGCGAGCGGCTTGATGGAGGTAGTGCCCCGATCTCATATTCACGTGAGCGGCCGTCCCGCCACCCGGGCTCGCTGGGTGGCGCTGGGACTCGGTGTGCTGCTCGTCGCCGCAGTGACCCTGTTCACGTTCTCCGCGCGCGCCGACGTCGTCCCCACCCCTGATACCACCGTCCACACCAACGGCCGAGTTGTGGCAATCGTGAAGCTCGGCAGCCGTATCTACATCGGCGGCACCTTCACCACCGTCACCACCCTAGGGGGCACCGAGGTCTCGCGGCCCTACCTGGCCGCCATCAACGCCACCACCGGCGACCTCGACACCGGCTTCACCCCGGCCCCCAACGCCCAGGTCCGGGCGCTGGCGAGCGACGGCACCAAGATCTTCGTGGCCGGTGACTTCACCGTCCTCGGCGGCGCCACCCGCGTCCGGCTGGGCGCGGTCGACCCTGCCACCGGCGCCGCCAACGCCAGCTTCCGCGTCCATCCGGCCGGCGGCGGCCTCACCATCTACGCGATGATCGCGAGCGGCGCACACGTGCTGGTGGGCGGAAGCTTCTCCCAGATCGTCGACCTGGCCGGCACCCACGCCCGGACCCGCTTCGCAATGGTGTCGGCCTCGACCGGGAACGTGACCGCCTGGAACCCCGCCCCGAACGCCACCGTGCGGGCGATCAGCTTCTCGGCGACCGGGTCGCGGGTGTTCATCGGCGGCAGCTTCACCGCCGTCGGCGGCGTGGCCCACAACTTCATCGCCTCGATCGTCAGCAGCACCGGTCTGCTGGACCCCGGCTTCACGGGCAACGCCAGCTTCCCGGTGCTCGGCCTCGCCGCCAGCAACGGCCGCGTGTACGCCGCGGTCGCCGGCTCGGCCGGCGGGCGCTGCCGCGCGATGTCCAGCGTCACCGGCGCCGGGGTCTGGCAGATCGTCGCTAACGGCAACGTCCAGGCTGTCAAGGTCCTGAACGGTATCGTCTACTGCGGCGGCCACTTCAGCGGCACCAACGCCTTCGGCGGGCTGGTCCGCGCCAAGCTCGGGGCCGTCAACGCCAGCACCGGCGCGGTCACCGACTACGCACCCACCTTCAACACCCCGCTCGGCGTCTTCGCCATCGGTGTCAACGGCACCGAGCTGGACTTCGGCGGCGACTTCACCACCGTCTCAGGAGTCGGCCAGCAGGGCTACGCCCAGCTCCCGACCTCCTGAAGCACCATAAGCACCACTGAGGCTGCGCCAGGAACCCCTGGCGCAGCCTCAGTGCATCTCAGCTTATGCTGGTGCGGTTGCGCGGCCGAACTGGGTCTCGTACAGCTCCGCATAGAGGCCGCCCGCCGCCAGCAGCGCCGCGTGCGGGCCGGACTCGACGATGCGGCCGTCGTCAACCACCAGGATGCGGTCGGCGTTGACGATGGTGGACAGACGGTGTGCGATCACCAGGCTGGTCCGCCCCGCCAGCGCCACGGCCAGTGCCGCCTGGATGTGCACCTCGGACTCTGAGTCGAGGTGGGCGGTGGCCTCGTCCAGGATCATGATCGCCGGGTCGGCCAGCAGCAGCCGGGCGATGGCCAGGCGCTGCTTCTCCCCACCCGACAGGCGGTAGCCGCGCTCCCCCACCACCGTCTCGTAGCCGTCCGGCAGCGAACCGATCAGCTCGGCGATGCGCGCCGCCTGGCAGGCCGCGTCGATGTCGGCCATGCTCGCGTCCGGCTTGGCGTAGCGGAGGTTGGCCAGGATGGTGTCATGGAACAGGTGCGCATCCTGCGCCACCAGCCCGATTGCGTCATGCAGACTCTCCAGCCGCAGGTCGCGCACGTCGGCGCCGTCGACCCGCACGGTGCCGGCGCTCACGTCGTAGACGCGGCCCACTAGCATCGCGATGGTGGTCTTGCCGGCCCCCGACGGCCCCACCAGCGCGATCAGCTCGCCGGGCGCGACCGAGAAGGAGACGTCGTGCAGAATCTCCTCCCCAACCGGCGTGCCGTTGCCGGCGGCCTGGCCGACGGTCTGGCCGGCGCCGAGCAGGCTCGCGATGGTCGACTCCTCGGCACCCGGATAGCGAAAGCTGACGTGCTCGAACTGCACCGCGCCAGCGGGTGCCTCCAGCGGGCGCGCGCCGGGCCGGTCGGCGATCGCGCTCGGGTAGTCCAGCACCTCAAAGATCCGGTCGAAGGAAACGAACGCGGTCATGACGTCGATGCGGGCGTTGGTCAGGGCGGTGAGCGGCCCGTATACCTGGGTGACATAGGCGGCCAGCGCCACTACGTCGCCGGGGCGCAGATGGCCGGAGATCACCAGGCGCGCGCCGAGCCAGTACACCACCGCGGTGCCGACCGCGCCGATCAGGCCGAGGGTGACGAAGAAGGTGCGCCCGTAGATGGCCGAGCGCACGCCGATGTCGCGTACCCTGCCGGCCTTGGCGGAGAACTCCCCCAGCTCACGGTCGCGCTTGCCGAACAGCAGCACCAGCAGGGCGCCCGCGACGTTGAAGCGCTCGTTCATGGTGCTGTTCATGGCGGCGTTGAGCTGCATCGACTCCCGCGTGATCGCCTGCAGGCGACGACCGACCCGCCGCGCCGGCAGCAGGAACAGCGGCAGCACCGCCATGGCGATCGCGGTGACGCGCCAGTTCAGCAGCGTCATCGCCACCAGCGTGGTGACCAGCGAGATCACGTTCGAGGTGATCGACCCGAGGGTCCCGGTAACGGCCTGCTGCGCGCCGACCACGTCGTTGTTCATGCGGCTGACCAGCGCACCGGTCTGGGTGTGGGTGAAGAACGCCAGCGGCTGGCGCTGCACGTGGTCGAACACCGCGGTGCGCAGGTCGTAGATCAGCCCCTCGCCGATGCGGGCGGAAAAAAACCGCTGCGCCAGCGCGAGCGCGGCATTGGCCAGCGCGATCCCGACCGCAGCGAGGCCGACCAGATCGACCAGGTGCAGGCTCTTGCGCGGGATCGCGTCGTTGATCAGCGCCCGCACCAGCAGCGGCGGCAACACCCCGACCACCGACGAGAACCCGATCGCCAGCAGGTACAGCGTGATCTGCAGCCGGTAGCGCCGCGCGAACCCCCACACCCGTTTGGCCAGGCCACGCGACAGTCTCGTGCCAGGCTCCAGCAATTGTCTGGGGTGGTAGTAGATCGAGCCCGCACGCATCATCTCGGACAGGCCAACAGTTGGCTGGCTGGTTTCATTCCGCGCGCGGCCTCAAGCCGCACCCGCCGGGCCTCATAGCAGCGGGCCCGGCGCAGGCTCCGGCTCCAGCGCTGGCTCGAGTTGCGGCTCCGGCGTGGAGGGTGTGGCGGCGAGGGTGGCACGGCGAGCCCACACGATCAGGGCGGCAGCGGCGGCGGTGACGGCACCGAGGAGGAACGCCATGCCGGTGCCGGTGTGCTGGACGAGGACGCCGCCAAGCGCGCTGCCGCACGCGATACCGGCGGTGAAGGCGCAGGTCACCCAGGTGAACGCCTCGGTGAGCGTGCCCCCAGGCGCGGCGCGGTCGACCAGCAGGTACAGGCAGGCGATGCCGGGGGCGATCGCCAGGCCGGCCAGGACCATGGCGGCCCCGAACGCGAGCGGGCGGTGGGCGAGGGTCAGCGGCACGAAGTCCACCGCGATCAGGACGAACAGCAGCCGCAGCCGCTGCTCCGGCACGGCCGACGCTTTGCGAGCACCGGCGAACACGCCGCCGACCATGCTGCCAAGGCTCCAGAGCGCCAGAAACGGGCCGGCCAGGGCGCGGCTGCCGAAGTGCTCGGAGATCGCCGGGACCGCCACCTCGACCGCCCCGATGCCGACGGCGAACGCCATGGCCGCCGTCACCAGGGTGCGGATCCCCGGGCCGCGCAGCGCGCCAGCCCAATGGGCGGACCGGTGGTTGCTGCGCCCACGCCAGGCCCGCGACGCCGGGCTGGTCGCGAACCAGATCGTGCCGCCGAAGGCGAGCAGGCCGATCACCAGCATCGCGACCGCCGGAGAGGCAGCGGTGGCGAGCCCGACCACCAGCAGCGGCCCGAGGACGAAATTCACCTCCTGCGCCGCCGCCTCCAGCGAGAACGCCGTCTGCAGCGCCGGGCCCCGCCCGAGCAGGGCGCCGCGAACAGTGGCAGCAGCGCCCGCCAGCCGAACTCCGCCGCGCCAGCGAGTGCCACGAAGGCTCCGAGGCACCCCACCGCGCAGGCGAGCAGCACCCGGGTCTGCCCGACACGGTCGATCAACCGCCCGACCAGCGGCGCGGTCACGCCGGCGGAGACCGCATAGGCGGCGACCACCAACCCGGCGGTGGCGTAGGACTCGCCCGCTTGGCGGACCAGCAGCACCAGCGCGAGTCCCATCATGCCGACCGGCGCGCGGCCGATCATGGCGGCGGGAACCAAACGGGAAACCTGCGGGGTACCAAACAACGTGCGATAGACGCCAAAACGCATGCCCATGCCTCCATCCTGCCCGACCTGCGCCGCTGCGGCCATGGCCGCAGCTGCCGCCTAAGGGCCGGCGCCTACTCCGGACGGGTGAGAGGGGCGTAGCGAAGCAGCAGGCGCTTGCGGCCGATGCCGGGGAAGTCCACCTCGGCCATGGCGCGTTCGCCCTGGCCGGAGACCGCGCGCACGGTGCCCCGGCCCCACTGGCGGTGGACCACCAGGTCGCCGGGGGCAAGGTTGAGGTCCAGCGCGCCGCGCTGCTGGTCGGCCAGACGCCCGGCCGGCGTCGAGGGCCGGTCGAAGCTGACCGGCGGCGGGCCGGAACGCCGTGCCGGGTCCCCGCCCTGCCCCGCGCCCGCGCCGCCCGGCCGGGACCGTGGGCCGAAGGTGGACCGCCCCGCGCCGAACGCGACGCCCCGCTCAGCACCACTCCCGCCGCCCGACCACGACCCGGCCGACCGGCTGGACGGCGCCGTCGGACCAGCGACCGTGACCAGCTCGTCGGGGATCTCCTTGAGGAACCGTGACGGCAGGTTGTAGTTGGTGGAACCGAACAGGGTCCTGCTCCACGCGCTCGTCAGATAGAGGCGCTCGCGTGCCCGCGTGATACCCACATAGGCGAGCCGGCGCTCCTCCTCCAGCTCGCGGGGCTCGCCGATGGAGCGGATGTGCGGGAAGACGTTCTCCTCCATGCCGACCACGAACACCACTGGGTACTCGAGCCCCTTGGCGGTGTGCAGCGTCATCAGGGTCACCGCGCTGGAGGCGCTGTCCACCTGATCGGCGTCTGAGACCAGCGCGATCGACTCCAGGAACCCGGCAAGGCCGCCCTCGGGCTCGCGCAGCTCGTACTCCTCGGCGACCGACTGCAGCTCCTTGACGTTCTCGACCCGGCCCAGGCCCTCGATCGAGGTGTCGGCCTCCAGCTCCCGCAGCAGCCCGGACAGCTTCCAGGCGTCCTCGACCAGCACGCTCGGCGCCCAGCCGTCGTCCATGTGGGCGCGCAGCTCGTCGAGCACGGCGATGAAGTCGAGGGTGGACCTGGTCTGCCGGTTGCCGAGCCCAGGCACCTCGCCGGCACGGCGCAGCGCCTCGCTGAAGGGGATGCCCTCCTGCTCGGCGAAGCGGTCCATGGCCCGCTCCGAGGTCTCGCCGATGCCACGCTTGGGCACGTTCAGCACCCGCCGCAGGCTCACCGTGTCCAGCGGGTTGACCACCGCCTTCAAGTAGGCGAGCAGATCTTTGACCTCGCGCCGGTCGTAGAACTTGACGCCGCCGACCACCTTGTAGGGCATGCCGGCCTTGACGAAGACCTCCTCAAGCACCCGCGACTGCGCGTTGGTCCGGTAGAACACCACCACCTGACCGTAGCTGACACCACGGTCGTGCAGGCGCTCGACCTCCTCGGCGACGTAGGCGGCCTCGTCGTGCTCGGTCTCGGCCGCATATCGGACGATCGGGTGACCGGAGCCGATCGCAGTCCACAGGTTCTTGGGTTTGCGCTCCAGGTTGTTGGCGATCACCGCGTTGGCGGCGTCCAGGATCGTCTGCGTGGAGCGGTAGTTCTGCTCCAGCAGGATGACGTTCGCCTCCGGATAGTCGGCCTCGAAATCCAGGATATTGCGGATCGTCGCACCCCGGAACGCATAGATGCTCTGGTCGCTGTCGCCTACCACCGACAGGTTGCGGTGCTCGGCGGTGAGCAGCTTCAGCAGCACGTACTGGGCGACGTTGGTGTCCTGGAACTCGTCCACCAGCACGTAGCGGAAACGCCGCTGATATTCCGCCAGCACCTCGGGATGCTCCCGGAACAACCGCACCACCTGCATGATCAGGTCGTCGAAATCGACCGCGTTCGCCTCCACCAGACGCCGCTGGTAGCGCTCGTAGGCCTCGGCGACCTTCTTCTCCAACCAGGTGCCCGCCCGGTCGGCGTACGCGCCGGGGTCGAGCAGGTTGTCCTTCGCCGACGACACCTGATGCCGCATCGCCCGCGGCGCCAGCCGCTTCGGGTCAAAGTTCAGCTCCCGGCAGACCACCGCCATCAGCCGCTCGGCATCGGACTCGTCATAGATCGTGAAGTTCGACTTGTAGCCGAGCGCCGACCCACTGCGCCGCAGGATCCGCACACACGCCGAATGGAAGGTCGATACCCACATCGCCTTCACCACTGGCCCGACCAGCCCACCGAGACGCTCCTGCATCTCCTTGGCCGCCTTGTTGGTAAAGGTGATCGCCAGGATCGACGAAGGATGCACCCCCCGATCCTTGATCAGATGCGCGATCCGGTGAGTCAGCACCCGCGTCTTGCCCGACCCGGCCCCCGCCACGATCAGGGTCGGCCCGTCAGTCGACAGCACCGCCTGGCGCTGGGCGTCATTCAACCCGTCGATCAGGTCCGCGGATGCCTCCGGAGCCGGAGCCGGTGCTGGAGCTGGAGTGAGAGCGTCAGATTTGGTGTCCACGCCGCGCAGTATACGGTCCCACGCCGACCACCCGGGGCGGTTATCCACACCCCAACCCGGTACCTCCAGCAGGCGACTCGGATAGGCTCAGGCGCAGAACCCGACAGACAACCAATCAGGCAATCCGCCAAGGAGGCCCGCGTGATCATTGCCACCACCAACGACCTGCCCGGCTACCAGGTCACCGAAGTCCTCGGCGAGGTCTTCGGACTCACCGTCCGCTCCCGCAACATCGGCTCCCAGATCGGCGCCGCCTTCAAGTCCATCGCCGGCGGCGAACTCAAAGGCATGACCAAAAACCTCATCAACAGCCGCCACGAGGCCATCGCCCGCATGGTCGCCGAAGCCGAAGCCAAAGGCGCCAACGGCATCCTCGCGATGCGCTTCGACACCTCCGAAATGGGCGACGTCTGGACCGAGATCGCCGCCTACGGCACCGCCGTCAAAGTCCAGCCCGCCTGAGCCCGAGGCAGCCGGCGCCAATGGCCCGGCCGGCTACTCCCGCTTGCCGTCACCGCCGGACGGGCCCGCGAACGAGCGGCCCGCCTGGCCGGTGACGCTGGCCAGCAGCCCCGACAGCTCCATCGGCACCACGAACTTGGTCGACGGCGAGGCTCCGATCTGCTTCAGCGCGTCCAGGTACTGCAAGCTCATCGTGTTGGCGTCGATCGACTTGGCCACCGAGAAGATCTTGTCCAGCGCCAGCGAGTAACCCTCCGCCCGCAGGATCGCGGCCTGCCGGTCCCCTTCCGCGTTCAGGATCGCCGACTGCTTTTGGCCCTCCGCCACCGTGATCGCGGCCTGCTTTTGGCCCAGCGCCTCGGTCACCACCGCCCGGCGGGTCCGCTCCGCCGACATCTGGCGGGTCATCGCCTCCTGGACCTGCGCCGGCGGGGTGATCTCGCGAACCTCCACATTGGTGACCTTCACCCCCCACCGCTCGGTCACCTCGTCCAGCTTGACCCGCAACTGCTCGTTCATCACCTCGCGCTTGGACAGCACGTCGTCCAGGCTCATGTCCCCCACCACGCTCCGCAGCGTGGTCGCGGCGATGTTCTGTGCCGCCCCAGCAAAGTACTGAACGGCAACGACGCTGGTGACTGCGTCCATCACTCTCGTGAATATGATGAAATCGATGGAGATGGTCGCATTGTCCTCGGTGATGGCAGTTTGGCGGGGGATTTCCAGGTACTGCTCGCGCAGGTCGACGAGGATGGGGCGGTCGACGATCGGGATGATGATCACCAGCCCGGGTCCTCGGGTGCCGACACAGCGGCCGAGGCGGAACAGGACGATGCGCTGGTATTCGCGGACAATCCGGATGGCGTAGCGGATCAGCAGGAATACCAGAATGATGACGACGGCAAGAACAATGAGCGCGGCGAGCTGTGACATGGTCGGCGCCTCCTATCCGGACCCGGCATCCCTGCCGAAATTCACCGAAGCGTGGCGAGCAAGTCCGTTGCAGCGATCTTACGCGTACCTGTCCGGTTGTCTCCCCCACTCGACCCGGCGGTGCCCCAGTGACCCTCAGTGTGGCAAGGTAGCCGCCGTCGGCGTCGGAGCGGATGTCGCCGACTTCGCGGGCGGAGTTGTAGCCGCAGGCGGCCACCATCTGCTCGACGGCGGCGTTGTAGTGCTCGTAGGGGTAGGCGAAGTCGTAGGGCTGGAAGCCCCAGTTCGTCAGGTTCACCCGGTCGTTGCAGATCTCGCGCTTGGCCTCGTCGCTGCCGAGGATGGAACGGGCGGCGTACTGGTCGGCGTTGCCGTCGTCGAAGGTGAGCGAGACGGCTGTCGAGGTGACTTTCCCTGCGCTTCCCTGCACAGCTTCAGGCCAGCGACTCGCCTGGCAGGATGCCCTGGCTGAAGAAGGTGCGGAAGTCGTCGGCGAGGGGGTGCAGCACCGCCCAGGAGGTCTCACCCGCCGGGACGTCGTCCCAGGTGTCGTCGCCCTGCCACAGCACCCGGCCAGTGTGCTCGCCGGCGACCTGGAGGCAGACCTGGCCGCCGTCGGCGAAGGCGATCACGATCACCTCGGCGGGCAGGACCTCGGCGTAGCCGGTCCGCTGGCTGGACACCAGCTGGTAGCCAGGGTCGTCGGTGATGCCGAGGAACACGTCGAGCTGGTAGCCGGGCCCGGCGATGTAGTTCGGCCTGGCCGCCCAGCCACCGCCGGTCCTGGCGAGGAAGTCGCGGTAGCTGGCCGGGAGCGACACGCCGAGCGCCTGCTCGATCTCGCGGAGCTGGTCTTCGCCGACCGATCCGAACGGCTCGACCGCGATCACGGCAGTTCTCCTTGGACCCAGGCGAGCCAGTCTCTCCGCTCGGTCTCTGAAAGGTTGTTCAGCAGCGCGATGATCCTAGCGCCTCCGGTGTGGCCCACCGCGCGGTGGAGGTCGGTCGGGACCAGCAGCAGCGTCCTGCCGTCCTCGACGTGGTGCCAGGTATACCCGGGCGGTCGCCGGACCAGGTTCGCGGCGGTGTCGGCCCGCCTGAAGTCGGCCGCGGTCCCGGTCAGGCCGTCCAGCTGGACCCGCTTGATGGCATAGGGGCGGAAGTCGGGGAACCCGCCGAAGTTGAAGCGCACGCCTGCCGGGTACTTGCGGCCCAGGTCGCCTGCAAGGCGCCGGCTGAACCCGGCGTAGGCGGCGTTGCGCGGCGGCTTGCCGAGCAGGCTGGTGGCGCGCGCCAAGCCGTCGGCGCGGCGTTGCAGGAAGTCCCTGGCGGCGGTGGCGGTGAGGGTGTCGTCCAACTCGCGCCGCAGCAGCGCCCCACCCTTCCCGCCGACACCGGCGGGCAGCAGCCGGACCAGGCCGAACTCCAGGCCGTAGCCGGCCACCTGGCTCCAGGTGAGGGCGGTGAAGAACCGCCTGGCCGCCTCGCGGGGATTGCGCAGGAAGTCGGACAGCCCCTGGCCGTGGGCGGCAACGGAGGTGGCGGCGCTGACCGCACCGAGGGCCGGCCGGAACTCCATCCCGCCGAAGGTGAGCAGCGCCGCACCGACGACGGTGACCACCACCTGCTGCCACAGCGGCAGGTGATTCCACCACTGCGCCAGATCGCCGAACAGATTGGCGAGGAAGGCCGCACCCTCCGGCACCGGGTGCACCCCGGCGACCCCGGCGGCCACCAGGACGACGAGGGCCAGGACGCAGAGGCTGCCGGCGAGCAGGGCGCCAGCCGCGACGGCAGCCGCCGGGGCGGGCCCGGGCGGTTCCTGGCCCTGTGCCGCCTGCTCGACCACACGGCCGAGATGCTGGCCAAGCTCGCGGCGCTGGCGCAGGTAGGCGATCGTGCGGGACCAGCGCTGCCCGGCCGGCGGCGCCGCGCTCTCTCCCCCGATCGGCGGTCCGGCCTGTGGCAGCCGGGCCTCCGGCCGGGCCGCTGGTTGGGCCTCCCGTCCGGCCTCCGGCACGGCTTGCGGCCCGGCCCCGGTGTCCGGTGCGGCCCGGCCGCCGGTGGCGGACACCGCGAGCAGTGCGAGTTCGTGCAGGACGAACGAGGCTGCCTGCCCGGCCGTGGCCAGGGTCCCGGCGGCGGCTTGGGCGCAGCGGCGGAACACCGGCGCGGCATCGTTAGGGAGATCCCGGACCAGCCGCGCCGCCGCGCCGGCCGCCCAGCGTGCGGGCCGGCGCGTCCACAGCACCACCGGCAGGGGTGGCAGCAGCGGCCAGGCCCGGCGCAGCCGGCGCACGTCGGCCAGCAGCGCCACCAGCAGCAGCGCCACCAGCAACGGGCGTTCCAGCAGCCCATGGCCCCACAGCCGCCAGGCGTGCAGGAGCCAGCCGGGCACCCGCAGGTCGTGGGGCCCGCCGCTGCCGCTCGCCTGGCCGCTCGCGTTGTACATGGCGTGGTCGACCATGGCCATGCCGAGCAGCGCCAGCGGCAGCAGCCACGCCCTGGCGCCGAACCGGCGTCGTCCCCGCACCGCCAGGCCGATCCCGGCCGCGACCAGCGCGGTGAGGACGCCATGCCCGGCGAAGAACGCCCTACCCCCCTGATCGGACCAGCCGGGCAACAACCCGAACCCGTACTGCGGGTAGCCGCCGTGGGGGTCGTTGGGATTGGCGCCGAACAGCACGCCGAGCAGGCCGAACAGGCCCTGGGGATGTACCGACAGCGCCAGGCGGCGGATGGCGTCCTCGACCGCCTGGAAGCCCAGGCCCGCGGCGAGACCAAGCAGCAGGTAGTCGGCCACCGCGAGGCGGCGGGCACGGCGGCGCCCCGCAACCACGGGGACCAGCAGCAGCGGCAGCAGCTTGAGCGGCTCCTCCACCATCCCGGCGATCAGCACGGCGCCGTCCCGGGCGTTGACGTCCGCGCCCATCACCCGGGCGACCAGGAGCTCCACCACACCGATCAGCGAGGCGAGCAGGCAGGCGCCGCTGAAGGTCAGCGCCAGGGAGCGCCAGGTGAGGGTTTTGGTCCGTGCCAGCAGGAACCAGACGACCAGGATCCACCAGCACCACAGCCAGGGCCGCAGCCCCTGCCGCAGCGACGGCACCAGCACCAGGCCAAGCAGGTAACACGCCAGCGACAGCCAGGTCCACACCACCCAGCCAGTCCGCACTCGCGCAGCCACCAGCGGGCGGCGCTCGGCCTGCGACCGCGCCCACGCCACCACCCGCCCGGCGACCCCGTCCGGCGCGGCCTCCCGCACAGGCTCGGCTGCCAGCCTCGCCATGACCCGATCATCTCCAGTCTGCGGAAGAAACCGCCGCCCCCGAGGACCGGATAACTTTGCCACGATCAGGCGGTTATGCCTATCTGGCTGCGGGATCTCCCGATGCGTCGGGTCCACCGGACGCGGGAATGGTGGCGGCTGGCTCCACCAGAAGCTTGAGGCCGGAGCGGCCGACGACGCGCACGGGCGTGCCGGCGGGGATCGGGCCGGCGACCGAATCGGCGGTCCAGTCCTCGTGGCCGACCCAGACCTGGCCGCGCGGGTCGAGTGCGTCGAGCGCCATGCCCTGCGCTCCCACCAGCAGGTCCCCGCCAGTGCTCTGCAGTGGCGGCATGCGGCGGACCCCCAGCACTGCCTGCGCCACGAAGCCGAAGAAGGCCACCAGCACGGTCGGGACCACCAGCAGCAGCCAGCGCGACACGTGCGCGTTCGGCACCGACGGGTCGAACAGCAGCAGCCCGCCGAGCACCAGGCAGGCGGTGCCGCCGATCGCTGGCAGCCCGATGCCCGGGTGCTTCAGCTCCAGCAGGTACAGCACCGCCGAGGCGACCAGCAGGATCACCCCGCCGAGCTGCACCGGCAGCATCCCCAGCGAGACGATGCTGGTGACCAGCAGCAGCGTGCCGACCACCCCGGGCACGGAGATGCCGGGGTGCAGCATCTCGATGATGATCAGCACGATCCCCGCATAGAAGAAGAGGAACGCGATGTTCGGGTCGATCAGCGCATGGAGCAGCCCCGCGCCGACGTTCATCTGCTCGGTTACCAAGGTGGCGCCAGCGACGTGCACGACCGGGCGGGTATGGCCGTTTGTCGCCGGCCATGACTCCTTCCCGTCCACGTCCTTGAAGAACGCTTCGGGACTGTCGGCGATGAAGTCGGCCACCGGCAGCGGTTTATGGTTGACCGCCTGCTCCGCCGAGAGACTCTCGGAGTTGTGCACAGCGTTCGTCTCAGCCCAGGTTGCGTCGCGACCCCATTTCTCCGCCAGCGACCTGATGTAGGAGCCTGCGTCGTTGGTGACCTTCGCCTGCTCGATCGCGCCGGAGATCCCGACCGGGTGCGCCGCGCCGATCTCGGTACCGGGGGCCATCGCATTCCACGGGCAGGAGAGCATGATGAAGGTTCCTGCCGAGGCGGCGCGCGCTCCACCTGACGGCCCGGTCCAGCACAGCACCGGCACGGAAGAGCTGTAGATCGCCTTGGTGATGCTCCGCATCGACGAATCAAGGCCGCCGGGAGTGTCGATCTCGATCAGCACGGCGGCTTCGTGGTCGCGGTTGGCGGCCGCGATGTTCTTCGTCAGGTAGCTGGCGGTGAACGGGTCGACCGCGCCGTCCAGCTTGAGGACGCGGACGGTGTGGGCAGGGTCGGTTACGGCGGCCGCGCTGGCGACACCAGCCGCCGGTCCCAGGCCGAGCAGCAGCGCCGCCCCAACCAGGGCGACAAGCGCCCTCGTACTTCTCATACCTCCATGATGCCCCCGTCCGGGCAGGAACGGGAGTGTCAGCTTGCCGACTTGGCCTCCCGAACCAGGTAGGCTTGGACATCAATGGACTGGAACAGCGCGGACAGCGCGGCGGCGCTCAGCGTGCGGGGCCTGCGCAAGGCGTACGGGCCCAAGGTGGCGGTGACCGGGCTGGACCTGGAGGTGCCGCACGGCTGCTTCTTCGGGCTGGTCGGTCCCAACGGCGCCGGCAAGACCACCACCCTCAGCATGGTCACCGGGCTGCTGCGGCCCGACGCAGGCACGGTGGTGGTCGACGGCATCGAGGTGTGGCGCGACCCGTCCGAGGCCAAGCGGCGCATCGGCGTGCTGCCGGAGGAGCTGCGCCTGTTCGACCGGCTCAGCGGCAGCGAACTGCTGGCCTACAACGGCTTGCTGCGCGGCATGGACCCGGGGATCGTGGGGGAGCGCGCCGCCGAGCTGCTCGCCGTGCTCGGCCTGACCGAGGCGGCCTCGACCCTGGTGGTCGACTACTCCCACGGCATGCGCAAGAAGATCGCGCTGGCCTCGGCGCTGCTGCACAACCCCCGGGTGCTGTTCCTGGACGAGCCCTTCGAGGCGATCGACCCGGTGTCCGCCCGCACCATCCGCCTGCTGCTGGAGCGCTACACCGGCGGCGGCGCCACCGTGGTGTTCTCCAGCCACGTGATGGCGGTGGTCGAGCAGCTCTGCGACCGGGTCGGGATCATGCACGCCGGCCAGCTGATCGCCGAGGGGCCGCTGGACCAGGTGCGCGCCGGGCGCAGCCTGGAGGACGCATTCGTCGAGCTGGTCGGCGCCGGCCAGAGCAGCGCGGAGGCACTGGGATGGCTTGGGTCTTCGTCAAGCTCAAGCTGAGGCTGCTGCGCAACGGCCTGAGGCTCGGCGGCTGGCAGCAGATCGCTGGGCTGGTGGCCGCCGGGGTGATCGCGCTGCCGCTGGTGCCTGGCGGGTTCGCGCTGCTGGCTGTGCTGCCACGCCATGACCAGCAGGCCGGCGCGACCGCGGCCATGGTGGTGTTCGTGGTGGTCTTCGGTGGCTGGCTGATGCTGCCGCTGCTGAGCGCCTCGCTGGACACCAGCCTCGACCCGGCCAAGCTGGCGTTGCTGCCGCTGCGGCCAGGCCAGCTCGCAACCGGGCTGTTCGCGGCCTCCTGCGTCGGCATCGGGCCGCTCGGCACCATGCTCGCCCTGCTCGGCGCGGTGGCCGGGTTCGCGCCCGCGGGGCCCGGCGCGGTGGTAGTGGTCGCCGCGGTGCTGCTGGAATTTACCCTGTGCGTGGTCGGCGCCAGGGCGGTGACCACGGTGCTGTCGCGCTGGCTGCGCAGCCGCCGCGCGCGTGACCTGGTGATCGTGATCGTGTCGCTGTCGGCCTTGCTCTTCAACCTCACCCTGCAGCTGGTCCTGCGGGCGGTCGGGCCGGGGACGCTGTCAAGCCTCAGCAGGCTGCGCGGGATCGGCCGGGCGCTCGGCTGGTCCCCGCCGGGGCTGGCCGCACGGGCGCTGGTGGCAGGGTCGCAGGAGCGCCTCGGGGTGGCCGCGCTGGAGCTGCTCGGCGTAGCCGCGGTGGTGCTGCTGCTCGGCTGGTGGTGGTATGTGAGCCTGCAGCGGCTGCTGCTCACCGTCGAGCCGGCCACCGGCCGGCAGCGGGCAGCCACCGCCGCTACCACCGTTACGCCGGCAGCGAAGACGAAGCGGCCACGGAAGACGGCGGCAAGCGAGGACGGGGAGGCAGTCCGTGCCGCCAGGCCCGTCCTGTTCCCCCGCCCGCTGGGGGCGCTGCTGCCGGCCGGTCGGCGCGGCGCGGTGATGGCCAAGGAGCTGCGCTACGCCGTCCGCCACCCGCGCCTGCGGGTGCAGTGGCTGACCGCGGGGCTGCTCGCCCTCGCCCTGCCGCTGTTCTTCATCCTGTCTGGCGGCTCCGGCGAATCGGGTCCGGGGCTGGGTCCAGCGGGGCCGGGGGCTGGGGCGGGCGGCGGGCGCCACCATCAGCTGGTGCTCACTGCCCTGGTCGGGATCTACGCGGCCATCAACCAGACCACCTTGAACCAGTTCGGCGCGGACGGGGCGGCGTACTGGACCAACGTGATCGCCAGCGGCGACCCGGAGGACGACCTGGCCGGCAAGAGCCTGGCACTGGCACTGCCCACGCTCACCCTGGTCATGGTCGTCTCGCTGGTGGCGGCTGCGGCCACCGGCGGCTGGGCCTGGGTGCCGCTCACCCTCTGCCTGGCGGTCGGCATGATCGGCACGGTGCTGGCGGTCGGCATGGTCACCTCGGTCCGCTCCCCGTTCCCCCTGCCGAGCGGCACCACCAACCTGTGGGGTGGCCGCGGCTCCGGCCAGGGCTGCGCGGTCGGCCTGACGCAGCTGCTCGCCATGCTGGCCGTCGGCGTGCTCTGCGCCCCCCTCGGCGTGCTGGTCGGCATCGGCGTGGCGCTGTGGCATCCGGCCCTGACGATCGCCGCCGCTGCCGCGGTCGTCTACGGCGCCACGCTGTGGCGCGTCGGCCTCTATCTCGCCGCCAGCTGGCTGCGCACCCACCAGCCCGAACTGCTCACCGCGCTCAGCCCCCGCCGCGCCGCCTGACGCCCGGCCGGCCCGCTCAGCTCCCAAACTGGATGGTGACCTTGACGTCGTCGGGGCGTCGTTCCAGCGCCTCCTGCCAGCGTTCCACCGGCACTCGCCGGGTGATGAGGCGCTCCAGCCAGCCGCGGTCGGCCTTGGCGAGCGCGTCAGCGGCCTGCTGGTAGTGGCGGCGGTTGGCGTTGACCGAGCCGACGATGACGTTGTTCTCCAGCACCAGTTCCTTGTTGAGGGCTCCCGCGTCCACGGGGATGGCCCGTCCGCCGCTGGACACCCCGGTGAGGCAGACGATCCCGCCCGGGCCGGCGGCCCCCATCATGTCGAAGACGAGCTGGCCCACCCCTGTGCACTCAATGGCCACGTCCGGCTCGTCGCAGGCATCCTTCACGGTGCCGTGGTGGTAGGTGGCGCCAAGGTCGGCGACCAGGCCAGGCTTGGGGCCGTCAGTGATCCGGTCGAGCACGTGCACCTCCAGACCACGCTGCACCCCCAGCAGCGCGGCCAGCAGCCCAATCGGCCCGGCCCCGGTGATCAGCGCCCGCCGCGGCTCCCAGTGGGCCCGCGAGCCGATCCGGTCGACCTGCTCCCACGCCTTGGCCACTACGCTGGTCGGCTCCATCAGCACCCCGGCCTCCCCAAGCTCCGGGGCGATCCTGACCGCGAACTCTGGCTCGATGCGCCAGTGCTCGGACATATAGCCGTCGAGCTCCTTGATGCCCCGCTCGGTGTAGCGGCCGTTGCGGCACATGTCCCACTCCCCGACCGCGCAGTTCGAGCACGGCACCGGATCGGGCCGCCGCACAATCCCCACCACCAGATCCCCGGCCCGCACCCCGGCATCGCTAAGAGCCTCGACCACCCGCCCAAGCGACTCATGCCCCAACACCAACCGCTCCCGCCCCGGCGGCGGCCAGCCGTAGGCGCCGGAGATGATCTCCAGGTCAGTCCCGCACACCCCAACCGCCAGGGCCTCGACCAGCACCGCCCCCATAGAGGCGTTCGGCTCCCCCACCTCGTCGAGCCGGGCGCTTCCTTGCTGCCCGGGTACCAGCGTGATCGCCCGCATTAAGTTCCCCTCCCTGGTCGTGTCCCCGGGGGATGCTCTTCTACCCGGCAGGCAAGGGCAAGCACCGTCCCTTATCCTGTCTGGGATGACCAGCGCAGCGAGCTTGGAACGTCCTTGGCGGGTCGCGATCCTCGGACCGGGGGGGATCGGCGGGCTGATCGGCGCGCTGCTCGCCAAGGCCGGCGACGAGGTCACCTGCATCGCGCCACCCCAGACCGCCGCCCACCTCGCCGAGCACGGCCTCCACCTCCGCAGCGACCGCTTCGGCGACTTCCAGGTACCGGTGCGGGCGGCGACCAAGCTCGAAACCCCGGTGGACGCCTGCTTCGTGACCGTCAAGGCGACCCAGCTGGAGGCCGCGGTGCCCACAGTCCCCGCCCCCGCGCTTGGCAACGGGCTAGTGGTCCCCTTCCTCAACGGCATCGACCACGTCGCCTGGCTGCGCCAGCACTACCCACCAGACCAGGTCGTCGCCGCTACCATCAAGATCGAGTCGACCAGAGTCGCCCCCGGCGTAATCGAGCAGGCCTCCCCCTTCACCAACGTGGAGCTGGCTTATGGCATCCCAGACCAGCCCCGGGTGGAGGCGCTCGCCGAGCGCCTGCGCCAAGTCGGCTTCGACGTCAAAGTCCGCGACAACGAGCCCTGGGTCCTGTGGGCGAAACTCGCCGTCCTCGCCCCCATCGCCCTGGTCACCACCTGGGCCGCCGCCCCCCTCGGCGAGGCCCGCGAACGCCACGCCGACGAACTCAAGGCAGTCGCCTACGAGGCCGTCGCCGCCGCCCGCGCCGACGGCGTCGACCTCGACCCCTCCGTCGCCCTCACCATGATGACCAACGCCCCCGCTAGCATGCGCTCCTCCATGCAACGCGACGCCGAAGCCGACCGCCCCATCGAAGTCGACGCCATCGGCGGCTCCATCCTCCGCGCCGCCGCCCGCGCCAACATCGACACCCCCGTCACCACCCGCCTGGTCAAGGACCTCCAAACCCGCAC
>WNGQ01000292.1_pt1 | contig 76499 bp, 71 predicted proteins | sample 5407661 | NCBI WGS metagenome assembly WNGQ01 (sample SAMN13153382, study PRJNA577476) | soil metagenome | isolation source: 60 cm soil or saprolite under Garry oak tree replicate 2 | place: USA:California | collected 2016-06-15
ACGCCGGGGAGGTCGTCGCTGGTGGCGTGGCCGTCGGCGATCGCCCAGCGGACTATGAACGGGTCGGGGAACTCGTCGCGGAGGAAGCCGAAGCCGGGCAGCTGCACGGTGAAGCCGTAGCGGTCCGGTTCGACGTGGAGGATCTCGGCCTCCAAGAGGTCGCCCGGCTCGGCGCCGTTGACATACACCGGCCCGGTGAGCGGATGCACCACGCCGAGGTCCGCAGCGCCTACAGCCTCCAGGGTCGCCTGCGGGCCCGCCTGGCTGTCGAGGGCGTCGCGGGTTTCGAGGATGACCTCGTCGCCGGGGTCGCAGCGCACGATCGGCGGGATGTCGGGATGCCAGCGGTTGTGCCCGGTCTCCGGCTCCTCGGCGAGCGTCTTGGCGTAGTCGACCCGAACCTCGTGCGTGGCCATCGGCCGCCTCCTTGTCCGTGCCAGGTCAGGGATTGAGGCTATGGGTTGAGGCTGAAGGGCGGGTACTCGTCGGTGGCCAGGAGGAATGCGTAGCCGACCACCCGGTTGCTCCAGCGGAACACCCCGGCCACGAAGTCGAACAGCCCCCGCGGATAGGTCCCGGTGAACAGGATCGCGAACCAGGCGACCACCGTCGCAACGAATGCGCCGATCCCCAGGAAGAGCAGCAGGACGTAGTGGGGGATCGCCAGGAACCATTTGAACAGCGGCAGCCACTGGTTCAGCCGTTGCGCGTCCGGGTAGGGGATGTCGAGGTGGACCGACTGCTGCTCGTCGGTGGAGGGATAACGGTCGTCCATCAGGGCGAGGTAGACCCAGACGCGGTTGCTGAAGCGCAGCAGCTCCAGGTTCCAGTCGAACCACCAGCGCGGGTATTTCCGCCGGAACACCAGCATCAGCAGCGGCCCGAAGAACAGCAGCCCCCCAGCGCCGCCAATCGTCTTGGTGGTGCCGTTGTGGGTCGTGAACTGCCAGGTGCTCCCCGCGACGGTGCCGATCAGGATCAGGATCGGGATCGCCACGAACACCCGGAAGGCCGAGGTCAAGCGGTCAAGCGGCCGGTCGGGGTAGTCGACCGAGAACTGCACCGGGTATGCCCCATACTGCGTTGCCTGCATTGGTTCCCCCTTTCGCCGGTTTGCGGACTCTCCTCCAAGACGGTAGAGGAAGCAAGACTGCGGAGAAAGGGGCAGGCGGGCCGTTCAGCCGGCGGTCACCGAGACCTCGTCCAGCAGGCCGTCGTACCAGTCGCCGCCCTTGGCCTTGCCGCCGAGGGAGACCGGGCCGGTGTTGGTGAGGGTGCCGATCGTCACCGTCTTGGTGAAGGTCGCGCCGTCCACCACCAGCTGGATGCTGGCCGCATGCTTGTTGCAGGTGATGGTGTGCCAGTGGCCGTCGGCGAGGTTCGGGCCGGCGGTCAGGGTGGCCTTGGTCTGGGACCCCTTGAAGAAGCAGCTCGCCACACCCTGGGTGCGATTCTTCTTCGCCAGGATCTCCGCCTTGTAGGCGCCCTGGGAGGGCCCGCGGAACAGGTCGTAGTCGCCCACGGCGGCGCTCGGCGGCTTGGTGAAGTTCACGTGGACGGTGAAGCTCCAGTCGGCGCTGCCCGGGTTGAACGCCGCCGAGGCCGGCACCACCACGACCGAGCTGGAGCCGTTGAAGCGGTAGGCGTTGCCCGACAGGCCCGCCACCCCCGTCTGGACGTTCTTGATCGCGCCGTCGTGGCCGCCGGCGCTGTCCACCATCGTGGTCGCGCCCGCGCCCTCGTTCATGTGCCAGACCGCGATCTGCGTGGCGGCCTTCGCTGGGACCAGGTACCACCCCGCCGTGACCACGGCGCCCACGACGGGCAGGATGACAACGGCGACGCGCAGCAGGCGCCCGCGGGGAGCGTTCATTGGCTGTCCTCTGCTCGGCGGCTCAGTTTGCCCCTATTCGTACGGCCTGCTCGCGCTGCTCAACAGCAGCAGGCGAGGTAGCGCCCCTACGGCGTTCTCCGCTTTTCGTCCAGGCGCAGGCTCGGGAGGTTGACCACGATCGCCTCCTGCGTGGAGCGGGCGATCACCACCGGACACGTCGACCGCGAGGTCACCGAGTCTCGCCACGTCCTGTCATGCCGGCCAGGGACTCTATGAAGCGGGTCAGCAGCCGGGCGAACGCCGCGCGGTCGGCGTCGGTCCAGTCGGACATCACCGTGGCGAAGATCGAGCGGCGGAACCGGTGCAGTTCCTCGGAGCGGGCATTGCCCCGCTCGGTCCGGACCAGGAGCGCCCGGCGGCCGTCGGCCTGGTCGGCTTCCCGGCGCACCAGGCCCGCCTCGACGGCGGCGGCCACGAGCTTGCTCGCCCTTGGCTGGTCGACGTTGAGGGCGGCCGCGATGCCGGAGACGGTGGCCGGGGTGCCGGTCTGCTCCGCGGCCTCGATCGCGTCGAGCACGTCGACGGCCGCGCCGCCGACGACGCCGGAGCCGGAATCGTCGGCGCCGTCCCCCCTGTCCGCGAGGCGGGTCAGCGCACGCCGGGCCTGGCTCCTGCGGATCGCGACCATGGCGCGTTCCACGGCCTTGACGTGTTCATCCTGCTGGACCCACGCTCCCTCGCCGCTGGGGCGCTTGCGCGGCACGATGCCTCCAATGCATAATCTTTGATATCTAGTTGTTAGATTACATGTTCTAGGAGGTCCGATGACGACCGAAGGATCCACCGGCTATTCGTTAGGAGGTCCGACGACCCAAGGGCCCACCGGCTATCCGATCGGATACTGGCTCAAGCGGTTGGACCGTGCGATCGATGGCGCGTTGGACCCCACGCTCGCCGCCGATAGTCTCACGCGCCGGCACTGGCAGACGATGAACTTTCTCCACCAGGGGCCGTGCGAGGCGCCTGCCCTGGCCGAGGCGTTGCGGCCCTTCTGGGGTCAGGGTGCGATCACGCTGGATCAGGTCCTGAGCGACCTCGAGCGCCGGGCGCTGGTCGTCAACGACGGGGGGCGCTACGCGCTCACGGCCGCGGGGAAGGCCACTCGGGCCAAGATCGCCGAGCAGGTCGACATCACCCGGCGCCGGCTCGTCGACGGCGTCGCCCGGGAGGAGTACCTCGCGACCGTGGAGGTCCTGCAGCGCATGGCCGCCAACCTGGAGGGCGCTCCCGCAGGCTGACCCTCCCTGTTGGGCGGCTTCATCTTCCTCGCTCCCGCTACTAAACCTGGCCGAAGAACTGCTCGGCGGTGCGGACCAGGACGGCGAGCTTGCGGCGCTCGTCGTCGATGCTGATTGCGTTGCCGAGGTAGGAGGTGGCGAAGCCGCATTGGGGGCTGATCGCCATACGGTCGACGTCGATCCAGCGGCTTGCGGCCTCAAGGCGGCGCTCCAGCTCCGCCACCGTCTCGACTCTGGGGGTCTTGGTGGTGACCAGGCCGAGGACGACGTGTTTGTCGTCGGGGACCAGGCGCAGCGGGTCGAAGCCGCCGGAGCGCTCGTCGTCGTACTCCAGCAGCAGGCGGTCGGCGCGGACGCCGCCGAAGACCGGCCCGGCGATGGCGTCGTAGCCGCCCGCGACCAGCCAGCGGCTGCGCTGGTTGCCACGGCACAAGTGGAACCCGAAGGTGGCGGGCCTGCCCGCGTCGATCACCGCGTTGTCCAGCTCGATGCCGTAGGAGAGCCAGCGCTCCAGCGGCCAGCCGCGCGCCTCGTAGAACGCCCGCCACGCCGGGTCGATCAGCAGCGGGTAGTGGGGCGCGTCGAGCTGGATGTAGGTGCAGCCGAGCCGGACCAGCTCGCGGACCTCGTCCTGGAGGATCCCGACCACGTCGGCGAGGAAGCTGTCGAGGGTCGGATAGGCGTCCTGCCGCTCGCTTGCATGCTCGGCGGGCTTCGCCGGCCTCCCGTGGACGGCATCGCTTCGCTCGCCTGCATGCTCGGCGGGCTTCGCCGGCCTCCCGTGGACGGCATCGCTTCGCTCGCCTGCACGCTCGGCCGGCGACCACAGGTTGGCGAACAGGCTCGGGCTCGGCAGGGTCACCTTCGCGACCCGGTCCGGGTCGTCGCCCACGACGCCACGGACGAAGGTGAACTCCTCGGCCGCGAGGCGGCGCCGCGCCCGCAATGGCGCGACCACACCAAGCGCGCCGGGCCGCTCCACGGTCAGGTCGCCGGTCTGCTCGACATCGGAGTGCCACTCGCCCCACAGCCAGGCGTCCATGTCGACACCCGCGAACCCCTCGGTGGCGGCTGCCAGCTCACTCTGGAACGAGTCGCGCCGCAGCTCCCCGTCGGTGACCACTGGACACCCGGCCTCTTGCTGGAGGGCGAGCACCTCCCGCACGGCCTGGTCCTCGACCGCCTTGAAGGCCCGTGGGTCCAGCCGCCCGTCGTCGCGCGCCGCCCGCGCCTCCAGCAGGTAGGGCGGGCGCAGGAGGCTGCCGACGTGTTCGACCCGCGCGGTAACAGCCATGCCGTTACGGTATCGGACCAGGACGGCCTGGCGCTGTGCCTCCCTACGCGATCGGGCTGAGGAGGTCGTTCAGGTCCCGCACGGAGGGGTTGTCCGGCCAGCGGCGCAGGGCAGCGGCGCGGAGGGTGCGGAGGTCGTCCATGATCCGGGCCGAGCCGGTGTCGAGGGCGACCGGGAGGGCGAGTTGGGCCTCGGCGAGAGCGGCATCCGGGTGCCCGTCGAGCAGGCAGGCGAGGGCTCTCCGGCCGTGAGCGAGGCCGCGGTCTCGGACACGCTCCGGCGGGTAGGCACGAAGGCATTCGGTGAATGCGCCGACTGCCTCTTCCCAACGGCGGAGTTACTGGAAAGTCGGGTGCGTCCTCCGTGTTCGCTCTATCGATGAGCCGCTCAGATTCAAGAAGCTTGGCAGCACTCCTCGCGCCGTCACCGGCGCGAGCGTGCGCGAGAGCCTCCGTGCGAACAGCCCAGGCGAGGACAAGGTCGTGAATCTGGCCGTGGTGCTGGGCGGCCTTCGCACTGGCGATGGCTGCCTGCGCGTCCCCCTCAATGACTGCGACGCTCGCCCTGCGTGAATCGATGTAGGAGGCCAGCGACCAGTCTTCGCCAGTCAGCGCCCAGTCGCGGCCCTGATCGTAGAAGTTGAGGGCGAGGGCGTGCTGGCCGGAGTCGTAGGCGAGCCAGCCCGCGAACTGGGCCATCTCCCCAGCGACCGACAGCAGTGGGACCTCGGCCTTGGTGTCCGCTCGGGGGATCAGGCGTTTGACCATACGGACCTGACCGGCGACGGCGTCCAGCAGGTCGCGAGGGCCAGTGCGGTCATCCATCCGGCGGCTGACCGCCAGCATCTGGCGGAGGTCGCCGACCAGGCTCAGGCCGACGGAGCCAGCGCCCGTGAGTGCTCCGGCGATGCGGGCGCGGCCCTCCGGCTGGAGGTCGAGATCGAAGGCTCCGAGGAACGCGAATCCGGGGATCGCCCCAGCGACTTGCATAAACGTCCGTCGATCCACGAGCAGCACCTCCCGTCGACCCGTAGCACGTACCGCAGACCTGTCCGAATTTCCTGGTTCTGCGCGTCTTGCGGGCGGGGCCGGAAGTCGGCCGAGTACTCCGGGAAGCCGATGTCAGCAGCCGAGCACCGCAGCATCTGGCAGAGCGCGTCGACGTACTGCAACGGCACCCGGCCCTTGCGCTCCCACTCGAATACGTCGGTCTCGCGCAACGGCGAATAACTGCCGTCGCGCTCCCGGAGCACCAGCGCCATGGCCTCCAGGAACTGCTGGCGGGACCAGTTCAGCGCGTGGCGGCGGGCCTCCAAGGGATGCATCTGGGGGTAGGCGCGACGGATCTCGGCCTGGATCTGGTCGGTGTCGAGCCCTTTGAGCGTGCAGCGGACATAGAGCTGGCTGATGGCGGCTCTGTCTGACTGACCGTCGTTGTGGTCGCGGCTTCCGGCCATCGCTGCCCCCTCTGCGGTGCTACGGGATGATGCCGGAAGGATAGACAGAATGCGCCTACGGAGGGAAACACGCCAAAATTCTTACCGGAGCGATCCGAAGTTTTTTACCGGACAGCGCCTATCGTGCGCAGTCAGCCCGGCAGGGTCCGCGGGAGTCCGAAGCGGGGCAGCACGCTCTTGTCGAAGCGCGTCATCGCGCAGATCCGGGTGCCCGCCAGGGTGAGCACCTGCAACCCGAGCGCGTGGAAGACGCTGGTGTTCGGGTCCTGGACGTACATGCCGAAGGCGGGCTGGCCGTTGGCTCTGGTCGCGACGACCCGGTAGCGGCGGCCGTGCGTGACCACCGTGAAGAACCGAGCCGCCAGGTCGCGTCCCTGGTACTCCAGCGGAATCGGTGGCATCGACAGCCGGATGTCGTCGGTGAGTAGGGCGACGATGCCACCCACGTCGCCCGCTTCGAAGGCTCGGGTGAATTGCTCGACCAGCGCCTGCTCAGCGGCTGAGCCCGGCGCTGGGGGTGGTTCCCGGCGTCCTGGCGGTGGCAGTCGGTGCTGCAGGGCGGCGCGGGCGCGTTTGAGCGCGCTGGTCACCGATTCCTCGCTGGTGTCGAGGATGGTCGCCACCTCGCGGGCGGGGAATCCCAGCACGTCGCGCAGGATCAGCACGGCGCGCTGGAGCGGCGGCAGCAGCTGCAACGCGGTGACGAAGGCCAGGGAAACGGCTTCCCTGGCCTCGTAGCGGGCCTCGGGGCCGGGCGTGGTGTCGGCGAGTTCTTCGAGCAGGACGTCCGGGTAGGGCTCGAGCCAGACGACCTCGCCCAGCCCGGTGGGCTCGGGCAGGTCACCCTTGGGCAGCGGGAGGTCCATCTCCGCCCCAGTGCGAGTCCGAGGGCGCCGGCGGCCGGCGCGCAGCGCGTTCAGACAGCGGCTGGTGGCGATCCGGTACAGCCAGGTGCGGAGCGAGGAGCGTCCCTCGAAGCCGCCGAAGCCTCGCCAGGCCGCCAGCAGGGTCTCCTGCAGCGCGTCCTCAGCGTCCTGCGCCGACCCGAGGATGCGGTAGCAGTGCACCTCCAGCTCGCGCCGGTGCGGGTCGACGAGCTGGCCAAACGCCTCCTCGTCCCCAGCCCGCGCCCGGGCGGCCAGGTCCGTGCCCGCCACGCCAGCCTCCTCGCCCTGTCGCTGTCCGCACCAGCCTACTCACCGGTATTGACACCACCGGGAGCGAGAACTGGGCGCCCGCCGCCGCCCAGTTTGGCGGCGGGCCGGTGTCGACACCGTTGACAGGTCGCGGCGGCACCGAGCCCGCCGCACAGTCGACAGAGGAGGAGCCGGATGCCCAACTTCTTGTTCGCATACCGCATGCCGAAGGACTACCGGCCGGGCTCGGCCGACACCGTGGCCGCCTGGAACAGCTGGTTCGAGAGCATGGGTGCCAGCCTGGTGGACCGCGGCAACGGCGTGATCGAGTCGAGCACCCTCGGCCACAGTGATGCCGACACGAGGCTCGGCGGCTATTCGCTGATCACCGCTGACGACTTCGAGGCAGCGGTCGCCTTGGCCAAGGGCTGCCCAGCGCTGAAGCTGGACAAGGGCGGTGTCGAGATCGGCGCGCTCCTGGAGCTGGACCGCGGCACGCGTCTGAGTGCCGACACTCCAGCCTGAGGGGTCCGCCGCCGAGCGCGTTTTGGCACGCGGCATCGGATCGCCAGCACCGGGTGCTCGGGAAGCCGCTGCGGCGGGTCGAGGACGAGCGGCTGCTGCTCGGCGTGGGTCAGTACGTCGCCGACCTCGACCTGCCGGGAGCCGCGTGGGTGACCTACGTGCGGTCCAGCGAGGCGCACGCGCGGCTGCTGGCGGTCAGGACCGAAGCGGCGGCGGCGGCGGCGGGGGTGCTGGCGGTGGTGACCGCCGCCGACGTGGACCTGGCACCGCTGGCGCCGGCGCTGCCGGTGCTGGAGCAGCGGATGGCGCGCCCCTGGCTGGCGGATGGGGTGGTGCGCTTTGTGGGGGAGCCGCTGGCCGCGATCGTCAGCGAGACCCGCGAGCAGGGGGTGGACGCGACCGAGCTGGTGGAGGTCGACTACGACTGGCTCGACCCGGTGCCCGACGTGGAGGCCGCCGACCGTGGCGAGGCGCTGCTGTTCCCCGAGGTCGGCAGCAACCTCGCCTTCAGCGCGGGCGACGACGACCCGGAGCCGAACGCCGCCCTCTTCGACGGCTGCGAGGTGGTGGTGCGCCAGCGGCAGGTGATCCAGCGGCTGGCGCCCTGCCCGCTGGAGGGGCGCGCCGCCGCGGCGCTCTGGGACGGCGGCGCGGATGCTGCCGTGAGTGCGGGAATGGACCGGGATCGGGAGCGGGAGGGCGCCCTCAACCTGACCTTCTGGATCTCGACGCAGCGGCCGCATGAGGTGCGCGACCTGCTGGCGCGCGCCCTCGACCTGGAGCCCTCGCGGGTGCGGGTGCGGGTTCCCGAGGTGGGCGGCGGCTTCGGCGCCAAGGGCAACCCCTACCCGGACGAGCTGCTGCTGGCATGGCTCGCGCGGCGGGTCGGACGGCCGTTGCGGTGGGTCGAGACCCGCTCGGAGAGCATGCTCGGCCTGTCGCACGGCCGGGCGCAGCTGCAGTTCCTGGAGCTGGGGGGCCGCCGGGACGGGACGCTGCTCGCCTACCGTGTGCGGGTGCTGCAGGACGCCGGGGCCTACCTGCGTTTCTCCGCGTTCCTGCCGGCCAGGGTGCGGCAGCTCGCCTGCGGCAACTATCGGATCCCGAGGGTCGAGGCCGGAGGGCGTTCGCTGGTGACCAGCACCGTTCCGGTCGGCCCCTACCGGGGTGCGGGGCGGCCGGAGGCGACCATGGCGATCGAGCGGGCGATCGACCTGTTCGCCGCCGAGATCGACATGGACCCGGCCGAGGTCCGGCGCCGCAACCTGATCTCTGCCGACGCCTTCCCCTGGACTACCGCGACCGGGGCGGTCTACGACAGCGGCGACTATCAGACTGCGCTCGACCTCGCCCTGGAGGCCGGCGCCTACCGGGAAGCCCGCGCCGAGCAGGCACGCCGCCGCGAGCGTGGCGGGCCCAAGCAGCTCGGCATCGGCGTGGCAATGTATGTCGAGGTGGCCGGCGGCGGGGAGCATCTCGGGGAGTACGGCGCGGTCGAGGTGACCCGCGACGGCGGGGCGGTGGTGCGGACCGGCTCGGCGGCCACCGGGCAGGGCCACGAGACCACCTGGGCGATGATCGCCAGCGAGCAGCTCGGCATCCCCGTGGAACGGATCACCGTGCTGCACGGCGACACCGGCGAGGTGGCGCGAGGGGCCGGCACCGTCGGTTCCCGCTCCACCCAGAGCGGCGGCGTGGCCGTGCACCGCGCGGCGGTGGCGGTACGGAAGCGCGCCCTGGAGCTGGCCGCCGGGCTGCTGGAGGCGAGCCCCGAGGACGTGGTGCTTGACCGCGACGCCGGCCGCTTCCATCTGGCCGGCGCGCCGACGGTGGGCCACACCTGGGCGGAGCTGGCGGCTGCCGGTGAGGGCGACGGAGACAGCGACGGCGACGACAACCGGCTCGCCGCCGAGGTCGACGTCGAAGACGGCGCCCTGACCTTCCCCTCCGGCGCCTACCTGGCGGTGGTCGAGGTGGACCTCGACACCGGGCAGGTGCGGCTGCAGCGCCTGGTCGGCGTTGACGACGCCGGCAACATCATCAACCCGCTGCTAGCCGAGGGGCAGTTGCACGGCAGCATCGCTCAGGGGGTCGCCGCGGCACTGTATGAGGAGTTCCGCTACGACGAGGCCGCCAACCCGCTGAGCGGCACCCTGCAGGTCTACGGCCCGCCGACCGCAGCGGACCTGCCAGCCTTCGACCTGGTGGAGCTGGTGACGCCGAGCCCCCGCAACGACCTCGGCGTCAAGGGCATCGGCGAGGCTGGCTGCATCGGCGCGCCACCGGCGGTGCTCAGCGCGGTGGTCGACGCACTGGCCCCCCTCGGTGTGCGCCACCTCGACATGCCCGCCACGCCCGAGCGGGTCTGGCGGGCGATCCAGGCCGCCCGGCAGTAGGAGGCTCGGCGTTGACGGGTGCTCTGCAGGGTGCAATCGTTTGTCTTCGATCCTGTCCAGGCTCGCTAATTTCGACCATTTCGAGTCCGTGAGCTGAGCCGAAGGGAGGCAGCGATGCCCCGACTGCAACGGAGGGTCACCGGGCTGCTGGTAGTGCTGGCGCTCGTGCTGGTGGGAGCGGCTTGCTCGTCCAAGAAGACGAATGCGGGTGGTGGGGGCAGCACGGCGCCGCTCAAGATCGGCGCGTCACTGCCGCTCAGCGGCGACTTCTCGCAACCCGGGACGGCCGCGCAGCGCGGCTACCAGATCTGGCAGGACCTGGTGAACTCGAGTGGCGGGCTGCTCGGGCGCCAGGTCAACCTGGTGATCCGCGACGACGCCAGCGACCAGAACACCATCGTGTCCGACTACAACCGGCTGATCAGCCAGGACAAGGTCGACCTGCTGCTGGGGACCTTCTCCTCCAAGCTGAACCTGCCGGCATCGGCGGTCGCCGAGAAGAACCACATGCTGTACGTGGAACCGGCTGGCGGTGCCCCGACCATGTTCAGCCGCGGCTTCAAGTACCTGTTCTTCGCCCAGCCGGCCACCGCGCCGCACCAGGCCGACCTGTTCGTGCAGTGGGTGAAATCGCTGCCGGCGGCGCAGCGCCCGAAGACCGCCGCCTACCCGACCCAGGACGACCCCTTCGCCAAGCCGGTGATCGACAGCGTCCAGCAGCAGCTGGAGGCCGCGGGCATCAAGACCGTCTATGCCAAGGTGTACCCGCCCGAGACGACCAACTTCGACACCATCGCCAACGGCGTCAAGGGCAGCGGCGCCGACCTGGTCGCCCAGGGCGCCGTCTTCGATGACGGGGTCGGGCTGGCCCGCTCTTTCATCAAGTCGGGCTACAACCCCAAGATCCTGTTCCAGACCTCGGCACCCTCCGAGGGCGACCAGTACGCCAAGGGCGTCGGCGCCAAGAACACCGAGGGCGTCTTCTACGCGGTGAGCTGGAGCCCCGCCGCCAAGTACTCGGTCAACCAGCAGTTCGTGGCGGCCTACAAGGCCAAGTACAACAACGAGGTGCCGCCTGAGGACGCCGCCGACGCCTTCGCCACCGCCCAGGTGCTGCAGGCAGCGGTCAAGGCGGTCGGCAAGGTCGACCAGACCGCGCTGGCCAACTGGCTGCACAGCAACACCGCGCAGACCATCCTCGGGTCGCTGAGCTGGGACCAGACCGGTGCGCCGCAGCAGGCGTTCCTCCTGGCCCAGTGGCAGAGCGGCAAGGCCGTGATCGTGCTGCCGCAGCAGGTCGCCGAGGTCCCCAGCGTCGTCAACCCCAAGCCGGCCTGGGCTGGCTAGAGGCCGAGGCCACAGTGACCCAGCTCGTCCAGACGGCCCTGCTCGGCCTGCTGATCGGCGGGGTCTACGCGCTGATGGCGTCGGGGCTGACGCTGATCTTCGGCGTGCTGGGCATCGTCAACGTCGCCCAGGGTGCCTTCCTGGTGCTGGCCGCGCTGGTCACCTGGCAGGTGTGGAGCACGACCGGCCTGGACCCGCTGCTGGTCACGCTGCTCACCACGCCGCTGATGTTCCTGCTCGGCTGGGCCGTCTACCGGGTGATGATCGTGCGGGTCCGGGGCGCGCCGCCGGCGATGACGGTGGTGCTGACCTTCGCCCTCGCGATCATCACCGAGGGGCTGATGACGCTCGGCTGGCGCAACGTGTTCCGTTCGGTGACGCCGCGCTACACCTCGGCCTCGTTCCGGCTTGGCGGCGGCCACCTGTTCATCCCCGAGGCGCAGCTGTATGCCTGCGGCGTCGCCGTGGTGGTGCTCGGGCTGCTGTACCTCGGCCTTACCCGCACCTGGCCCGGGCGGGCGATCCGGGCCAGCGCCGACAACCCCCAGGCGGCGCCGCTGGTCGGGATCGACGGCGCCGCCGTAGCGGGCCTCGCCTTCGCGGTCGGGGTGGCCACCGCCGGGGCGGGCGGCACGCTGCTGTCGGTGCTGTACACCGTGTTCCCCGCCTCGCACTACACCTGGATTTCGCGGCTGCTCGGGATCGTGGTGCTGGGCGGCATGGGGAGCCTGCCCGGCGCGCTGGCCGGTGCGCTGCTGCTCGGCGTCGCCGAGACAATGACCGCCACCTACGTGTCGCTGCGCTGGTCGACGGTGGTGTTCTACGTGGTCATCATGGTGGTGCTGCTGATCCGGCCCCAGGGCCTCCTGGGGGCGCGGCTGCGAGAGGACGTGCCGGCGTGAGCGCATGGGCGAGCGCATGGGCGAGCGCATGGGCGAGCGCATGGGCCGCCGCGAGGACGCGGGCTGGGCGCCTCGCCCTCGGCTCCGGGCCCGGGCCCGGCTGGTGGCGCGTGCTGGTGGGGCTGGCCGGGCTGGCGCTGGCGCTCTACCCGCTCATCGCTCGGGACGACATCTACCTGCAGAACGTCCTCATCCTGGTGTTCCTGCTCGGCATCATGGCCAGCGGCTGGAACATCATCTCCGGGCTCGCCGGCTACGTCTCGCTGGGCCAGAGCGCCTTCCTCGGCATCGGGGCCTACACCACCGCGCTGCTCGCCCTCCACCTGCACTGGTCGCCGTTTTTGGCGGCACCCCTCGGCGGGGTCGCGGCCGCCGCCTGTGCCGCGCTGCTCGGGGCGGTGGTAATGCGCACGCGCGGGCATGCCTTCGTGATCATCACCATCGCGTTCCTGTTCCTGGCGCAGCTGATCGCCGTCAACGCGGTGTCGATCACCGGCGGCACCAATGGGCTGACCCTGCCCCTGCCCTGGTGGAGCAGCGACTACCAGGACTTCCCCTTCTACTACGGGATGCTGGCGCTGCTGCTGCTGGCGGTCGGTGAGGCGCGCTGGATCGCGCGGCGCAAGCTCGGCGCCGGCCTGGTCGCCATCCGCGAGGACGAGGGCAAGGCCACCACCATCGGCGTCGCTACCGCGACCTACAAGCTCCTCGGGTTCGCCGCCAGCGCCGTGCTGATCGGCGTGGCCGGCGGCCTCTACGGCTACTACCTGACCTTCATCGACCCGGCGGGGATGTTCAGCATCCTGACCAGCGTGCAGATCGTGCTGGCGGGCCTGCTCGGCGGGCGCGGCACCATCTGGGGGCCAGTGGTGGGCGCCTTCGTCCTCGGCCCGGTCAACGAGGCGACCAACGTCTGGTTCGGTACCTCCTCCGCGCACCTGCTGGTCTTCGGGCTGCTGCTGGCCGCGGTCGTGCTGTGGCTCCCCAACGGCATCGTCCCCACCGTGGCACGCTGGCTCCAGCGGCTCAGGGAGCGGTCGGCGGCTCCGGCGGCCACTCCCGAGACCCTGTGGACAACCAAAACGCCACCCCCCGCCAGCTTGATAGGCTGGCTTCGGGGGGGCCCTCAGGGGCAGCAGGGGGCGGGGGCGCAGGAAGCGACGGATGCGGCAAGGGCGCCAGCGCCGGCCACGGTAGCCGTGGCATCGCCCGAGCCCGACCCCACGTCTGCGCCCGATGCTGGCGCTGCGCTGCTGGAGTTGCGGGGCCTGTGCAAACGCTTCGGTGGGTTGCAGGCGGTCGACGAGTGCTCCTTCACCGTCAGGGCTGGAACCATCACCGGGCTGATCGGGCCGAACGGGTCTGGCAAGACCACCATCTTCAACCTGGTCAGCGGGACCCTCCGGTCCAGCGGCGGGGAGGTGTGGCTGGCGGGGCAGCGCCTCGACGGCCAGGCGCCGTGGGAGCGGGCCTGGCTGGGGCTCGGGCGCACCTTCCAGGTGACCCGGCTGCTCAAACAGATGACGGTGCTGCAGAACGTGGTCGCCCCCCTGCGCGGGTTTGCCTGGCGGCAGCTCAGCGCCTCGGCGGTGAGCGGGCCGGAGGCCCGGCGCGCCCGCGAGCTGCTCGGCTTTGTCGGCATGGAGAGCTTCAGCGACGAGCCCGCCGGGCATTTGTCCTTCGGCCAGCAGAAGCTGGTGGAGCTGGCGCAGGTGCTGATGCTGGAACCACGGCTGATCCTGCTGGACGAGCCGGCCTGCGGCGTCAACCCCCGCATGGTGGAGCGCCTCACCGAGTTGATCACCGAGCTGAACCGGTATGGGGTCACGTTCCTGCTCGTGGAGCACAACATGCCGATGGTGCTCGGGCTCTGCGACCCGGTCGTGGTCCTCGCCCGGGGCCGGCCCATCGCCGAGGGACCGCCCGCCGCCGTCCAGCGCGACCCGGCCGTGCTCGACGCCTACCTCGGCGACGGCTGGGACCCGTCAAGCGCGGCAGCGCTCCAGCCCTCCACCTCCAGGGCCGCGACCAGGAGGGAGGCCTGATGGCCGTGCTGCTGCGCCTGGACGGGGTGGTCGCCGGCTACGGCGGCCTGGACGTGCTGCGCGGGGTGGACCTGGAGGTCGAGGCTGGGTCGATCACCTGTGTGGTGGGGCCGAACGGGGCGGGCAAGACCACCGTGCTGCGGGCGGTGAGCGGCCTGCTCCCGCCGCGTCAGGGCGCCATCGAGTTGTTCGGCGTGCCGATCGGCGGCATGGCCCCGGCGGAGATCCTGCTGCGGGGCGTCGTCCAGGTCAGCCAGCAGCATGGCCTGTTCCCCAGCCTCACCGTCCGCGAGAACGTCATGCTTGGCGGCTACCTGATCCGCCGCGACCGGGCCCTGCTGCGGGAGCGCTACCGCCAGGTGGAGGGGTTGTTCCCAGTGGTGGGGGAACGCGCCGCCGACCGCGCCGGGAACCTCTCCGGCGGCCAGCGGCGCATGGTGGAGATCGCCCGCGCGCTGCTGCTCGACCCTGCGCTGCTGCTGCTGGACGAGCCCTCACTCGGCCTGGAGCCGCGCAGCCTGCAGGCGGTCTTCACGCTGATCCAGGAGCTGCGCGAGCGCGGCAAAACCATCCTGCTGGTCGAGCAGAACGTCCGCCTCGGCCTCGGCGTGGCCACCCACGGCGTGGTCATGGAAAACGGCCAGGTCCGGCTCGCCGCCGCCGCAAGCGACGTGCTGCACAACCCCGACATCGCCGACCTGTACCTCGGCGGTGGCGTCAAGGCGGTGCCCCGATGAACAGCGATGGCCCAATGAACAAGGATGCGAGGCCGCCGAGACTGCGGGACGTCGCCAGGGCGGCGGGAGTCCACGTGGCCACCGCGTCGCGGGCGCTCAACGACGACACCGCCTCGATGCTGAGCGCCGCCACGGTGCAGCGGGTCCGCCAGGCTGCCGAGGCGCTCGGCTACCGGGTCAACGGCATGGCTCGTGCGCTCAAGACGCGCCGTTCGCTGGCGATCGGGATGCTGGTGCCCGACATCACCAACCCGTTCTTCCCGCCGGTGGTGCGGGGCGCGGAGGACTCCCTGGCCAAGGCCGGCTACTCGTTGGTGCTCGCCAACACCGACAACGACGACCAGCGCGCCCGCCGCGAGGTGCGGATCATGCTGGAGGGCCGGGTCGACGGGCTGTTGCTGGCCATGGCCCGCCGCCGCGACCCGCTGGTCGCCGAGCTGTTCGCCGGCCCGGTCCCGGTGGTGCTGGTCAACCGCACCGTCGACCACGTCGGCGCGTTCGCGGTCGTGCCCGACGACCACGCCGGCGCGGTCCTGGCCGTCGAGCACCTCTACGAGCTGGGCCACCGGCACATCGGCCACGTCGCCGGCCCCCAGACCACCTCGACCGGTGCCAGGCGCCTGGCCGGCTTCACCGAGGCGGCGCAGGCGCGCGGCATCGTCACGGAGGCGGTCGAGGCGGCCCGGTTCAACGAGCTGGAGGGCGCCCGTGCCGCCGACACGCTGCTGGCTGGCGCTGGCCCGCGCCCGACCGCGATCGTCGCTGCCAACGACCTGCTGGCCCTCGGCGTCCTTGACGTGGCCGCGCGCCAGGGGTTGGCCTGCCCGGCGGACCTGTCGGTGGTCGGATTCAACGACATGCCCTTCGTCGACCGGCTGCAGCCACCCCTCACCACCCTGCGGGTGGCCGAGTACGACCTCGGCTACCGCGCCGCCGCGCTGCTGCTGGAACGGCTCGACGGCCCCGAGCGCCGCGCGGAGACGCTGCTGCTCACTCCTGAGCTGGTGATTCGCGGCTCGACGGCGCCGCCACGTGCGGCCCGATCAGTTGACAGGGATAAGGGTCGGGGTTAGCTTCAGCAAACGATTGCAAAGGGAACGAAGCAACAAAAGTATCGGAACCGAACCTGGGGGTCCCCATGAAGGTCGGATTCGTCGGGCTCGGCGTCATGGGAAGCCGCATCGTCAAGCGCCTGCTCGACGCCGGCCACGAGGTCGGCGGCTACAACCGCACCAAGGCCAAGGCCGAGTGGCTGCTCCCGCACGGCCTCGCCCTGAAGGACTCGCCGCGCGAGGTCGCCGGGGCGGCGGAGTTCGTCCTGTCGATGGTGTCCGACACCAACGCGCTGCGGGCGGTGACCGGCGGTCCCGACGGGGTCCTCGCCGGGCTGGGGGACGGCCAGGTCTACGTGGACATGTCCACGGTGAGCCCGGCCTTCAGCCGCGAGCTGGCCGAGACGGTGGCGCAGACCGGCGCCAGCATGCTCGACGCGCCCGTCTCCGGCAGCGTCATCACGTTAGAGCGAGGGGAACTGACCATCATGGTCGGCGGCGATCCCGCCACCTTCGAGCGGGCCTACCCGCTGCTGACCGATATCGGCCCTAGGGTCATCCACGTCGGTCCCAGCGGCCAGGCCGCCCTCCTGAAGATCGCCATCAACCTGAGCCTGCCGATCCAGCTCCTCGCCCTCTTTGAGGGGCTGCTGATCGCCGAGAAGGGCGGCATTCCCCGTGAGGTGGCGCTGCAGGCCATGCTCGGCAGCGTGATCGCGTCGCCAGCGATGAAGTACCGGGGGTCATTCGTCGAGGAGCTGCCCGACGAGGCCTGGTTCGACGTCAACATGATGCAGAAGGACCTGCAGCTCGCTCTGGAGATGGGCCGCAGGCTCGACGTGCCGATGCCGGCCACGGCGACCACCAACGAGCTGCTCACCGCCGCCCGCGCCTTCGGCTTGGAGAAAGAGGACTTCGCGGTCCTGTATCACACCCTGGCGCGCATGTCGGGCCTGGAGCGATAGGGAGAGGGAGGCCGGCAGTGGCGAACACGAACGGTGGCAACCTAGCGGCCTCCGCCTCCCGGTCCCAGCAGCGGCTGGCCGCGCCTGGCCCGATGGCGGTCGACTGGGAGGAGCGGGTCGACTTCCGCCGCCTCCACCAATACCGCGTCAGCCGCGCGCGCCAGGCGCTGGCGGCGAGCGAGCTTGGCGCGGTGCTCGCCTTCGACATGAACAACGTGCGCTACCTGACCTCCACCCATATCGGCGAGTGGGCGCGCGACAAGCTCATCACCTTCGCGCTGCTCACCCGCGACGGCGAGCCGGTCATCTGGGACTTCGGCTCGGCGGCCAAGCACCACCGGCTGTACTGCCCCTGGCTGGACCCGGCCAACTCCCGTGCTGGCCTGACGGGGCTGCGCGGCGCGGTCAGCCCACAGGCCGGGCTGTTCGAACGCGCCGCCCGCGAGGTCAAGGCCGAGCTGGAGGCCGCCGGGGTCGCCGGCATGCCGCTGGGGGTGGACGTCAGCGAGCTGCCGCTGCTGTTCGAGCTGCAACGGCTCGGCATCGAGGTGCGCGACGGCCAGCAGGTCATGCTCGACGCCCGCCAGGTCAAGTCCCGCGACGAGGTCATGCTGCTCACCCAGGCCGCCGCCATGGGCGATGCCGCCTACCAGCACATCGCCGAGGCGCTCAAGCCCGGCATCCGCGAGAACGAGATCGTCGCGCTCGCCAGCAAGGTCCTCTACGAGCTGGGCTCCGACGACGTGGAGGCGATCAACGCGATCAGCGGCGAGCGCTGCAGCCCCCACCCCCACAACTTCTCCGACCGCCTGATCCGCCCCGGCGACCAGGCCTTCTTCGACATCATCCAGGCCTTCCACGGCTACCGGACCTGCTACTACCGCACCTTCAACGTGGGCCGGGCGACCCCCTCCCAGCGCGACGCCTACGAGCAGGCCCGGGAGTGGATGGACGCCGCCATCGAGCTGGTCAAGCCCGGCGTCACCACCGACCAGATCGCCCGGCTGTGGCCCCGCGCCACCGATTTTGGCTTCGCCGACGAGATGGAGGCCTTCGGTCTGCAGTTCGGCCACGGCCTCGGTCTGGGCCTGCATGAGCGGCCGATCATCAGCCGCCTCAACTCCCTGGAGCACCCGGTGGAGATCACCGAGGGCATGGTGTTCGCGCTGGAGACCTACTGCCCCGCCGCCGACGGCTACTCCGCCGCCCGCATCGAGGAGGAGGTGGTGGTCACCCCGGGCGGCGCCCAGGTGATCACCCTCTATCCGGCGGAGACGCTGCCGATTGCCAACCCGTACTAGGAAGGGTGTCTGGTGACCCGGAGCGAGACGCGAACCGACAGCGGAACCGATATCGGGACCGGCATCGAGATCGACCGCGACACCCGGCTGGCGCTGTACCGGGTGATGGTGGAGCTGCGTACCTTCGAGCAGCGCGCCCATGACCTGTTCCTGCAGAACCTGGTCAAGGGCACCAGCCACCTGGCGCTCGGGCAGGAGGCGATCGCCGCCGCGTTCGGAGTGGCCATGCGGCCCGACGACTGGACCTTCTGCACCTACCGTGGCCATGCCCACACGCTGGCCCGGGGCGCCTCCATGGAGGCCGCCATGGCCGAGCTGCTCGGGCGCGCCACCGGCCTGCTCGGCGGCAAGGGCGGATCGATGCACCTCGGCAGCGCCGAGCACCACGCCATGGGCTCCTACGCGATCGTCGGGGCGCACCTGCCGATCGCCAACGGCGCCGCCTGGTCGGCCCAGTACCGGGGCTCTGGCCAGGTCGCCGTTTGCTTCTTCGGCGACGGCGCCACCAACATCGGCGCCTTCCACGAGGCCCTCAACCTGGCCGCCACCTGGCAGCTCCCGGTGGTGTTCTGCTGCGAGAACAACCTCTACATGGAGTACACCCCGATCGCCTCGGTGACCGCGGTGCCGCGGCCAGCCGCTGACCGCGCCGCCGCCTACGGCCTGGAGGCGGTCGCGGTCGACGGCAACGACGCCGACGTGATGTACCAGACGGCGGTGGCGGCGCTGCGGCGCGCCCGCGGCGGCGGCGGCCCCTCCCTCATCGAGGCCGCCACCTACCGCAAGGGCGGCCACTCCCGTGCCGACCCGGCCAAGTACCGCCCCGAGGACGAGGTCGCCGCCTGGATGGCCCGCGACCCGCTGGCCCTGTGCCGGGGGCGTCTGCTCGACTCCGGTGTGGAGGAGGCCGAGCTGGTCGTCGTCGAGCGGGCGGTGCTCGCCGCCGTCGACCAGGCGACCGAGGCGGCCAAGGCGGCGCCGGAGCCCGGCCCGGAGACGCTCGAGACCGACCTGTGGAGCGACGGGGGAGCGGCATGGCGGAACTGATCACCTATCGGGAAGCGGTGACCCGCGGGATCGCCCAGGAGATGGCGCACGACGAGCGGGTGGTGTTCCTCGGCGAGGACGTCGCCGCGCCCGGCGGGGTCTTTAAGACCACCCCGGGACTGCTGGAGCGGTTCGGACCCAGGCGGGTGCGCGACACGCCCATCTCCGAGCAGGCCATCACCGGCGCGGCGATGGGCGCGGCCATGACCGGGCTGCGGCCGATCGCCGAGATCATGTTCGCCGACTTCCTGGCGACCTGCTGGGACATCGTCGCCAACCAGATCGCCAAGACCCGCTACATGAGCGGCGGCCAGGTCACCCTCCCGCTGGTGATCCGCACCGCCCAGGGCGCGGGGCTGCGCTTTGGCGCGCAACACTCGCAGAGCGTGGAGAACTGGGGCATGGCCATCCCCGGGCTCAAGGTGGTGGCACCCTCCACCCCCGCCGACGTGATCGGGCTGCTCGCCGCCGCCGTACGGGACGACGACCCGGTGCTGTTCTGCGAGCACAAGGGCCTGTACGCCAGCAAGGGGGAGATCCCGGACGGGGAGCTGGTCGATACCCTCGGCAGCGCCAAGGTGCTGCGTTCCGGCGGCGACATCACCCTGCTCGCCCTGGCCGCCATGGTGCCCCGGGCGCTGGCCGCCGCCGAGGTCCTCGCCGGCAGCGGGGTGCAGGCGACGGTGGTCGACGTCCGCTCGCTGGTGCCGCTCGACACCCGCACCATCCTGGAGGCCGCCGCCCGCACCGGCCGGGTCTTCACCGTGGAGGAGAACCCGCGCCTGTGCGGCTGGGGTGCGGAGGTCGTCTCGATCATCGCCGAAGAGTGCTTCTGGGACCTCGACCAGCCGGTGGTCCGCATCACCACCCCCCACATCCCGCTCCCCTCGGCCGCCGCCCTGGAGGACCTGGCGGTCCCCACCGTGGACCGCATCGTCGAGACCATCAGCAAAGCTGCGGGCGTCTAATCAATGACGTATTGACGTATATTGCAATATCAGCGTCAATGTCCGAGAAGGTCATCGGCAAGGGGGGATGCGGCGACAGGCGTAGGGAGAGCCATCGATGGATGTGGCGCAGACCTCCCTGGCTACCTTCGCGTCTCCGGGGGAAGGGGCGGCACGCAGCGAGCGGTTCATCCTGCGGGCGTTCACCTTCGGTCGCGTCGCGGTGCTCGTCCAGGCCGCGATCGCCACTGTGGCCGCATGGCACCGCTATCCGCATCCGGTCGCGATGGGCGGGCTCCTGGCCGCGGCGTTCCTCGAGAGCGCGGTGCTGCTGATCGTGGTCTGGCGTTCCGCGCTGCGCGTGCATCTCTGGGTGGTCGGTGCCGATGTCAGCTTCTCGGTCATCGGCTTGGTCGTGGGCGTGTGGACGCTGACCGGGTCGAACCTGTGCTCCTGGGACAACTTCATGTATCCCTATACGTTCATCGCCACTGCGCTCACCGGTTTGCTGGTGGGGCGGTTCCGCGTCGTTGTCGGCGTCGCCATGCTGCTTGCCACCGTGTACGTCGTGGCGATGGTGGAGCGGCTGGGGGTCCGGAGCGGCCTGGTCTGGAATGTCATCGAGAACTCCGTGAGCTACCCGGTGTTCGCGGTGATCGCCTGGGCGCTCGCCCGCGAGCTGCGGCTTCTTGGCCTTGGTCTGGACTGGGCCAGCCGCAAGGCGGTCGCAGTCGAGGTCGAGGTTGCCCGCGAGCGTGAGCGCGCCGGCCACGCCAGCGAGTTGCATGCGCTGCACTTGCTGGCGGTCAGTGCCGAGCTCCGGCGGGAGCGTGCGCGGCTCGGTCATTTCCGCAGCCTTCACGATCGCGTGCTCCAGACCCTTGAGCAGATCAGCCGGGGCGGCTTGGTCCACGAGCCAGTCGTGCGGGCGCACGTCGACCGGGAGGCGACCTGGCTGCGCCAGCTCATCGCGCACGAGCTGCCCACCGGCCCGTATGACCTGGCCGCCGCACTGGGGGAGGTGGTCGAGATCCATGCCGCCGGCGGCCTCCGGGTGGAGCTGAACACCGCTGAGCTGGCGCTTGCCCGGCCGCTGCCGACGGAGCTGGTCGAGGTCCTTGCGGCCGCCGCCAGCGAGGCGCTCACCAACGTCCGCAAGCACGCCGAGGTCACCCGTGCGGTGCTGCGGGTCGCCAGCGACGACGACACGGTCGTGGTCAGCGTCCTGGACCAGGGCTGCGGCTTTGACCCGGGCTGCGCTCACAGCGGCCTGGGCCTGCGCCAGTCGCTGATCGCACGCCTGCGCCAGGTGGGCGGCACGGTGAGCGTCGACAGCGCGGCAGGCGCTGGTACCTGTGTCGAGCTGCGGGTCCCTGCCGGCGGAGGATGAGGACATGCGGCAACGGACTGGTTCGAGCCCGATCGGTGTTGCCGTCGTGGACGACCATCCAGTCGCCCGCTGGGGCATCCAGTACGTCTTCGCCGAGCGGACCGACATCCGGGTCGTCGCCTCGGTCGGCTCTGTCGAGGAACTGGAAGCCCTCGACCTCCACCCCGACCCCGATGTGGTCATGCTCGACCTGTATCTTGGCTCCGACCACCCCGCCCTGGCGGCGATCAGCCGGCTCGCCGGCCGCTCCAGGATCCTGGTCGTCTCGGTCTCCGGCAGGCGCGCCGACGTGGTCGCCGCGATCGCGGCGGGCGCCGACGGCTACCTCACCAAACAGGCCGACAACCAGGCGTTCGTCGTCGGCGTTCAGACCGTCGCCAGCGGTGGCTTCTACCTCTCCTCCCAGCTCGCCGGCATGCTCCGCGCCGACTTCCGCCACGACGGAGGTCCGCGGCAGCGCCGCGCTGAGCTGACCGCCCGCGAGGCGGAGGCGCTGCGCTACATCGCCCAGGGCTTCACCCACGCCCAGGCCGCCACGCGCATGCACGTCACCGAGACGACGATCAACACCTACGTCAAGCGGGTCCGCCAAAAGCTCAAGGCCGGCAACAAAGCCGACCTGACCCGCCGCGCCATGGACCTCGGCCACCTCCAGTAGCGCCGCCTGTCAATGTCCCCGTTTGGGGGTCAACTCCAGAACCAGCTTTCAGCCGTCGTTGACGGCGGCACCAAGCGTCGTGCCACCTGTCCACTACACCGGTCCACAACACCGGCCAGCGGCGTGTGGCCAGTGCGGGACCATCCAGCCGTTGTGGCAGCCGGGTCTCGTCATGCCGCAGCCGTAGCGCCCAGCCGTGGAGGCGGGCGCTACGGCTGCTCGTCAGGTCAACAGTCGGGGAGCGATGGCCCTGGTGCCGGAGTCGATGAAGGTGTGTCGCTGATCGAGGTGTTGTGGGTGATCAGGTGTGGGCGACCGGGTGGAGGATGGCGCAGGTGCCGCCCCACCAAAGGAGGATCCACCCGTCCAGCGCCGCGAAAATCGTCCCAGCGCCGCTGTTGACGACGCGTTGATTGCGCCAGCGGGTCGAGAGCATGGGGCCGGTATCACCGAAGGAGCCGCGCGCCCCTCCTGGAGTGGAGTTGTTCCACGAAATCGTAAGGTTACGGAAGATCACGTTGCCTTGAGTGGAATCAAACCCCCACAGGATAAGGGCTTGAGCTACGGTGGGATAGTGAATGATCGAGATCCTGCTTGAGCCGCAGGCGCCCGACACGATGGTATAGGGCGACATGTGGGATTTACTCGTGGCCCCGCCGCAGTAATGATGCGACACGGCATATGCGCGAGCCTTGGAGGTCAGGTGGACGCAATCCAAGACCATGCGGGCGCTCACCGTGGTCACGGATGGTGTTGCTGCGGATGATGTGGTGGCGTTGGCCGGGCTGGCGGACACGCTTATGACCGATGTGCATATGGCGATGGCCAATGTGCAAATACGGGCGAAGCGGGAGAGGCGTGGTAGTAGGCGACGGAGCATGCGCTGTCCTTCCTGGTCTTATGCCCGAGGGCGCGATCCAACTGACGCATCTAGTCCTGTGGCCTGCAGGAATTTGCGCAAATGCTGTACAGCTCGGTTTGATGATCCGCGTGGTCGAAAGGACAAAACCAGTCCCCGAACTAGGGCGGACCTGTCCCTCAAACGGGGACGTTGACGCCTGCGGCGTCAGCTACGCCACCACCCCCTGGACCTGCGACTGCTCGCCCACCGCCGCCGGCTGCGCCAGCGCCAACCTCAACGTCTTCCGCCAGATCGGCCTGGCCGGCAAAGGCTGGCGTGGCTACGCCGAAGGCATGCCCTCCAACTGCGACAAGGCCAACAACCCCGCGACCAGCTATGCCGTGCGCCACAACCCGCCGCCCTACTACACCGACCTCGGCTCCCGCTCCAGCTGGGACCTGCCGATGGGCACTACTAGCTCCGGTAACCTGCTCAACGCGGTCAACGCCGGCGCGCTGACCGCCTACAGCTCCGTCACCCCCAACCTCCTCAACGACATGCACGACGGCACGGTCGCCAGAGGCGACAGCTGGCTGGCAGGCTGGATCCCCAAGATCACCGCCGGCCCCGACTACCAAGCCGGCAACCTGGCCATCTTCATCGTCTGGGACGAAAACGCCTCCGGGTCGGGCAACAACCCCTCCCACGTCGCCTGCTTCGTCCTGTCGGCCTTCACCCCCGCCGCCACCCAGTCAGCCACCGCTTTCACCCACTACAGCCTGCTGCGCACCACCGAGGAGATCACCGGTGTCGGCCTGCTCGGCCAGGCCGCCACCGCGACCTCCATGCGCACCGCCTTCCACCTTTAGATCCGGTCCAGATCCGGTTCCAGGTCGCTGGACGACATGCGGCGGAGGGACGTCCCGCCGCCGCATGCTCCATGGCAGCCCGCTGAACTCCGGTACCATCCCTGGAACTGCGGTCATCGACAGCGTCGATCGACAGTTCGGGGGAGCAAGGTGGGGGAGGGCCGTGCGCCGAGGTTGAAAGATGTGGCGGACGCCGCTGGCGTACACGTGTCGACGGCGTCGCGGGCGCTGAACGAGCAGACCGCCGCGCTGGTCAACCCTGAGACGACCGAGCGGGTCCGGCAGGCCGCGCACGCGCTCGGATACCGGATCAACGGCATGGCCCGCGCGCTCAAGACGCGCCGGTCGCTGGCGATCGGCATGCTCGTCCCCGACATCACCAACCCGTTCTTCCCGCCGATCGTGCGTGGCGCCGAGGACGCCTTCGCCGCCGCCGGCTACTCGCTGGTCCTGGCCAACACCGACAATGACCGGGACAAGGCCAGGCGGCAGGTGGCGGCCATGCTGGAGACGCGGGTGGACGGCCTGCTGCTCGCCACCGCGCTGCGCCGCGACGAGCTGGTCGACGAGCTGGTCCAGGACGGCATCCCGGTCGCGCTGGTGAACCGGACCATCGATGGCGACGGCGTCAGCGCGGTCGTCCCCGACGACCATCTGGGCGTCGCTCTCGCCGTGGAGCATCTCGCCGGGCTCGGCCACCGGCGCATCGCCTACCTGGGCGGCCCGCTCGACACCTCCAACGGCGCCCGCCGCCGTGCCAGCTTCGACCAGGCGGTGGGCAAGCTCGGCCCCGGCCAGGCCCGCGACCTCGCCGTCGCCGTCGAGATGGCGGGGTTCAACGAGGCCGAGGGGCGCCGCGGTGCGGCGGCGCTGCTCGATGTGCCAGCAGGGGAAAGGCCGACTGCGATCATGGCCGGCAACGACCTCATGGCCCTCGGCGTGCTGGACGCCGCCGCCGAGCGGGGGCTGGCGTGCCCGCGTGACCTGTCGGTGGTCGGGTTCAACGACATGCCGCTCGCCGACCGCATGCGGCCGCCGCTCACCACCGTGCGGGTGGCCGAGTACGACCTCGGCCACCAGGCGGCCAAGCTGCTGCTCGCCGCGATCGAGGACCCGCTGCGCCCGCCGGAGACGGTCCTGCTGGCCCCGCAGCTCGTCGTCCGGGGCTCGACCGGCCGCGCGCCCTTCACCTCCTGATGGCCTGTCGCCAAGCTTGACAAGCGGGTGGTACCGGGGCATGGTCACCCAATGCAATCGGTTGCTGCCTCGGTGGCGGACGAGCGGGTCCAGGCAGCGGCGGTCAACTGGGCGCCGCGCTTCGTGGCGAACGGCACCGACTACGCCGACGTCCAGGCCACCCTGGCGCGCATCGAGCGGTGGGAGGACTGGTGCCGGCAGTGGGGCCGCACCGCCACCGGCTACGAGGCGCTCGCCGAGCGGGCCGAGCAGCGCGGGCGGCGGCTCACCGCCGCCGGTGCCTGGCGCCGTGCGGCGTTGAGCTGGCACTGGGGCAAGTTCCTGTTCGTCGACTACCCCGACGAGCAGCGCGCCGCCCACGAGCGCACCGTCGCCTGCTATGCGCGTGGGGCCTGGGCGCTCGACCCGCCCGCCGAACGGGTCGAGATCCCCTACCCCGACCGCGACACGCGGCTGGCCGCCTACCTGCGCCTCCCAGGCATCCTCCCGGCAGGCGGCCAGCCACACCCGGTGGTGGTGATGGTCCCCGGGCTCGACTCGGTCAAGGAGGAGCTGCAGGCGACCGCCGAGTACTTCCTGCAGCGTGGGCTCGCCACCCTCGCGATCGACGGGCCCGGCCAGGGGGAGGCCGAATACGAGCTGCCTATCGAGCCCGCCTACGAGCGGGTCGTGACGTCCTGCTGCGACTGGCTGCGACGCCGCCCCGGCGTCGATCCCGCCCGCATCGGCCTCTTCGGCGTCAGCCTCGGCGGCTACTACGCCGCCCGTGCCGCAGCCTTCGAGCCGCGGGTGCGGGCGACCGTCGCGCTCGCCGGGCCCTACCGCTTCGACCGCGAGTTCGAGCGGCTCCCGTCGCTCACCCGCGCCGCCTTCCAGCGCCGTTCGGGTGCGGCCAGCCCTGCCGAGGCCCGCGAGCGCGCCGCCGCGCTCAGCCTCGAGGGCGTCGCCGAGCGCATCACCGCGCCGCTGCTGGTGCTGTTCGGCAAGCTCGACCGGCTCATCCAGCCGTCAGAGGCTGGCCAGCTCGCCGCCGTGGCACCCGGCGGCGAGCTGGTCATGTTCGAGGACGGCAACCACGGCCTCACCAACCACGTCTACGAGTCGCGCACGCTCATGGCCGACTGGCTGGCCGAGCACCTCGACCCGGATGCGGAACCGAACGCGGAACCGGCTGCGGATGCGAGCGGCTGAGGCCGAGGCCGGCACCGCCGACGCCAGGGGACTGCGGCTCCTCGGCCACTCCGACCTCGGCGGCTACGGCGACGGCATGCAGGTCCTGCGTGAGGGCGACGCCCTGTATGTGGGGCATTTCGGGCCGAGCGGGATGGGCACCTCCATCCTCGACGTGCGCGACCCCGCCAAGCCGGTCCTGGTGCGGCAGTTGCCGGCGCCGCCCGGCACCCACACCCACAAGGTCCAGGTCGCCGACGGGCTGTTGCTGGTCAACCACGAGCGCTTCCGGGGCAGCCAGTCGTGGAGCGCCGGGATGGCGGTCTACCGCCTGGACGAGCCCTTCGAGCCCCGCCAGATCGGCTGGTTCGAGACTGGTGGGCAGGGCGTGCACCGGATCGTGTGGCACGGGGACCGCTACGCCTACCTGTCCGCCACCGCGGACGGGTTCGACCACCGCATCTGGGTGATCGTGGACCTGGCCGACCCGGCCCATCCGCTGGAGGCCGGACGCTGGTGGTGGCCGGGGCCGGTGCCGGCGGGGAAGCGCTATGCCGCCCATCACGCCCTCGTCCATGGCGAGCGTGCCTACCTCGGGTTCTGGGACGCGGGCATGGTCATCCTCGACATCAGCGACGTGACCCGCCCGCGACAGGTCGCCAGGCTCAACTGGTCCCCTGGGGGGAACACCCACACCTGCATGCCGCTCCCCAGCCGCGAGCTGGTGGTGGTCACCGACGAGGCCACCGCCGAGCGCTGCCAGGAGGAACAGAAGCTGGTCCGCATCGTCGACGTGCGCGACGAGACCAGTCCGGTGGTGCTTGCCACCTGCCCGCCGCCCGAGGGTGACTTCTGCCAGCGGGGCCTGCGTTTCGGCCCCCACAACCTGCACGAGCACCGCCCTTGCCCGGGCGGCTACCGCAGCGACACGCTGGTGTTCGTCACCTATTTCAACGCCGGCCTGCGGGTCTACGACCTGGCCGACCCCCTCGCCCCCACCGAGGTCGCACACTGGGTCCCCGTGCCGCCCCCAGGCCAGGAGGCGCCGCAGAGCAACGACGTCTTCGTCGCCGCCAGCGGGCTCGTCTACCTGACCGACCGGGCCGGCGGCGGCCTCGACATCCTGGAGCCGGACGAGGCCCTCGTCGACCTCATGCGCCAGCGGGCAACCCTACCGTGAGCGCCGAGGCCGCCGGGGGTCCGGGTCCGGGCGAGGGCGCCCGGGGCCGGGGCATTGACGTCCATGCCCATTGCATCCCCGCGGCGGTGCTCGACACGCTGGAGCGCGACAGTGGCCGCTACGGCATCGAGCTGATCGACTGGGACGGGGTGCGCGGCGCCCGCATCGCCGGGCGGGTGATGACCGGCCCGCTGCGACCCGACCTGATCGACACTGACATGCCCCGCCGCCTCGCCGCCATGGACCAGGCCGGCGTGCGCGTCCAGCTGCTCTCCAGCTTCGCCGACCTCACCGCCTACGCCCTCGACCCGGCCGTCGGCGCCCGCTACGCCCGCATGTTCAACGAGGCCCTGGTCGCCACTGCCGCCGCGCATCCCGGGCGCTTCCTCACCCTCGCCACCGTGCCGCTGCAGGCGGGGGAGCGCGCCGCCACCGAGCTGCGCCACGCCGTCAGCGACCTCGGCATGGTCGGGGTCGAGATCGCCACCACCGTGGATGGCGCCGAACTCGACGACCCCGGCCTGTACCCGTTCTGGCGCACCGCCGCCGAGCTCGGCTGCCTGGTGCTGATCCACCCCTACCAGGCCCTCGCCGGCCGCCGCGTGGTGCGCTACTTCCTCGGCAACCTCACCGGCAACCCCGCCGAGAGCAGCATCGCCGTCGCCCACCTGATCTTCGGCGGCGTCCTGGAACGCTTCAGCGACCTGCGCATCTGCGTCGTCCACGGCGGCGGCTTCCTGCCCTGGCAAGCCGGCCGCCTCGACCGCGGCTTCACCGCCAAACCAGAGGTGTGCGCCCCCAAGCTCACCCGCCGCCCCAGCGAGTGGCTGCGCCACCTCTACTACGACACCATCCTCCACAGCCCCGCCGCTCTCGCCTGGCTGGTCGCCTTCGCCGGCGCCGACCACGTCCTGCTCGGCAGCGACTACCCCTTCGAGATGCGCGACCCCACCCCGGTCGCCACCGTCAACGCCATCCCCGGCCTCACCGACGCCGAGCGCGCCCTCATCCTCGAAGGCAACCTCCTGCACCTCCTCGGCCACCTCATCAGATAATCCCTCAGTCGTATCGAGGCGGCGTTCCGACGCGGCGCGGGCGATCGGCTGGTGGGCCCTCGACCGAAAGGTGGAGGGCCAGGACCGCCTCGGCCGCAGGGTGGAGGTGAAATGCAGACCTCGCGGCCGACGACGTCACCGGGCGGCCACCGTACTGTCCTCCCGAAGCCACGCGCCCCGTGGCGCCTGTCAGCCGAAGGAGAGGTCCTCATGCTCCAGCCCCCGCCTGTCAGCACGCTGCCGCAGCAGGGCCGAGCCCTGCCCGCGCACGAGCGCGTCCAGGGGATCGTGTACAGCGTCTGCATCGTGCTCGCACCGCTGGCGATGATGCTGGGCCGCATCCTGTTCTTCCCGCCGCCCCACGGTGACGGCGTCGCCTGGATCGCCACTGCCGCCGCCCATCCAGCCGCGGTCGGCCTGGAGCTCACCGTCGGCGTGGTTGGCACCATGCTCTTCCCGATCGGCGTGATCGGCATGGCGCGGCTCGCGCTGCGCCGCGCACCCTGGCTCGCGATGACCGGCGGCGCGCTCGCGCTGCTGGGATGGGGGACCGGACCGTTCTGGGTGGGTCAGGACACCCTGACCCGCGTGATGGCGCAGATGGGTGGCGGCGCGCGGCTTGCTGAACTATGGGACCGCTACAACGCCAGTGCTGTGACGAACGCCTACCTCGCGATCTTCGTCATCGGCCACTTCTTCGGCCCGTTGCTGCTGGGTATCGCCCTGACGCGGATGCGTACGATCCCTGTCTGGGCGCCGATCGTCATGGCCGCGAGCATCCCCCTGCATGTCCTCGCCGTCCTCGGCGGGGCACCCTGGATTCTCGACCCGATCGGCTACGGCATGCTCGCGATCGCCAGCGTCCCCGCCGCGATCGCGACGCTGACCACCCCTGCGCCCGAGCCGACGCCCGGTGCCTGACCTGGCTATCAGACGCCCTCGGCCATCACCAGGAGGGGGATCCGATGGCTCGCAATCACCCGACCACAATGCATTGCACTGAACCGGGTAAATCGTGGCAGACTACCGCTCGTTGTGATGGTGCCAACGGGAGGCATGAGGCCATGAGTGACGAGACGCCACAAGGGATCAACACCAGCGTGGCCCACCCCGCACGCGTGTATGACTACTGGCTGGGCGGCAAGGACAACTTCCCCGCCGACCGCGAGGCCGCCGAGCAGGCCATCGCCGTGCTGCCGAGCATCATCCCCAGCGCCCGCGCCAACCGGGCATTCCTGCGCCGCGTCGTGCACTACCTGGCCGCCAAGGCCGGCATCCGCCAGTTCCTGGACGTCGGCACCGGCTTGCCGACCAGCCCCAACGTCCATGAGGTCGCCCAAGCGGCCATCCCCGATGCCCGCATCGTGTACGTGGACAACGACCCGATCGTGCTGGTCCACGCCCGCGCCCTGCTGACCAGCCGCCCCGAGGGTGTGACCACCTACCTCGACGCTGACCTGCGCGACCCTGACGCGATCCTGCGGGCGGCGGCGGCGACCTTGGACTTCACCCAGCCGGTCGCGGTTCTCCTGGTGGCGATCCTGCAGTTCGTCGGTCCCGACGAGGATGCCCACGGGATCGTGGCCAGGCTGGTCGATGCGCTGCCTCCTGGCAGCTACCTGGCGATGTCCCATCCCGCCAAGGACATCGATCCCGAGGCGATCGCTGAGTTCGTGAAGAAGATGAACCGGATGGCGTCCGTCGAGTACACCATGCGCACCGTTGACGAAGTCGCCCGGTTCTTCGACGGCTTGGAGTTGGTGGAGCCAGGGATGACACAGATCCACCGCTGGCATCCGGACGACCCAACCACCGACCTCACCCGCGAGTTCCCCATGCACGCCGCTGTCGCCCGCAAGCCCTGACCGATCCCCCTGAGCTGGCCCCCGCATGGCGAGCTTGTCGAGGTGCGCGACTACACCGAGCAGCTTCACTCGCTCATGCAATGCCCTGGAGCGGCTATTTGGCGTTGATGCTGGCGCCCCACAGGGGGCCGTATGCCTCGGTGAAGTCGTCGCCGACCTCGCGGATGTCGGGGTCGTCGCTGGCGAGCGCCCGTTTTGTCAACTGGCGCAGGAGGTCCCAGGCTTCGACGTGGGCGAGCAACTCGGCGAACCGCCGGTACTCGTCGTCATCGGCGGAGTCCAGGCGAGGCAGGACGATCTCTTTCAGGGCCGGATGGGTGAGCCTGTATGGAGCGGCCCCGATCGCCTCCCGAGCGAAACCCGCCCAGCGGTGGCTGAGCGCGTGCTCCACCAACTGCGGCAGCAGCGTCAGCGTGTCGTCAGGAAACACGCTGAGGAAGTCCAGCGCCGCACGGATCTCCGGCGACCCGGGGCTGAGCGCGGCGGTAAGGATCTCGACGCGAGCGGACGCGCGCTGGTGGAAAGCCGCATGGCAACGGGCGAGTTCCTGCTGAGCCGCGGCCACCGCCGCCCAGAGTTCACGATCGTTTGACTGCTCCACGGGGCACCTCAGCCGGGTTGGGGTCCGAACGGTGATTCTCATTTTGAGACGTTCATGCGGGCGGGGCGACTGCATAGAATGAGGCCGGAGCCGGCGTCTCTGGCGATCGAGTGCGTCTGTTCACCGCCGGACAGGGCCTACGCCTGGACGGCACCAGTTCGGGGGAGGCGGCCCCGATGGGGAACGTCTCGGATGAGACCGCGGGTTTGGCCCGCGCGCGGGAGCTGTTCCTAACCTCGGGTGAGGGGGGGCTGGAGGCCGCCTCGGTGCGGGAACCGATCCTGACCTCGTGGCGGCGCTCGCGCTTCTGGGGCGTGGCCGTGGACCAGCAGGACCTGCCCTACCGCGACGACGTCGAGACCGACACCGGCAACCGCCTGGTGCTGGCGGCGGCGCCGGTGCTCGATCGGATCGAGCAGGAGATGGCCGACGCCCGCATGAGCGTCATCCTTACCGACGCGCAGGCGTGGGTGCTGGACCGCAGGGCGGGGGAGCGCTCCCTCAACTCCTACCTGGACCGGGTCCTGCTGGCGCCAGGGTTCAGCTACTCGGAGAAGTTCATCGGCACCAACGGGATCGGCACCGCGCTGGAGGAGAAGCGCGCCTCGCACGTGTTCGGGCACGAGCATTTCGTGGAGCGCCTGCAGTCGCTGTCCTGCGCCGGGGCGCCGATCCGCGACCCCCTCAGCGGCCGGGTGGTCGGGCTGATCGACGTGACCTGCTGGCGGGCGGACGCGACCCTGCTGATGAGCGCGCTGGTGCGGGAGGCGGCGCGCGATATCGAGGGGCGGCTGTTCGAGCAGAGCTGCGAGCGGGAGCGGGCGCTGCTGCAGGAGTTCCTGGCGGCCTGCCGCCACACCCGGCGGCCGGTGCTGTCGCTCAGCGACGACCTGCTGATCACCAACGTGCGGGCGGAGCGCCTGCTGGACCCCGACGACCACGCGATCGTGCGGGAGAAGGCCCTGGACCTGCTGAGCTCGCCGCTGGCGCTGGAGGCAATCGGGGAGGTGCTGCTCTCCGGCGGGCAGCTCGCCCGGCTGCGCTGCCGTCCGGTCATGGTCAGCTCCAGGATCGCCGGGGCCATTGTGGAGATCCAGGTCACCGACGCCAGCGGCGGCGCGGGCGACGACGGGCGCTCGCGGCGGCGCGCCCCGGCCCCGCCGCGCGTGGCGCCGCCGCCACCTGGTCTCGCCGGGCATAGTCCCGCCTGGCTGCGGGTGTGCGAGCAGACCGAGGCCCACTGCCGCCAACGCTCTCGGTTGCTGCTGGTCGGGGAGCCAGGGGTGGGCAAGGTCACCTTGGCCCTCGCAGTCCACCAGCGCGACTTCCCGGCGGGACGCCTGACGGTGGTCGACGCCGCCGGCGCGGGCGAGGCCTGGCTCGGCGAGGTGCGGGCGGCCCTGGCCTCCGCCGGCGCCAGCGACACGGTGGTGCTGCGCCACCTCGACCAGCTCGGCGTCCCGGCGGCGCAGGCACTCGCGACGCTTCTCGATACGGTGGAGGGTGCGGCGCGGCCACGGCCCTGGGTGGTCGGCACGGTTGCCACACCGACGATCACCGGCCAGCATCTGGAGGCCCTGCAGCGGCACTTCGGGGCGGCGATCACGGTGCCGCCGCTGCGCCACCGCATCGGCGACGTGCGGGAGCTGGTGCCGGCGCTGCTGCAGCGCCTCGCGCCACGGAGCGAGGTGGCCTGCAGCCCGGAGGTCATGCAGACGTTCCTGCGCCGGGACTGGCCAGGCAACGTGCGGGAGCTGGAGCAGGTGCTGCGCGCCGCGCTGGCACGCCGCAGCGGCAGCGGCAGCGGGCAGATCGAGCTACAGGACCTCCCCGACGACGTCCACGCCACCAGCCGCCACGTGCTCACGCCATGGGAGTCGCTGGAACGCGACGCCATCGCCCGGGCGCTGGTGGAGACAGGCGGCAACCGCGCCGAGGCTGCCGCCAGGCTCGGAATTTCCCGCGCGACCATCTACCGCAAGATCCACGCCTACGGAATCGTCATCCAAGGCAACGACAGGAACCAGAACAGCCGGTAGCCAATCTCAAGATGAGACCGCGAGCCGGCCGGCTTCGCGGTGTGATTTCAAGTGGTGGCTGGACGAGGGGGCTCGTCCAGGAGGACGGCGGCGAATGCGCCCCGGAAAGAGGGTGGTGAACAGTGGCTTCCACAGCACAAATCCAACCCGCCGCAGGAGAGGAGAAGCAACCGCAGGAGCCGGAGTTCCGGCCGGGCAGGGGACCGATCGACTGGCTTGGCGGCTGGCGGGCAGGGCTCGTCTCGCCGCTCATCATCCTGGCGGTGGCACTTGCCTGGCGGGGATACGAGCAGTTCACCGCCTGGACCAAGGGCCTCGACGCCTCCAGCCATGCCTTCACCATCTACTACCGCATCCCGCTGATCATCCAGCTGCTCGGGGTGATGCTGTTCACCCTTGGCTGGTGGGGGTGGCTGGTGCGGTCGGGCAGGACGATCGCCCAGAAGATCTCCCACGATGAGGAGGTCCGCCGCATCGCGGTGTTCTGGGGGCTGATCGGGGCCACCTCGGTGACGCTGTATGTCGAGGCGAGCTTCTGGCCCAACGAGGACGCCTCCTGGCACCAGACGGCGGTGCGGGACACCGCCTTCACGCCCGCGCACATCCCCATGTTCTACCTGTTCTTCCCGCTGGGGATCGCGATGACCGTGGGGACCTACCTGTACGGGCGCAGCCGGCTCCCCAAGGTCTATGGCGTCGAGAAGGGCTTCCCCTGGTCGTTCGCGCTGCTGATCGCGGCGTCGGTGACCGAGATGATGCAGGTCGCCATGAACGAGTGGGGCCACAGCCTGTGGATCCCCGAGGAGATCTTCGCGGTCCCGTTCCACTGGCCGTTCGTGTTCTACGGCTGGCTCGCAGGCGGCATCTTCGCCTTGTGGGCCGAGTCGCTGATCCGGCTCCTGGCGATCGAAGACGAGGTGGCGGCGGAGGCGTTGCCTCCACAAAAGGAGGTCGCGGCCTCCTAGACCCCGCCTTCGTCATCCTGTAGCACCCCATCGCTGATCGGGGGTACTTGCCATGGCCTCTGTCACGGCGGATCTCAAGGCTCGGGAGCGGGCGGGAGAGCTGCGCCAGCTCCTGAACCGGAAGTACCGCTACATCGACCGCAAGTGGGACATCATGTTCTGGGTCACGGCGGCGTTCGTCGTCGGGGCCGCGGCCGACATCACCAAGCAGCTCTTCGCGGGCGACTGGGATTTCTGGACCGACTGGAAGGACGCCCAGTGGTGGCCCATCCTCACGCCGTTCGCCATCATCATCATTCCGTCGGCGCTGCAGTACATCCAGTGGCTCGCCTGGAAGATGCCAACCGGAGCCGTGTACACCACGCTGTGCCTGTGGTTGTGCGTCGAGATCGGCAGATGGCTGCAGTGGCGCTACTTCGTGTACTACCCGATGAATTTCGTCTGGCCCGCCACGGCGGTGTTCGCCGGGATATGGCTCGACTGGGTCTTATTGAAATCCAAGAGCTGGGTGATCACCTCGGTTGTGGGAGGGTTCGGCTTCACGCTGATCTTCTGGGCGACCAACTACGTGATGCTGGCGCCCTACCTGCAGCCGGTGTCCTTCATGGGCCATACCCTCACCCTCGCCGACGTCCAGGGCGTCGAGTACCTGCGCACCCAGACCCCTGAGTACCTCCGCCTCGTCGAGCAGGGCTCCCTGCGGACCTTCCTGGGAGAGACCCTGTACGTCGCGCTGGCGTTCGGGGCCACCGTCACCATCGCGGGCTACTGGATCGGGCAGTTCATCGGGCGGATGCTCGCGATCTGGCCGATCGGGAAGTTCGCCAAGAGGATCTGAGGGGAGCGACCATGAGACGGCGATTGCTTCTCGCCATCCTCGCGGGGTTCGCGCTCGTGCTCTTCAGCGCACCGGCCGCGATGGCCCACGGCGAGCATTCCCAGTCCCCCTGGCTGCGGCTCAGCACGGTGGCGTTCTGGAACGTGAGCTTCTCCACCCAGAGCGTGCAGCAGGGTCAGGAACTGACCATCACCGGCACCGCGAAGGTGCTGGAGACCTGGCCGCGGACCCTGCCGGACCCCCAGACGGCGTTCATCAGCGTCGAGTCGCCCGGCCCGGCGTTCCTCATGAAAGACCGCGTCATCAACGGCCTGGAGGTACCCCAGTCGATCTACATCGAGCGCGGCGGTGTCTACAACTTCAAGCTCACCCTGGTCGGACGGCACCCGGGCACCTACCACGTCCACCCCACCTTCGCGGTCCGCTCAGCGGGGACCCTGATCGGGCCCGGCCAGTGGATCAACGTGACCAAGGCGCCGAACGGGTTCACCAACCAGGTCACGCTCGACAGCGGCAAGACCGTGAACCTCGAGTCCTACGGGCTGGTCTGGCCGGTGATGGGGTTCTCGATCCTCACCTTCGTGCTCGGGATGGTGTGGCTGCTGTACTGGATCGTGCCCAAGCCAACCGTCAGCCGCCTCGCGGTAACCAGCCAGTTGGCGGTGAACGACGACGGCGGCGACGCGGTCGGGCTCGTCACCAAGCGCGACCACCGCATGATGAACTACATCGTGATCGCGATGGCGGTGCTGCTCGCGGCCGGCTGGATCTGGCAGGGGGTCAGCTTCAAGAACAAGATCCCGCAGCAGGTCGACCGCTTCCGGATCGCGTCGGCCACCCAGCCGCCCACCTACGCCTCGGCAACGCTCAACAAGATCGTCTATGACCGCAAGGCGAAGTCGCTTACGATGGACGTGCAGGCCGTCAACCAGGGCAAGGCGCCGATGGACCTGAAGGCGCTCCACTTCGCCAACCTGACCTTCCTGCCCGGCCAGGCCACGGGAACCACCCCGCCGGGGGCCGACGGCACCTACCAGGGGGGACCCAGCGGGCCCATTGCCCCGGGCGCGACCCAGAGTTTCACGATGACCATCACCGGCAACGTGCTCAAGGTCAACGACCTGATCCCAATCGGGGGCGCCAATACCAACATGGTCGGCGTGCTCGAGTTCGCGGACTCCAACAACACCAGCAACTTCATCACCGTCCAGCAGTTCCTGACACCCATCTTCGACTGAGACCTCTGAGACCTCGACGAGCAGACGAAGGGGATTGGATCCATGCTCGCGCACGCCGCCGACGCCTCAGGATGGGGCATGTTGGCCTTCATCCCGGTCGGGTTCCTCCTGCTTGTCGGCATGATCCTGGTGCTGCGCCCGGTCGTGACGGGCACAGCCGGGACCGAGGAGCGGGAGGAGGAGGACGACCTCGCCTCCCAGCTCCTCGGGGCGGAGGAGGCGCGGGAATACCACAAGCGAGCCCGGCGCCGGCGGGCGATGCACCGGCTCCGGCGGCGCAACTACATCACCAGCACCACCAGCAGCGGCGGTAGCGGTACGAGCAGTGGGAGTGGCAGCGGCACGGGAGAGGAGTGAGGCGGATGCGGGACGGACAGTTCGTGTTGGACGCCCACAGCGGCTACTGGGACGCCAGCCGCGAGAACTGCAAGAACCGGTTCGGCGAGGCCTTCATCGAGACCTTCTACGCGTTCCACACCGGCCTCAACCCGGCCGACCCGCAGTGGACCATGGACTACGAGACGGTGTTCCGCAAGGTCGACCCCGACTGGTACCTGGAGCAGATGTTCGTCAAGGGCGAGGCCGACATGGCGGTGCTGTCGACCCAGGTCCTGTCGGACTTCTATCACACCGGGTTCGTGAACCCCGAGCGCAACGCCCAGCTCGCCGCCCGCGCGCCCGAGCGCCTCATCCCGCTCGGCGGCGTCGACCCTCGCGCGCCCGACGCCGTCGAGCAGGTCGAGCGGCAGATCACCGAGCTCGGCATGCGCGGCTTCAAGTGGTACACGGCCGAGTGGCGCGGCGAGTCGCGCGGCTGGAAGGCCAACGACCCGATGGTCTACCCCTGCTACGAGAAGGCGCTGGAGCTTGGGGTCACCAACCACTTCTTCCACAAAGGCCCGGCGGTGGAGCCGCTGTCGATGGAGAAGTTCGACGTCCGCGACATCGACGAGCCGGCCTGGCTGTATCCGCAGATGAACCTGATCATCGACCACTGCGGCGCGCCCAGGGTCGAGGAGTTCTGCTGGATCGCGACCCGCTGCCCGAACGTCTACGCCGGCCTGGCGGTGGTGCTCGCCTTCATCGCCAACCGCCCGCGCTGGTTCGCGGAGGTCATGGCCAACATGCTCTTCTGGCTCGGGCCCGACCGGATCGTCTACGGCACCGACTTCCCGATCTGGTACCCGCACTGGCAGCTCGAAATGTTCATGAACTTCGAGCTCCCGGAGGACCTCAAGCAGCAGTACGGCGTCGACCTGACCCCGGAGATCAAGCACAAGATCATCGGCGGCAACATCGCCCGGCTCTACGGCATCGACACCTCGGCCAAGCTCGACGCGATCGCCAAGGACGAGTTCTCGGAGCGCCGCAACGAGTACCTCGCCTCCCAGCCCGCGACCGAGACTGGCCTGGCCGGGACCGAGTCCAGGTGAGGGCGGGGCAGTGGTGAGCGCTCCGGCGGTTGATCCTGAGCGGGTTCGCAGGGTTGCCGGGGCCGTCAAGGACCCGGAGGTCCGGACCTCGATCGCGGACCTCGGCCTGCTGGATGGGGTGGAGGTGGACGGCGGGCGGGTGACCGTCCGCTTCCACCTCACCTCGCCGCTGTGCCCGGCGAAGTTCGCCGGCGGGATCGGCCGGGAGATCCGCCGGCGGGTCGCCCGTCTGCCAGGGGTGGAGTCGGTGGAGGTGATCCTCAGCGACCACTTCATGGCCGAGGCGCTGCATCAGCTCATCAACGAGGGCGACCGCACGGCCGCTACTCGGGGGCTGCTGCGGTGACCACGATGGCCACGGTGGACCCTCACCGGGCGCTCGCCGGGCGGCGCGAGGCAGAGCTGCTGGCCCTGCCCAGCGTGCGCCGCATGGCGGAGATCCTTGCGCTGCGCTGCCGGGGTCCCGCGTGGGTGCGCACCCTCGTCGCCGGGCTCGACCGGGCCCGGCTGCTCACCCTCCAGCCCGACCTGGAGGGGCTGCTGGCGGCGGCCAGGGCCGACCCGGCAGTGGCCGACCGCTGGCTCGCCGCGCTCGCCCGCGCCCTCGACGGGCAGCCCGACGTAGCCGTCGCCGGGCTCGCCATGGGGCCGAAGGTGTGGCTCCGCCTCGGCGGCGTCCCGGTTGCCTGGCGGCCGCTGCCAGCGTCGGTGGCCGCCAGGCGCCTGCCGGCCGCCGGCCTCCCCGATCCTGCCGGCCGGATCATCCTGCTGGCAATGGCCGGCAGCGGCCTCCACCTGGCGGAGCTCTTGCGTTTGCGGGTCGGGGACCTCGGCTCCCTCGACAGTCGCGGGGAGCTGGTCCCAGACCCGGAGGCTGAGCCGCTCGCCGCCCGTTACCAGCAGCGCCGCGGCGGGGCTGGTACCGGCGAGCGGCTCACATTCCTGCCGTTCCTGGCCCGCGAGGCGATCGGTGAGGACCTGGAACGGCGCCGCCGCGCCGGCCTGGACACCGGGCCGGGCGCGCCGCTGGTCGCCGGACCAGGCGGCGGCCCGGCGACCCGGGCGACCGTGGTGCCCGCCAGGCGGCAGGCCAACGCGATCATCGGCACCGCCAGCGCCCTCAACGTCGAGCTGTGCCGCAAGACCGGCGAGTTCTTCCGCGACTGGGGCCTCCCCGGCGCCCGGTTTTACCCATCGGGGGCCCCCGAACCCCCCGAGCCCACCCCCCTTGACCCTGATTTCGAAGGAGGCGACCACGCATGAAGGCAGTGCGGCTGCACCAGTACGAGCAACGGCCGGTGGTCGAGGAGGTCCCCGATCCCGCGATCAGCGGTCCGCTCGACGTGATCGTCCGGGTCGGCGGCGCCGGGCTGTGCCGCACCGACCTGCACATCTACGAGGGCCAGTGGGCCGACCGCTCCGGGGTCACCCTGCCCTACACCCTCGGGCACGAGAACGCCGGCTGGGTCGAGGCCGTCGGCGCGGCCGTGACCAACGTGGCCCCGGGCGACACCGTGATCCTGCACCCGCTGATCACCTGCGGCCTGTGCCGTGCCTGCCGGGCCGGCGACGACATGCACTGCGACAACGGAGCGTTCCCCGGCATCGGCCAGGACGGCGGCATGGCCGAATACCTCCTGACCGGCGCCCGCGCCTGCGTCAAGCTGGACCCGTCGCTGCAGCCTGCCGACGTGGCCGCCCTCGCCGACGCCGGCCTCACCGCCTACCACGCGGTCAAGAAGGCCGCGCCGCACCTGTACCCAGGGACCAAAGTGGCGGTGATCGGCGCCGGCGGCCTCGGCCACATCGGCATCCAGTCGCTCAAGGCGCTCACCCCCGCCGAGATCATCGTGGTCGACCGCTCCGAGCCGGCCTTGGAGCTGGCCCGCTCCTACGGCGCCGACCACACCGTCACCGCCGGCGGCAAGCAGGTCGACGAGGTGCTGGGCCTGACCGACGGCAACGGCGCCGAGGTGGTCATCGACTTCGTCGGCGAGCGCGGCGCCGAGACCGACAGCTGGCAGATGACCCGCCGTGCCGGCTCGCACTTCGTCATCGGCTACGGCGGGACCGTCCAGGTCCCGACCATCGACATCATCTCCACCGAGCGCAACGTCATCGGCAACCTGGTCGGCACCTACAACGACCTCGCCGAACTGATGACGCTGGCAGCGCAGGGCAAGGTGAAGCTCCACACCCGCACCTACCCGCTGGACGCCGTGAACGACGCCATGGACGACCTGGACGCCGGCCGCCTCCAGGGCCGCGGCATCCTGGTGCCGTAGCGTAGTCGGCAAGATACGGCCGCACCCGCCCCGATTGCGGTGATCTTGGGGATAATCTCCCCGGAAGTCTGGAGTTGGGGCGGGACCGCGTGGCGCTGAACGCCGAGCAACTGAAAGCCATGGGCATCCGCCAGCGGGGCGATCCCATCCTGCGGCGGGTCGCTGCCCCCTTCGACCTTCCCGCCGAAGCGGGCGACGCCAGCCGCCTCCAAGCCCGGTTGGACGACCACCTCCAGGAGCTCAAGCGGCGCTATCCCTTCAACAAAGGTGTGGGGCTCGCGGCGCCGCAGATCGGCGAGGGCCGCGCGATGGCGCTAATCCGGCCCGTTGGCGACCGCCTCCTCACCTTGGTCAACCCGGAGGTGACCTGGCGGTCGGAGGCGCAGGACGAGCGCGCCGAGGGCTGTCTGAGCTTCTTCGACGTCCGCTGCCTGGTCGTCCGGGCGCTGGCGATCCGGGTGCGGGCCACCGCGCTCGACGGCCAGACTGAGACCATGGAGCTTGACCAGGCGGTCGCGCGGCTCGCTTTACACGAAATTGACCATCTGTGCGGGATCCTCTGTTGTGACCATCTAGCACCGGGCAAGCGCGAGATTCCCGTGGCCGAGTACCGCCAGCAGGACACGACCTGGCGTTATTGATCTATCTCCACCAGATCGATTGACAAGGGGGAAGATCACGCGCATCCTGGTCCCGAGCAGTCGTTCAAGCAGGAGCGTAGCAATGAAGCGGAGCTGGCATGGGATCTGCCCGCGCCCGGTCGCGCTCGCCGCGTTCCTGCTGCTGGTCCCCTTGGTGCTCGCCCTGTGGGCCGGGACCATCCCCGCCACCAGCGCCGCCCGAGCACTGCTCCGCGCCGCGCTCGGGTAGCTTGCCAACCCCTGGCCTCGCAACGCCTCCGGCTACGAGCCGTTCGAATCAGCCTTCAGTTGACCTCGGCCTCAGCCGCCGGCCGCCGACGCTGCTGGGGCGATGCTGGCGGGGTGGGTGGTGCGGAGGCGGCGGCGGCCGCCGGTGAGGGCCCAGAGGGTGACGCGGAGGAGGGCCTCGGCGACGATGCGCTGGCTCATTTTGGAGGTGCCAGTGGCGCGTTCGGTGAAGGTGATCGGGAGCTCGGCGACGCGGAAGCCTTCCTTCCAGCTGCGGTGGGCCATTTCGACCTGGAAGCAGTAGCCGTTGGACTGGACTGCCTCCAGTGGCAGCGCTTCCAGCAGTTCGCGGCGGTAGGCGCGGAACCCGGCGGTGGCGTCGTGGATCGGCAGGCGCAGGGCGATCCGTACGTAGGCGTTGCCGCAGCGGGAGATGAACTGGCGGGCGGCTGGCCAGTTGACGGTCCGCCCGCCCGGCACGTACCGCGAGCCGATCACCAGGTCGGCGCTGGCGAGCCCGTCCACCAGCGCGGGTAGCCGCTCGGGCGGGTGGGACAGGTCGGCATCCATCTCGATCAGCCCGTCGTAGCCGCGTGCGAGCCCCCAGGCGAACCCCGCCCGGTAGGCCACGCCAAGGCCCTGCTTGCCCGGCCGGCGCAGCAGGTGCAGCCGCGGCTCGCCAGCAGCGCGGCGGGCCACCAGGTCGCCGGTGCCGTCGGGGCTGGCGTCGTCGACCACCAGCACCTCGGCCCGGTCGTCGGCGGCCAGGACGCGCTCGACCACTTCGCCGACCGAGTCGGCTTCCTCATACGTCGGGATGACAACCAATACCTTCACCAAAGCCACCTCAAGCGCTCACTTCGACATTCCGCACAGACGGGTCCCTGCGGCGCGGCACGCGCCACAGGCAGGATGCCACCGTTGCGGCGGCGGCGCTGATCGCCGCACTTCCGGCGCGGCCGGCACGTCCCGCGTTGTCCGGTTTCCATCGACTAGACTTCACCCTGCGGCGAATGTGACGACGGTGAGGAGCGTATCCGGGGAGGCACACCGTGACAGGCGGGGAGGTTGCAGGCATCGCCGCGAACCAGCCGCAGGACCGGGAGGGCGAGCTGCCGGGTTTCGACACCGGCGTGGCGCACATCGCCCGGGTGCAGGACTACTGGCTTGGCGGCAAGGAGAATTTCGCCGTCGACCGGGAGGCGGGCGACGAAGGGATCGCGGCGCTCCCCGACATGGTCGCCTCCGTGCGCAACACCCGGGCGTTCCTGGCGCGGACGGTGCGGTACCTGGCCGGGGAGGCGGGAATCCGCCAGTTCCTCGACATCGGCACTGGCCTCCCCGCCGCGAACAACACGCACGAGGTCGCACAGTCCGTCGCGCCTGACGCCCGGGTCGTCTACGTGGACAACGACCCGATCGTGTTCGCCTACGCCCGCGCGCTGCTCGACAGCCACCCGCTCGGCGCCACCGCCTACCTGGACGCCGACCTGCACGGCCCGGAGAGCCTCCTGGCCGAGGCGGCAAGGACCCTGGACTTCTCCCGCCCAGTCGCGCTCATGCTGGTCGCGGTGCTCCAGTTCATCCCCGACGCCGACGACCCCTACGGCATCGTGGCCCAGTTGGCGGGAGCCATGCCCTCAGGGAGCTACCTGGCGATCTCCCATCCGGCCAGCGACCTCCAGGCCAAGGCGATGGCCGCGATGGCCCAACGCCTCAGCCGCCTGATGGTCCAGCGGGTCACCCTGCGCAGCCACGCCGAGGTTGCCCGCTTCTTCGACGGCCTGGAGCTCCTGGAGCCCGGCTTGGTGCGAGCCCCGGAGTGGCGCCCGGACTCGCCAGCCGACGCCGCCGCTCCCTCCACCATGTGGAGCGGCCTCGCCCGCAAGCTGTAACGGACTGCGGTAACCGAATCGGACCCCTGGGGTAGTGTCGCCGGATCGTGATGGTCTGGGCATCGGTGGTGATCGGGTCGTAGCGGCAGCGTGATCAGCGGGGCGGATGCTGTGCTTGGACCGGTGCAGTCGAAACCGCGGTCCATTACAGGGGGAAATCTTCATGCCCATGCCAATGACCCGCCGGGGCGTCGTGCGCGCCGGGGGCGTCGCGCTGGTGCTGCTCGCGGTTGTGGCTGTGCTCGCCGGATGCGGCAGCCCGCCCCGCGAGCACCTCGCGGCCGCGCCGGACACACCGTCCACCACTACCGCGCCGAGCGCGGTGCGGCAGCAAGCACCTGCCAACACCCCGATCGGGCTGAAGGCCAGCCAGTCGACCGCCACCACCACCGTCACGCCTGCCCCGCCGCACTTCACCACGCCGCAGGCGGCAATGCGCTACCTGACAGTGGCGTACAACCGCGACGACCTCACCTCGCTCAAGCACGTGACCACCCCGTCGGCGCGGGTGGCGCTGGTGTCGATGATGAAGGGCGCGACCAACCTGCAGCTCACCGGCTGCAAGGCCCGTGCCGGCCTGGGTGACTACACCTGCACCTTCTCGCACGACTTCCCGGCGTCGCGGCAGAAGACCGGCAGCGGCCAGGCCGTCTTCATCGTCGGCCCCGCCGACACTCCCGGCTGGTACATGACCGTCTTCGAGAGCTGCGACTGAACCGGTGATCGACGCAGGAACGGGTGTATCAGGTGTAACCCCTTGGGGCTCTGTTCCTGATGACTGGGGCCTCGACGAGGGGGGCGAGGCCTCAGTCATCGTCGCTCCCGGCCACCGTCTGGTCCGTGGCCGTGACGGTGAGCAGGAGGGCCTGTTCCGGGTCGAGGGCGGGCATGGTCAGGCCGACCGCCTGCAGCGCTGCGCCGGGCAAGGTGATCTCGCCGTTGGCATACCAGGGTGGGGGCTGCTGCTGGCCGGTGCGGGGCGGGCCGGCGGGATGGGCTGGCTGCACCCGGTAGGAGCGGGCGGGGTCGAGGCCGGGGAGCCGGATCGGGGCGGGTGCGCCAAAGGGCGAGGTCGCCAGCTGGACGTATTCGAACAGCGCCGCCGAGCGGTCCTGGGCGACGACGCCGTGGACCGCCACGGCCGGGTCGGGGTGGTCGAGGTGGACGGCCTCGCCGCTGTGGAGCAGGGCGCGGTGCTGCTTGTAGAAGCTGATCCAGGAGGCCAGGGCGGCGCGCTCCTCGCCTGAGGCGGTGGTGATGTCCCACTCGATGCCGGCGTGGCCGAACAGGGCGGTGATGGCGCGGAAGCCGAGGTCGTGCACGCGCCCGGTGGTGTGCGACTCGGGCGGGCCGACGTGGCTGCCGATCAGCTCCGGCGGCAGGAACAGGCCGGTCCAGCGCTGGATCGTCTGGCGTTCCAGGGCGTCGTTGCAGTCGCTGGCCCACACCCGGTCGGTGCGTTCCAGGATGCCGAGGTCGATCCTGGCCCCGCCGGAGGAGCAGCTTTCGATCTCGACCGCTGGGTGCGCGGCGCGCAGCTGGTCGAGCAGCCGGTAGGCGGCCAGGGTTTGAGCGTGCACGCCTGGGTGTCCCTGGTGGCCGGCGTCGACCAGGTCACGGTTGTGGTCCCACTTCAGGTAGTCGATGGCGTTGTCGGACAGCAGCGCGTCCAGCCGCGAGAAGATGTAGGTGTAGGCGTCCGGGTTGGCGAGGTCGAGGACCTGCTGGTGCCGGAATTGTGGAGGGATCCTCTCCCCGGCGTGGAGGATCCAGTCGGGGTGGGCGCGGTAGAGGTCGGAGTCGGAGTTGACCATCTCCGGCTCGACCCACAGGCCGAACTGCATGCCGAGCGAGCGGACGTGGCTGATCAGCGGGGTGAGCCCCTGGGGCCAGACGGTCTCGTCGACATACCAGTCCCCGAGCCCGGCGCTGTCGTCGCGGCGGTGCCGGAACCAGCCGTCGTCGAGCACGAAGCGCTCCACGCCGATGGCGGCGGCGCTGTCGGCGAGCGCCCGCAGCCGCTCCAAGTCGTGGTCGAAGTAGACCGCCTCCCAGGTGTTCAGCACCACCGGGCGGGGCCGATCCGGTCCCGGGTGGCTCGGCCGGCCGCGTAGGTACTGGTGGAAGGCGGCGCTGATCCCGTCGAGGCCGCACCGGGAGTAGGCGGCGTAGACCCAGGGGGTGGCGTACTCCGCTCCCGGCGCGAGGATGACCTCGCCGGGCAGCAGCAGCTCGCCGCCGCCGAGCACGCCAGCGCCGGAGGCGGAGGGCAGCCGCTCCGCGTAGCTCTGGTGGTTGCCGCTCCAGCCGACGTGCAGCGCCCAGACCTCGCCGTGCCGGGACCCGAATCCGGGCGTGCCGGCCAGCAGGCCGATGGTGGCGTCGTGCCCGGTGCGGCCGCGCCGGTTCTCGCGCACCCAGCCGCCGAGGGGGAGGGGGTGGCGCTGCGGGTGGCGCTCCCGGGACCAGCGGCCGCTCAGGTCGAGCAGTTCGGTGGCCTGCGCCGGGAGCGGGAGGGTGCAGAGCAGCTCGTTGACCGTGTAGGGCGTGTCGCCTTCGTTCCGCAGCGTGTGCCGCAGCCGCAGCAGGCCGCTGGGGGCCAGCTCGATCTCGGTGCGCAGGCCGAGCCGTGCGGCCGGGTCGGCGAACCGCAGCGCCACCTGGCACTGGCCGTCGCCGGGTTGGTCCAGCCAGTTCAGCGTGAACGACGGCGACCAGTCCAGCCCGGTGCGGTGGCCCGATAGGCTCGGCCGCCCCTGCCAGCCGGCGGCATACTCGCGCAGCAGCGTCGGCGTGACCGGCACCTCCAGCGCGGAGCGGGCGACTGCGGGCACGGTCGCCGCGGCTACGCTGTCCCACCAGGCGGGCGCAACCTCGCCGAGGTCAGCGCCCCAGTGGAGCACCGCCGGCAGGCTCGGCCCGCGCGCGTCCAGGACCAGGCTGCAGCCGGCCGCCCGCAGATGGATGATCCCGTACTCGGTCCCGACCTCGCCCGATGCCGCTGTATCGTGTGTCCGCATTGACCGCCCTCCCGTCTGGTCCTGCTGCCATCGCGCAATTTCTCACATGCTGGAACTGCTGGAACTCCCAGGCTTACTCAAGCTCGCCCACAGCTTGGGCACAGGCCCATCAGTGAACCTGTCGAGGATGAGCGACCGCCAGAGCCAGAGCCCCAGTCCGAGTCCGAGTCGGAGCAGGACCGCGTCCTGGGAGCGTCCCGTCCTGGTTGTCCTGCTGGCGGCGACCGCTCTGCTGTATTTGTGGGGGCTTGGCGCTTCCGGCAATGCCAACGACTTCTACGCCGCGGCGGTGCAGGCCGGCACCAAGAGCTGGAAGGCGTTCTTCTTCGGTTCGCTGGACTCGTCCAACTTCATCACTGTGGACAAGCCACCCGCCTCGCTGTGGGTGATGGCGCTCTCGGGACGGATCTTCGGGTTCTCGAGCTGGAGCATGCTGGCCCCCCAGGCTCTTGAGGGCGTCGCCGCTGTCGGCCTGCTGTATGCGGCGGTGCGCCGCTGGTTCGGGCCGGTCGCGGGCCTGTTCGCGGGGGCGGCGTTCGCGCTCACCCCAGTGGCGGCGCTGATGTTCCGCTTCAACAATCCCGACGCCCTGCTGACCCTGCTGCTGGTGGCAGGCGCCTACTGCCTGGTCCGGGCCGCCGAGACGGCCAGCACCCGGTGGCTGCTGCTGGTCGGGGTCGCGATCGGCTTTGCCTTCCTCACCAAGATGATGCAGGCGCTGGTGGTGGTGCCAGCCTTTGCGCTGGTCTACCTGGTCGCGGCACCGACCGGCCTGGGCCGCCGCATCGCCCAGCTGCTCGGCGCCGGGGTCGCGATGGTGGCGGCGGCTGGCTGGTGGGTCGCGATCGCCGAGCTGTGGCCGAAGAGCTCGCGGCCGTTCATCGGCGGGTCCACCACCAACTCTGTGCTGCAGCTCGCCTTCGGCTACAACGGCCTCAGCCGGATCTTTGGCAACCGGGGCGGCGGGGGTGGAGGTCCAGGTGGCGGGTTCGGCGGCGGGGGTGGCGGGTTCGGTGGCGCTCCCGGGTTGACCCGCATGTTCAACAGCAACTGGGGCGGCCAGATCGCCTGGCTATTGCCGGCCGCGCTGGTCGCGCTCGCCGCCGGCCTGTGGCTGACTCGCCGGGCGCCCCGTACCGACCAGGCCCGGGCGGCGCTGCTGCTGTGGGGCGGGTGGCTGCTGATCACCGCTGCCACCTTCAGCTTCGCCTCCGGGATCGTCCACGAGTATTACGCGGTTGCCTTGGCGCCCGCGATCGGCGCGCTGGTCGCGATCGTCGGGGTCAGGCTGTGGCAGCTGCGCCGCTACGACCCGGTCGCCCGGGCCATGCTCGCGGCGATGGTCGCCGCCGCCGGGGGCTGCGCCTTCATGCTCCTGGAGCGCACGCCGGCTTGGCACCCGGAGTTGCGCGTGCTGGTGGCCCTCACCACGGTGCTTGCCGTCGTGGCCCTGCTGGCTGGCGAGCGGATCCGCGCCCTCCTCCCCTCCGCACCGCCAAAGGCAGTGCCCGCCACCCTGGCCACTGTCGCGGTGATCGCGGTGTTCGCCGGATCGGCCGCCTACGCGCAGGACACGGCCGCGACCACCCACAACGGCTCGATCCCGCTGGCGGGGCCGAGCGCCGGCGGCGGCTTCGGCTTCGCCCGCTTCGGCGGCCAACTCCCCGGCAATCCTGGCGGCGGAGGCGGCGGGGGACAGGGGCAGCAGGGGCAGACACCCACGTTTCCATTCCAGGGCGGCAACGGGACCGGCAATGGGAGCGGCACCGGCAACCCGGGCGGCGGCTTGGGCGGCGGCGGGTTCGGTGGCGGAGCGACCAGCGACGGCGCACTGGCGTCGCTGCTCAAAGCCGACGCCGGCCGCTACACCTGGGCGGCTGCCACGGTCGGCTCACAGTCGGCTGCGCCGCTGGAGCTGGCCAGCGGCGCAGCGGTGATGGCCATCGGCGGCTTCTCCGGCGGCGACCCGGCCCCCACGCTGGCCCAGTTCCGGCAGGACGTCGCCAACCACAAGATTCACTACTTCATCAGCGGCGGCCGCCGCGGCGGGGGCGGGTTCGGCGGCCCCGGAGGTGGCGAGGGTGCCGCCAGCCAGATCAGCACTTGGGTGACCAGCAACTTCGCGACCACGACCGTGGGCGGCGAGACGATCTACGACCTCACCAAGCCCAAGACCGCGACCAGCGCCTAACCATCGGCTGGTGCTGGTCGCTGCGCCTCCGGCACGCCTGCCTCGGCGAGGGTGCGCTGGGCGACCGCGAAGGCGGAGTTGGCGGCGGGCACCCCCGCGTAGACGGCCACCTGCAGCAGCACCTCCTGCAGCTCTGTGGGCGTGACGCCGTTGCGGAGTGCGCCGCGGATATGCATCGGCAGCTCGTTCTCGCAGTGCAGCGCGGCCAGCAGGGCCACCACCAGGCAGGAACGGGTGCGCCGGTCGAGACCCGGGCGGGTCCACACGCCACCCCAGGCCTGGCGGGTCACCAGCTCCTGGAACGGCGCGGTGAACGCCGTCGCCCCCTTGGTTGCGCGGTCCACGTGGTCGTCGCCGAGCACCTGCCGGCGGACTGCCATTCCCGCGTCGAACGTGGCGTCGGCGGTGGTGTCGCTCATGATGTCTCCTCGCTTTCGTTGCCCCGTAGGTGCGCCAGGATCAGGTCGGTGAGCGCAGCGGGCTGCTCGATGACGGCCAGATGCGCGGCGTCGTCGACGAGGGCGAGCTCGGCGCCGGGGATTCCCGCCGCGATCACCTTGCCGTACGCGAGCGGGGTCGCCGGGTCGTTGGCGCCAACGATCACCAGTGTCGGTGCCTGGATGCGTGGCAGCACTGGCCGCAGGTCCAGTCGCTCCAGGACCTCGCAGAGCGTGGCATACCCCTCCGGAGGGGTGGCGCAGAGCATCGCCCGCATGGCCTCGGCCCGCTGCGGGTTGCGTGCCAGCCAGTCCGCCGTGAACCAGCGGGTGAGGCTGGCGTCGGCGAGCGCGCTGAGGCCGTGCGCGCGCACGGTGGCCGCCCGCTCCGCCCACAGCTCCGGTTGGGGGAACTTCGCTGCGCTGCAGCACACCACCATGCGCCCGACCCGCTCGGGCGCATGGGCGGCCACCCACATCGAGGTCATCCCGCCGATCGAGACGCCGCACAGGTGCGCCCGCTCGACCTCCAGCCGGTCCAGCAGGCCGAGCAGGTCGGCGCCGAGGTCGGCAATGTCGCCAGGTCCGGACGGGCTGGCGGGCAGCGGGGAGCGGCCGTGCCCGCGCAGGTCGTAGCGAACCACCCGGAACTCCCGTGCGAGCACCGGGAATTGCGCGTCCCACAGCGCCGTCGTGGTGCCGAGCGAGTTCGACAGCACCACCACCGGTGCCTCCTCAGGCCCGTCAACCAGATGGTGAACCGCGACCGGGTCGCTCATGCTGGCCTCCTCTGTGCGCTGCGAGCGCACGATCGATGAACGCCCCCGCACTCCCGAGATACTGAGTTGGATCGAGCAGCGCCGTCACGCGCCGCTGGTCGAGGAGGTCGCGGACCTCCGGCCGGTCGAGCAGCACGGCGGCGAGCGACCGGCTACCGCTGATTGCCTCCGCCGCTGCCGCCTCCACCAATTCATGGGCCTGCAGCCGCCCGAGGGTGGGGGCGAGCGCGCCGGTGACCCGTTCGGCGAGCAGCAGGCCACCGCTCGCGTCCAGGTTGGCGCGCATCCGCGCCGCGTCCACCTCCAGATGCTCGAGGCAGTCCCGCAGCCACGCCACCGCCGACCCGGTTGCCGTCAGCAGCTCCGCCAGCGGCCGCCACTCGGCATGCCAGGCGCCGGCGGCCCGCTCGTGCTCCTGCGGCATCGCGCCGAGCAGCGTCGCCACCAGCCCGGCTGCCTGCTCGGCGCAGGCCAGTGTGCAGACCGCCGCGACCGGGTTGCGCTTGTGCGGCAGGGTGGAGGAGCCGCCGCGCCCCGGCGTGCCCTCCCGCACCTCGGCGACCTCGGTCTGCGCCAGCAGCACCACGTCACGCGCGGGCTTGGCGACCGCGCCGGCCGCCGCGCCCAAGGCGCCGGCCAGCTCCGCCAGTCGCATCCGGTTGGTGTGCCACGGCAGCACCGGCTCGGCCAGGCCGAGCGCGGCGGCGAGGTGGCCGGACACCACCAGGCCCTTGTCCCCGAGCGAGGCGAGCGTCCCGGCGGCACCGCCGAACTGCACCGCCAGCCGGGTGGCGCGGACGGCCTCCAGCCGCGCCGCCGCCTCGTCGAGACCGGCCAGCCAGCCCGCCGCCTTGAGCCCGAAGGTGACCGGCAGGGCCTGCTGCAGCAGGGTCCGGCCCGCCATCAGCGTGCCCCGGTGCGCCGCCGCCAGCGCCGCCGCCCAGTCCGCCGCCGCGGCGAGGTCGTCCAGCAGCAGGTCAAGGGCACGCCGCGCCACCAGCATCGCGGCACTGTCGAGCACGTCCTGGCTGGTCGCCCCGTGGTGGACCCACCCGGCGGCGGGACCCTCCACCGCGCCGGTGAGGGCGCGTACCAGCGGGACCACCGGGTTGCCGCTGGCAGCGGCCTCCTCCCCGAGCTTGGCGACGTCGAAGCGGTCAGCGTGGCATGCGGCGGCGATGGCCGCAGCGTCCACCTCGCTGAGCAGCCCGGCGCGCGCCTCGGCGGCGGCGATGGCCGCCTCCACGTCGAGGATTGCCTGCAGCCATGCCCGGTCGCTCACCGCCCCGGCGACGCGCCCGCGCGCCAGCACCGCGCCGAACAGCCCACCGCCGGGGCCGGGATGGTCAGACATCGAAGAAGGCGGTCTCGCGTTCCCCCTGCAGGCGCACGTCGAAGCGATAGCCGTCGCCAGTTCGCGCGGCCACCAAGGTCGCCCGCGCCGCCAGGCCGGGCACGCTCGCCAGCACCGGGTCGGCCGCGTTGGCAGTCTCCTCGTCCGGGAAGTACACCCGCGTAACGACCCGTTTCAGCAGCCCCCGGGCGAGCACCGTCATGTCGAGATGCGGTGCCTGCGGCACACCGTCCAGGTCCGGGCCGGGGACGGGTCCGGGCTTGACGGTGAGGATCTCGTAGCGGCCCTCGGCGTCGGTCGGGCAGCGGCCAAAGCCGCGGAATCCAGGAACCGGCGCGGCGGCAGCGCCGCGCGGATCGTCGGGGTGGTCGAAACGGCCCGCTGGGTCGGCCTGCCAGGTCTCGACCAGGGCGTCGTTGACCGGCTCGCCGTTGCCGTCCAGCACCTGGCCGCGCAGCCAGAACGCGCCGGGGGTCCCCTCGGGGACCGCCGTGCGGCCGTCCTCCCACGGCAGGCAGAACGCGAAGAACGGGCCGACGGTCTGTGAGGCTGTCCGTAGGAGGGTCACTCGTCTTCGCCCTCCTCGTCTTCCATCGGCGTGGCCTCGCGGCCGCGTAGGACGATGTCCCAGGAGAAGGCCAGCGCCCACTCCGGCACCGTCTCGGACAGGTCGAACGCGGAGATCAACCGCTCACGGCCTTTCGGGTCCGGGACCGAGTTGAAGATCGGGTCCTGCCCGAACAGCGGGTCACCGGGAAAATACATCTGCGTCACCAGCCGCTGGGTGAAGGCGCGCCCGAACAGCGAGAAATGGATGTGCGCCGCCCGCCAGGCGTTGTAGTGGTTCTGCCAGGGGTAGGCGCCCGGCCGGATGGTGACGAACCGGTAGCGGCCCTCGGCGTCGGTGAGGCAGCGGCCGGCGCCGGTGAAGTTCGGGTCCAGCGGCGCCGGGTGCTGGTCCACCTCGTGGGCGTAGCGGCCCCCCGCGTTCGCCTGCCACACCTCCACCAGCGTGTTCGGCACCGGCCGGCCGTGGGAGTCGAGCACGCGCCCGTGCACGATGATCCGCTGCCCCTGCGGCTCGTCGGTGTGCTGGCGCGTCAGGTCGTGGTCGAGCGGGCCGCAGCGCCCCTCCCCGAGCAGCGGGCCGGTGATCTCGGTGAGGGTGTGCGGCAGCGGCACCAGCGGCCGGCTCGGCGCCCGCAGCACCGTCGCCCTGTAGTCTGGCCACAGGTAGGGGGGATCCACCGGTTCTTGGTCGCGGCGATAGCCCACCACGGCGCTGGGGGACCGCGGCGACTGGGTGCCGGTATGGGTGCGGGGCTGCTGGGTCATCCGGCGCTCCTGTTCTGCCTCGAACCCCTTGAATACCCTCCGTGCTCCTGGGGGTCCCAAGTTTGCCACATGGTGGACACGTCTAGCCGTATGGCGATACCGCTCAGTGAAACCGCTACGAGGGGTCTGACTTACCCTCGGGGCGGAGCTGCCATTTGGGGAGGTTGCGGGCTCGGCGCCGGACTTTCCGGCGCCACATCGGCATATACCACAGGAACCAAAATCCCAGCGCGAGCGGCATCATCACGAAGAACCGGCTGCCGGCGACGGTCCCAAGCAGCGCGAACACCGCCGCGATGGCAAGGGCCACCCCCACCACAGTGAGGCGGTAGCGGCGCATCTCGCGCATGATGCCCCAGTACGCCTCCGCCGGGATCTGCGCAGTGTTCCAGCGGCCCCCGCAGCGCTCGCAGGTCCAGCGCTCGCCGTAGGCGACGTGCTCAGTCGCGCCGCAGTCGCAGCGGACGGTGATTGGCGCACCTTTCATGTTTTGTCAGGACCTCTCAGGTCAGAGCCAGCCGCAGCATGCGACTGCTGACTTCCGCGCCGAATGTTCCTTCCTTGCATTAGTCACCGTTCCTCGCACAGAATTGGCCCGCATTGTAGCTGGAACGGGCGGATCGCCACGGCTCAGCGGGCTTGTGCCCAGCTCGGGGGCCTTGTGGCACGGCACAGGGAGTGACGATGGCAGAGGCCGTCATTGAGGAACGCCAGCTCCTCAAGAGCCTGCGGTGGTACGACGGGTTCGTAATCGCGTTGTGCAACCCGGGGTTCCTTATTGGTTCACTTGGATTCACCCTTGACAGCATCGGCGTGCTCGGCTCGCTGATCCTGTGGGGTGCCTCCGCGACGATCGGGCTGCTGCAGAACTGGATCTACTCCGAGTCGGCGGCCATGTTCCCCGACAAGCCCGGTGGGATTTCGCTCTACGCGCACGAGGGCTGGCGGCGCTACTTCTCACTGTTCGGCCCGATCGCGGCGTTCGGGTACTGGATTGGCTGGTCAGTGGTGCTGTCCATCTTCGGCAACCTGATCGGCGGGCTGGTCACCGCCCAGTGGTTCCCCAACGCCAAGTTCGGCGGTGCCACGGCAGGGTCCGGGTACTTCAGCACCGGACCGGTCAGCATCGGCCTGCCGCAGCTCATCGGCGTCGGGCTGGTCATCGCGGTATGGCTGTTCAACATCTTCGGCGTCAAACCGTCGCTGATGGTCGGGTACGTGACCGGTGCCCTGCTGATGATCCCGCTGGCCGTGTTCATCATCGTCCCGTACCTGACTGGCGACTGGCACAGCTCCAACGTCCACTACCTCGCCGTGCCTGGCTACAGCAAGTTCACCGTCGCGATGGTGTGGCTGTTCATCATGTGCTGGTCTGCCTACGGCATCGAGGTCTGCGCCACCTTTGCGCCCGAGTACCACGACACCAAGCGGGACACCGCCTTGGCGCTGCGCACCGCGGCCTCGTTCTCGCTGCTGGTCTACGTGCTGCTGCCACTCGGCCTGGGCGGGGTGACCGGCTCGCCAGACCCCACCGCCGCCTACGGCCCGTTCTATGTGGACGCGTTCAAGCACATCGTCGGGTCGGGCTTCGGCGGCGTCGCCCTGGTGCTGCTGATCGCCAGCCTCATCCTGTCGATGAACTCGGCCACCGCCGACGGCGGCCGGGCGCTGTACGGCATCGCCCGCGACGGCATGACCGTCAAGCAGCTCTACCACCTGAACCGCTTCCACGTGCCCGCCCGGGCCATGACCGTGGACATGGTGGTCAACGTCGGCCTGATCCTGTTCGTCGCCAACAACCTGGCGATCCTCTACATGTCGAACATCGGCTACGTGACCTCCCACGTGCTGGCGTTGTCGGCCTTCCTGCTCTTGCGCAGAGACCGGCCCGACTGGCCGCGGCCGATCAAGGTGGGGCCGGCGTGGGTGGCGCTGGCCGGCGTGTTCGCCGTCCTGAACCTGTCGTTCGTGGTCTTCGGCATCAGCCAGCAGAAGCTGGCCGCGACACTGGGCGGCTACAAGTTCGCCGGCTACCCGTTCTACCTGGGCGTCGGCGTGCTGGTGCTGTCGGTGCTGCTGTTCTTCTACCGGAGGGCGGTCCAGGACAAGAAGCCGATCACCCTCCGCGACCTCGACACACCCACCATGCCCAGTGCTGAGCAGATGGCGCTGCTCCACGCCGAGGGGGCGCCCTGAGCGCCATCGTCTCCAGGCGGTCTGGGTTGACTAAGTAAGGCAGGCGACCCGCGAGATGGACGATCCCGGTCCGCTCGCGGGTCGCTGCGCGCTGGTTACCGGAGCGAGCCGGGGGATCGGCCAGGCGGTCGCGCTGCGGCTGGCGCGGCTCGGCGCCGACGTCGGCCTGGTCCAGCGGGGCGAGGCGGCCGAGACCGCCGCGCAGGTCGCCGCCCTCGGCCGCCGCGCCGAGGTGGTCCGCGCCGACCTGGCGGTCGCCGAGCAGGGCGAGGCGGCGGTTGCGGCGCTGGCTGAGCGCCTCGGCCGCCTCGACATCGCGGTCTGCAACGCCGGCACGACCCACCGCCAGCCCGCCCTGGAGGTCCCGCTGGAGGACTTCCGCCGCGTCGTCGAGGTGAACCTCACCGCGGTGTTCGCGGTCGCCAGGGCATCGGCCCGGGTGTTCCTCGCCCAGGGGAGCGGCGGCAGCATCGTCACCATCGCCTCGGTGCTGTCGTTCCAGGGCGGCGTCAATGTCGTCCCCTACGCCGCCAGCAAAGGCGGCGTCGCCCAGCTCACCAAGGCCCTCGCCAACGAGTGGGCGCCGCTGGGCATCCGCGTCAACGCCGTCGCCCCCGGCTACGTCGCCAGCGACCTCACCGAAGTCCTGCGCACCGACCCTGCCCGCCACGCCGAGATCAGCGCCCGCATCCCCGCCGGCCGCTGGGCCGACCCCACCGACATCGCCGGTGCCGTCGCCTTCCTCGCCTCTCCCGACGCCGCCTACATCCACGGCACCATCCTCGCCGCCGACGGCGGCTGGCTCGCCCGCTAAACGCGATGCGGGGTCTTCTCAGGCCGGCTCCTGACGTGGAGAGCACCCACTGACTGCCGTAGTCTGATCCTCGCCGCCAAGGCCGCCGCGAAGGCGCCTGCTGGTGGCGTGACCTCCGAGACGAGCCGACCCGCGTCACGATTGGAGGAACCATGTCCGAGCCGTCAGTCCTCCCCGCTCTCGTCGCCGCGTTGCGGGGCGGGTCGATCGAGGTCGTCGATCTCACGGCGCCGCTGTCGGCGTCCACGCCGCTGATCCAGTTGCCGCCGGAGTTCGGGCAGACGGCGGCGTTCGCCCTGGAGGAGATCAGCAGGTACGACGACCGGGGCCCGGCGTGGTACTGGAACAACTTCCGCAGCGGCGAGCACACCGGGACCCACTTCGACGCACCGAACCACTGGGTCACCGGCAAGGACCTCGCCGACGTGGCATCGGTCCCGGCCCGCCGGCTGATCGCACCGGCAGTCGTGCTCGACTTCTCCGCCGAGGCCGCCAAGAACCCCGACTTCCTCGTCGAGGTCGACCACATCAGGGCCTGGGAGGCCGAGAACGGCCCGCTGCCCGACGGTGGCTGGCTGCTCTTGCGCACCGGCTGGGACGCCCGGTCGCAGTCGCAGCAGGAGTTCCTCAACGCCGACGAGCGCGGCCCCCACACCCCGGGCCTGTCGCCGGAGTGCGCCAAGTGGGTGGCGGAGGACTCCCCGGTGATCGGCCTTGGCGTCGAGACGGTCGGCACCGACGCCGGCGCCGCGCACTCGTTCGACCCGGCCTTTCCCTGCCACTCCTACCTCATGGGCAGCGACAAGTACGGCCTGACCCAGCTGCGGAACCTCGCCAGGCTGCCAGCCACCGGCGCGGTCGTCATCGCGGGACCGCTGCCGATCGTCACCGGGTCGGGCGCGCCCGCGCGGGTGCTGGCCCTGGTCGAGCGCTGATGAAGGTCGCGGAAGCCGTCGGCCGGGCGCTGGCGGCGGCAGGGGTCGACCATGTCTTCGGCGTGGTCGGGTCCGGCAACTTCCACCTGACCAACGCCATGGTGGCGGGGGGTTGCCGCTTCGTCGCCGCCCGGCACGAGGGCGGCGCGGCCACCATGGCCGACGCCTATGCCCGCATGAGCGGCACGGTGGCGGCCCTCAGCGTGCATCAGGGATGCGGCCTCACCAACGCCATGACCGGCATCGCGGAGGCAGCGAAGAGCCGCACGCCGCTGCTGGTCGTCGCCGCCGAGGTGACCGAGTCGAGGTCGAACTTCTACGTCGACCAGGAGGCCCTGGCACGCGCCGTCGGCGCCGCCCCCGCTCGGGTCACCGCGGCGGAGACCGCCGTGGAGGAGGCCGCTGGAGCGGTGGCGACAGCCCTGCGGCAACGGCGGACGGTCCTGCTCAACCTGCCGCTGCAGCTGCAGGCCCTTGACGCGCCAGGGGCGGAGGCTGCGCTGTCGGGTGTCGCGCCGCCGCGGCAGCCGGCAGCGGTCGAGCCGAGCGAGGCCGACGTGGCGGCGCTCATCGAGGTGCTCGGGCGGGCCCAGCGGCCGGTCTTCGTTGCAGGCCGAGGGTCGCGCGGGCCAGCCTGCCGGGCGGCGGTCGAGGCGCTCGCCGACCGCTCCGGTGCGCTGCTGGCGACCTCGGCCGTCGCACGCGGGCTGTTCGGTGGCAACCCGTGGTCGCTGGACGTCTCCGGAGGCTTCGCGTCACCGCTGGCGGCCGAGTTGATCCGGGGGGCCGACCTGATCGTCGGCTGGGGTTGTGCCCTGAACATGTGGACCATGCGGCACGGCCGGCTGATCGCCCCGGACGCCACGGTCGTCCAGGTCGACGACGACGCCTCGGCCCTGGGGGCGCACCGAGCGGTGCAGCTGGGTGTCACCGGCGACGTGGGCGCGACGGCCCGCCGGGTCCTCGAAGGCGCCGGTGACCAGCGGCAGGGCTACCGGACGCCCGCGGTCGGCGCCGGCATCGCCGCGAGGATCCGCTGGCGCGACGTGCCCTATGACGACACCAGCACCGAGGAGCGGATCGATCCGCGGACGTTGAGCATCGCGCTCGACGACCTCCTTCCCACCGAACGGGTGGTGGCCGTCGACTCCGGCAACTTCATGGGCTACCCAAGCATGTACCTGTCGGTGCCGGACGAGCTGGGCTTCTGCTTCACCCAGGCGTTCCAGTCGATCGGGCTGGGGCTAGCGACGGCCATCGGCGCGGCGCTGGCGCAGCCGCAGCGGCTGCCGGTTGCCGCGCTCGGCGACGGCGGTGCCCTGATGAGCGCCGTGGAGCTCGACACGGTCCGCCGGCTCGGGCTGCCGATTGTGGTGGTCATCTACAACGACGACGCCTACGGCGCCGAGGTGCACCACTTCGGCCCCGACGGCTACCCCCTCGACACCGTGGTGTTCCCACCAACCGACATCGCCGCCGTCGCCCGTGGCTACGGCTTCGAGGCAGTGGCAGTGCGCCAGCCCGAGGACCTGAAGCCGGTCGAGGCCTGGGTCGCCAGTGAGCGGTCAAGGCCACTCCTCATCGACGCCAAGATCGTCAGCGACCGGGGTTCCTGGTGGCTCGAAGAGGCGTTTCGAGGCCACTGAAGCAGGCTGCCACGGTGGGGAATTCCGTAGGTCTGGACGTCGCATCGCCCCATCGGGCGCGACGACATCACCTGGTACCGGTGATGAGCCGTTCGCGGTCGAACGTGGCCGACACCAATCGCCAGCCGATCCTGTTGAGGAGCAGAAGTGCCGCCGCAGCGATCAGGGCGGTAACCAGCGACGCATTGATGACGTTCAACGCGACCAGCGTCGTCACAGCGACCGACGGAAGACACGCTAGTGAGGCGAGCTGCTGTGCGACGCGGACGTCGTTCGAGCGGGTGGAGATCAAGATGGCGATCCAGATCGACCACCCGGCGAGGAGGGGCGTGAAGAAGAGCTGGGCGAGCAGGTCAGGAGAACGGATGAGCGCGGACGCCACGGCCGGAAGAGCCAAGAGCTCGACGCAGGCCAGGAAAAGGCCGTAGACCACGTAGGCGACGGCGATCGAGGGGAGGAGGGCGGCCAGGGCCTTGCCCAGCAGCAGCTCCTCGCGGCGGATTGGCGTCGTCAGCACCGGCTCGAGCGTTCCTTGCTCACGCTCGCCGACCACCGAGTAGGCAGCGACAAAGGACGGCACGAGGGCCGGGATGCTGAGCATGTAGAGCAGCACATGCTCGTGCCTGAGCGTGGTCGACGCTGACGATTGCAGGGTGAAGACGGTGACCAGCGGCTGGACGCAGAAGATCGCCGGGATGATCGCCATCCCGACGGTGAGGGAGCGGTTGCGCCGATATTCCCGGAGCTCCTTGCGGAAGATAGCGCGGACGCGCCTTTTGCTGACGCTCATCTCCGTCTCGCCTCCTCGTCCTCGTCGATCAGCTCGAGGTAGACGTCCTCGAGCGAGTGGTGCGACTCGCTGATCGACAGCACGTCGGCGCCGGCCGCCACCAGCGCCCGGGTGGCTCGGAGACGGCGAGGAGGTAGGCGGCGGGGCCTTCCTGGCGCCAGCTGTCGATAGCGGGGAGGCCGGCAAAGACGCCGCCCGGCTGGGAGAGCGGGACGAGGGTCCTGACCGTGAGCGTCTTGGCAAACAGCTGCTCACGCAGCTCCTCGGGTCGTCCGATCGTGCGCAACGTCGTGTTCAGGATGGCGACGCGGTCGCAGAGGCGCTCGGCTTCTTCGAGGCGATGGGTCGTGAGGAAGATCGTCACCCCGCTGCGGCCGAGCGCGGCGATCAACTCGTGGACGTCGTGAGCGGCGACCGGGTCCAGGCCGGCGGTCGGCTCATCGAGGAACAACACCTCCGGGTCGCTGAGCAGCGCCCTGGCCAGGGCGACCCGCTGGCGGAGACCTTTGGACAGCGAGCCGCAGGCGTCGCTGGCCCGGTCGGCCAGGTTGACGGCCTGCAGAGCGAGGGCAATGCGATCGTTTGGGTCGGGCGCCTCGTAGAGGTCGGCGAAACATTCGAGGTTCTCGGTCACGCTCAGGCGCAGATACAGGCCCGGCGACTCGGGCATGATCGAGATCCGCCGGCGGATCTCCACGCCGTTCTCAGGCGTGAGGGGGATTCCGGCGACCGTTGCCGAGCCCGAGGTCGGTGCCATGAGCGTGCCGAGCGTCCGCACGATCGTGGTCTTGCCGGCGCCGTTGGGGCCAAGAAACCCGAACACCTCGCCGCGGGCGACGCTGAACGACACATCCGCGACGGCGGTCCGTGCGCCGAAGTCCTTGGTCATGTGACTGACGTCGATCGCCGGCGTCCCGGCTGCGGCCTGCCGCCCGGCCCCGTCACCGTACCGCCGGCGCGAGCCGATCAGTTCGAATGCCATGCACACCTCGGTGTGGCGCTTGCCCTCAAAAACAGATATCACTATGATAAGTAAGTGTTATCAGGTCCGTCAAGTGGAGGAGGGGTGGATGGCTCCCCAGCATGCGGCCACCGCAGGCCCGGAACTGCCTAACCGGCGGGTGGCCGAGCGCGAGGCATGGTCAGCGTCCGGCGTGCCGGTGCTGGTGCTCGGCATCGGGATGCTGCTCGCCGGGGCCGCGCTGCTTGTCGGTGGCATCGCTGAGGGCGCCGGTGCAGGCCCGACGGCGCTGATCGTGGCCGGCGTGCTGCTCCTTCTCGCCGGTGAGCTGGCAGTCCATGGCCTGACGTCTGTCATCGCCGGGGAGGCACGGGCGGTCCAGCTGTTCGGCAGGTACCGCGGAACCATCCGCGCTCCCGGTTTGCACTGGGTCAACCCGTTCGCCCGCAGGCGCAAGGTATCCACCCGGATCCGCAACCAGGAGTCAGCTCAGGCCAAGGTCAACGACGCCGACGGCAACCCGATCGAGATCGCCGCCGTGGTCGTCTGGCAGGTCCAGGACACAGCCAGCGCCCTGTACTCCGTCGACGACTTCACTCAGTTCGTCACCATCCAGACCGAGACCGCCGTCCGGCATATCGCGTCCAGCTACCCATACGACAACCGCGGCAGCGGCGAGATGTCGCTGCGCGACAACGCAGAGGAGATCACCCAGCGGCTCTCCGCCGAGATCACCGAACGGGTCGCACCGGCCGGCGTGCAGATCATCGAGTCACGCCTCACCCGGCTGTCGTACGCCCCGGAGATCGCCCAAGCCATGCTGCGGCAGCAGCAGGCCAACGCCGTGGTCGGCGCCCGGCAGCGGATCGTGGAAGGCGCGGTCGGCATGGTCCAGCTGGCCCTGCAGCGGCTCCAGGAAGAGGGCGTCGTCGAACTGGACGAGGAGCGCAAGGCCGCGATGGTGTCCAACCTGCTCGTGGTCCTGTGCAGCGAGCAGGCGACCCAGCAGGTCGTCAACACCGGCTCCCTCTACCATTGACGGCAGGCACGGAATCGTGGTGAGCGAGCGCAAGGGCGTACTGCTGCGGCTGGATCCCGCCGTTCACGACGCCCTGGCCAGGTGGGCCGCCGACGAGCTGCGCAGCACCAACGCCCAGATCGAGTTCCTGCTGCGCCGGGCCCTTGCCGAGGCAGGGCGGCTACCCGGCCGCGCGGGACCGATGCGGCCCCGCGGGCGGCCACCCGCCTCCAGCCGATCCGGAACCGGCCGGCCAGCGGACGGCGATGACCGGTCCGGGTAACGCCGCCGCAGCGATGGTCATGACCGCGGATTGTTAAATTAGGATCAGCCGCGGCCACGGAGTCGTGCGCGCAGCACCGGAGGGTTGGCTTGGAGCTTGGGATCGGCGGGCGGACCGCGCTCGTGACTGGCGCCAGCAGCGGGATCGGGCGCGGCATCGCGGTCGCGCTCGGCCAGGAGGGTGTGCAGCTCGCGGTCAGCGCCCGCCGCGCCGACCGGCTCGAGGCGCTTGCCGGCGAGGTCAAAGCCGGCGGTGCGCCGCACCCGCTCGTCATCACCTGCGACTTCCTCGCCGAGGACGCCCCCGAGGTCATCAGCCGCGCCGTGCTCGGCGCTTTCGGCCGGGTGGACATCCTCGTCAACAACGCCGGCGGCAGCCGCCCCTTCTCCCTGGCCACCGGCGAGGTGGAGTGGGACGAGGCGATCACGCTGAACTTCACCCGGCACCGTCAGCTCACCGAACGCCTGCTCCCCGGCATGATCGAGGCGGGCTGGGGCCGGATCATCAACATCACCGGCAAGTCCGAACCCGACGGCGTCAACGGCGCGTTCGCCGCCAAGGCCGCGCTGCACTCGTGGGCGAAGGGTCTGTCCCGAGAGGTCGGGCCAAAGGGGATCACGGTCAACTCGATCCCGCCCGGGCGGATCATGAGCGAGCAGATCGAGCGTAACTACTCGCCGGAGTACCGCGCCCAGCAGTCCGAGCACGAGATCCCGGTCGGCGCGTACGGCCAGCCAGCGGACATCGCGAACCTGGTCTGCTTCCTCGCCTCGCCGCTGGCCCGCTACATCACCGGCGCGGTCATCCCGGTGGACGGCGGGCTGCGCCGCTACCAGTTCTGATCCCGGCCCGGGCCAGGCAGCTCGGCTCACTCGTTGCTGGCGGCGGCCAATGCGCGGTCGTCCTGGCTGAAGTCGTCGGAGGGATGCTGGGGAGGGTGGGCTAGATGCCAGGCGACCGAGTGAGCCAGCGCCTCGTGCGGGTCCGTGTCCTCCCAACCGAGAAGATCCCGTGCCTTGGCGGAACTCATCAGCAGGTGCTGGCGGCTGGTGGCAAACAGCCGCAAGTCATCCGGCAGCAGCTCGTCAGGGACACCCACCAGCGTCGTCTCGGCGGCGCCGGCCGCGTCCAGGACGTGCCGCGCCCACAGCGCCATCGACCAGGTGTGGTGCTCGCCGAGGTTGAGCACCTCGCCGATGCACGCCTCCGACTCCAATGCCAGCCGCACCCCGGCGGCGATATCCCGCACGTAGCCGCGGGTCCACAGGAACGTGCCGGCGCCGCTTGGGATGTGTGGTCGGCCCGCCCGGGTCCGCCGCAAGATGGGCTCCTCGCGCTGCTGGTAGTCCCGTTCGCCGTAGACCATGGGCAGGCGGCAGATGGTCGCGGCGCGGCGCAGGTAGGCCTCCTCGACGTCGAGCTTGTCGTAGTTCTCGGCCCATTCCTCCCGGCCGTAGCGGGGGTGGCCCCGGTAGGGGTAGCGCTGCTCGCGGACAGGGGCGGTCTCCTCCAGCGGCAGCGGGTCGGTCTCGGTTCCGGCCAGCAGCGAGCCAAAGGCGCGGTAGACGTCCATGCTCGACAGCACCAGCAGGCGCACGTCGCCGACGGCCGCCAGCGCGGTCTCGGCATGGGCGGCGGTCAGCGCGCAGGTGTCGACCAGCGCGTCGGGCGCGAAGTCGTCGAGCACACCACGAAGGTGGGGCAGGTCGTGGCGCTCGGCGTGCAGGTGGTCGGCTTCGGGCAGCCCGGTGGGTTCATGCTCCCCGCGATGCGCCAGCAGCAGCTCGTGGCCCTGGGCAGCCAGTTCCTCAACGATGGCGAGCCCGATGAACCGAGTCCCGCCGAGCACCGCCACCCGCATCGCCAACCCCGTTGTTTCCACGACTCTGGCCTGGTGCGGGCCAGCCTACCGCCGTGCCCGCCGTCGCGAGCCCGCTCTCCCTACGATCCGCCAACGGCGAAACCATCACGTCTGCGTACGACCGCTGCTAAGCGTGCGTTTCCTACCTTGCGCTTAGAGCACCCTGGTCATGAACACGCTGTACGGGTCGGGCTGGTAGTCCGCGAACGGCTGGCAGTACTCGAACCCGAACTTCTCATACAGCTTCCGGGCGGGCAGGAAGAACGCGGCTGCGCCGGTCTCCAGGCTCAGCCGCGTGAACCCCATGCGCTTGGCCTCGCAGATGATGTGCTCCAGCAGCAGCGACGCGATCCCGCTCCGCTGGCGCGTCGGCGCGGTGCGCATCGATTTCACCTCAGCATGGCTCGCGTCGAGCCGCTTGATCGCACCGCAGCCCACCAGCGTGTCACTGTCCAGGACCGACCAGAACGTGATCTCGGGCGTGCGGAGCCCATCAAGGTCGAGGGCGTGCTTGCTCTCCGGCGGCGTGATCGACCGCATCTGCTGGACGTGCTCGTCGAGGAACCTGGCGATCTGTGGGCCGGAGAGGTCGTCGACGACGATCTGCATCGTGCTCGCTTTCTCGAGGTGGTCGGAGCAGTCGGCTCCTGCTGCTGGGAGAGCCCGTTATCGGCGTGTCAAGTATTCCGGATCGCACCGGGGCGGGGGCTGGAGGGTCTGGCCTGAGCGTCACAGCCGTGGTGCAGACTCAAAGACACGAGCAGCGGCCCGACAGCTGCATCTGCGCCGTCACGCTGCCGCTGCCGGTGACCGACGATCGGGTGGTGCGGCCGGGTGCCGACTGCCTCCCGCAACGCAACTGGTCAGGGAGGACCGCTGACGATGACTACCTATGTCTTGATCCACGGCGCCGGGGACGTCGCCTGGTACTGGCATCTGCTGGCGGCGGAGCTGCGCAACCGAGGCCACGACGTCGTGGCCCCGGACTTGCCCTGCGACGATGACGCGGCCGGGCTGGCGGAATACGCCGACACGGTGGTCGCTGCCATCGGCGACCGCAGCGATCTGGTCGGTGACCTGGTCGTGGTGGCCCAGTCGTTCGGCGCCTTCACCGCACCGCTGGTGTGCGAGCGGGTCCCTGCGGACCTGCTGGTGCTGCTGGCCGGGATGGTCCCACGGCCAGGCGAGCCGCCGGACGACTGGCCGGCCAATACCGGGTTCGCGCAGGCCAGGCGCGAGCAGGACGAGCGCGACGGCCGGGCGCCGGACGACCTGATCGCCTTGTTCTACCACGACGTCCCGCCAGACCTGGCGGCTGAGGCCGTGCGGCGAGGTCGGCACCAGTCCGCCACCCCGGGAAGGAAGCCATGGCCCCTGCGAGCATGGCCGAAGGTGCCCACGAGGGTGCTGCTATGCCGAGACGACCGCTTCTTCCCCGTCGAGTTCCAGCGCCGGGTAGTGCGGGAGCGGTTGGGCATCACCCCTGATGAGATGGCCGGCAGTCACTGCGTTGCGCTCAGTCGTCCCAAGGAGCTGGCCGACCGTCTGGAGGCGTACCTGGCCACACGGTAGGGTAGGGCCGACGGGTGCCGACGATTGCCGGAGCTCGCTGCTGATCAAGCGATCCCTTTGGAGTGGTAGTCCTCGATGATGCTGCCCAGGAAGGCAGCCACGCAATGCCTGCGTGGAAGGGGAAGAGCATGAGCAGCGACACGAGCGGCGACATGGCCAACGATCCGGCCAACGACCCGGCCAGCAACGCGATGGACCATGTTGAGGTGGGTCGCTTCTGGGACCGCAACGCCGACGCCTGGGTCCGGCTGTCGCGCGCCGGCTATGACGTCTACCGGGACCTGGTCAACACCCCGGGGTTCCTTGAGATGCTGCCCGACGTCGCCGGCGCCAGCGGCCTTGATGTGGGTTGCGGGGAGGGCCACAACACCCGGCTGCTCGCCGAGCGTGGCGCGCAGGTGACCGCCGTCGATATCGCCGGGCGCTTCCTGGCCGCGGCGGTCGCCGAGGAGCGCCGCCAGCCGCGTGGGATCCGGTATGTGCATGCCAGCGCCGCCGCGCTGCCGTTCAGTGGCGGGGTGTTCGATTTTGCGACCGCGTGCATGAGCCTGATGGACATGCCGGACCTGGCGGTGGTGCTGGCGGAGATCGTGCGGGTGCTGCGGCCCGGCGGGTTCCTGCAGTGCTCCATCGAGCATCCCTGTACCGCCACGCCCAACAGCGGCTGGGTCACCGACGAGCGGGGTGTGCGGGTGGGCTGGCGGATCGGCGGTTACTTCGCCCAGGCGCCCTATGTGTCGACGTGGCTGTTTAGTGCCGCGCCCCAGGATGCCCGCCGTGGGCTTGCGCCGTTTCGGATCCCGCGGTTCCCGCGCACGCTGAGTGGCTGGCTGAACACGATCCTGGCTGCGGGGCTGGTGGTGGAGGCCGCCGGGGAGCCCAGTGCCGATGATGCTGCCGTCGCCCGCTACCCGAAGCTGGCCGGGACGCGGATGGCGCCGCTGTTTCTGCATCTGCGCTGCCGCAAGCCAGCATCCACCTCGGTCGCCAAGGAATTGCAGGACTCCCCGGCGTGGGCTCCGAGCTGACGCTGTTCATGCGAGGCATTCTGGAGGGCGACACCTTCCTGGAACGGCTGCTCTACCCGTCCTTCGGGCAACAGATCTGGTCCGGTGCCCACAACGCGCCGCTGGATGCGTTCCTGGCCAGGGCGAACGATGCCGTGCGGGAGGTGTTCAAGGGCAGCGTCACCTACGCGTCGGTGCCGATGGAGGAGGTCGACTGGGGTCGCTTCGACGTCGTAGCCGTCGATCTGTACCGTGACGCGCGGATCAGGGACCGATTCGCCGACCTGCTGCGACGGTTCTTCACCTACGACCGTCCGGTCGTCATCACCGAGTTCGGCTGCTGCACCTACTGGGGAGCCGCCGACGCCGGCGGGATGGGTTGGGCGATCGTCGATCTCGACATCGTCGAGCTCGGCAAGCGGCCGCCTCAGTTGAATGGCCAGTACCTGCGCGATGAAGCGGAACAGGCGCAGGAGGTAGCCGACCTGCTCGCGATCTTCGACGACGCCGGCGTGGGCGATCTCGCCGCCGCTTTCCCAGAGCTGCCATGGGATGCCAGCCGCTGGGGGACGACGTATCCGGACATGCCGTGGGAGCCGAAACAGTCGTTCCGGGCGGTCGCGGACTTCTATGCCGGGATCTAACTGTCTAAGCAGGATATATGTAACTTGACAGACGTCAATTCGAATATTATATATTCTATATGACTTCTCTGGGGCGCGCCCGAGCCTGTTCGGGGTCGGTGAATCGAACGCTCCCACAGGCGGTGGCGGCCACGCTTCGTGAACGGATCATCACGGGCGAACTCGGTGCCATGTCTCGGATCCGGATCGAGGACGGCAGCGTCGGGCCGTGGATGCATGTCGACTGGATGGCCAGGACCACTGGCGAGACAGAACACGAGCGGAATCCGCTCGCGAGGGCCGAAGCGCTGTGAGGGAGGGTCGAGACATGGGCAATCGACCGTGGGGGACACGCAAGCTACTGGCGCTGCTCGCTGTGGCGGTGCTGGCACTGGCGGCGTGCTCGAGGTCAAGCAGCCAGTCCTCGAAGGCCACGCTGGTCGTGGCCGACCTGGCTCCGTTCACCGGCCCCGACGCGATTCTTGGGCCCGGCTACCTTGCCGGGTGCTACGCCGCAGTACGGGTGATCAACGGGGCCGGGGGCGTCCTCGGCCATCAGCTGACCTGCAAGCAGGTCGACACGAGGGGTGACCCTGCCGACGCCGTTCCGGCTACCCGCCAGATGTTCGCCAGCACCTCGAACCTCGCGCTGGTCATCGGCGTGACGTCGGACGAGGCGTCCGCCGTGGTGCCGATCATCAACAACACGCGGATGGTCGTGTTCAGCGTCAATGGCGAGTCGGAGTTCGACACCAGTTCGTTCCAGTACTTCTACCGCCTCACACCTCCCGATATTCAGGAGGCGATCGCGATGGTGGCGATCGCCCACAGCCATTACCACTATCAGAGGATCGCGCTGGCCTTCGGCAACGACGTCGGGTCGCAGACCTTCGTGAACCCCGCGATCTCGGCGATCAAGAAGGCCGGGATGACCTTGACGGACAACGAGACGCTGAACCTTACGGCCTCATCCTTCCGGACCGAGGCGGAGAAGATCGTGGCGTCCCATCCTGACGTCGTCCTGACCGAGGCGCTCGGCTCCGCAGACGCCATCTTCATGTCCGAGGTCAAGCAGTTGAACGGCGGCAAGATGATCCCCTTCATCGGGACGAACGCCACGGTCGACCCGTCATGGTTCAAGGCGGTCTCCAGGGCGATCGGCGTGCCGGACGTGACCAGGACCTTCGCGGCCGACGCGCTGGCGGCCAACTTCAGCGGGGCAGCCTACGACGCGTTCAAGACTGCGTTGCTGGGGTCGTCGTCCCAGATGCCGACCGTCGCGCAGTACACCACCCACCCGCAGTCCCTCCATATGTACGACGCTGTGACGCTGGCCGCGCTGGCAATGGCCCAGGCCAAGAGCACCAGCCCGTCCGTGTATCACCAGAACATCAAGGAGATCGCGAACGGGGCGCCCGGAGCGGTGGTGGTCGACTCTTTCGGCCAGGGAGTCCAGGCGCTGAACAAGGGAGAGAAGATCCGCTACATCGGGCCAGGCGGGCCGACCAACTTCGACCAGTACAACAACTCGCAGGTCGCGTTCGAGATCGATCAGTACACGAAGACCGGCGGCACCACGGTCGTGGGGTCGGTCCCGGCCAGCGACATCAGCGCGCTCTCATAGGAGTAGGAGGAGCACACCAGGAGCCCACCGGGGAGGTCCTTCGTCGATGCGGATCTACGTGGCAGCCTTCGGGTTCGGGTTGGTGACCGCGGCGGTGCTGGCCATCTCGGCCGTCGGCTTCACCCTGCAGGCGGCGATTGCCGGCGTCATCAACCTGAGCTACGGGAGTGTGATGATCGCGTGCGCGTTCGTCGCCTACACACTGAACGTCCACGGGGTTCACATCTGGATCGCGGCGCTGGCCGCGGCGGTCAGCGGTTCCATCCTCTCGGTCCTGCTGAACCGGGCCGTCTTCGCGCCGTTCCAGCGACAAGGGGCCTCCCGCGTCGCCATGATGATCGTCACCCTGGCCGTCGGCCTGGTGGTGGGGAACGCGGTCCTGGCCGTGACGGGCCCGGACAACGTGTCGTATGCAATGAGCTACGGGGAGTCCGTCCGGTGGGGGGCGCTCGTCCTCACCACCTCGCAGCTGTGGATCATGGGCCTCGCCGTCGTGCTCATGACGTCGCTTCACGTCCTGCTTCGTTTCACGAAGCTGGGCAAGGCGATGCGGGCCACCGCGGCGAACCAGACCCTTGCACGGAACTCCGGGATCCGGACGCGGCGGGTCATCGACGTCACCTGGGCGCTGACGGGCGCCCTCTGCGGGCTGGCTGGGACCGTCTTCGCCATCGACTCGGCGTCGTTCGGCCCGAGCAGCGCGGGGTTGTTCCTGGTCGTGATCCTGGCGGCCGCGGTGTTCGGTGGGATCGGGCGGCCGTACGGGGCAATGGCCGGGGCGGTGGTCCTGGGCATCGTGACCGAGGTGAGTGCCGCGCTCATCGCGCCCGACTACAAGGAGATCGTCGCGTTCATGATCCTGCTCGTGCTGATGGCCGTGCGGCCGCAGGGAGTCTTCGCCAGAGCCCAGTGAGGGAGGCGCGCTGAACGGACTCGGCTACTACCTCACCACCGTGCTGGTCTACGGAGGGGTGGACATCATCGCGTGTCTCGGCCTCAGCCTGGAGTACGGGACGTCCGGCGTGGTGAACTTCGGGTTCATCATCTACCAGGCGGCGGGAGCCTATACCGCCGCCGTCCTCTCGTTGCCGCCGGACGCCGCCAACGGCGGCTTCCAGCAGTACCTGGGAGGTCTCCACCTGCCGTTCCCGCTCCCCTGGGTGGGCGGCGCGCTGGTAGGAGGCCTGATCGCCATTCCCACCGGGGCCGTCCTTCGCCGCAAGCTCCAGAGCGACTATGCCGCCATCTTCATGTTCGTGACCGCGGTGATCCTCAACACCGCGGTCACCAACTACCGGCCGCTGTTCAACGGCGCGGCGGGCCTGGCGCTGGTGCCGGCGCCGCTGAGCGGGAAGCTGAACCCGGAGGGCGCCGGCTACCAATGGCTGTACTCGATCGCGACGATCGCCCTGTGCGTCGCCGTATATCTCTTCCTCCGCAAGGTCACCGAGTCCCCCTACGGCCGCTCGCTGCGTGCCATGCGGGAGAACGACCTCGCCGCCGCCTCGATCGGCAAGGACATCGCCCGAATGAGGATGACCGTGCTGGTGCTCGGGGGGGCGGTCGCGGGCCTGAGCGGCGCCGTGCTGGTGGGGTTCATCAACCTGTGGGCCCCGTCAGCGTGGACCTACCCCGAGACGATCGTGCTGTTCGCCGCCCTCATTGTCGGCGGGAGCGGCAATCACCTCGGGGCGGCGCTGGGCGCCGTGCTCGTGCCGCTCGGCTTCTTGGAGATCACGCGGTTCATCCCTCCGATCGGGCCGCCCGACTTCATTCCCGCCATGCAGTGGGTGGTGATCGGGCTGCTCATCCTGACGTTCCTCTGGTTCCGGCCGCAGGGCGTCCTCCCCGAGCGGCGCCGCCGGGCCCGGTCGACCCCCGGCCCCGGAAGCCGCTGAGACCCATCTGGCGACGGTGGATCATGCCTAGCCTGACAACCACGGACGGTGCCGTCGTCGAGGAGCAATCCGGCTCTGGCGGGATCCTCGAGACGCGGGACCTCCGCCGCGCGTTCGAGGGTGTCTCGGCCGTCGATGGTGTGACGCTCTCCTTCGCTCAGGGCCGCCTCACCGGGATGATCGGCCCGAACGGAGCCGGGAAGTCCACCATACTGTCGCTGCTGACCGGGACGGTCGTACCCACGGGCGGTCAGGTCCTCTACCGCGGCGAAGACATCACCGCCCTCCCGCCGTTCCAGCGGGCCCGGGCCGGGATCATGCGGACGTTCCAGCTCGCGAGCGAGTTCAAGCGGCTGACGGTGCTCGAGAACCTGCTGTCGAGCGCCCCCCGGCACCCGGGAGACTCCCTGGCGGGCGCGCTCCTGGCCAGGAAGCGCTGGCGCCGTCGGGAGGAGGAGCTCGTGGAGGAGGCGCTGGCCCTGCTCGATCGGTTCCGCCTGGCGCGCCACGCCGACGACTACGCGGGGGAGCTCAGCGGGGGGCAGCGGAGACTGGTCGAGATCATGCGGGCGCTGATGGCTAGGCCCACCGTGCTGTTGCTCGACGAGCCGATGGCTGGCGTTCACCCGCGTCTCGCCGAGGAGATCGGCACCCACCTCGAGGCGCTCCGCGACGAGGGCATGACCATCATCATGGTCGAGCACGAACTGGGCAGCGTGGAGCGGCTGTGCGACCCCGTCATCGTGATGGCGACCGGACGGGTGCTGGCCCAGAGCACGATGTCCGAGCTGAGACAGCGGCAGGACGTCCTGGAGGCCTACCTTGTCGGCTGAGCGCCCGGATCCCCGGCTCCGGGCCGTGGCGGTGACCTCTGGCTACTCGGAAGTCCCGGTCATCCACGAAATCTCCGCGGGCGTTGGGCCTGGAGAGGTGGCCTCTATCGTCGGGCCGAACGGCTCAGGCAAGAGCACCTTCCTGAAGAGCCTTGTCGGCGTGATCCCGGTCCGGTCTGGGTCCGTGTGGCTGTCGGACCAGGAGATTACCAACCGAGCCCCGGAGGAGGTCGCCCGCGGCGGAGTCGGGTACGTGCCACAGACGGACGACATCTTCGAGCCGCTCACCGTAAAGGAGAACTTGCAGATCGGCGGATATCTCCTTCGCTCACGGGAGGTCGCCGAGCGGATTGGGACTGTCGTCGAGACGTTCCCGGCCCTGGGACCGATGCTCGGGCGACGTGCGGGCAAGCTGAGCGGCGGGGAACGAAAGATGCTCGCCATCGGACGGGTCCTGATGCTCCGCCCCACGGTATTCCTGCTGGATGAGCCGACCGCCAACCTGGCGCCTGCTGTGGCCGTGTCGCTGCTCCGCGACCACGTCCGGCGGCTCGCCGGGTCTGGTGCCGCCGTGCTGCTCATCGAGCAGCGGGCGCGCACCGCGCTTGAGATCTCTGATTGGACCTACGTCCTGGGCGGCGGCCGGGTCGTGCTGGAGGGAAGACCCGCCGAGCTGGCGAGCCGTCAGGATTTTGTCGAGTCATTCCTGGGCGGCAGGCGGGATCGGCCGCAACTGACGAACCACGCGCCGTTCGTAGGGCGTCGGCCCGAACGGGAGTGAGCCGATTGTTCTATTGGTCCGGTCACGCACGGCGGTCGAAGCGCCAGCGTGTCGCGCCATAGGGCTCCGCGGTGGCGACCCCGACGGCGGTGTGGAACCTGAAGCGGTACAGGTGCCAGGGCGGCGGCCCGGCGCTCGGGGCGCTGTACGGCGCCGTGAACGCGTCGCCAGCCACCTCGGCCGGCCATCCACCCGCGCGAAACAGGCCCGCCAGCTGTTCCAGCGTCGCTCGATCGGTCGAGGTTGATCACCTCGACGGGCTCTGGGTCGCTCAACTCATACCTCCGGTCTCTCCGGCGAGATCCGCGCCGGACTGTTGGCCTTTGGAGGTTAGACGCGTTCCGAGCGGCAGACTCATCGGCCGCTTCAGGCGGTCCGTCGCGGCCAGGCCGAGGGCGTCCAGGGCAGCCGCGCCGGTCGTGGATTCGGCGCCGCCCGCGAAGCTCAGGGTCCGCGCCCACTGGTAGCGGCAGCCGGCGGCATCGAACGCCGCAGCGGCGGCAAGCAGCAGCTCCCGGTCGTCGCCGAACAGAGCGTTGGCCCGGTCGACGATGGCACTGGCGACCGGGTTGCCGGCCACGATGGTCCGGGCCGCGGCGAGGCGGCTGCTGGCGTCGGGGTGCCCGGCGAGCACGCTGGCTTCGGCGCGCAGCGCCACGTACCAGTGCCGCCACACCCAGATGGCCCACTTCCCAAGCTCGCTGGGCTCGGTCGCCAGCCGCTCCAGGGCGGGGCCTGCCTGTCCATGGTGGAGCAGGACGATGGCGTCGAACGTGGGGCCGAAGCCGGCACTGCGCTCGGGTGTGGCGCCGAGCCCGTCGACGATTGCCAGCCACTCGGCACGGGTGTCGTCGCCGCGCAGGCCGTGGATCATCGCAACGGCCGCCGCCGCTGTGCCGAGGCCGGACGCCCGCAGGCGACCGGAATGCGCCCACGCGTCGAAGAACCGCCCGCCGTTGGCGAGCACCTGTTCGACGTTGCCAGCCAGCGCGTCCGCGACCAGCAGCCGGGAGGCGGCGACGTGACCCACCTCGGCCAGCAGCGGCAGGTCGCGGAGCTGCTCGCCCCAGCGGCGGGCGCTTCGCAGATCGCCCACGCCGACGCTGGTATCGGACGCCATGATCAGCGCGTCGACCAGCTCATACGCGCTGGCCGGGGACACCGGTACCGACGCCAGCAGGTCGACGCGGCTGCGCGCCGTGGCCGCGGCGGCGAACGCATCGCCCGCCCAGTGCTGTGCACCGGTCAGCGCGTCGAGAGCGGCGCACTCGGCGAGCGGGTCGCCCGCCCGGCGCGCCAGCTCTACCGCCCGCGTGGCGAGCACGGCCGTCTGTGCCGGGGTCGTGGAGGGTTCGGCCAGTTCGGCGACGAACGCGTCGGCAAGGACCCCGCAATCGGCCAGCGCCACCGCCGCCTTGGCCGCCGGATCGTCGCCGGCCAGCTCACGCGCCGAGGTCAGGAGCGCGGCCGCCTCGCCCGGCGGCGGGAGCCGAGCGAACGCGCCAGCGAAGCGGTAGACGGCGGTGGTCGCCGCCGCTAGGTCGCGGGCGACGCCGGCGGTGTCCCCGGCGCGGCGTGCGGCGTCCGCGGCCGCCCGGTCGAGGCGATACATGTCGTCGCCGGCCATTCGGCACCCGGCCACCGCCGCGGCATCGCGGAGGGCCGACGCACTGGCGGCGGCGTCGCCGGTGAGGGTCGCCGCCTGCTCGAACCGCCGCTGGGACTCGCCGGCCAGGTTGCGGGTGAAGGCCAGCTCCGCCAGGGACAAGGCGAGGTCGCAGGCGCCGCCGCGGTGGTCGGGCTGGTCCACGGCCCAGCCGAGGGCGGCTCGGAGGTCGTCGGCCGCCGCGTCGAACCGGGCCCGCCAGTCGCCGGTCGCCGGCGACGCATCCCGCGCCAGCTCGGCGGCACTGGCCAGGCACCAGCGGAGGTGTCGAGATCGGGTGGCGGCCAGGTCCCCGGCTTCGGTGAGCCGCTCGATGCCGTACTGGCGGATTGTCTCCAAAGCCCGATAGCTGGTGCCGCTGGACGACGGGACGACCGCTAGGAGGCTCTGCTCGGCGAGACCTGCCAGCCCGCCCACGATCGCGCCCGGCTCCAGGGGCGCGAACCCCGCAACCTCCGCGGCGGCAGCGGCGGTGAACGGCGCCACGAACACCGATACCCGGCGCAGCAGCGTCACCTCGGCGGTCTCCAGCAGGGCGTAGCTCCAGTCCAGCATCGTTCGCACCGAGCGGTGCCGGTCGTCGGCACGAGGCCCGCCGACCAGCAGTCGCAGGTGATCGGAGAGCCCCGCGGCGAGACCGTCGAGGCCAAGTGCTGGCAGCCGCGCGGCTGCCAGCTCGATCGCCAGCGCAACCCCGTCCAGCTCCCGGCAGAGGTCGGCGACCTGGTCATGCTGCGTTGGCCCCAGCGGCCAGCCCACCGCCGCGGCTCGCTCCAAGAACAGCGCGACCGCATCCGACACGCTGCCGTCGTCGCCAAGGGACAGGGGTGGGACCTGGTAGACCCGCTCGAACGGCACCAGGAGCCGGGCTCGGCTGGTCGCGAGCACCGTCAGGCGCGGGCAGCCGGCCAGGAGGCGTTCGACGAATGGCGCCACCCCGTCGTGCAGGTGCTCGCAGTTGTCCAGCACCAGCAGCGCGTGACGATCCGCAAGGGCGGCCACGACCGACTTGTCCAGGCCCCGGCCCTGCTGCTCGCCGATGCCCAGCGCCGCCGCCACCGCGGCGCCGACCATCGCCGGGTCGATGATCGGGACCAGGTCGACGAACCACACCCCGTCGCCGAATTCGCCCGCCGTGTCCGCAGCGACCGTCAACGCCAGCCGGGTCTTTCCCACCCCGCCAGGGCCGACGGCGGTCACCTGACGGTGGAGCTTGACGGCCTCGCCCAGCGCCTCGCGCTCGCGCGCGCGGCCGATGAACGGCGTCAGCGGCGACCGCAGCCCCGCGACCGCCGCGCCCGACCGCTCGGCCTGGGCCAGCTCGACCGCGTGCTGGGCGAGCGCCCGCCGATCCGGGACGCCGAGCTTGCGCAGCAGCGAGGACACGTGGGTCTCAACGGTGCGCACCGAGATGAACAGCCGCGCGCCGATCTCAGCGTTGCTGAGATGCTGCGCGACCAGGGCCAGCACCTCGGCCTCCCGGGCCGAGACTCCCACGGTGGACGCCTGAGTCGACATGGCTCCCATTCTCCCGCACCCGCCCCGTCGCCGGCACCAGGCCGGCACCAGGCCGACTCCGTGCCCCGATCCGTGGCCGAATCCGTGGTCGGCACCGATGCGCGGGCCACCGTGCTCGGGAGAGGCTGGTCGCGCCGCGCGGAGCATGCCGACGCGGAGGAGACACGAGAAGGGCTACGAAGGGAGCGACATCATGGGCCCAGGCATCAAGACCATCATGTTCCCCTGGCACGTCGACGACGTCGAGGCGAGCCTGCAGCGGCTCCTCGACGCCGGCGCGCGGACGCAGCAACCGGTCAAGGACCTCGGCGGGGGCAGGCTGTCGGCCATCGCCCGAGACCCGAGCGGCAACGTCATCGGACTCATCAAGGCACACTGAACGGTCCGGCAGCAGGACCGATTCGTCTTTAAGCCCGACAATCCCCACCACACCGGGTCGATGTGACCCACGACTTTAGGAGTGACCATGACCGGCTCTTCCACTCAGGGAATCAAGACCGTGCTGCATCCTGTGTCCGATCTGGCGACGGCCAAGGCGGTGTATGCCGCCCTGCTCGGCGTCCCGCCGCAGACCGACGGGTCCTACTACGTCGGCTTTGAGGCCGCGGGCCAGCACATCGGGCTGGTGCCGGGAGGTGGACCGCAGGGCATGACCTCGCCGGTGGCCTACTGGCACGTGCCGGACATCGAGGCAAAGCTGGCCGAGGTGACCGCCGCGGGTGCCACCGTCAAGGAGCCTGCCCACGACGTCGGTGGCGGCCGCCTGGTGGCTACCGTCACCGACCCCGATGGCAACGTCTTGGGGCTGCTTCAGGACCCCGCCTAACCGAATGGAGACATGATGAGCATGGCCACAAGGACGGGGACGGGGACCGACCCGCAGTCGTCTGTGCTGCATGCTGGTGCTGCTGCCGACCGCCATGATCTGATCCGCGTGCACGGCGCACGCGTGAACAACCTCAAAGACGTCAGCGTCGAGATCCCGAAGCGCCGGCTGACGGTGTGCACCGGCGTCTCCGGGTCGGGCAAGAGCTCGCTGGTGTTTGGCACGATCGCCGTGGAGTCGCAGCGGCTGATCAACGAGACCTACAGCGCCTTCGTGCAGGGCTTCATGCCGACGCTGGCGCGGCCCGAGGTCGACGTCCTCGACGGGCTGACCACCGCGATCATCGTCGACCAGCAGCGCATGGGTGCCGACCCCCGCTCCACCGTCGGCACCGCCACCGACGCCAACGCGATGCTGCGCATCCTTTTCAGCCGGCTCGGTGAGCCGCACATCGGCTCACCCCAGGCGTTCTCCTTCAACGTCGCCTCGATCAGTGGAGCGGGTGCGGTCACCCTGGAGCGCGCCGGACGAACCGTGAAGGAGCGTCGCAGCTTCAGCATCACCGGCGGCATGTGTCCGCGCTGCGAAGGCCGGGGCACGGTCACCGACATCGACCTGTCTCAGCTGTACGACGACAGCAAGTCGCTCAACGAGGGTGCGCTCACGATCCCCGGCTACAGCGTCGACGGCTGGTTCGGCCGCATCTTCGGCGGCTGCGGCTTCTTCGACCCGGACAAGCCGATCCGCAAGTTCACCAAGAAGGAGCTCCACGACCTGCTCCACAAGGAACCGACCAAGATCAAGGTCGACAACATCAACCTGACGTACGAGGGTCTGATCCCGAAACTGCAGAAGTCGATGCTGTCCAAGGACGTCGACGGGCTGCAGCCGCACGTCCGCGCCTTCGTGGAGCGGGCGGTGGTGTTCACTGCCTGCCCCGACTGCGGCGGCACCCGGCTCAGCGAGGCGGCTCGATCGTCGAAGATCAAGGGGACCAACATCGCCGAGGCCTGTGCGATGCAGATCAGCGACCTGGCCGAATGGGTCGGCGGCCTCGGCGAGCCGTCGGTGGCGCCGCTGCTCGCCGCACTGCAGCAGACCCTCGACGCGTTCGTGGAGATCGGGCTGGGCTACCTCTCGCTCGACCGGGGGTCGGGCACCCTGTCGGGCGGCGAGGCACAGCGCGTCAAGATGATCCGCCACCTCGGCTCCTCGCTCACCGACGTCACCTACGTCTTCGACGAGCCCACCATCGGCCTGCACCCCCATGACATCCAGCGGATGAACGACCTGCTGCTGCGGCTGCGGGACAAGGGCAACACGGTGCTCGTCGTGGAGCACAAGCCGGAGACGATCGCGATCGCCGACCACGTCGTCGACCTCGGCCCCGGCGCCGGTACGGCGGGCGGCACCGTCTGCTTCGAGGGGACCGTCGATGGGCTGCGAGCCAGCGGCACCCTCACCGGCCGCCATCTCGGCTACCGGGCCGCCCTCAAGGAGACGGTGCGGACGCCCACCGGCACGCTGGAGATCCGCGGCGCGACTTGCCACAACCTGCAGGACGTCGACGTCGACATCCCGCTCGGCGTGCTCTGCGTGGTCACCGGCGTGGCGGGCTCCGGCAAGAGCTCGCTCGTGCACGGGTCGATCCCCGCCGCCGAGGGTGTGGTGTCGATCGACCAGGGCGCGATCCGCGGCTCGCGACGGAGCAACCCGGCGACCTACACCGGACTGCTCGACCCGATCCGCAAGGCGTTCGCGAAGGCCAACGGCGTGAAGCCGGCGCTGTTCAGCGCCAACTCCGAGGGCGCCTGCCCCAACTGCAACGGCGCCGGCGTCATCTACACCGACCTGGCGATGA
>WNGQ01000121.1_pt1 | contig 76489 bp, 87 predicted proteins | sample 5407661 | NCBI WGS metagenome assembly WNGQ01 (sample SAMN13153382, study PRJNA577476) | soil metagenome | isolation source: 60 cm soil or saprolite under Garry oak tree replicate 2 | place: USA:California | collected 2016-06-15
GGCAAGGGACGTATCGAGCGGAATTCAATAACGGCGGCTACACCGATGATGACATCGCAGATGTATTTACGCAGCGAATCACGACGCCTCTCCACATCTACAAGAACGTGTTCATTCCGAATGGCCTCTATCATTTCGCACGGCATCAGCTCACCTACGGGTCCGGGAAGGAGCGGCGGTTTACCTACAATTTCTTTGAAAGATTTGGCGGGTACTACGGTGGCACGTTGAATGAATTTCGCGTGCGTGCCAACTATCGGCCCACGGCGAAGTTTTCCATCTCGGCTTCGGAGACGTGGGACCGATTTCGATTGCCGTTGACGAATGGACACTTTTCGGTGGCGCTGGCGAGCGTGCAGGGAAATTATTCCTTCACTCGGTTCTTGACGTTTACAAGCTTGATTCAAATGGATACTTCGAACACGCAGGCGGTGAGTGCCAATGTTCGCTTGAGGTATAACTATCGTCCGGACAGCGATTTCTACATTATCTACAACGTGGGGACGCAATTCGCCAGCATTGCACCGGCAAACCCTCCGCAAGTGCGAGAAACGCGATTCGCGGTGAAATGGACCTATGCTTTCGCTCCGTGAATCCCGGGCTGCGAAACGTAGCATAGTCATAGTATTTGTCATGCCAGGGAAGTTCTGTAGGAGGAAGTTGTGAATTATGCGGCTCTATTTCAGTCCGCCATAGTGGCGCTGCTTCGCAACAAGATGCGAAGCATCTTGGCTCCTTCCTGCGCTTCGGGGTCTTGAACTAGTCGCGAGCGGCGGGGTGTTCCACACAAATGGAATCGGTGGGATAAACGGTGAGGCACGCAGATTTTTGGGTTGGACCACTGAGCGACACTGGATCCTGGGCCCGCATCTGGAGGACGACGCACCTGCCCGGCAATAACTGCGCAAGGTTCGACCACGATCCTCAATGAACGGTCTTAGCCCAAACCAACTGACTGCAGGGTTGCGCAGAGGTCTTTCATCAGCAGCATGAGTTGTTTGGGATCAAGTGGTGAGGGTTCAAATCCGAATTTTCTGTAGAAGGCCACAGCGTCTTCGTCGAAAGCGTGAACCAACATCGCCCTAGCCCCGATCGCATCGGCTGCGGTCATAGCTCGCGACAAAGCGTCAACCAGCATAGCCCTGCCAAGCCCCCCTCCGTGTTCAGTGTGGTCAACCGCAAGACGCGCAAGCAAAATGACGCCAATCGGATGCTTTGCGAGTCCTTTTGCGATGCGCGCCGGCGACTCTTCGCTGCGGACTGAGCCTGCAGAGAGAGAGTCATAGCCCACAACCTTACCAGCCCGATGAAGGACATAGGTGCGGGCCGAGTCATTCTGTTGGTTTGTGAGGGCGAATCGGCGGAGCCAATCATTAAGGGACGATTTTCCGCCGTCAAACGATGACGGGTCATGGTCCTTCGTCAGCTTTTCAATGACAGAAAGGGGCGGTCTATTTTCGTGCGGAGAACTGCTCGTCACTTCCGAGACTCGCGCTCTAGAACGCCAGTTTCGGAAAAAAGGCGAGCTAACTCTGGTTTTATCTGAGCCGGTCTGTCGAGGGCCTCGACAAACGCATTCCACTGTTTAGGAGACGCGATGAACTCGCGTTTGTCGGCGAGCACGCGTTCTGCCTGCAAACAGGCGCTATCCAGGATGAAGTTCGTCACACTAAGGCCAGTCGTTTCGGCCCCAGTACGAATGAGCTTTTCTTGACGGTCTGTGGCGCAAACAAAATTGTTGTTATTGGCAATCTTTGCCAGCCGTGCTACAGTGAACTCGAAATCTGCATCCATGGGGAGGGCCTCGGTCATGCCTACACGAAACGTCAATTTGACCGACGAGCTTGATCGTTTCGTCGCTAAAAAAGTTAAGACCGGTCGTTACGAAAACGCCAGTGAGGTCGTGCGCGCTGGGTTGCGGACTTTGGAGCGCGAGGAACAGCAGTACGAAGCGAAAATTGCCGCGCTGAAAGCGGCTATTGACGCTGGCGACGCCAGCGGTATCGCCGAGGGCAACGTATTTGGGCGTGTCCGTAAGGCCCTTAAGCTTCCTGTGTCGCCGCGCTAGCCGTGGCTGCGTTTCGTTTTTCGCGTCGTGCTGAGGCCGACTTGCTGAGCATCGGCGATTACACCCTTCGCACATGGGGCAAAGCCCAAGCCGCCCGTTACCTCGGGGAGCTTGAGGTTTGTTGCCAGACGCTGTCCGAAAATCCGGCGTTAGACCGACTCTGTGATGAGGTTCGCCCTGGCTTGCGTCGTCTGGAGCGTGGCAAGCACGTCGTGTTTTACCGTCAGGAGCGCGGTGGCATTCTAGTTTCTCGAATCCTGCATCAGCGCATGCTGCCCGAACTTCACTCGACCGAGGATCAAGACGACCAGCCGTAGTATGCCGCCGTAGTATGCCGTCACTTCCCTGGCGCTCGAAAAACTTTGTCCGAGGTTGGGACAAAAGGAGTTCTGGGTTTGTTACTCATGTTACTTTTTTTGAGCGCTTTCGATGTCCATAGGAGAGACTGGAGGCCATTGCTAAGACGGATAAGACTGCTGAGACTCGGCCTTAAGCGACAGAAAATGCAGGTATTACGAGTGAAGTGATAGAACAAACGGAGTTGCGAAAACTGGGTCAATATAATCCCACCTCTCCGCCATTGGATTTTAGCAACTATACTTCTGCTGCAATATATGCAGCCATCAATCGAGCGGAACTTCCTCGCGGTGCTGTGGAACTTTGTAAACGACCGCGGCTAGAGGCAAGGATCGACTGGCTCGCCTTCAAGGGCCAACACACCGAAGACGCATCCATGTACCCGGCAGAGAGGCTCTTGTCGCAGTTGCGAGGTCATGGCTAGCCTATCTAGCTGGGTACCCGACGCCGAACTGCATGACCTAAAGAACTAGCACTTCGGAGCCTCGTGAACGAAGCGCTCGGTCGAATGTGACAAGCTTCAAACCCGCCTCGGTTGCGAATGCCAGAAGATAGGAATCCGCCCACACTTTAGGGGAAGAAGTTCCGAGCCTAGACTGCCGGCGGAATTCAGGCTCTAGTGCCTCGGGTTCTGACAGGTATGCAACCCTGTCGTCCGCGCAAACCTTGTCCCATAATTCCCAGGCCTCGGTCATTTTTCTCACGTCGTTTCCCATCACAGCTGCCGATGTGAGAAGCCGAAGTACTGTCAACTGGGTGAATCGGCAGAAAAAGAACTTCTCTTCTGGGTACTTCTCAAGCCACTCCCGCGCCCTTTCGGAATGAATATGTCGACCCCACAGCAGTGCCAGCCAAACATTGGCATCAAGGAAATTCAATGTGTTCATAGATCTGTTCGTTGGTCAAATCGACTTTCGGCCCATCTGACGCGATGAGGGGAAACTTGACCCTCTTGGAACGAGGACGCTTGCCCTCGATGAGAGTGACCCGCACGCCCGAAAGGATCAATTCGCGGATCGACCGTCCTTGCGCGGCAGCTTGCTCCTTAAGCTTGCGGTAAAGGGAAGCGGGGATATCGACGGTCGTCCGAATGGCTTGCTCTTTCATAGACCGATTCTCCCACGAATGCCATAAATATGGAACACCACATTTCAGCGGTCTTTCGCGGGTCTCACCAGTGGCGGCGGACCGGCCGGACGCCAGCACTCTCCCCTGGCCGTTCAAGCAGCGCCGCCAACACTTGAAGCGGCTGCTCTTGGAGCTTAACTCTCTGTCCTCTGTGGCGTAGTTCACCGGTTTGTAAGTTCACCTCGAAAGTGCCGAAGCGGACAATTGAGGATGAAGAATTAGCTGACATGGGAAACTTCGCGTGGCCGAAGTTTAGCATCTTTCGAGTGCAGTTCCGACGTGTGATCGCCAATCGGCCGCGCCCAGGTCAAAAACACCGCGGGCCTTTCAGACCTCTTTTTCCCGAATGGTCGGGGTGAAATTGGGCACGCCCCCCAAGGTCTTCACCAGCAACTTCCTTGAATTGAGCATATTCCTAGCGGCAGGGTCTCCGATTAGGGACCAGTTTATCCTCAAGTCCTTTGAACATTTTTTGGAATAAACTCTGCCCACTCCCGGCGTCGCGTCAAGTCAGAAAGGAAAGGCAGTAGAGATCAAGCGACGTAGATATCAGTACGGATGAGCTTCGCCCTTCTCTCAATAATGCAGTTGAAGCCGTTCTGGCTCTCGTGCACTTTCAACCTCGCTTTAGTACTCGCTTTAGTAAAGGAGATCCCGGTAATTTCCCTTGTAAAAGGCACCTTCCGCAAAGCTTGGTGTTTAAGTCCCCCTCTCCGCCAGAAATATAAGTGCTTGATAACGCAGAACTTTTTCCCGGCAGTTTCCCTTGTTACTTTTTCGTGGATTTTTCCGACAGAATTTCACTGTTTTGTTCAGCGAAGCGAAACTCTAAGTATAGGAAAAAGCAAGACTTCTGACTCTCACATTTGCGTCTTCGCATGACCTAAATCCTTCGACAACGAAGAAACACTAGCGGTTCACAACACTCAGCGTAGCGGTGATCAGGTCAACTGAGTTTCCACCGGCCATCAATTCAAATATGCCCGGTTCCACCACTCGTTGCATTTCACGATTTAAGTATGAGAGGTCTTTGGGCCCGAGCGTAAATTCGATGCTCTTGGTCTCGTCCGGACTCAGGGAGATTCGGTGGAATCCCCGCAATTCCTTGATCGGTCTCGTCACCGAGCTGATTTTCTGGTGGATGTAGAGTTGAGCGACTTCATCGCCACGAATGGTGCCAGTATTGGTTAAGTCCACAATCACTTTCGTTTGTCCCTCTGGGCCGATGGTGTCCGACACAACCCGAAGGTTTGAATACTTAAACGTTGTGTAGCTCAAGCCCCAACCGAATGGAAACAGGGGCTCCGTCGTACTGCCGAGATAGCCCCGCTTTGCCGATGGCTTCTGATAGTAATAGTCGGGCAATTGTCCCACGGACCGCGGTACGCTGATCGGAAGCTTGCCACCCGGATTGTAGTTCCCAAAGAGCACGTCGGCTACTGCGGTACCGCCTTCCTGCCCGAGATACCATCCTTCGAGAATCGCTGGCACGTGCTCCGCAATGTAGTTGATCGAGTTTGGCCGACCATGCAGCAGGACGACGACCGTCGGCTTTCCGGTGGAGAGGATTCCCCTGACGAGCTGATCCTGGTCTCCCAAAAGGTCCAAGCTATCGCGATCGCCAAGATGATTTTTTGCCCAGGCTTCGCGGGAGGTTTGTTCGTTACCTCCGAGGATTAGAATCACCAGATCAGCTTTTTTTGCGACCTTTGTCGCTTCGTTGATGCGATTTTTGTTGAGAGTTGCGTCACCAAGCACAACTTTGTCCGCGTCCCAGTCAGGAAGAGACTCGGTGATCTTACAACCTTCGGCGTAAAGTACTTGAGAACCGGGTCCTAGCTCTGCTTTAATGCCGTCAAGTACACTCACTCCGCGCCCGGGCTTGTTGCTGTATCCACCCAGATGCACGTCGGCGGCGTTGGGCCCGATCACCGCAATACGCTGGTATTTGGATTTTTCCAGCGGCAGCAAATTCCCCTGGTTCTTCAACAGAATGATGGCCTCGTGCGCCGCTTTCAACGCGAGTCGTTGATGTTCCACGGAATTTGTGATGTTTTCCGCATAGTCCGGATCCACATACGGATCTTCAAACAGACCAGTCAGGAACTTCGATCGCAAAACGCGGGCGAGTGCGCGGTCTACCAATTCTTCTGACACTTTCCCCTGGTTTACCTGTTCGATCAGACTTGGGTAGGCCTCCGCAAACGGTAACTCAATATCGACTCCGGACTCGAGCGCGAGTTTGGCAGCGGCTTCATTTGAGCCGACGACGTTATGGACAGTACGCAATTCCGTAATGCCAAAATAATCCGAGACGAGAAGGCCATCAAATCCCCACTCGTGGCGAAGGATGTCGTCCAAAAGGTGTTTGTTGCTGTGAGATGGAATCCCGTACATGTCCCTCTTTAACGGCTGCTTCAAAAGGCTTCAAAAAATATTCCCGAATCACGCGCTCAGAATAGTTGCCGGGCCCAACGTTAGTGCCGCCCTCGGGCTGGCCATGTACGGCGAAGTGTTTCGCCGTCGCAATGACATGCGCCTTGTCGATGCTGGGACCGTTTCCTTGCAAACCACGAATTGCCGCCACACCTATGTGCGAAACAAGATAGGGATCTTCACCATACGTCTCTTCGGTGCGGCCCCAGCGCGGATCGCGCGCGAGGTCCAGCACCGGTGCCAGGCACTGCTGTGCGCCTCGGGCCCTGACTTCCCCCGCGACAGCTGAAAACACGTCGTGGACCAACGCCGCATCCCATGTCGAGGCCAGCGCAATCGCTTGCGGATAAGACGTGCCCTTCAGAGCAGCATGCCCGTGGAGACATTCCTCGTGAAACAGGACCGGGATTCCGAGTCGAGTGTTTTCCTTCACCCATTTCTGCAACGTGTTGGTGAATTCAGCCATCGCCCGCGGTCCGCGTTGCTCGCTCGGCCGCGACATTTGTCCCAACCCGTTCTTCAGAACCGCTGCAACACGTTCCGGAACAACTCCACCCTTCTCATCAACAAATAACTGATTTAGATCCCTGAGATTTCCCCTGTTTTGCCAGGTGCCTTCCAGTTGAGCAATTTTTTCTTCCAACGTCATGCGCCTTACTAGATCTGCTACTCGCTCCTCAACGGAACGTTTCGGATCTCGATAGGCTGGAATATCTTGCGCAACGGCGACAAGGGAGGCCGAATTGCAGAGTATTGGCAGCACAAAGACAGCAGCAAAGAACGGCACATGTAACCGGGTGCGGTGATTCAATCGGCAACCTCCTGTCGAGCTTGCAAACGCTCGGTCGCGTGGAACTATACGCGACCGTTAGCGCTAGCGCCAAGGATTTACTGCCTGCACGCATGTCCGTGCGATGAAAATCGACTCGCTACAGCCTCCACGAAGACAAGTTCTCGTTTGTCATATAAGATTTTCATCGGTTGCGACAAAAACGAGAACTTCGACAGCGTCAGCATGATTACGCGAACTCAGCAAGAGGTCAGCGACATTATCGAACATTTTATTGATGGAACTGTTGGCAATTGGGACTGGGATGATTTCTGTTCTCACCGAACAGCGGACCCTGACCTTGATCTAATCCGGGTCAAATGGTCCGGCCTAGGCTCCACGCATCGACCCACAGTGAAAGGTCACTTTTGTAATGAAATGGTATCCGGCTCATGCGTGAGACGGTACAAAGCCTCCGTGGCTCCGGAAAAGAATCCCCGGACACAAACGCCTGTAACCCTCATTGCTGTTGCTTACAAATAGAGGATTTAGGCGGCTCCATGAATCAATCAAGTACCCACCAGTCGTACAGTTTTGTATCTGTCGCCCCAAGTGTAGCTGACGCTCCTTCTCGCATTCAATTTTGGTTCCCGAGACCATGTTGGTTGCGGCATTTGGGGCACAGGGTCGCTTGTTGGGAGTTATCAATTTTATGTGGTATAGGCGGTAGCGCCTTGAGGTAAGCGAACACGGCTTTCAGGTCACTATCAGTCATATTGCGATAAAAATACCAAGGCATCGCGGAGTTGAGGGCCCTAGTGCCCGACTTTCCTGTCCTAATAATTTGAATGAATTTTTGCTCGTTCATTGCACCAATACCGGATGGGTCAGGCGTCAGATTAGAACTTGCGTCGGCTTGATTGTCGTGACGAAAAACGGTGCCACCAGCAAACTCCATCCCAGGGATAAATCCTTCCTGGTTGGTCGGCGTGTGGCACGTCTCACAGCCACCAAGTCGAACAAGGTACTCTCCACGTTTCACAGTATTTGACGAACTAGTGAGTCGAATTGAATCCATCGCCACTGTTGGTGGGTGATTTCCGGGTTCGTATTTGGCCATCTTGGAAAGAGTATGACTAACAGCTGGAATTGAACGCAGATATATCACGATAGAACGAAGTTCAACGCTGTTTAGACCACGGAAATAGCGGTAAGGCATCTCGGGATTCAGTAATCTCCCATCTCTTCCAACGCCTTCGCGAATGGCACGAATTATTTCATCATCGGACCATTCTCCGATTCCAGTGGTCGTATCTGGGGAAATATTGGGTGCGACCACTGGCTCAGGCGTGCTCTCACCGCTCAGGACGCGGCCACCGCCAACACGGCCTGGCGGAATGGGCCAACCCAACTTTGAGAATTCGCGCTCTGAATGACACTCGAAACATATTGCGACGGATTCCACGAGATACTTTCCCCGACCCAAAGTAGGTATCTGTTTTGAATTTCCGGCAATCGGGGAGGGCGTGCTAAAGATGGCGACGATTCCCATTCCTAGCGCAACCACGCTCGAAGCGAGAATCCGTCTTATTAGTGCTCTCATCAGCCTCACATAAAGTCCGATCAATGCTGCGATTGCGCAACCAAAGAATATGCCGCATGAACCAGTTTTTGCACGCGGCATATTTTTGCGAAATGCCGAAGTCTTTGTTCGCTACATTTCCTTCGAGCGATACTTTCTCGCAGCACTTTTCCGGCGAGATTGCCGTGAAGTTTCTTGCGGTACTTGAGACAGTCAGCGATTGTCTTTGCCACGCTGTAGATACGAATTGGAACGCCATCAATTCTTCTATTCTCGACTCCCTGTGTCAGTGCTTTGCATAAATAGTCGGCATCATCCCTATCTCTTCCGAAGGACTCATGCGACTAAATTGCCATATTCTACGCAAACATCGCGCTGCTCGAGTGTACTTCCACGGCCTTCTTCCACTTCACTCAGCTTCGTTTCAATGGCCATCGACTTCAAAGCCAAGAAGCCTGTCAATACGCACTCGCATGACGACCCGTAAATCTCGCATGAGTGCAGACGAAACGGCGCAGGCTGATACGAATGCGGCGAGAGTCAAGAGTGTGGAGCTGGCGCGGGAGGAGCCCGGCGGAAACGAAACCTGATTACTGGATGGAACTATAGTTCTTCAACAGCCAGCAAAGCCCTTTTTGTGCCGATCATGGGAGAAATACAGGTTGAGACCAAGCCGACAAACGGAATGCCCTGCGCACCATATACGGCTTCGCCTCTAGCTCCGGATTATCGGCCAGAATCTCGACGCGCACGTTCGAATAGTCTACGGGAACACGCCAGCCGATCAATGGCGATTGGGCGATGAGTGATGGCTCAGGCCCTACACATACGCAGCGAGCGCTGATATCTGGTCGGGCGTAAGTTGCGCCCCGCCCATAGGCGGCATGGGGCTGCGATATTGTTTTGCTGCGACACACCTTCGGTTATCGTTTTCTTAATTCCGGAATAGCTGCCGTCGCTCCACAACCATTTTTTGCCCGTTAGATCGGGTCCCAAAGGAGTGCCTTCACCGCTATCACCATGGCAGCTTGTGCACGCCGCTCTGCCCAAGTGGCCGGCGTTGCTCTTGCCGTTGACCACGTACAGGGTCGAACCATCGGCACTGACGCTTACGGAGTTCGGATACCAACCCGTCGGAATCAAGCCACTGACGCCACCGCTGGGTGCTCCATCATCCGAAAGGGGAATCGTAGCCACGGAATTCGCGCCGCCGTTGGTTACATAAAGCCACCGCTCGTCGGGAGAAAGAGCCACGCTGTTCGGACTGCTGCCTTTGAAACCTCCGTGGTTGGCGAAGAATTTTTGAGGAGCTGTGGTATTGACCTCGGCGAGCACGTTGTGGGTCTTGGTCGAGATGACCGCAACGGAATCGCTGCTGGTTTCCGCCACGTAAAGGAGCGTCTGCTTTTTATTGAGGATCAAGCGCGTCGGCGAGCCTTTCAAAGGAATACGAGCCGTGACCGCGGGCGCATTGGTGGAGATATCCACGACGTCTATCTCACGATCGCGCGCGCTCGAAACAAATGCCGTGGTGTTGCCTTGAATTGCGACCCAGACCGGATATTCGCCGCCCGGCGTCCCATTGCCCGGCCTCAGATCGAGATCGGCAAGTTTTGTGCGCGCCGGGACATTCACGAGACTGATCGAATCATTTTCATAGTTAGCGACAACGAGGCGCGCTCCGTCCGCAGTAACGGCGAGCCCCATGGCACCGGGCGTGATCGATCCCAGGCCGAGCGCCTGTCCGTGTCCGAGCGCGATCGGGCTGGCTGCTTCTACCCAGCCGGAACCGCCTTTGGCGAAAACGTGGATGTTGTCGCTGGTGCCGCCCGGTGCGTAGAACTCGTTGCTGTTGGGATTCCAGACCAATCCATCAAAAGCATTCGGAATCTGCAGGACTTGGGTTTCGAGGGGTTTGCCGCCGGTGAGATCGAATACAAATATGTACTCGTTCGATTCGGCCGGATTCACATCTCCCGCATTCGGGCCGGAAGTGAAATTCTGGCTGTTGTACCCGCTGGTAAGAATAAGAAGAGTTTTTCCGTCCGGGCTGATCGCAGTCGTCACTGCCTGGCCGACGGTAAACGAAGGATCGGAAGCAAGGCCCGGATTTAGTGGCACAAACGTCGAGCCCGGTGCCGCGTCAGGTGTGATGCGAACGCCCGTAGGAATCAGCGTGCCATTTTTGATGGGGCCATCTTTCTCGGGGTAAGCCGAGGCACGGTTAACGAGCCCGTATTGCGCCGCGGCGCAAAGAGACATGAAGGCGAAGACTTTAGGGAGAAGAAACCTATTTCGCATGCACCTACCTCCAATCGATTCGTTTTTTTTGGAAACGCCATTCGAGCCGCGTGGGCTGCGGTACGGCACGGATCAGTGATGACGCGTTGGAGCGTAGGCCCTGAAGTGTTGCTGTTTGCTGGCGTGGTGATGAAATTTCGACGAATCCTTTTCCCTGTCTGAATGTCACGCGTTTAGTGCCTGGAGCTTTCTGTCGAGCGATGCACACTTGAAGATCTGGAGCTGGCGCGACCAGTTCAAGCGACAGGACGTAAGCCGTTTCACGGTACGGATGATTTCATCGATCTTTAATCGGATCTGAATCCTGGAGAAATGCGCGCTGAGCAATCTCTCGCTGCACGCTCGGGTCGTTCCCCGCCGCCGGGTTGTAAGGTGTCCTCACTTCGTGGTGCTGGCGTCAGTCCAGGTCCGTCTGACCCAGAGACCAGCTTCGTGTTCGTACTCTTTAGTTTGCGAGTGAAATCCAGTGAGAATCCTTAGAAGTGCAGTATTCGCAATTGTTTTCTTAATGGTCTCCGTGTGCGCAAAAGCGGAAGGAACCGGAACGGTTACGGGAACCGTCACGGATCCCACGGGCGCAATCATTCCTGGCGCGCTGATTCACTTGCGAAGCGTAGGCGACTTCAAGGCAACGGCAACAACCGACGCGAATGGGCAATACAAGCTGATGAATGTTCCTCTGGGACACTTTTCACTGACCGTTGAAGTTCGTGGATTCACTTCCCTCCAATACACAGGCGAATTGAAGAGCCCGGTCCCATTTGTGCAGGACATCCATTTCGAGTCCGTGGGAAGAAGACTGCAGCGCGTGACCGTCAAGGAGATCATCAACAACGAAGCCGCCCTTGAAACGCGTTCTTCAACGACGCGGCAGAATCTGGACCCGGAGCAATTCGAAAAGTGGCCCAGTGCTCCGCAAAACCAAGTCATGTCGGCGGTGATCGAATCCGTGCCCGGTGTGGTGCCGGAAGAAAACGGTCGCATGCATGTGCGGGGTTCGGAAATGCAACCGCAATACGTGTTGGACGGCGTGCCTTTCTCCGACACCTTAGGGGGTACTGCGGGAACAGGCCTCGATACGGAAAACTTGCGCGCCGCCGAAATGATCACCGGCAACATCCCGGCGGAGTTCGGGGGCAAGTCGTCATCCGTCGTCAACTTAGCAACCAAGTCTGGCCTCGGAGCGCCGTGGCGTGGTGCGCTGGCGTTTTCGGCCGGGTCGCTCGAGACCTCCGCAATCGATGCGGAAGCGGGCGGCCAAATCAAAAAAGTCGGAATCTTCCTGACCGCCGATGCGAGCAACAGCCACCGGTTCTTGGATCCGCCGGAGATCCAGAATTTCCGCAATCGCGGCGGCTTGGTGCACGTGTTTGGACGCTTCGATTGGCAAGCCTCGCGCAACGATGTCGTGCGGCTCTCACTTTCTTCCAACGGCTCGGGCTTTCAAGTTCCCAATCTGCTCGAACAGGAGGAAGAGGGCCAAAGAGAACGCCAGGAATTGCGGGACGACTATGAGGCGCTGCACTGGACGCATGTCTTCAACAGCACGACGGTAGGCGACTTGGCATTGTTTCGCCGTTTCTCGACGGCCAAGCTACGCGATCCCGATCTGACCGGCTCGCCATTTTTCATAGAACAGCATCGCAACCAGCGGACAGAAGGTTTGCACGCTAGCTTGAGCAAGGACTGGGCGAGACACGCTGTGAAGGTTGGCGTGGAAGGAAGCCGGCTTCCACAGAGCGAGCGTTTTACTCTGGCGGTTACGGATCCCGAAGATGTGGATCCTGATTCGCCGGTCCTCGCCTACACAATAGATCAGCCGTTCCTGTTTAATGCGAAACACACTGGCACACGAGCGTCGTGGTACGTGCAAGACCATGTGCGCATTACCCAGCATTTCAGCGCCGATGTCGGTTTGCGCTTTGACTACTACGACTTGCTGATTCACGATACAGCCTTCAGTCCTCGTATCGGGCTCGCCTACTACCTCGAACGGACAGGGACTGTTTTCCGCGCATCGTACAACCGGCTCTTCGACACACCCTCCCTTGAAAATCTGCTCCTGTCATCGTCTCCAGACGCCGCGAAGCTCTCCTCCGACGATGACATTCCGGCCGTTCCGGTCCCGGCGGAGCGACAAGACATGTATGAATTCGGAGTGCAGCAGAAGTTAGGAAGCCGGTTGCGTCTTGATGTGCGGCGCTACGTGAAAACCATCCGGAACTCAGCTGACGACGAGCAGCTTTTTACGACCGCAGTGGTCTTCCCGGTCGCCCTGAGCCATGCGGATATCCGCGGCACGGAAGTACGCCTGGACTTGGCGCCGGTCAGGGGTTTTTCCGCGTATGCGAGCTATGCGAACGCGCGCGCCACGGATACGGGACCCTTGGTTGGCGGCCTGTTCCTCGGTGGCGACGAAGAAGGGGTGTTCGAAGGAGCGAGCAATTTTCCCGCAGATCAGGACGAACGCAATGAAGTCCAGTTCGGCGTCACTTACAGTCATCGGTCCGGCGCCTGGCTCCATTTCACGGGCCGCCACGACAGCGGTCTGCCCACTGAATTCGATCCGGAGGAGTTTTCCGGGTTCGATCCCCGGATTCAAGCTCAAGTTGACGCAGTCCGTTCTCGCATCAAGCCTCGCACGATTTTAGGAATCGCAGCGGGGATCACACTTTGGCGCGATTCGCGTCTCTCGCCGGAGCTGCAACTCAGCGTAAACAATCTTACCGACCGCTTCTATCTCTACAACTTTCAAAGCGTATTTTCCGGAACTCACATCGGCCGGCCCCGGGAAATCGTGGGCAGGATCGCTTTCCATTGGAGAGGAAATAAGTAGCGGACGTGCGAAATCTTAGAGAGTCAAAAATGGTTCGAGGTCTAGAAGAGGAGAACGTTCGATGAACAACAATTTGTCATCATTCAGGAATTTCGGGATACCCAGGCTTGGATTTCCCCTGCTCTGCGCATGCCTATTTGCGCTTCTTGCCTCGCCCGCGGGTGGACAGAGCATCGATCCGAACAAGTGGGGTGAAGTCACAGCTCCGGTCTACGGTACGAGCGAACAAGGCGCCTATGCGGGCGCTGAATTGTTCGCGGGCCCAAACAAGTTCGGCTCCTATCAGAGAGCGGTTATGTTTTCAACAACGCCGCGCGACATGGAGTCTCCTTCAAAGACTATGGTGCGCTGGTGCGTATTGAAGGAACGGACGCTGGAACGAGCGCTCCGACGTCACTGAACGATCCCACGAGCGGTCTTGTCGGTTACCCGCAACTGCAGAACGCCACGCAAGTCACGAATCCACTTGTCAACTTGGGGGATGTTGCCTCGGGCACACAGGGACTCGGGCAGTCTTATTTCTTGAAACTTCCCATTCTTTCAATTCTCGGCGGAAATAATCCGAATGGCGAACCGCGCCTTGATCGGAACTATCCGGGATACAACTTCAATATTTCCGACCAACGACGCGCGCTCGAGTTCATCAAGGATTTCGACCGGATGGTAGCTGCCGGAACGCTTCCGCAATTCTAGGCGCCCTGACGCGCCTCTCGACCCGCGCCGATGAGCTGCATCGCGATGCAGCGAAGACTCACCAATTGCAGGCGGCTTCGTATAAAGTTTCGCAGAAGCAGCTTTACGAAGTCGCGTTGAGAGTCGTGAACACGGCGGGTCCGCGGGATACGGACGACTGAGGGTGCACTGCTGCCGCCAGGGCGGGCGAGAATTCCGCCTTGGCGGCACACTTCGAACGCACTCCGCACTCCTAAAAGTTCTTTCCTTCCAGATTTCGCAGACCGTAACTCTTTCTTTAAGCGGCTACTAGCGCTTGCGGATACGTCCTCAAAACAAGCTAGCCGCGTAGTGAACGCAGATTCGAGCTAAGGCGCAACCGTCCGACGCAGACCTGAAGGGAAGCGCAGCGGCAATCGAGCAGGTGTTCGAGGAGCGATTTCAATCGGCGCGACCGACGGATGCTTTCTTCGACTTCTTGAATCTTTCGATGCGCCAGTCTTTTCCAGCGCGGACCGACCGGGGCATTGTCCCGCAAACCATTGAGAAATAGTTTGATCTCACCCAGGGTAAAACCCATATCGCTCGCGAAGCGTATGAGGAGCACGCGGTCGAGAGCATCGTCAGGATAGCGGCGCTGCCCGCCGATACGGTATGGGGAGACAAGAAGCCCAAGTTTTTCGTAGTAGCGAATGGCGGAAGGGTTGAGGCCGGCGCGACGGGCGAGTTCTCCAATCTTCATTACGGTCCTTCCTCGAAACAAACTATCTTGACTTAAAGTCGGCTTTAACTTTTAGCATCGTGCCATGGGCCAGGGCAACCCTGCTCGGAGGAACCACCATGTACATGAAAAACAAACGATTCGCGGGAGACAAGAGGCGGAGGGCTGCGGGAATGGCGCTAGCGCTATTGCTGAGCGCGGCTGTAACCGCGCGACTGCATGGGCAAAGCACGGCGATTACGAACGCGGAGAAGAAGACGATGACGACGGCGAGCAAATTCTACTGCAATATCAAAGCTCTCAATCCAGCCGAGCGCGTGCGCCACAAGGAGCTGACTGACAAGCTGATCGCGGCGCGTAAAGAGATCGTCGAGACAGAGAAAGGTTACGAATTTCAGTACAGCCCTTCAAATGTCTCGCTCGCGGAGTTGGCCGACTGGGTGGCGGCCGAGGGCAAGTGCTGCCCGTTTTTTGATTTTCACATTGACCTCGAGCGGGAGGGCAAACTGCTGTGTCTTCGGTTGACGGGCGAGGAAGGGATCAAACCGTTCATCCGAGCAGAGTTTCAGGTACCTGCGAAATAACAATTGGGCGGGAAGTGGCAGCCGGTCAGTTGAACCTGCGCCCTTTCACTGCTTGCGCTATAGGCCCTATTTTAGGATCGCGACAGGCCTCAGTCCGACTTCGCGTCGGCACGTTGTAAGCTCAGGATATGGCTCGAACCGCCATCTTGGAACGTGCCGCTGTCGTGCGCCACGGACGAAGGCTTGAATATTTCACGATCGCGTGGAATGGCTTGGAAGGTCTGGTGGCCGTCGTCGCGGGCGCAATTGCCGGGAGCATTTCGCTTGTAGGTTTTGGAATCGATAGCTTCATCGAAGTGACGTCCGGGTCGGTTTTACTGTGGAGGATGTCTGTTGACGCAGAAGTGCAGCGCCGCGAGCTGAATGAAAGGCGAGCTCTCAGGATTGTCGGCGTTTGCTTTCTTCTACTGGCGACCTACATTGCCTATGAATCTGTGTTGGACTTGTGGTCCCGCCACGCTCCTGAACACAGCATTCCGGGAATCGTTCTGGCATGCGTCTCCTTGGTCGTAATGCCCCTTCTCTCCGGGGCCAAGCGAAAGGTGGGAAATGCTCTCGGCAGCGCCGCGATGCACGCGGACGCCAAACAAACAGAGTTTTGCACGTATCTGTCCGCCATCCTGCTCGCCGGCTTACTGCTCAACGCCTTTTTTGGTCTGTGGTGGGCCGATCCTGCGGCGGCCCTCATTATGGTTCCTATTATCGCGAGAGAGGGATTCGACGGATTGCGCGGCAGAGCCTGCGACCAAAGCTGCGGATAGTGACACCCGTTAACCTGAGCGCTTCGGCCAAATTTTGTCCTTGACAATAAATAAGCAATGGCTTATATAAAGTATCACTTATGAATGACAGCCTGAACCTCGACGCCGCCTTCTCTGCTTTGGCCGATCCGACGCGTCGGGCGATTCTTGCGCGTCTCGCCAAGGGAGAAGCGACCGTGATGGAACTGGCCGCGCCCTTCGAGATGACGCAACCAGCAATCTCTCAACACCTGAAGGTGCTCGAAAACGCGGGACTTGTGGTTCGTCGTCTCGAGGGCACGAAGCGCCCTCGTCGCATCGCAAAGGGCGGTATCGAAGGGATGGACCGATGGCTGGCAATGCTCCGAAAAGCGCTGGAGAGAAACTACGACCGGCTAGACGAGGTTCTGGCCAGCATGGAACAACTGAAAAGAGGAGAAAAACGATGAGCAAGTTGACGCTGAAGACCGAAGGCGACACCCACGTAGTTGTGACAAGGCGTTTCGCCGCCCCTCCTGAGGTCGTGTACCACGCCCACACGGATCCGAAATTACTCCAGAAATGGTTGCTCGGTCCTGAAGGTTGGACCATGCTCGTCTGTATCAACGAAGCGACACCGGGCGGCAAGATCCGTTACGAGTGGACGAACGGCAAAGGCGGTGGATTCCACCTCACCGGTGAATATCTGGAACTTGAGCCCTACAGCAGGATTGTTCATGTCGAGCGGATGCACCTGCCTAATCCCACGCCGGACAATCATATTGAAACGCGATTTGATGCGGACGGCACGGGCACGTTAATGACAATGCGAATGACGCTGCCCGATGCCCAGACGCGGGCGGCCATGCTTGCGACAGGCATGGAACGCGGAATGGAAGCGAGCTACGTTCGGCTAGAAGGGTTGATTTAGCTTAGGTGCCATAAGATCGAACATCGAAGTTCCGGCAGCGTGTAGCGGCCGTTCGAACTTTGCTGATGCTTGCTAGCTTGCATGCACTGAGCCCGGAACTCGATCCGTCGTGGCGGGTAGTGAGTGAAGATGCAAACGGAAAGTATGGGTGGGGTTCTGTCATTTATGTTTGGCGCGTGGGCGCTCAGCAACTGGGCACTCGCATTCGAGCTTTGGTCGTGGAAACTCGAGCCGGGAAGGTTCTTGTGCTTTCTGATGGCTTCCGGCGTTGCTGAAGCGATGGCATCCGTATTCGATATCAACCGCCAATGCACGATCTTGCCGTCGCAATCGGTGTCCAAATGCCGGTAGCTGCGCTGATCACCGTGAGCCTTTGGTTGGTGCTTGCCGTGCAATCCCAAGTTCCCGTGAACGATCCAATGGTCCGGGCCTTTGAGTTCCACGCCGGGAGATTGAAAACGAATCTCCGGGAAACGATCGACGTCCAGAACCTGAGGACCTAGCCTCAAGGCATTTCGCTGTGTCGCCACTCGGTACGACAAGACCGATCAGAGCACGGCACCATACTCCGTCTGGCCGCTACCGCACTCGCGCTCGGATGAATGTCAACAGGTCCTAGATTCGAGGGACAAAGCCATGGATTCAAAAAGTGTGATTTGTTCGTCAGCCACTCCGGGCTGAAAATCTGAGCCTGTATACTTCAGGTGTGCGGGACACTCAATTCCTTGAACGCCTGGCGCAGGTGCTCAAAGCCGGAAAGAAAGCTGCGTGTCAACGCGCGATCGGAAGACTGCTTGCAAGCATGAAGAAGCGCTACGAGGACGGCGAATATGAAAGCCCCTCGCAAGCCGAGTTCGCCTTCCGAAGACTCGTCGACGAAGAGTCCCAATGTCAAAAATAGAGGCTCCAAAATTGGGCGGCTTGAAAGAATGGCAATGACGACGCTCCTGCTTCTTCTCGTTGTTTACGCGATCGCACTCGCCATCGGCTTGGCGCGCCGAGGACTCACGTCTGTGACCAAAATCTCGGTTGCGCCAACTGGAAGACCCTTGACGCGGATTTTGATCATAGGTGCGACCGGTGGAACCGGGCGTCAACTTCTGGTCCGTGCCCTAGAGCAGGGATACGTGGTCAGAGCGCTTGTTCGGGATCCTGGCAAACTCTCGGTCGAACATCCGCATTTAACGGTGGTGCACGGCGATGTGCTGGATTATTCCGACGTTGAGAAGGCAGTGCGCGGCCAGGACGCGGTGATCTCCGCTCTCGGCCATAAGCGGTTCTTTGTTTTGACTCGCATCTTGTCAGAAGGCACGCGGAACGTGCTGCGCGCGATGGAGACCCACAATGTGCGCCGGTTCGTCTGCGAGACTTCTCTGGGCATCGGGGACAGCGTCGGCCGCATGGGCCTTTACTACTCACTACTTGTGATTCCATTGGTCCTTCCCTTGTATTTTTGGGACAAGACTCGGCAGGAGCGATTGATTGCGGCCAGCAAATTGGAGTGGGTGATCGTGCGACCGGCAGTGTTAACGAACGGGGTCGCACGGGGTGTAAGTCACCATGGCCGCAAAGTTGGCAGTTTCTTGTGGACGGTTCGGATCGCGCGAGCCGATGTCGCCGACTTCATGCTAAAGCAACTCGTAAATGACTCCTATCTTGGAACAGCAGTAGGCGTCTGCCGGTAGGTCCAGGAGTTCGAGAGGCAGGCGATGAACCTAGGAAACGGAAACTGCAAAGAACGGAAAATAGGAATTAGCGAGATCAGGTGAAGCATTGCTTGGGAAAAGTCGAGGTCTTGTATGTGGGTATCACGGCTTTATGAATCGCACGACTACGATGATCCGATCCATTCTTTTTCCTGGCGGCGTTTTAGCTCTCCCCAATCCTGTTTTCGCGCAAGGAGTCAGAATAAGTAGAGCAAGCCCTCCTCAGCCGATTCGATCCACGCCATCACGCGCGGATCGGGCTTGAGGCGGACAACCTCGGAAATGCAATTCGTATCGAGTAAGAAGCCAGTCATAGATCGATGTCACGCCCCTCATCCTTGTCCCGTTCCAAGTCGAGGTCGACGCCGACAAGTGGTGATTCCCGGAAGAATTGCAATAGGTTTTTCGGTTGATGGGCCTTGCCCACAAGCCGTTCGTATTGCTCGTCGGAGATCATCACAACGCCTTCTTTGCCCTGGCACGCGATAAGTTGCGGCCCCTCGGAGCGGGCGCGGCGAAAGAGTTCGCTAAAGCGCCCTTGGCAACCTGGAGCTGCCAACGGCCCGTGGGCACCGTTTTTTGACCCCTTCCGCGATCTGTTATGGTTCTTCGTTTCTGCATAACACGCCTCCAAACCAGTCTCACTAGTTGATTATAAGATAAGGAACAATTGGAATTGACTTGCGAGGAGCAGGCTCTGTAGACGAGGTTGGCTGAAAATGGGATTCTTTTGGCAGCAAGAAAGAGTCCCGTTCGTATTCCAAACAATCTTGTCGCTGTTGACCGAAGAAATATTCGCTTCTCGTAATTCCCTACCTAGGACGTAGCTTCGAAAATCTCAATCCACAGCTTCAGAGTCCCATCGCGTCGAGTTTCTGAGATTGAAACAAGTGGTCGGCATCATCCTGTCCCGGTTCGACGCGACCGTGTCAGAGCGTCCATTCGTGACACCATTCGTGTCCATTCGTTGACTGGCCGCTGCCGCGCCCGTAAGATGAACCGGAAAGTTGGGCATCCCGTAGTGATCGACCAGACCATTTCGCATTACCGCATCGTCGAGAAGATTGGTGGTGGCGGCATGGGCGTGGTCTATAAAGCTGAGGACACCGAGCTTGGCCGCTTCGTCGCCCTCAAATTCCTGCCCGATGAAGTGTCGCGAAATCTGCAAGCCCTAGAACGCTTTTACCGAGAGGCGCGTGCGGCGTCTGCTCTCAATCATCCTAATATTTGCACCATCTATGAAATCGGCAAACACGGTGAGCAGTCCTTCATTGCCATGGAGTATCTAGATGGCGTGACCCTCAAGCATCTCATTGCGAGAAAGCCATTAGATGACGAAGCTCTGCTCTCACTCGCCATTGAGATCGCCGACGGGTTGGACGCGGCGCATTCTCAAGGTATCGTTCACCGCGACATCAAGCCTGCCAACATCTTTGTCACCAAGCGCGAACACGCCAAGATTCTGGATTTCGGGCTGGCCAAGGTCGCCCCCGCTGTTTTTTCCAGCGAGGTCGCATCGGCCAACACCCTGACTGACGTCGAAGTGCACCTGACCAGCCCCGGCTCGACGGTCGGAACCATTTCCTACATGTCGCCCGAGCAGGCCCGCGCCAAGGAACTCGACGCGCGTAGTGATTTGTTTTCTTTCGGCGTGGTGCTTTACGAGATGACTACCGGCACATTGCCGTTCCGCGGAAACAGCCCCGCGGAGATCTTCAGAGCCATCCTGGACACCGCGCCAGCCCCCGTCGTGCGGCTGAATCCCGGTATTCCCGTCGAACTCGAACGCATTATCAACAAGGGTCTGGAAAAAGATCGCAACCTGCGCTACCAGAGTGCGGCAGAAATGCGAGCCGATTTGCAACGACTGAAGCGAGACAAGGATTCGGGACGGTCCGCCGCCACAATATCTACGGGGCGTGCTGAACTTTCTTCAGTGGCCGTGGCAGGCGGCGTCTCAGATGGCGGAGTTGTGTCCAAACCCTGGGGGCCGGGATGGAAAGGTTGGACAGTCCCTGTCAGCGGCGTGAGTCTCCTCGTCATCGCGTCGCTCATCTATCTTCTATCTCGCCCCCTTCCGCCGCCCAAAGTATCGGGCTACGTCCCGGTCACTCACGACGGCATTCCAAAGGGACTGGTCGGGACGGATGGAGCTCGGCTTTACTTTAACGAGTTCGGTTCCAGGGGTGGGAGCATCGCGCAAGTGTCCGGCTCCGGTGGAGAAGTGGCCCACGTCCCAATGCCCGCACCGACCATGTTTTTGCTTGCAGTTTCTCCCGATGGGGCAACCTTGCTCGTAGCCGACGAAGTGGGCCAGACTGCATTCAACGGATCGCTTTGGGGAGTCCCGGTGCTCGGCGGATCACCTCGCAGGCTGGGAGAGGCCATTGGACAGGCCGCCGCCTGGTCCCCTGACGGCCAAAGGATTGTCTACGCCGATGGTCGCGATTTATTCCTGGCAAGGAGCGATGGCACCGAACCCCACAAGCTTATCGCCGCGCCCGATCAAACGTCTGATCCCGCTTGGTCGCTGGACGGTACTGTGATTCGATTCAGAGTCGGGGGCACGACCGTTCCCCAAGGCGAGCTTTGGCAGGTTTCGCTCAACGGGACGGACCCTCATCTTCTGTTGCCGGGTTGGCACGCTCCTCCCAACGAGTGTTGCGGCCGATGGACTTCGGACGGAAAATATTTCGTTTTTCAGTCAAGAGGCAATATCTGGGCCCGTGCGGAAGAGACCAGTTGGTTTGGAAAACCCAGCGGCCAACCTTTCCAGCTGACCTCGGGGCCGATGGCTTTCTCCTCGCCTCTGCCCAGCAAGGATGGCAAAAAACTGTTCGTGGTGGGGACACTAGCGCGCGGTGAGCTGGCTCGCTATGACGCGAAGTCTGCCCAGTTCGTTCCATTTCTTTCCGGGATTTCCGCAGATAGCGTCAGCTTCTCTAAGGATGGTCAGTGGGTGGCCTATGTCGGTTTTCCGGAGGGCACACTTTGGAGAAGCAAATCGGACGGCAGCCAGCGAATTCAACTCACTTACCCGCCCCTCACTGCCGTGCTGCCTGGCTGGTCGCCCGATGACCATCAGATCGTGTTCTATGGGTTTTTGCCGGGACAGAAGTCTAAGGTATATACGGTCTCAAGCGAAGGGGGAACGCCGCGCGAACTGATGCACGAAGACCCCCAGGAACAATACGATCCTACGTGGTCGCCGGACGGAACAAGGATTGTCTTCGGTGGCCCTCCGGCTGATCCCAACAGTACCGTCCGGATCCTTGATATCACCACCCATCAAATTTCGATGCTGCCAGAATCAAAGGGCTTTTTCTCACCTCGCTGGTCGCCCGACGGACGCTATCTCGTCGCCATGCCTTTCGCATCTCGCAGCCTTATGCTTTTCGATTTTGCCACCGAAAAGTGGGAGGAGATTGCGAAGATAACCCTGGGTTTCCCCAACTGGTCGAAAACCGGAGACTATGTTTACTTCCTGCATCAGGAGGACCAGCAGCCTTCGGTGATGCGGATACACATTCGCGACCGGAAGATTGAGCGGGTGGCCGATTTGAGAAACATACGGCGAACAGGCTTTTACGGGGTGTGGCTAGGCATGTCTTCCGACGATTCACCGCTTCTGCTTCGCGACACCGGTACCGAGGAAATCTACTCTCTCGACTGGCAAGCCCCGTAAGTCACACTCGCTGATCCGGCGACAATAATCCAGATTCCGCTAGATCAACCGATTGAAAAAATGCTTGGCGTCCGTTGAACCGAACCTGAGCACTGATGTCGAGTTAGTATTGGCAATCTTTGCCAATCGTGTTTACAGTGAACTCGAAATCTACATCCGTCGATCACGGATTTCTCCCTTGCGGGCACCCGTGAACGCCGCCACCGCAACGATGGTCGCGGCCGGTTCGGGAAGAATTGCCAGCATCCGAACTTCTTCCTCAAGCGTATAGGCGTGCGTTTCACCCGCCGGGCGCGCTCTGGGAATCTCCACTTCCCGCGTAGGGTTGGGAGAATCGAGCACTCCTTGGCGCCGGGCATATTGAGACCCGGTTGTAAAATTTTCTTCCCTCAGTTTTGTTACGTGAGAGCAAATCATGGCTCCGACGATAGCAATTGGCAGGAACTCAACTTAGTTTTGGAGTGCAAAACGAATCTGCGAAAGGAGTGCTCTGCGAGTGAATGGCTTCTCGAGAACCCGGGTCCCCCCGCTGAACCGCACCATGCTGCGCTACCAATTCCGAAGAATAGCCTGACATGAAGAGCACCTTGACGTCGGGCTCTATCGCCCGAACGCGTCCCGCCAGCTCACCGCCGCTGATCGTCGGCATAACCACGTCCGTCAGCAAAAGGTCGATCTTTCCCCTGTATCGTGCGACCAGATGCAACGCGGCATGCGCAGTTTCGGCTTCCAGCACTTTGAGGCCGGGCAAATCGAGCAGCCTAACAACCATGCTGCGAAGTACTTCGTCGTCTTCCACAACCAGGATTGTGCCGGTGAGAGAATCGAGTTCAGCTTCTTTTTCGGCCTCGGATTCGACGGTCGGTTCAGGGCTATCCGGGATTCTTGGAAAGTAAATCTTGAACGTTGTTCCCTTTCCCAACTCGCTGTACACCCAGATGTAGCCGTTGCTTTGTTTGACGATGCCATAGACTGTTGAAAGCCCCAACCCCGTACCACTTCCTGGGCCTTTCGTCGTGAAGAATGGCTCAAAAATATGGGGAATCGTCTGTTCACTCATACCGCAGCCGCTGTCGCTAACCGACATCATCGCGTACTTCCCTGGAATTACAGGAAGGTGGTTGGCCGCATAGTTCGAATCGAGGTCGACTTCCGCAGTTTCGATTGTCAACGTTCCGCCCAGAGGCATTGCGTCGCGCGCATTCACAACCAAGTTCATTACGACCTGCTCAATCTGAGCGAGGTCAGCTCGAATGGGGCCAAGAGAAGCAGCGGGTTTGAAGTCAAGTGCAATGTCTTCGCCCAGCATGGGAACAAGCATTTCATTTAGGTTTTGCACTACTTCATTTAGATCCAGAATTTGCGGATAAAGGAGTTGTTGCCGGCTGAAAGCCAAAAGCTGTCTTATGAGCGCCGCCGCGCGATCGGCTGCTTTCTTGATCTGTGCAATGTTCCGGCTCAACTTGTGCTCGCCGCCGAGACGTTCCTGGGAGATCTCGCTGTAGCCGATGATCACGCCCAACACATTATTGAAATCATGAGCCAAGCCACCGGCCAGGCGACCGACTGCTTCCATCCTTTGAGCACGCAAGAACTGGTTCTCCATGCGCTTTGCGGCCGTCACGTCGCGTTTGACGGCGAGAAGGCACTGGGTCCCGTCCATTTCGATCCGCTCGCCATAGATATCAACGTCCCGAATTTCTCCATTGCTTGCCCGTAGGCGCGCGTGGACAGGCTCTTTGCGTCGTTCGTTTTGGTTCAATTGCTCGAGCAAATCCGCCCGGCTCTTCGGCTCAACCCAAAGATTCATTGCCCAGCTTGTCTGCCCGACCACGTCGCTTCGCGTAACGCCAAACATTTCGAGAAACGCGCCGTTGACGTCGATGTACCGGCCTTCGTCCCAGGTGCTGATGCTGATAGCCAGGGGGCTTGACTGGAAAGCTCGAACAAAGCGCTCATGGGACTTTCCTACCTCTTCTTCTGCAGTCACGGCCTCCGTGATGTCTCGGAAATTGATCAGAACAGCCTGGATCGCGGCGACTTCCAGAAGATTCTTGAGCACGGCTTCTACCCACAACCATGAACCGTTCTCGTGACGCAATCTCGTGCGCACCTTGACTTGTACACGTGGACGAGCAAGTGATTCGTTGAATGCGCGCTTGATCGCGTCGAGGTCTTCTTGGTGGACGAATTCGAAGATACTGCACCCCCGGGCTTCGTAGGGACTACAGTTCAGGATCTGCTCGGCGGAGAGGCGACAGTAAAGCGTCCTTCCTTCCGCGTTGACGAGAGCCAACGCGTCAGCACTGTTGTCTAGCAGCGCGCGGAGACGCGTCTCCGCCGCACGGCTGGTTTGCGCTTCTTCGCTACGACTGAGCAAATCGATGTCTCTTCCCGGAATAAACGCGCTGGCCACCTCACCGTCGCGATGGTAAGTGATCCCCGCAAAAACCGCGCTCATGACTTCTTCATTCTTGCTCTCGCTTTTGGTGCACAAATCCTGCGGCATTTCACATTCAGCAGCGGTCCGCGGAATCACCTCCAGCGTGTCTGGGCGCTTGGCTGCGATAACGGGAGCAAATCGCGTTCCAAGTGAGGCTCCCGACTGCTCAACTTGTTTGCGGCGTCGGGCTTCGAAGCGGAAAAGAAATCCAACGGCAAAAATCGACACTACGTTCAATCCCACAGCTAGGGGCCATGGAAGCCCGGAGATATAACGCTTCGCTGCAATCGTACCCATTGAACGGTTAACCCCCCATTCGAAGAGGGACTCGGCAAACACCTCGGGGACGATCGCGGCGTATCGGGGTCTGTTCCACGCATATACCTGAGGTCTGCTGTTTTGGCGACTAACAAGCTCGCCACACTGATGAGTGTGGCCGGGCAAGCGGCCGCACGTGCTACTGGCAAGCACACTCTTTGCATGAACGTGCGAAAATACGCCGCTCATAAGGAATAGCGCGAACCAGAAAGCAAGCCATGGATATGCTTTTAGCGTGGGAATACTTCGCACCCACTTACGCTCGGGAAGCCCAGACTTTAGGGAAGGAACTTTGCGTTGCGACACGGTGAGGACTTGACTGTCTCTCATGTCTACGGACTTACCTCTTCGTTTCACACTCGACTTTGCATATGTGAGACGTCGCGTGCGGCCTCACGCCCATGGACATTGGCATGAGCCGAAGGGGCGCGCTCGACTGAGCACTTCCGTGGAGCCTTTTCTAAGGCTTTCCGCCTGATGGCACTACCCTGATTCAGGAGCGCAGTTGCATTCATAACCTTTAACTCTTCGGGCCCTGATTTCAATGCGCAATGATTCGTGTTTTGCGTTGCGGATACTACCTATAATAGGAATTGCGTGACGGATTGTGTTTAGGACTCGTTCCTCGCGTATGTTGCGACAATGTCGATGCGTGTGGATGGACATGACAGGGCTTATCCCTAGCAGTCTCCGCTCTGCCGAGGCATCGCTGGGGGCCCGCAGACATCGGGTGTTTGGGCAATCCGGATTTTGTAAATACAACGTCAAGTCGTGGCCTAGATGTACGCGCTGTCTCCACGACCGCTAGCACGTAGAACTACGTATTGCTGAGGTTCCTGTTTCTCGCCACAATGTCGGCGAGTTGATTCGGTTGTCAGCCTCACAGAATCGAGCCTATGGTTTCCGCCTTAGGAGATTCTGCGCGTGAAGTTGCGAACCGGCTGGTCTGCAAGAAATTTCTGTCGCCCCACGAAGATAAGCATGAGTTTTCTTGTCCAGCATCGGGCTTCTACAGCGCACTGGCAACGGCCCGCAGCCGCATCGATACGTGGCAGGATGCACAGTCTGGGAAACACGGCGCCAGCACACCTGGTTGAATGTTATGGGACCGGCTAATGCAGCACGGACGCACTGCGGTGCTAGCAAAATTGGCTCTGGAGAATGTGAAATCATCCGAGACAGACGGACAAGATTCATGACCTTCTGGACCCGCAGCAGGAGACTCGTAGGGAAGTTCACCCTTTCCGCGGGCAACAAGGGATGAAGAGCGCCTCGATCTTGATAGCAGACGACCACGCCGTGGTTCGTCATGGACTGCGGGCCCTTCTTGAAACTCAACCTGGTTGGAAAGTTGTTGGCGCGGCAAAAACGGGCCGCGAAGCGCTTGAGAGAGCCGTCGAGCTGCACCCGGACGTTGCCATTCTCGACATAGGAATGCCCGTGCTGAATGGATTAGACGCAGCGACACTGATCTTGAAGGCTTTGCCAAATACACGCGTCCTGTTCCTAACAATGCATACGGCGGAGGAGCTGATCGAGAAAACGATCAAGGCGGGAGCCCGCGGCTACATCCTAAAATCCGACGCGGAACGCGATTTGATCGCGGCGGTCGATGCCATCATGCACGACAAGACCTTCTTCACACCTGCCGCGTCGGAAGTGATCATGGACATCTTCAGGAATCCCCATCGAAGAAAGCAAAGGCCCTCACGCGCTGGACGGCTCAGCGTGCGCGAGCGGCAAGTCGTACAACTCCTTGCGGAAGGAAAGAGCAACAAGGAAGTGGCCTCAGAACTCAATGTTGCAACCCGCACCATAGAGGGCCATCGCGCCAAAATCATGGGCAAACTCCGTTTGCGTTCCTTCAGCGAACTCGTTCGATACGCAGTGCGAAACAAGATTGTTGAGCCCTGAGGCACTCGGACGCCTACCCAGGTGTTCACTTGATCAGGGAAGTTGTTCAGGAATTCGTGCGCTCAATATTGTGCCGGTCTGACTGCTCACGACGTCTAATGTTCCGCCGATCTGCATGATGCGCTCGCGCATTCCAGGAATACCCACACTGCCCAAGCGCCCAGTAAACGGATTGATCTCTTTCAGGATTTTGCGTGGAATCCCGCGACCTTGATCGGCAACCGTAACATTCACAGAGCCTCCTTCGCTCCACAAATGCACAGCCGCTGTCTTGCTTCCGGAATGGCGGTAAATATTAGCGAAAGCCTCCTGAACGAATCGGAACACTGCAATTTCCTGAGAGGGATCGAGTCGGTCGTCCTCCAAATAGCCTTCGATATCGATCGTCGCGCGAATTCCGCTGCGATTCCGGAATTGCGTGACAAAGACACGAAGCGCAGCCCATAATCCAAACTCATCCAACATCGGCGGATGAAGAAGATAGGAAAATGTTCGAATCTCGCGGGACACCTTCTGTGCCAGATTGAGGCATTTGGCAATCAGCTTCGTTGCTTTGGGTGATAGATTTGTCTGCGACTTCTTCAGCGCTCCCAAGTGTAGGGCTAACGCGGTGATTTCCTGTGACGTCGAATCATGGACTTCCCTGGCGATGCGCCGTTGCTCTTCTTCCTGAACGCGCAGCATGAGTGTCGACAATTGCCGCAACGATTCCTGAGCAGCTTCCTGTTCCGTGATGTCCTCGATCATGGACACACAATATTGCAGCGGCCCATCCTTGTCGCGCATGGCGGACGTCGTCAGCCACGTCCAACAGATCTGGCCGTCTTTGCGGATATACCGATTCTTGATGCGAAAACCTTCGCGCTTGCCCTCTACGAGATCCTGAAAAAGAGAGGAACTCGAGGCGACATCATCCGGATGCGTGATGCCGACGAAGGTCATCTTCTTCATTTCTGCGTCGGTATATTGCAGAAGATTCAGCATAGCTGGATTTGCGCGGATCAACTGGCCAGAGACGCCCAAAAGAGTCATGCCGATTGCAGCCTTGTCAAATATCATGCGGAACTCTGCCTCGCTGTGTTTCAGCGCCTGCTCTGCCTCTTTTTGGTTGGTGATATTTGTGAGAGTATTAACGATTTGCCAAACACTACCATCGGATTTGAGAACAGGAGCCGCATCGGACAAAACCCAAATCCAGTCCGCGAACGCGCGGCGATAAATACGCAACACGATCCCCCGACTCGCGTTTTCCTTTAGCAACTCTTGTGAAACAGGGCACTGCTTTGGCGGACATTCTCTGCCGTCCTCGTAAAAAGCTGTGCTGATCAAAACCTCGTACGGTCTTCCCAGGACTTGTTGTTCTGTCACGCCAAACATACTGAGAGCAGTAGAATTGCAGAACTGAATACTTCCGTCTGTCCCAAATACCGTAATGCCAACCTGGGCCGTTTCGACAACCGTCCGGAAACGCGCTTCACTCGCTCGCAAGTCTTCATACAATTTTTGCAGCTTTCTGCCGGTGTCATTAAACACTTCAGAAAGCTCCGCCAGTTCATCATGGCCGGTCAGTTTCACTTTGTGCAGAAACTCGCCGCGCGCGAGTACCCTCGCGCTTTGTCCTAGCCGTTCCAGGGGCTCCGTTATGCTTCGCGTCACCTGAAGTCCCAACACGCCTGCTGTCAATAGCGTCACCAAGGCGGTGACGGCCAGTATGAACAGGACCCGTCGTTCCACTTGCCGAACGCTGTCCAGTGCTCGCGATCTCTCAGCTGCCACTTCGGAATCCACTTTGTCGATGAGCGAGGTTGTAAGCGCACTCAGTGCCGTGAGCTGGTCGTCTGACCGCATCCGCACAGCCATCCAATCGCCCGAGTTCGCAAGATTGGTAAGAATGTTGACCTGCGAGGGTACGGCACTTCCTACAGCCTGTAGGGTTGGTGACAAGGTTGGGTCGCGCGCCAGCCCAGGTGACACGTTACTTAAAACCTGCTTGGCTCGTTCCACGTCCGCCAGAAGAGTGTTACCTAATTGTGCAGCCTCCACTGCAAATCGACGAGCGTCTCCGGCAGTAACAAGCGAATCCAGCTTTTCGCGGAAGCTGAGCAGATTGGTGTGGACTCGGAGTACGGCGATGAGCTTATCGTCTGCGAGAACAAGATGCTGGGCTTGTTGCCGGACTGAATGCAGTTGCCAAAAGGCAACGATACTCGCCACAAGCATGAGCAGTACAACGGCGATAAAACTCGCAGCCAGACGCGCACCGATCTTAAGCCTGTTTTGAAGATACCGGCTGGCGCGTCTCCCATTGGAGCTACCCGCCGGTTCGGCCTGGGTGCTCGTCTTCATTGACCCTTAATGGACCTTCAGCGCGGTTTGTACTGAGTCTTGCTTTTTGAATCCAGTAAGTCGAACTAGTTCTTCTTCTAATTCTTTTGCCGCGTCTACTGCATTCTTTTCTTTGGTTAAGACGGCATGTACTGCTCGAAAATAGGATGTGGACACTTCCGGATACTTCCTGCCGGCAATCTTTGCTGGACGGACCACGCTACCATTCTGAAAGGATCGCTTTAAACGCCCTAGATATGGATTCGCTTCCACAATTTCTGGCACGTCGTAGAGTTCTGGCAACGTCGGTGGCTCGGAGAACACCACGGCCCACTTCATTTCAATGTCACGCCGGCACAAAAACCGGACTAACTCAATTGCCTCCCGAACGTGCTCGGAAAATCGGGAAACGCCTAAGCCGGAGCCTCCCAAAGTTCCGGCTCGTCCCTTTTTGTCTCTCGGAAGCAGAGTGACGTCGAATCTGCCTTTGATCACGGAACCCGATGCCTGACTCCTTCGAAAAGCTGGCGTCCAGTTACGCATGAAGGCTGCCTCGCCCGACAGCCACAGATTGTTCGCATCTGATTCTCGATAGGATGTGACTCCAGGAGGAGAAATCGTGCCTACCCAGTGTGCAGCCCTTTCCCACGAGCGAATCGTCCGAGGATTGTTGACACTAATCCTGCCGTCTTCTTCAAGGATCGAACCACCTTCTTCCGCAGCCTGCCACTCGAGTGCATTGCACGTAAGCCCTTCCGCCGCGTCTCCTTCCCATACAAATCCCCAAAAATTGTTCTTTCCTGCGGCGCGCTCGCCTGCTTGAATTCTTGTCGCCATGTTTTCGAGCTCCGCCCAGGACTGCGGGGGCGTCCGGTAGCCATATTTTCGGAGCAAATCTGTGCGGTAAAACAGTACCCCCATGTTTGCATGATACGGCATGGCGACAAGTCTGCCATTCACGGTGTAGCTGGCCACGAGCATCGGAAAATGCGCTGCGGCGTCTTGCTCCAAAAAGGGATTTAGATCGATGAGATAGTCGTTCAACGTTACCGGCCAGATTACGTCTACGCCATAAACGTCCGGAGTTTTGCCGCCCTCGGAAAGCAATTTCTGCCAGAAGGCAAGCTGATCGAGGGATGTCTCCGGTGCAGGCAGAACTTTTACTTGAATCCCCGTTTCTCGCGTGAATTGCTGTAGCACTTCCTCTCGTTTGTCCAAGAATTCTCGTGTCATCCAGCCTTGATCAAGCAAGGTGAGAGTGACGTGCTCTGCCGTCTGCTTTTTGCATCCTGTCGACCCCACGAAAAAAATGAGGATGCCAATCCAGAGCAGGATACTGCAGGGTAAAAAATCTAGACGTTTTGCAGACACACGGCGGGCCCCTGAATTCCACACCAGCGGGCTACATCGCTCCGCATGCAAGGAATTTGTCGCTGGCAAGCGCATCCCCCCGACAGCTCCTACGTGTGCTTGCACCTGGCGTGAGCCTGCCCGTAGCCGGCAGGCAAAAATCATTTCAAGCCAGTGCACAGACATTGACGGTTCATTTGTACACCGACGGGAAAAGTGCAGTTTGACCGTGAATACGCCTCAATGCGGTTTCGTCGAACATAGCAGGAAAAAACGTGGCTGAAAAGCAGTCACTCGCCCAATCTGTGAGAGCGGCCACCCGGGAGGAGAGTCCGTGGAACGGTCAGCCAAGAAACGCAGATGGTTAGACTTTAAACAGAAAATAACACAGGCGGAAAGGAACTCCAATCCGTGCTCCCGAAGATGGATCAGGTTGTTCCAGATGCCGACTGATGTGCGCCGTGATATCTCTCGCGACCAGAAGAAAGAGGCTGTTGCGTGCAATCGTGCGCGGGACCCCTGATATGAGCGGCCACAGCACCAGCGAACGGAAGCAACGGAATCGTGGGATCTGCCACAGCAGTTGGTTCGACATGTGTTTGGAAGAACAGGTCTCAAGCATTGATACGATCCGCCCAAGGGCACGAATTCCTGTCAAGGCTGCCAAAGGGGGCGCTTCCGAGATAAACATCGTTCAGCGTGCATTGAATACTGGCAACGGCTTGCGCTTCTTGGGCAAGATGGATGCAGGTTCGAAGGGAGCACAACTGCTCAGGAGTTGGCTTTGTTTTGGGCGAGCGTCTCGATTTCCTTTCCTATCAGAAACCATCGTACGGTGTCAGGCCGCGGTCCCTCGCCTACGCTGTACGTAAGACGCATGAGGACCTCGCGCCTTAGCTCTAAACTGTATCGCACGACGGTGATCACTTCTTCTCGCATCGATTTCTCCCCAATACCTTTCCCTGCGCGCCCTTCGCCGCGGCCTGCGGCCTGTTCATCTCCAACGCTCTCTCAAAGCAGTCTTCTCTTACAAGCAGCAGAAATACTCATCAACGGATGTGGAAAATACCTGCTGTGGAACATCTGTCCAAATCCTTTGTGGCCACCGGCGGACTGTTTTTGGATGCGGAGTGCGATCTCCTAGCATCAAGCCGCCCTGTTCGCCAATATGTTCCGAACCGCGCGGTCCGTCGGATGCCATTCCGGTCAGCACCAGCCCCAAGGACGTTGGCGCCATACACCAGAGAAATGAAATCTCCTTAAATTTCGAGAAGTGTTAGTACTGTCTTGGAAGCGCCCCCGCCTGAGGCACTCGTCCAAGATGCACTTCTCCCGTTGTGGCACAGTGCTCCTCGTTCTCGACAGCATCGAAATTTCCGGAGGGTGTCGAAGCTATTTGCGATTCTGGACAGATTGCGGATGGTAAGTTCAGAAGTACTTTTGGACGGGCGATTTCTCGAGATTCGTTCAAAAGTCGGCGACGAGACCGATTGCGGCTGAGAATCGGTTGGCGCAGGCATAAAGCGAAGCGACCAGAACACCCTCCGTTATTTCAGCATCGTTCCATCCAGCTTCGCGCACGCGGTCGAAATCCTGCCGTTCGATGTCCGCTGGTTGGCGAGAAACCTTCGCAAGGAATTGGAAGAGTGTCATTATTTTCGGCTCGAGAGGCGCACTCTCGAAATTCAGGGCTAGCTTTCGGGCAAAGGATTTCTCGAAACCGAGCCGCCCGAGAATTTCCAAGTGCGCGGCCAGACAATAGTTAGACAGATTGATTCCGCTGACGACCAGCGCAATTTGCTCCTTGATGGCGCGCGGCAACGCACGTTCTTCGAACATGAGGTGCGTGAACATGTTCACTTGATCCTGAAGCAGTTGAGGATGGCCGCCAAGCGCCTGGAAGTAATTAGGGACAAAACCCCAATTTTCCTGCAAGAAGTTGTAGACATTTCTTACTTCTGGAGATGCCTGTTCCGCTGAAACCGAGGATACCCAAGACATGCATAACCTCCCCGTCAAAGGCCTACATGGAACTCAGGGCGTGGAAGATGCGGGCCACTGAGTAAGTTGTCGCATAGTAGCAGATTTAGATAAACCCGTGGTGAACGCTGGAAACTCGGGAAAGGCTCAGGACGGGTCGTGATTGATCTTGCGACGCAACTGGGTGTGAAGGCGGTCCCTCACATCTGTGGGCAGCGAAACGGGCCGGGAGTCGCACAGAATCTCGATCGATTTCCGGGTCTGATCGACGATCATCGTGCAGTCTTCGCAGTGCTCAAGGTGACGCTCGAGTTCCTGTTTCACGACGGGATCCAGATCCCCATCGATATAGTTAGAAATCTCGCGAATGACGCCTTTGCAGTTCAATTCAGCGCACCTTGGCGAAAATGTCGGCTCAGTTTTTCTCTGAGCTTGAGTCGGGCCCGAAGTAATCGTGATTTCACGGCCGAGAGAGAGATGCCCAGCGCGTCGGCAGTTTCCTGTGTAGACAGTTCCTCAACGTCGCGCAACACGAGCACGATCCTGTACTCATCCTCCAACTGGTCTACAAACGAGGAAACGATCTTGTCGATTTCCGACTTGGCGTAGAGCTGCTCAGGGTTCGGACGCCATTCGTCTAGCTCGCGCGGCATCAGGTCGGAGTCACCTTCGATGGGTTGATCCAGCGAAAAATGATTCGGCCTGCGTTTGCGAAGGCGCATCAGCGCTTCGTTCGCGGCGATGCGTACGAGCCAGGTGTAGAAGCGCGATTCGCCATGAAAGTCTTTGAGATGAGCATAGGCCTTCAAAAAAGCATCCTGCATCGCGTCTTCGGCGTCCTCGCGATTTCTTGTGATATTGCTGGTGAGACGGAAGATCTTGTCTTCGTAGCGGCCGACGAGTTCTTCAAACGCAGATGCATTTCCAGAGCGAGCCGAAGCAACTAGTAAAGGCTCGTCGTCACGGACGACGCTCGACGGCAACGGGTGTGGTTTTGGCGTGGTCACTGGGAACAACGGACTCCGGACCATGACACGAAATCCAGTTTCGCGGGCAAATATAGCACTAAACATCCCGTCAGAACCCTCAATGGCCTTTTTGGATGCCGAACGGCGGCCCCCGGATTCAGAAAAGTGATCGAAGTGAGGCGGTACAGCTCGACGATGTTTGCGCGCCGTTTCATACCTTTATGGTGTTTTCGGAAAGCGGTGACCATGTCGTCTCCGCAACCATCCTTGCACAAGCCTAACCAAAGCTTGCTCGCCACGAGCGCAAGACTTCCGCGACCGTCCAGGCCTGAGCAATACAACCTCGCGGATTGAAGGGTGCGTCTCCGTCGAAGATCTCACTGAGCGTCCCAAGACCAGCCAAACCCTTGGGTTCAACGGCGCCACTCGTCCAGCGATTTGTAGCGAGAGGATAATCTGCGTCGTCATAGCTTGCGACTTCATCGAGCTTGGCAACCATCTGAGTTCGTCCCATAGGCGGATTGAGCGCCGCGAACAAGAGTCCATGATAGCGGCGAGTCAGATTGCCACTGATCGTTCCGGACGCGAAGCCGCCGATTCCGTTCGTGACCAGCCATTCGCGCTGTTCCGCCTGTTCGAGGGAACCGCACGTTTCGCGGCCGAAACTCACCGTGTCAGCTCGCGGCAAACCTGCTGGCGACGATTCGTCGAATGTAGCTTTGCGTTTCCGGGTTGATGTTATTGCGCGATCGGTTTGTCTTTGCACTTGTGTTGCCATCGTGTTTGTCCTCTCGCTGAGAGTCTTCTTATTGCAGCTGATCCGCTCCGGGGACCTTCACGGAGAGTCGATAAATTCCAGTTTGTGCTGCGAGATAAAGAGTCTTGTGATCTTCTCCACCCCACGCCAGATTGTGGGGATGTTCCGGTCCGATAATCGTTCCGAGATGCTTTCCTTCGGGTGAAATGATCCAAAGTCCGCCCGGGCCCGAGGCATAAACGTTGCCTTGGCGATCGACTTTCAGCCCGTCCCAGGCGTCTTCACCTGGTTCATTGGTTGCGTCGAGGAACACAGTCTTGTTTGTGAGCGATCCATTCGGCTGGACGTCGTAACGCAGGATCACTTTGTTCTTGTCGTCCCAGTCGTCCACGTATAGATATTTTTCGTCCGGGGAGAACGCCAACCCGTTTGGACCAGTTAGATCAGTGCTGACAAGTTTCAATTCACCATTGATCAGGCAATAGACTCCGCTGAAAGAAAGTTCCTTACGAGGATCGTCGAAGAACTTCGGCAAACCAAACGGAGGATCGGTGAAATACAGCGCGCCGTCGGACCGATAAACAAGATCATTGGGACTATTGAGGCGTTTGCCGTCGTAGCGATCCGCAAGAACCGTGAGCTGGCCGTTTTTCTCAAGTCGCGTAACGCGCCGGTTTCCGTGTTCATTGATCGTGACCCGGCCTTGCGCGTCGAGCGTTAGTCCGTTCGAACCTGGCTGCCCATATTCGCCAATGTCCATCCCGCTGTAACCGCTGTGCGTCCGATAGATTGAGACACCTTCGTCTTCCGACCAGCGATAGATCAAATTGTTATTGGGATCACTGAAGAGAAGGTAGCCGCCGTCGCGGACCCATACTGGACCTTCCGTGAACTGGAATCCGCCCGCCAGTTTTTCGATCTTCGCGTCCGGAGCAACGATCGCGTCAAGCGCGGGATCTTTGCGAACAATTCTTGTTTCGACCGGTAGAACTCCGGATCCGCGACCCGGTTTGTAGAAGTCAAGAGTCGTCGATTTTACCCAAATAAAGTTTTCTGGTGCACGAGACAAGGGACCGTTGTATCCGAACACCGCAATTTCAAATTGTTCGCCTGGTTGCGCGTTGCGCGTGAGGACAACTTTGTTCGGTGCGTTCCAGCCTTTCACTACCGAACCGCCGCTCTCGCCGAGAACGGTGGGGAGCTTCCCATTCACCCAAATTTCCGCATAGTCGTCGATGACAATCTCAAACGAAACAATCGAACCTGCCACGGAAAGAGCTGCAACGGTTTGCGGTAACGTAACGTGAATGCGGTACCAGTTGAAGCTGACCTTGCCGTTGCCACGGCGGGCGTCGAGCGTTGTGGGATCAAGAACTTGCCATGCCGCATCATCAAATCCGGCCATGCCCGCATGCGGCCTGTAATCGTAAGTTTTGACGGGCGCACCCGACGGCTTCAAATCCCGGCCGGGACCTTTCGAATCGACTTGAATGATCTGAACGTCGCTATAGCGCCACGCGCCTCTGACGAGTTGAACGCCTTCCCTGGTGCGCAAATCAATCGTAGCGTCTGGGCGGCCGTACGGCGGGGCTTGCGCCGCCCAGCTCTGTGCGGCACTCGGCTGAACTGCTAAGGCAAGGCAGGCCCACAGAGAGAACAAAAACTGACGAGTATTCATTGTGATCTCTCCGGCCTAGCGAGCTTTTACGACATAGTAGAGAAACGGTGCTTGAACTTCCTTAAACCAGTGGGGCACGCCGTTTGGAATAATCATGGCGTCGCCTGGAACGAGCTTTCTGGTTTCACCGCCAGTGATTTCGCGGCCGCGAATTTCGTCAGGCGCGATGTTTTTTCCATCGACCATGGTTCCACCGGTCACGACGGTAGCCGTGCCCTTGAGCACGTAAAGAATGTCCGTGTCCTTGGTGTGAACTTCGACCATGCCGGGCGTTTCGCGACGGCTGGCGTGTACCATGTAGTTGCGTCCGCCTGCGCCATCGAAAAGCGCAGAGCCCTTCGCAAAACCTTCATCGACATCTTTCTTTGCGAAGTAGGTGACCGGAAGAAGAGTAGCCGCGGCCCCTTCGGAGCCAAACGCTTTCGCCGCCTCGGCGCCGGCGATGGCGAGTTCTTCGTCCTGCGCGGCGCTTGACGCGCCACTCACTCCAACGCCGCCAATGATTTGTCCGTCGAGAGCGACTGGAATTCCGCCTTGCAAAGGTGTGAAGAATGAATCAGGCAGGGCGGTCATCGCGGTGCGTCCTTTGTTGATGATGTCTTCGAAAATTTTTGTGGGTTTTTGAAACAAAACCGCGGTGCGTGCTTTGCCGATGGAAATGTTTGCGCCCGCCGCGAACGTGCCGTCGATCCGCGCGAGAGCCATCAAGTTGCCGCCGGCGTCCACGACTGCGATTACGCCACCTGGGGACTTGAGTTCCTGGGCCTTTGCTTTCGCCGCCGCGATAATGCGTTCGGCGCCGTCGAGTGTGAGCGTCTTTTTTTCGGCAGTCTGCCCGAAGGTAACGGAGCCAGACAGTAGCCACACCGCAACAAATACGATCTTACGAAAAGTCATGACGATTCTCTTTCTCTGCGAAATTTAGATGGCGGACCGTTGAATCATGTCGAGACGGCGGTCCGCCCCGGAGCGAGGGCCCGACTACATCACCGGAGAACTGAACGTTGCCTCACCGAGATTTACTTCCGCGAAAGCACACCAAATCACGACCTTCTTGACGTTCTTTACGTAGCTCGGCAGAACGATTTCCTTTTTGTAGTTCGTGCCGATGAACGCTTTGGTCTTCAACTTGTCGAGCAGATAGACGTTTCCGTCGGAATCGACAACCTGCCAGTGTGGGTCGGGTGTATCCGGAACAACAAAGTCGTCCGACAACGTGAGAACGTTCTTTCCGTCCTTCGTGCTGTGCGTGACAGTGCCTTTGTTGGCCTTGGGGCCCTGGAACTGCGATGAAGTATGCGAGCCGCTTTGCGCGAACGAGCCAGAAGCCGCTATACCCAACGCCGTGACGACGAGAGCAACAACCATCGCTTTCAAGATGCGAGACATTTTCATGAACCTTCCTCTTTTTTCGTTTTCGACGTGGACTGTCGAGACTCGATTTGAATCGCAGACGATTCACGGATGCGTTTTTCTGCATCCATTTGTGAGTCCTTCTAGTTCGCCGTGCAGTGGTGGGATACGGAGCTTTGCGGAATGTTTCAGTTTGCGGCGAAAACAATCGCACAATAATCCGCGACTTTTTTCACTCTCGCGAATCTGATGAGAACTCGCTTCGTCGATCCGAACGTTTCGTGGCGCGGCAGAAAGGTACATATGGAGATCAGTTGCCGCGAAGTACGCCAGGAGCTGGCGAACTATATGGAAGACGATATTGACGAGCAGCTGCGTGTACGAATCGAGCAGCATTTCCTGCGCTGCGATGGCTGCAGCGCGCTGTACGACAGTCTTCGCAAGATCATCTATCTGGTGAGCGAGAGTGATCTGATCGAATTGCCGAGTGGATTGAGTCAGCGTCTTTTTCAGCGGTTGAACGCGAAACCCTCAAACCCCTGCTGAAGCAACCAGGAAGGCGAGCTTGAGTTCGCTCAGGAGAGAAAGCGCGAGCGTGCACAACCGGATATGGACTCGAGATCGAGAAGCGTAAGGAAATCGATTGTTTTGAACTCCCGGTCGAGTGCAGGAGGCCCGCAAATCTTTGCGCCAATCGAAAGGTACGCGCGAAGAAGTTTTGGTGGTTCGACACTTGAACGGTTCGAGTCAGCCGGAAGAATCGGGATTTCGAAATCTTGATGAGGAGTTGTCCTGAGCGCGGAGTTCGCCAAGTACTGTTGAAGCGAGACATACGTTGCCGAACCAGCTTTAGGATCCTGAGAGGTCAGCGACGAACAGCCAACGAGGTAGCGCGCTCGATGCTGCTTGGCGTAAGCGGCGATCCCTCTCCAAAGAAGCGAGAGTACCTGAAGCGATCGGTGCTCCCGATGTATCGAGGCCCGGCCAAGTTCCACGATCGAATCGCGCAGAGATTCATAAGGCGTGAAATCGAATTCCCGCGCGCTGTAGTACCCTAAATTTTCTGCCGCGGAAGCGCCAGTCTGCAAGCGATACGTGCCAACAACCTGCCGGGTCGAGCGGTGCTCGACGATTAGATGATTGCAAACAGCATCGAATTCATCTGTGTCGCAGCCGTCTTTATAGGCGGCTTCGAGTCCCTCACCTAGTTCCAGGTTGAATACCAGAAATCGCAAGCGAAATGCTGCTTCAAGATCCTGCAGGGATTCGGCAAAACGCACCCGGTAGGCTGCGGCGGTCAGCTTGAGCGAGTCGGTTCCGGAAGCGTTCGAGATGCTCGACGTCGGCCTAAGGCTGAATGTGGAAGTATTGAGCATTTTTGCGACGTCCGCTATCAACGAGTTACGTAAGGCAGCCAGTGTTGTTCGTGAGTTATTACATCTGATCAGGCAGGACCGTTAAAGTTTCAAGAAAAGTTTCCGCCTCACTTCGCCAGGGAGTGAAACTTTTGCGCTGGCACCGACTCCTAGTAAGCGACGGCAGTTATACCAGCCGGGATCGGAAGAGGATGAACGAAATGAGCGAGATAAGGATGCCACTGGGTCTCAATATCCTGAGCTGGGTGCTCAGAGCCACGGCTGCGGTAATCCTGCTGCAAACACTGTTTTTCAAATTCACCGCCGCACCGGAATCGGTCTACATCTTCACGAAGGTTGGCGCAGAACCATGGGGCCGGCTCGGATCCGGAGTCGTCGAACTCATCGCGGCAGTACTGATTCTTACGCCACGATTCACGTGGCTGGGATCAGTTCTCGCGGCGGGCGTAATGGCAGGCGCGATTCTCAGTCATCTGACGATTCTTGGTATCGAAGTGCAGGGCGACAAGGGATTGCTGTTCGCCTTGGCGCTTATCGTGTTTGTCGCGTCGGCGATCAACCTTGTGTTGCATCGAAACGCCATTCCTCTCATCGGAAGGAGGCTCGCATGAGCGCCGTACCCCAGATCGAAGCATTTCAGAGTCTTCCGGAACGTGCCGAGCCAACAATGCAGACGTCAACTCTCATGGCCGACGCTCGAGACGTGTTGCTGCAAGGTTTAAGTTTGTTGTTTGACCTCGACGATGGCGGCTATTCACGAATCGTGGGCACTCCGTTCAACGCTTCGATCGGTCAGCATTATCGCCACGTCATTGAGCACTTCCAAAGCCTCACCCGAGGCTTGCAAAGCGGCGAAATAAACTACGATGCCCGCGACAGGAATATCCGGCTACAAAGCGAAGTCACCTACGGCAGTATCGCGACGTGCGACGTGCTGAGAATTTTGAAGCGATACACGGACGAAACCCTCGCGCACGAGTGCAAGGTAATCAACAGTGTCGGCTACAGCAGTTCCCAGCCGTCCAGCTTCGATTCGAACGTCAGCAGGGAACTCGCCTACTGCGCGGGACATGCGATTCATCACTACGCCATTATCCGGCTGATCTGCCATCAAATCGGAGTCATCGTGCCGGCAGCATTTGGATTCGCGCCATCCACCGTGAAGCACATGTCTTCGTTGGCTGCAGCTTAAGGAACCTGTGATACCGATCTCATCCATGAACGAATACGGCGCTTTGCTTCTGGTGATGGCGATCGTTTTCGGTGCATTCGTCTCGGAGGACGGCGCCACCATCACGGCGGCCACGCTTGCGGCTTCGAAGCTACTCGATCCCCGCCTCGCATTTCTCAGCGCATTCGCGGGCTTGTGGGTCGGAGACCTCGGCATGTACGCGCTGGCGCGCCAGTTCGGTCCCTCGCTGGCCCGGAATCGCTGGTTCGCGAGTTGGATTTCGAAGCGCGCTCTTGACGAAGGCTTACGGGCTTCGGGTGAGGGGCAATTCGGTCTGGCCGTCAGTCGATTTTTCCCCGGCACGCGTTTACCAGCATACATTTCCGCGGGCTTTCGCCGCATGCCGATTCCGACTTTCCTAACGATCACAGCGCTCACGGCGGCGGCGTGGGTGTTGCTCGTATTCGCAGCGATCCATTTGACTCCGTCGCACGCCGGTGTCCTGAAGCATCAACTGGGAATATTGAGCTTGGCGGGGCTGGCGCTTTTCGCGTTGCTGACGCTGCTGCGGGGAAAAGTGGACGCTGTACGGTCCCTTATTTACTTGCAGTTCGCGCGCATTCGCCGGTGGGAATTTTGGCCGGCTTGGCTCTTCTATATGCCTGTGGCTGTCTTCTGTGCTTGGCTTGGAATTCGATTTCGTGGCCTGTCGCTGCCAACGATCGCAAACCCAAGCCAGAAGAATGGCGGGATCGTGGGCGAGTCCAAGACGGAAATTCTTCTCGCATTGATGGAGTCCTCGCCTGAATTTACCGCCGACGCGTTCTTGATTTCTGCTGGCGACGAGTCGGAGAGATTCACCGGGCTGCGAGAGGTCTGCCATGTGAATGGGATAAACCTTCCGTTCGTTCTAAAACCCGATGCCGGTCAAAGGGGCGCTGGTTTCAGGAAAATCCAATCATTTGACGAAGCTCGTAAGTACCTCGCGCAGGTCTCCGCTCCGCTGGTGCTGCAAAGATATGTGCACGGTCCCAAGGAAGCGGGAATTTTTTACTATCGTTTTCCGGGCGAAAAACACGGGCGAATCTTCGGCATCACTAGGAAGGAATTTCCGTCGGTTGTGGGAGACGGTGTTCGAACGCTGCAAGAGTTGATCGAAGCGGATCCCAGGGCGCAGCTGATCGCGCGGACTTATCTGAAGCGATTTGCGGAACGCACAAACGAAGTTCTTGAGGCGGGACAGCGTGTACGGCTCGTTGAAGCGGGAAATCATTGCCAGGGCTGCATCTTTCTGGACGGAGCGGATCTTTTGACCGAGGAACTCCGCGAAGTCTTTGACAAAATTAGTCAGAAACTTCCCGGATTTTTCGTCGGCCGCTACGACATTCGATATGGCAACGACGGTGAGCTGCGCGCAGGACGAAATTTCAAAATCATTGAACTAAACGGAGCGGCTTCGGAAGCCACCAACATCTACGACGCGTCGAACTCGATTTGGTCAGCGTACGCCACACTGTACCGCCAATGGGAAATCGTCTACCGAATCGGCGCGGAAAATCGCCGTCGCGGGAATCGCCCGGCAAGTTCGTGGACCGTCCTTAGAGATTGGTTCGTCTTCTCGCGCCAGGCCGTGGAATTCCCGGCGGCGGATTGATCATGTGTACGTTGACCTTTGTTCCGACGGATGACGGTTACCTCGCAGGGATGAATCGCGACGAACGATTGACGCGTCCAATCGCGATTCCCCCAGGGGTCTTGGAACTTGACGGCGCGACCGCGGTTTATCCTCACGAAGTTTCAGGCGGGACGTGGATCGGTTGCAATAACCATGGAAATCTACTGGCTCTCCTAAATTGGAATGCTGTCACGCCGCCAGTCGACGACGCCCGATTGCGAACCAGGGGACTGCTCATTCCTAAGCTGATCGTTGCACGTGATTTGACCCAAACTCGCGCTCTATACGCGCGTCTGAATCTGCACAATATTTCGCCGTTCCGGCTGATAGGTGCTTTTCTCGAAGAACAGATTGTCACCGAGTGGCGTTGGAATGGCTCGCGCAGGCAAGATTTTGAATTTTCATGGGACAAAAGGCAGTGGTTTTCGTCGAGTCTGTCCGATGCGATGGCGAGGCATGAGCGCGGACGAGCGTGTCAACGCGCGAGTATGGAATTTTCGACAACGCCAGCCTCCTGGCTTCGGAAACTCCATCAGTCCCACGACCCCGTGCCCGGGCCATTCTCGATCTGTGTTCACCGCAAAGACGCGGCAACCGTCAGCTACACTGAAGTTCGTTGTAGCGGGAAGAGCATTTCAATGAGTTATCGCAAGGGTCGCCCGTGTCTCCGCGACAACTTTGACTCCGAGATCTCGCTCGCCATTGGCTCAGCGCACGCCCTCGCGAACGCGCAACGCGTGTAAGCTTCCATTTGAAACTTTTCTGTGTGGTCAAGCTCTTATCACTTTGAGGAAGGACCCGACCATGGAAATCAGCAATTCGGCGAAAAACAAGCTTGTTCTGATTACGGGCGCCAAGGGCGGCCTTGGATCATTCATCACTCAAGCTTTTCTTTCGACCGGTGCAACTGTTGTCGGTGCCTCCAGGTCGATCTCCGCGCAGGACTTTCCGCAGCCAAATTTCATCTCGCTCGCCGCCGATTTCACGAAAGCTCCAAGCACCAACGATGCCGTCCAGTCTGTCGTATCCCGGTTCGGTGGGCTCGACGTTCTCGTGCATGTCATGGGTGGATTTGCGGGCGGCAAGACGGTCGCTGAAACCGACGATGCAACGTGGGAGCAGATGCGCGACCTGAATCTAACTTCAGCGTTCTACGCGCTTCGTGCGGCGATTCCGTACCTGCGAAAATCGAGTAACGGACGAATTGTTGCGATCGGAAGCCAAAGCGCGGTCGAACCGCACTCCGGCCTGGGTGCTTACGTCACTTTCAAATACGCACTTACCATGCTGATTCGAACCGTTGCCCTTGAAAACAAAGATGCGGGCTTGACGGCAAACGTGGTGCTGCCGGGAACCATGGACACACCGGAAAACCGCAAGGCCATGCCGGATGGGGATTTTTCGAAATGGGTTCAGCCGAAGGATGTGGCGGATCTCGTGCTATGGCTTTCGGACGAACGCGCTCGCCATGTCACAGGAATTGCTGTTCCGATCGAGGGCACCAGTGTTTGAACGATTTGCGCTTTTGCTTGTCGATGCACTGTCGCTCTATGCGCTGCTCGGGGCCGTCTTCGCCCTTGCATTCGTAAGCGACGGAGTGAAACAGATCGACGCACAGGCGGTGGGTACCGGCATTGCTTTTCGGGCTTTGATCTTTCCCGGTTCCGTGGCGTTTTGGCCTTTGTTGTTGCGTCGATGGATGACAGGGAAGTCGGAACCCCCAGAAGAGAGGAATCCACATCGATGATTCAGCCTCTTCGCAAAATACATCGCCCAGTTTTCCTGATTCTCGGGATTGTGCTGCCGGTTCTATTCATCTCGGGTCTCGCGGCGCGGCATGCTCCGCTCTCGACAAAGGATCGCACAAAGGACGCACTCGAACGGTCAAATGTGACCGGCGGAACCGAGTTTGTGATGAATGGCGGCTCGACCCAGCATAAGGTGCGCTTAGTCGAAAACACAATGCGTGGAAGTGATCGAGAGTTCGAGCTGATTCCCGACTCCGAATTTCTAGCTCCGGACGTTTTCGTGTACTGGTCTCTAACCAAGCCAGAGTCTTTTATCGGCGCTGAGGCTAAACTCTTAGGAAAGTTCGGTCCCCCGGAACGCTATCGAATTCCCGCTGACATGGGCGGTTATTTCGTTCTGTACAGCGTGGCGCAAAATCAGGTCCTCGTCTCAATTACCATCGGAGCCAAGCCGTGAGCCATCCGTACCAGGCAATCGGATGGAATCGGCAAAAGCGTGTGTACGATCTTCTGCTGCTCGCGGGGATTGCCTCGTATCTGACTATCTTCATCGCGCTAGGGAATCTGTTGTTTCCCTTTGCAACTGCCGAAACACTGATCATTCGAGCTGCCGGTTCCGCTGCATTTCTCTTGCTTCACATCGTCTTGTGCATCGGACCGCTCTGCCGGCTGGACTCGCGTTTTCTGCCCCTTCTCTATAATCGACGTCATCTGGGCGTGGCAACGTTTCTGCTAGGCGCTGTTCACGGCGTTTTTGGCATTATCCAGTTCCACAGTCTGGGCGACAAGAATCCTCTCGTCAGCCTTCTCACTTCTAACCGGAATTTCACTAGTCTGGCAGACTTTCCGTTTCAGCAGTTGGGATTGCTCGCACTCGTCATTCTTTTTCTGATGGCCGCGACCAGCCACGATTTTTGGCTCAGAAATCTGACTCCGCCGGTTTGGAAATTTCTTCACATGTTGGTTTACGTCGCCTACGCAGCGCTGATCGGCCATGTCACGCTGGGAATTTTGCAGTCGGAAACGAGCCCGTTTCTGGGCGTCGCAACGGGCATTGGACTGGTCACCGTCGTCGGGCTGCACATTGCCGCCGCAAACCGCGAGAAGAAGTTGGATTCGACGCAAGTCCAATCGGCAGGGCATGGATTCGTCGACGCCTGCGCAGTTGAGAGCATTCCCGAAAAGTGCGCCAAGGCAATCTCGATTCACGGCGAACGAATTGCGATTTTCAAATACGACGGGAAGGTCTCCGCGATCTCAAATGTTTGTCGACATCAGAACGGACCTTTGGGTGAGGGGAAAATCATCGATGGCTGCGTGACTTGCCCGTGGCACGGCTATCAGTACCTGCCGGAGACCGGTGCTTCTCCCCCACCATTTACGGAAAAAGTTGCGACCTTCAAAACACGGATTATCGACGGCCGGGTTCTAATCGATCCAAACGCTCTCGCTCCTGGCACTCGAGTAGAACCGTCTATGATTTTAAAATCGAGGCCCCTGGCATGAGCGAATTCTATGTGGGCTATCTACCTAAAGCGCCCGCCGGCATCGCGCGCCGAATCCGCATGGCCGTCGGATTGTTGTTTGCGCTTGCCGTGATTGGCGCTCTGACATTCGCTTGCCTGCAGCGAACTTATGCTCCTGCAGTCTTCGAATATGGGAAAGAACGGAACTTCGAAGGCGGAATCGAAGCACGGCCGTTTCCGACATTGATCGTTAAGAGGCCGAATTCACCAAATTCCGGTTCCTCCCGTTATCTGCTGGTAGCAGAAGGAAAACATGGAGCCGACCGCGAAATAGCAGAATTTGATGGCAAGACCGTTCGCCTGCGCGGCACTCTAATCTATCGCGGCAACCAGACCATGATCGAACTGGTCAGCGGCTCGCTGTCTGTAACCGGGCAATCCGATAAGGCTTCATCGGTTCCAAAGTCGCTGGGCACATTCGATCTAAGCGGAGAAATCGTGGATGGGAAATGCTTTCTCGGTGTCATGAATCCGGGCAGCGGCAAAGTCCATCGTGACTGCGCTGCGCTCTGTCTCAGCGGAGGTATTCCGCCGCTGTTCGCGACGAACGACTTCCGAGGCGCTCCCGCGATTCTCCTATTGACGAATTCCAACGGCCAGCCGCTTCGAAAGGCGTCATTCCTCGATCGCGTTGGACAACCGGTTCGTATCAAAGGAACGGTGCTGGACAAGGGGGATACGTTGGTCTTTGAAGCCGACCCATCCACGATCACCGTGTTGCGCTAACGAGTTATAAGCCGGGGTCAACAAATTTCCTGAATCCTGCACCTCCGAAGGCGCATCTCATGCCTTAAGAATTTGGTTCGTCTGATCGAATCTCCCAGAATTGAGAACTTTTCGAATTTTTGAAGGGGCGCGCCCCAATGAATGACACCTACAAGATAAACGTCGCAAGAACCGAAATGCGTGAGGCGTATCGCACAGGAGACACCGCCCGGCTGCTCTCCGTTTTTCACCCCGACGGATTCACGGACATGTCAGAAGGCGGTCCAAGTAAATACGGGAGTGAAGCGAGATCAAGACTGGAAGAGGAAACATCGAGGCTTTTCGCTTCCTATTCCGTGAAGTTCGTTCCGATCATCATTGAGATTTCGATCATGGAACCCGTGGCATTTGACCGCGGCTGGCACGAATTTATCTTGACGCCCAAGACGGGTGGCGAACCCATTCGAAAGCGCTACCGTTACTTCGATACCTGGCGGAAAGATGCGAACGGCGATTGGAAGATCTCCTTGCATATCAACAATGTGGATGTCCCTGAGCAGGTGGGAGGGTTTCTAAGTACCTGGTTTCTCGAGCGAGAAACGACGGGTCGTGACAATGTGACGCCACATGATTGACGCTATGCCACATTGATGTATTGAAGTAAAGTTGGAACCGCTACTTATTCTTGATCTTGCTCTGCAGTCGCGAACTGAAGCCTGCCGGCATTTCGTACTCCACGCCATCTCCCACCAGCTTCACAACATTTTTCATCCCGTCAAGTATGGCGGTGCAATGAGCGCAGCCCTTGAAGTGGGCCTCCATACGCGCGCGTAGCTCGGCATCGACCTCTCCATCAACAAAATTGGAGACTTCGCGCCATACCTCAATGCAGCTGATTTCAATCACTTCCATTGGATTCGAAGGTGCTCCATAAGTTTCATTTCGCCTGTAACCCCAATCTTACCAGGGCCTTACCTTTTCATATTCGGTCTTTCCTGAAGCCCAGCTCCCATCAAAACCGGGGGCGAGTGCGTCGCGCATCTGTAATCGCGCCCGCAATAACCGCGTCTTTACACTTCCCTCGCTAATGCTCAGAGCCTGCGCGGTCTCCTGAATACTCAGGTGCTGGAGGTCCCTCAGTATAAGGACTTCTCGATACTTGGGAGAAAGAGAATCCAGCCCGCGCTTGAGGGCTTCCCTTAATTCCTTCCTCTGCAGTTCCTCCGAAGGGATCTCCCGCCAATCGGCAAAATCCTTGGGAAAACAGTCACCCTGGTCATCGGTCCGTTGTTCGTCGATGGAATCGTAGAGATGCCTGCGATCCTTGCGCCGTTTGAGCCGCGCTTCGTTTATGGTGATTTGTATGAGCCAGGTGCTGAATTTGGCTTCGCCGCGAAAGCGCGGCAGACCAGCTAACGCCTTTAGCACCGCTTCTTGCACTACTTCTTCCGCGTCCGCTGCGTTGTTCAAAATCGACATCGCAGCGGTAAATACTCCGCGCTCGCACGGTTGCACCAGGCAATAGAACGCGTCTCGATCGCCGGCGCAGCTCATCACGATCAATTCTGCTTCGCTTTTTTCGAGATGCAATTTTGGTGTACTCATTGGGACTGAATCCACTCAACTTCAAGAAACGATGGACGTTCGAGCAACTATCATGTTCCGAGATCTGTGTCGTGACCCTACGAAAAGTAACTACCGCTGGCGCATTCTGAGTTTGTGTTGGAACTGCGACAAGACCTGGGCCCAGAAACCTGGTTCGAACGATGGCTATCGGATGCGCTTCGCCGGATTTGGTCGCAACTTTCTTCGACTTTTCTCGCGATACGGTACGTATCAAATCATTTGCGGATTTCTGTCACTTCTCGCTGCTCTCCGTATCCCATCCCGCATGACGGAAAGTTCCATCGCGAATCTTGCAGCGTCGATTGTAGCCTCACCTCAAGCTGTCGGGAAACTGACTCCTGCGGGTCGAGCGCGTTGGACTGCGGCGTTCGCATTCAAGGCGCACTGGCCAGAATATCTGATGGAAGGCGCGGAACTTGGTTTATTCATGATTTCGGCCTGCATCGTTACGGCAGTTCTCGAGCATCCATCGTCGCCCCTGGGTCACATTCTGCCTAATCCTTTCACGCGCCGGCTCATCACCGGATTGGCTATGGGACTGACCTTGCTTGCGCTGATTCATTCCAGCTGGGGAAAAAGATCCGGCGCGCACATGAATCCTGCTTTTACTCTCATGTTCTTTCGATTGGGAAAAGTGGAAGCCTGGGATGCCGCCTTCTATATGGTGTCGCAATTTGCCGGAGGCCTTGGCGGTGTTCTGGTTTCCCTCCTGTTGTTAGGTCCGTTTCTCGCTCATCCCAAAGTCAACTTCGCCGCAACGCAACCCGGAATGCGGGGAATTCTTGTCGCTCTCATCGCGGAACTCCTGATTTCCTTCCTGCTCGCTCTCACCGTTCTCATCGTGTCGAATCACCAGAGCATTTCACGGCTCACACCGTATTTCGCGGCAAGCCTGGTGGCCAGCTATATCACGCTCGAAGCTCCGTTCTCCGGAATGAGCATGAATCCAGCAAGAACGCTGGGATCGGCAATACCGGCTCACGCATTCCACGCGCTTTGGATTTATTTCACAGCTCCTCCGATCGCGATGCTGATGGCCGCGGAGACTTATTTGCGCGCGCGTTCCGCGCGTCCGGTGTACTGCGCAAAATTTCATCATGACAACGACCAACGCTGCATCTTCCGCTGCCGCTATAGGGAACGGAAAAAAGATTGAGCCTTTCTGGGCTTCGGAAAAGTTGTGAAAGCGAGAGAAACACTATGAACACCCACAAACACTACGACGTAATCGTCATCGGAACCGGCGCAGGCGGCGGAACGCTCGTCCACAGCCTGGCGTCCACCGGGAAGAGCATTCTCATTCTTGAACGCGGCGACTATGTTCCTCGCGAGAAGGCGAACTGGGATTCGCGCGCGGTCAATGTGGAAGGCAGGTATCAGACGAAAGAAGAATGGCGAGACAAGAACGGAAAACCCTTGCACCCGCACACGAACTACTACGTTGGCGGAAATACCAAATTTTACGGCGCGGCGCTCTTTCGCTTGCGCAGAGAAGACTTCGGCGAGATCAAACATTTCGGCGGCATCTCACCTGCCTGGCCGGTCTCATACGATGATCTCGAGCCGTACTATTTGCAAGCCGAGCGGCTTTATCATGTGCACGGCCAGCGCGGCGAAGATCCGACCGAGCCCGCAGCAAGCGGCCCCTATCCGCACCCGGCGATCAGTCACGAGCCGCGCATTCAGGCCCTCAGCGACGATTTCGAGCGGCTGGGTCTAAAGCCATTTCACACTCCGCTGGGACTTCAGATCGATGAGAAGAATCCGCAGTCAAGCAAATGCATCCGTTGCAACACCTGCGACGGGTATCCCTGCCTTATCGACGCGAAGTCCGATGCGCAAACCTTGTGTGTCGATCCTGCGCTGCGCTTTCCGAACGTTTCACTTTTGACAAATGCTTACGTTGAGCGGTTGGAAACGACGGTGTCGGGTCGCGAAGTCTCGCGCGTCGTCGTTACGCGCAACGACGCCACAGAAAACTACTCCGCCGACGTTGTCGTAGTTTCCTGCGGCGCGATCAATTCCGCCGCGCTGCTGCTTCGCTCGGCGAACGACAAACATCCCCACGGGTTGGCAAACAGTTCGGACATCGTCGGACGCCACTACATGGGTCACGTTAACTCCGTACTGCTCGCCGTTTCGAAATGTCCTAACCCAACGCTCTATCAGAAGACCCTCGCTGTAAACGACTTCTATCTAGGAAGTAGAGAGTGGAACCACCCGATGGGACATTTTTCGTTTGTCGGAAAGCTAGATGGAGTCGCGCTGTCGGCCGGCGCACCAGCGGTAGCGCCTGGCTGGACTCTTGACCTCATGGCCAAACACGCATTGAGTTTCTGGCTGACGTCGGAAGATTTGCCAGACCCCAACAATCGCGTGACTCTCGATCGCGATGGCCGGATCGTCTTGCAGTACACCCCTAACAACCAGGAGGCGCATGCGCGTCTGACCTCTAAGCTGAAAGAGCTGATGGGCCAGCAATCCAAGTGTGACGTTCACGGACATGATTGCCACCAGGGATTGTTTGCGCGAAACCTGTTCCTCGGAGACCGCATACCGCTTGCGGGAGTCGCTCACCAAAATGGCACCATTCGCTTTGGCTCCGATCCCAGGACTTCCGCGCTGGACATTCACTGCAAGACGCATGATGTGGACAACCTCTACGTTGTGGATGGGAGCTTCTTCCCGTCGAGCGCCGCGGTGAATCCCGCATTGACGATCATGGCAAACGCATTGCGGGTCGGCGATCACCTGAAACAGCGCTTGGGCGTTGTCAGCCGTTCGAGCAGCACCCAGACTCCTGCGATTCTGGCGGGAGCTTGAGATGCGGTTCAGGCACTTTGCTTTCCTCGTATCCACAGCTGTTCTTGTCGCTGGCTCGATTGTTTCTACGGCTGCACAGTCGTCTCCGCAAGATAGTTCGAGAGCGATCGCCCAAATCATCGCCGTAGGGCCGATTCAAATGACGGTTGGCGATATGGACCGCTCGGTCGATTTTTATTCGCGTGTTCTTACGTTCGAAAAGATCTCGGATAGCGAAGTGGCGGGAGAGAATGTTGAGCGCCTTTTTGGAGTTTTCGGAGCGCGTGTCCACATCGTCAAGATGAAGCTCGGCGATGAGTCGATCGAGCTCGTTCAGTTCCTTGCGCCACGCGGCCGCGCAATTCCAGCCGATTCCCGCAGCAACGATCTGTGGTTTCAGCACATCGCCATCATCGTCAGCGATATGGACCGGGCATATCACGTGCTTCGCCAGAATCACGTGGAGCACGCTTCATCGGGACCGCAAAGATTGCCCGACTGGAACAAGAATGCCGCCGGTATCAGGGCGTTCTACTTCAAAGATCCCGACGAGCATCCGGTCGAAATTCTTGAATTCCCTGCAGGCAAAGGTGCCGCGAAGTGGCACAAAGCGAGCGACCGGCTGTTCCTTGGCATCGATCACACAGCGATCGCGGTGTCGGACACTGAATCGAGCCTCAAGTTCTATCGGGATGTACTCGGCCTGCGAGTCTCGGGTGAAAGCGAAAACTACGGCACTGAGCAGGAACATCTCAATAACGTCTTTGGCGCTCGTCTCCGAATTACTGCGCTGCGCGCGGCCTCGGGGCCTGGAATCGAATTCCTGGAATATCTGGCCCCTCGCGATGGACGTCCTATTCCAGCCGACGAGCAAGCGAACGACGTCGTGCACCGGGAAATAATTCTGATTACGCAGAATGCGGGAGCTGCGGCGCAAAAACTCACCGCGGCAAAAACAAAGTTCGTATCTTCCGGCGTGGTTGCGAATCCCATTCAAGAATCCGGATTGCGAAAGGTATTCGTCATTCGAGATCCAGACGGACACGCGATTGAAATCGCAGCCGAATAAATTTCCGAAAGCTTTGAACGAGAGCAACCTATGAACGCTGAAGAAAAACGCCTAGAAGAATCGCGTGATCGAAAGTCGCACTGGAAGCGCTGGGGTCCCTATCTTTCGGAACGCCAGTGGGGCACCGTGCGTGAAGATTACAGCGAGCACGGCACAGCGTGGGATTTCTTTCCGCATGACCACGCGCGTTCGCGAACGTACCGTTGGGGCGAAGACGGAATCATGGGAATTTCCGACCGCCGGCAGCTCGTTTGTTTTGCGTTGGCGATGTGGAATGGCAAAGATCCAATTCTGAAGGAACGGCTGTTCGGTCTCACTGGCAATGAAGGCAATCACGGCGAAGACGTCAAGGAGCACTACTTCTATCTCGATTCAACGCCGACGCACTCGTATATGAAGGGCCTGTACAAATATCCGCAAAGCGAATTCCCCTACGGCAAGTTGGTAGAAGAAAACCGCCGGCGGGGAAAGAACGATCACGAGTACGAACTCCTCGAAACGGGCGCGTTCGACGAAAACCGATATTTCGACGTTGTTACAGAATACGCAAAAGCGGGCGTCGAAGATATTTTGATCAAAATCACGGCGACCAATCGTGGTTCGGCCGAAGCTGAGTTGACCCTGCTTCCGACAATCTGGTTCCGCAACACCTGGTCGTGGGGACACGATGACTATCGCCCCCAAGTGCGCGCATCGGAAACTCTTGCCTTTGCAAAAGAGCATGGAACCGCGGGTTCGAGCGTCATCGAAGTCGAGCACAAAGCCTACGGAAAGCGTTGGCTTCTCTTCGAAGGCGAGCCGGAGCTTCTTTTCACTGAGAACGAAACGAACGTCAAGAAACTGTTCGGCGGTGAGAATCGCACGCCGTACGTCAAAGATGGCATCAACAATTACGTCGTTCATGGCAATCGCAACGCGGTCAACCCGGAAAAGTACGGCACCAAAGCTTCTGCCCTTTACAAGTTGTCCATCGCACCCGGCGCGTCCGTTACCTTACGTTTGCGGCTAACAGACAAAGAACCGAAGGTTGTTCGCATGTCGGCACCAAGACTCGTCCTGGCCGAAGCTCCTAAGATGGAGCTCCTGGGCCGGGCGTTTGAGTCCATCTTCTCCGCGCGACGCGAAGAAGCCGACGAATTCTACGCATCGCGGGCTCCAAAAGATATTTCTGATGACGCTCGCAATGTTCAACGCCAGGCATTTGCTGGATTGCTGTGGTCGAAGCAGTTTTATCACTTCGACGTTCGCACCTGGCTCGACGGGGATCCTGCCGGGCCACGTCCGCCAGAATCGCGCAAGAAGGGCCGCAATCAGGAATGGTCCATTCTTTACAACGCGGACATTATCTCCATGCCGGACAAGTGGGAATATCCCTGGTACGCCGCTTGGGACCTTGCGTTTCACTGCATTCCTCTGGCGCAAGTGGATCCAGACTTTGCCAAAGAGCAATTAACTCTGCTGCTTCGCGAGTGGTACATGCACCCGAACGGTCAGTTGCCAGCCTATGAATGGGCATTCGGCGACGTCAACCCGCCGGTCCACGCTTGGGCGGCATGGCGCGTCTACAAAATCGAAAAGCGCGTGCGCGGCAAAGCCGACCGCGAATTTTTGGAGAGCGCCTTCCACAAACTTCTACTCAATTTCACCTGGTGGGTGAACCGCAAAGACGCCGAAGGAATGAATATCTTCCAAGGCGGATTTCTTGGCCTAGACAACATCGGAATTTTCGATCGCTCCGCTCCGCTGCCAACCGGCGGCCATCTTGAACAATCGGATGGTACAAGTTGGATGGGAATGTACTGCTTGAATATGCTCGCGATCGCACTGGAATTGGCGCGCGAAAACCCGGCATACGAAAGTGTAGCGAGCAAGTTTTTAGAGCATTTTGTTCACATCGCACACGCGATGAACGATCGCGGCGGCGAAGGCATCGAGCTCTGGGACAAAGAAGACGGTTTCTACTACGACGTGCTGCATCTTCCGAATGGCGAACGCCACTATCTGAAGGTGCGCTCGTTGGTGGGTCTGATTCCGCTCCTTGCAGTGGAAACCCTTGAGCAGGACATTGTGGACAAACTTCCCGGTTTTAAGCGCCGCATGCAATGGTTCATTGACAATCATCCAGACGTCGCAAATCACATCGAGATATCAGAAACACCTGGACAAGGAACCCGACGGTTGCTTTCTCTGGTGAATCGCGAACGGCTCGGTAGTGTCGCCCGCTACCTGCTCGACGAGTCGGAATTTCTTTCACCCTACGGCATTCGCGCGATTTCGCGGTTTCACAAAGACAATCCCTATGCGATGAACGTAAACGGCAACGAACATCGCGTGGACTACGAACCGGCAGAATCGAGCACTGGCCTCTTCGGTGGAAATTCCAATTGGCGCGGCCCCATCTGGTTTCCGATCAATTTCCTGCTCATCGAATCGCTTCAGAAGTTTCACCACTTCTACGGTGACAGCGTTTCCGTGGAGCTTCCAGTGGGCTCAGGTCGGAAGGCATCACTGTGGGATGCGGCCGCAGAGATTTCCCGCAGACTGACGCGTATTTTCTTGCGTTCGGAAGAAGGTAAGCGGCCAGTCTTCGGGGGCCTCGACAAATTCCAAACGGACCCCGAATGGCGCGATCACATTTATTTTCACGAATACTTTCATGGCGACAATGGAGCTGGCATCGGCGCAAGTCACCAGACGGGCTGGACGGGACTCGTCGCCAAACTGATAGAACAAAGCGGAAGAGGAATGTAATTCGAAGGCAGAGCGAGAAAACTTTTGGGAGACTGTGATGCGATCGACGATGGAAACGAAAATAGAAACATCAGCAAAGAAGAATGATCTCATGAAGGCCCTCGCTGTCATTCCGGGCAAACCCAACACGATTCATCTCCGCGAAGTTCCAAAGCCGCGAATTGACAACCTGCCGGAAGGACGCGGCGTGTTGATCAAGCTCCTCAATGTCGGTGTTGACGGGACAGATAAAGAAATCAATGCTGCGGAATACGGTGCCGCGCCTGCCGGCGACGAGTACCTCATCATCGGTCACGAAAGCTTCGGACGCGTGGAATCCGTTGGCCCGAATGTCACCGAGTTCCATCCAGGCGACTACGTTTCTCTTACGGTGCGACGTCCGGGTTCGAGCCTTTACGACAAAATCGGTACCTACGATATGACCACTGACGATGTTTATTTCGAGCGCGGTATTAACCTTCGGCACGGGTTTTTGGCAGAGTATGCCGTGGACGCGCCGGAATACATCATTCGTGTTCCGGAAAACTTGAAGCACGTGGGCGTTCTGATGGAGCCAATGAGCGTCGCGCAGAAGGCAATCGAGCAAGCCTACCGAATCCAGCAACGGCTTCGGGTTTGGAAGCCGAAGCGCGCCGCGGTGCTGGGTTCGGGAACACTCGGGCTGCTCGCCACGCTGGTCTTGAGGTTGCGCGGCGTGGAAGTCACAAGCTTTGGCAACACGATGCCGCCATTCCTGAATTCCACACTTATCGAAGAAATCGGCGCGCGGTACGTCAGCACGAAAGAACTCTCGCTGACCGATGCTTCCTCAAAATACGGACCCTTCGATTTAATTCTCGAAGGCACTGGATACTCACCTCTCGTCTTTGAAGCCATGAATGTTCTCGCAAAGAACGGCGTGCTCGCCATGGTGAGCGTTACCGGCGGTTCACGTCAGGTGGAAGTTCCGTCCGACAAGATCAACCTCGGATTCGTCCTGGGAAATAAGGTTGCTTTCGGCAGCGTGAACGCGAACCGCGAATATTTCGAATCTGGAGTAAAGGATCTTTCAACCGCCGAGCTCCAGTATCCAGGATGGCTGCGAAAACTTCTGACTCACCCGGTGAAAGGTCTTGAGAATTACGCCGAAATGATTCGCCTGCTCACTGAGGCCAAAGGGGCGATCAAGGTTTACTGCGAGGTTGCCGCGATGCACGGCTCGCAAACGGCCGTGGCGGGTTGATACCGCTATCGGATTCGAAGGAAATGTGTCCGGACATTGCTTTACTCACGAAGCATCTGCCGACACCAGCCGGAGCTTTCGCAGCAAGGGTTTGATCGACAGCCCCTGGATCAGGATAGAAAAGACCACCACACCAAATGTCAGGTTGAGGATCTCGTCTCGATACGGAAACGCACTATCGAGACTCAATGCCAGGGCCAGCGACAACGCTCCTCTTAATCCGCCCCAAACCAGCACGTGTTGCCATACGAAGGAAATCGGTGTGGACAACAGGTTGCTGAGCGGCACGATCGTGTAGACCGAAAGGATGCGCCCGAGGAAGATCGCTGCGACGGCGATCAGAATCGGCTTCCATAGACGGAGTAGGCCCCCCAGTCGCACCTCCAATCCGATCAGCAAGAACACAAGCGAGTTAATGATGAAGGCGGCGTATTCCCAGAAAGAGCGCAGTGCCGTCAGCGTTCGTGCGCTCATGCCTGTTTTCGTCGCGAAATTGCCAATCACCAGTCCGGCAGCGACAGTGGCGATTACCCCGGACAGGTGTAGGTGAAGGGCAAGGAGAAAGGTGCCGTAGGCAAGAATCGTCGTAAGCGTAATCTCGATCTGTGCATCGTCGATTCTCTTTGTAAGTTTGCTTACAAAATATCCAAGGGCAAGTCCCAGCAGCGCACCACCTGCCACGCTCAGCACGAACTGTTCAGCGCCAGAAACCAAAGAGACTCTCCCGGCAACTGCACCGGCGAGAAGAATTTGGAACAAAGCAACGGCCGTGCCGTCATTCAGCAGACTCTCGCCCTCTACAAGTACCGAAAGTCGCTCGTCAACCCTCACTTCCTTGAAAATGGATAGTACGGATATTGGGTCCGTGGCGGACACCATCGATCCAAAAAGCAATGCCACAATCAGCGACATCCCCACCGCGCAGTGGACGACGAGTCCTGTCGCAAATGTCGCGATCAACACGCCAAGGTTTGCAAGCAACAGCAACGGGAGGAGGTCCGTCTTAATATGCCGCAAGTCAATTTTGAGACTTCCCTCAAATAGGAGCGCCGGAAGAAAGAGCGTGAGAATTACGTCGGGCGTCAACCAGTCCGGCCGGTTTCCCTGATGCAGGGGTGCCAGTGCGGGCAGAGGAACTACGCTGAGCAGCAATCCGCCGAGGACCAGCGCAACCGTATATGGGATTCCGATACGTTTTGCGACCACCGCAATCACGGACGCGGCAATCAACAGCCATATGAGGAACTCCGCAGACGAATTTGCCGTCATCTTTCGGTCGCTCGATGTGCCGCAAAAGCGTCCCTCACTCCTGGTCGCAAAAGATAAAGCAGCAGCGCAGAAGCGATTGTGACACCTGCCGCGCCCCTAACGAAATGCCCCATAAAAATATTGATCAAATCGCCTAAGACCTGTGTTGCTATGAGGAAGACGGCGAGCCGCCATCCCCAAGTCCGCCGTGTGAACCAACCCACGCCGGAAGCCGCAAGAGCCGCGCTAAGCACTAGAAAAGGTATCCCAACCGTTTCGCCAAGAGATGCGAGCTGCCTGTAGGCGGGCCTATTCAAGACCCACATTTGATCCAGGAGGGTTCCGCGCCAAATCAATGTTGTTCCCGCGAGCGAAGCCATGACAGCGCCTAAGAACAAGAAGACACAATAGCCGTCAATGCCCATGTGGGCTCTTCTCGCATCGAAACCTCAACGCTAAGAGGACTACGGCTTTGCATGGGCCGACTATAAACTGAAACGGCATAGGACGGGTATTTTCCGGCACGCGCTTCTCACAAGACGGTCGATCCCCTAAGCGATATTTGCGGGTTCGTCTGATTCGAGTATGTGAAAGATCCTCAAAAACATGAAAGGGCGAGCGTGGTATTCATGTGAGTTTCTTTCGCGTCGCGCGTTTTTTCTCACGCTGCTCGAAGACCGCGTTTTCGGTCTGCGGCGCGCAGGGCTTCCGCCGCGGTCCAGAATGACGCTCCCAGGAGAACCAAATCTTTAATGAGGAATTGACCGGCACCGCCAAGTATCTCAACACCGTGGCCGAGCTCGATCGCGCCCGGCGTCGTGAACAGGAAACTGGTCGTCAGCAGGAACGTCGCGATGGCGCCCAAGCTCCCGACGAACGAAGCCCGAGGAGAAATGGGTCGTAGTGCCAACAGGAGTGCAACGAGCAGTTCGATAATACCAATGAAATTGGAGACTCCCTGTTTGCTAAGGACGAAATACATCCAGGACATGAACGGGCTGTGGGCGGCGACGAGCGGTTGAATGCCATCGGCCTCGGCCGGCGTGAATTTCAGGATTCCGATCAGAAGCAAAATCACAACCAATCCGTAGCGGGATAGGACCGCGCCCGCGCCTTCGAGCGCGACGCGGATCCTCACGAGACGGTCTTCTACCATAGCTTGTTCGTTCATGAGATCTCTCCCAACACGCGTAGTGTTGCTTCGCGGGAATGAGATTCGGGAACGGCGAGAAGGTTTCGGGCCAAAGGTGCTGGGCCCGCCTCGCCGGGATCCGTTGAAACCCTTCGGTGATTTGTGAATCCCACCCTGTGGCGCCCAGCTAGTTGGCAGTCCGCGGCGCGCGGGAGAATGGAACGTGAAAAGACACGCAATACGAACCGTAGCGTTCGCGGGCGCATTTCTGTCTGTGATTTTGTCGGTTGCGCAGGCACAGGAAAAAGATGAAATTGGGCTCGTCATCGGAGCGACGGTAACTTCGGGCCGGAATTTTGCATCTGGCAGCGCACCAGCCTCCTTCGATTCGAGCCTCGCACTTGGAGCGGAATACGACCATCGCGTGCTGAGCGGCCACCGTGTTGCTCTCTACGGTGGAGTGGATTTTCTGGCTTCGCCGCTGGACGTAAAGGTCGGCAACCCGGCGGCAGACGTTATTGGGCAGTACGCGTATGTCTTCTTGACGCCGCATGTCCGCGTGAAATTCAATCCGGAAGGAGGGCTCTCTCCGTGGTTGTCGTTCGGCGGCGGCTACGTCAGATTCCTGGAGAAAAAGCCAACGGATGGACCATCATTCGTGCCAGGTACAAACACGGGCACGTTTGTCTTCGGCGGCGGTGTGGACACGCGCACGGTGCTTCAGGTCTTCCGAAGCCCCATTGGATTTCGCGCGGAGGTGCGCGATTTCTATTCCGGATCGCCGAACTACAACCAACCGGTTCGAGGAAGCTTGCAGAACAACGTGGTATTCACGGGCGGTCTGCTAATCAAATTCTGACGAAAGGCGCCCGTCCCTCGCCAACCTCTGCGCTTCCGATTCGACCTCGTGAAAATGGATTGCCCAACTCATTACGCCCTCCCGTTACGACACACATATTGCTTCTCGATCGCTCAGTGGACGTTCTTGGCCAGAAACGAGCGGATTAGCTGCGCGATTTCCGCTCCATCCTCTTCCAGAGCGAAGTGTCCGGTGTCCAGCAAATGTAATTCCGCGCCGGGTGTATCCTTCAAGAACGCCTCCGCGCCCGCCGGGGCAAATATCGGATCGTTCTTACCCCAGACAACCAACACTGCCGGTTTCTTCTCCCGCAGGTATTTGTGCCACGCGGGATAAAGCGGAGGGTTGTTGCGGTAGTCGTAAAACAGAGCGAGTTGGATCTTGTCGTTGCCTGGCCGGTCTAGCGCCGCCTGGTCAAAGAGGTAGGAATCCGGACCAACGTGCTCCGGAGTTCGGAAGCCCTGTAAGTACTGGAGTTTCGTTGCATCGAGCGTCAGCAACTGCCGGACTTTTGCTTCGTTCGTTGGATTGGGATCCTTCCAGTACGGGTATAGGAACTCTGCCCAGAACGGTGACAAGCCTTCGTCATATGCATTTCCGTTCTGTGTGATGATCGCCTGGATTCGTTCCGGGTGCCGTGTCGCCAGCCGGAATCCCACGGGGGAACCGTAGTCCTGGATGTAAATCGAATACTTCACGATTGATTGCTGGTCGAGGAAATGATCGACGGTGTCCGCGAGATGGTCAAATGTGTAGGCATATCGCTCAGGCGATGGAGCGTCGCTGTAGCCGTAGCCCGGATAATCCGGGGCCAAGACGTGATACTTGTCGCTCAACCGCGGAATCAATTCACGAAACATGTGAGACGAACTTGGGAAGCCGTGCAGCAGCACAACCGCTGGTGCGTCCTTCGGTCCCGCTTCGCGATAAAAGATTTTCAGGCCATCTACTTGAGTTGTGTGATAGGTCACACGCGAAGCGTCGGCCATCGTAGCGTCCTTCTTCATCTGCGAGCTTGCAACGCCCGCACTGATTGCCAATCCCATCAAAAGCACTGCGGCTTGTAACCATCTGCCAATCATTGGTCGTTCTCCTTGTCTAATAGACCGAACGGTCTATATGGACAATCTGATGCCGCTCCCGATGAAAGGATACGGAAAAGTTGCGACCCTGGGTCGAAAGCGGAGAGAATTAGACCGTACGGTCTAACATAAACGAAATACACGACGTCTAAGAGCAGGAGGCCGGTTTCATGCGCCCGGCAAAGATATCAGATGAAAAAGTATTCCAGGGCTTGTCGGATGTTTTCCGCCGCAAGGGCTATGACGGCGCTTCCTATTCCGACCTGATGAAAGCCACTGGCCTTGTGAAAGCAAGTCTCTACCATCGTTTTCCGGGCGGCAAAGCGGACATGGTGGACGCCATGCTATCGAAGGTCGATCAGCGTTTTGCGGACCACGTCCTGAAGCCGGCTTCAGAAGAGGGAAGGCCGCAGGATCGTGTGCGAAAGATCGCCCGCCGCCTTCGCGAGTTCTACGATTCCGGTAAACGGTGGTGCCTACTCGACACGCTAACGCTCGCGGACAGCCCTTCCACGCTCGCCCACGCACGCCGCTCCATGGAGTTTTGGATTGACGTCTTCGCCCGATTAAGCCGCGATGCGGGTCTCAGCCCCGCCATCGCCCGCAAACGTGCTCAGGAAGCGGTTGCCGCCATCGAAGGAGGACTGGTCGCTTCACGCGTTCTCGGCAATCCACGTCCGTTTCTTCGATCCCTCGCCAATCTTACGAAGCAGCTTACTGAACCCCGCCCGTAAGTCTAGTCCCTGGCCACGATTCCGAGGAGGTTGCCGATCTCCTCCTTGCTGCTTGTGTGCGCCAGCAGCCAGCCGTTGCTAACCCAGTCTGCGAAACTCATGTTCGTCTCCAATCACGAAGAGTTTCTTTTCCTTTGCTACCGTCGATAAAAAGTGATTCTTGGCGGCGAGCTTTTCGCGAAACTCTCGTGGCCCGTATACAGTTGGATTAACCTCCCGGCCGAGCTTGGAGTCGCTCTCGCTAAGAGCGGATACGACATCGGCGAAACTTACTTCGCCGACCACCATCAGATCCACGTCGCTCGCTGCGTCCTCGTCGCCACGTGCATACCCGTAGCAACTGTTTCAAAGGAAATGGAGAAAGAAAGTGGGCTTTCGAATTCAGCGTCTCCCGGCTGATGCTCGAATCGAATCCAGAATGAAATTCAGTGTCTTGCGCAAATTTTTTCGATACGAGAGGGGGTGTGATGCCGATCAAGCAGCGAGTTCTGCGCAAAGCTAACGATGATGTGCGCTATGTCAGCGGAGTGGGCTGAGGATCGCTGCAGTTTGAATTCGCCGTCTCGAATGCCCTGTTGCAGGAGAAGAGTCACGAGTTTCTCGCCATGACGCAGACATTCCTCGACCACGGCGCGCCCGAGCTGGAGATTTGCTTGAAAAAGCTCATGGCCGCTCGCGGTGCCGTGGACAATGTCGGAGGTCGCGCCGTACTGTTTCACGTACCTCGACCCTGCACGGTTTCATGAGTACTTCGCAGCCGACCTCTCTGCGGAGCAGGCCGCTTTCATGGCGTGATCGCAGGTGCTCAACTTAGCTGACAATTTTAAGGCAGTCATCACTACGCCTGCGTGGAGAAGCAAACCAAGTTGGATGTTGGTGGCGGGAAAAGACAGAACCATCAACCCCGACCTCGAACGTTGGTATGCCACACGAGCCAAGAGCCACAAGGTCGAAGTCCCAGGCGCAAGCCACGCGGTCTACGCGTCCAGGCCCAAGGAAGTTGCAACTCTGATCGAAGAAGCTGCATCGCATGTTCGGTAGAAAACTTTGTAATGAGGGACCGATGACAGATCGGAGGACGTTCCTATGTCAAAGGTCTGGCTAATCACCGGGGCTTCGCGCGGCCTGGGCCGAGCGTTCACAGAAGAGGCTCTCAAAGCCGGACACCGCGTCGTAGCTACGGCCCGCAATTCGGGACAGCTCGTCGAAGTCGCTAGCAAGTTCGGCGAGAGTGTTCGGACTGTTTCGCTCGACGTCACGAACGAAGCGCAGGCCAACTACGCCGTCGATACCGCGATTCAAGCCTATGGTGGCCTCGACATCCTCGTTAACAATGCCGGTTACGGCAACGTTTGCCCTGTCGAAGATACGTCGCTCGCGGACTTCCGCGCACAGATTGAAACGAATCTATTTGGCGTCATTATTATGACGAAAGCTGTGCTCCCGTACTTCCGCGAACGCGCATCTGGGCACGTGATCCAGATATCATCGATCGGCGGACGCGTTGGCCCAACGGGGCGCGCGGCGTACGCGGCGGCAAAGTTCGGTGTTGAGGGCTTTTCAGAGTCGCTGTCCAAAGAGGTCGAACCGCTCGGCATAAAGGTCACGATCGTCGAACCGGGCGGCTTTCGAACCGACTTTGCGGGATCCTCCACTGAGCTTCGCGAAGGCCGGCCGGAGTACGACGCGACCGTAGGCGCTACAGTGCGCTTTCAGCGCAATTACGATGGCAAACAACCGGGAGACCCGGTAAAAGCGGCAGCGGCGCTTCTGCATATCGCATCGCTGCCCGAACCACCGCTGCGGCTCCTGCTTGGAAGTGACGCTTACAACGCGGCCGAGAACCACGCTCTCCAAATTCTAGCGTCCGACAGAGAGTGGAAGGATCTCAGCATCTCAACAGACTCGTCGTTCTACAGAGAGTTCTGCTAGCCTCAGGGTCTCCTCAAGGTATTGTCTTAACGAGACGAGAATTTGAATGGCTAGATGTGAGGCCTGGCGTGTTTATGCACGTCCCAGTACCGCAAAACACGCATGCCGAAACACATCTCAGCCTAAGACAATCCCCCAGGTTCGATCTTGAGCTTTCGGCAGAGTCATTGAAGCCTCTAGGACGAGGTAAGCTGGGTCGAACTCGAGCTTCCTGCACGACTCTGCAACAGAGAGATAGATTGTGCAGCTGCGTACGGTGGAAACGCCGGATCGTCTTCTGCTCTAGGAACTAACGCAGCGCTGTTTCCACTCGATCATCTGTCGTCGGATTCGTCTTGTCGGTGCACGGGAGTTAAAAAGTTATCCACTACGAGGTCCGCTATTTCGCGGCCGAGCCTTTGACCGGTTGTCAGATCAAAGCGGAAATGTTGACCAGCGAAAATGCGACTTAGCGTCGCTTCTTCGGCGGCCGATGAGAAGCCCGTAAACGAGCGTTGCACCCCGGGCAGAACCTCAGACGTGACGTTGAACTCGAAACGATCGCGATCGAAAAAGGAAGTTAGCACCTCCGCCCCGGCAGCGCTTATGACCGCGTGGGCGCCCGGATAGGATGGGTCGGCGGCGGTCTTGCCGACTTCCGGCAACCAATTTGGATCAGCCGCTGTTTCAGGATTGTTGTCGGCATCAGCAGCGCGAATGGCGGTCACTGGTCGCCAGAGGTTGTATGTGTATTTGGCGTCGTAAAAGGCAATCACGTCATCTGCAAAACTCAGGTTTAGCAGTGCGAACAACCGAGCACTCTGCGCAGTCGTCAAACTGTTCGCCAGCGAGAGCGTCTGCGAGATCTCGTTCCAGTAATTCTGAATCGCTCCATTCCAAAACCGTCCGGTCAATGCCTCATCACTCGTTGCGGTTGTGCTGTCAACGATTCCTAAGGACTTGATTTGATTGAGAGCATTGCTATATGAATCGCTGGTTAGAGCCGGAGGAGGGCCGGGTCGAAACTGATTCGCACTTTGCAGTGCGAACGGAGTCACACGAGACCAGTGCGTGAATTGCGGCTGGGGCGGGAAATTCGGGGGCGTCGATTGGTAATCCCCCGGAGCGGTCCCGAAAACATACGGGATCGGCTGGGCATTCGAGCCGTCGCTGCTCCGAAGGGCGAGGACGCGATCCGCAACACTCTGTCCTATACGGATTCCTTCTATTTTATCGTGGCCGTCCGGAATTTGTTCCAGGGACTGCTGTAGTTCGGCATCGAGTGTGGTCTTAAATGCCGGGTACAGAACAAAGAGAACTTGATGCGCCGCTGCAACTGCCGCTGCGTCTTGGGATGCACTTCGTGGTGCGCCATTGAGGTGGACCAGGTATGGCCGGTGTGTTCGATCAATGGAGTTAACCGCGTCATAGATTGCTGCGTGCATGATCGCGAAGCTTCGGGTTGGATGGACGGTCGGCGACTGAGCGCCAGGTGTGCGAACGATTGCGAGAAGTGTTCTATTCCATTGCACGACTGGGTTCACTCGCTGAGCAGAAGAGCCGCCAGCAGCCTGAGGTGAAGCACCATAAGAGCTGCAAACTGGTCCCAAAAAAGTCGCACTAAGAAGTGCGAAAGCAATCAAGGTCTTTGACATCAGTGATTTCCCCCCTCGTTTTCGTATCCGACGATGGCACGGCGGCTCGTAGCGCAAGAGTTCCAAACGCTGTTGCAAATACCTAGACCGCGAAATTGAGGAGAAAATTCCCAAATTCTGCAATTTAAATTAATACCTTTACCGCTTGGAGCTGTATTCCCCCTGAAAAATGGGCGACGTGGGGAGAGAGGTCCAAGAAACCACGCCGCCCTCGAACGTGCTTCCCCTAAGCAGACCGTGCCTTGTCCTATTTCATTCCGCGCGCTTGCGGAATTTTTCCGGGCAACAGAAGTCTGAGGAATTGCTCGTCGAATAAGTATCAATCAAGACTGAGCTATACCACCCGCATTGAGCGCGCCGAAACAATGAGGTCATTGACGGAATAAAACAGCGAGAAGCTCAGTTGTCGCTTTTAAGTGCCGATATCCGGAGCTTCCGGGTCCGAGTTACTGCGACACAAACGGAACCGAGCCGGTATCATCGGTTCAGATTTCAACTTTAGCTAAACACGAAAAGAGGGAAACGTAATGTTTTCACACTGGTTGGTACGATTCACGGGAATTGCGACACTTTCTTTGGCCGTGTGCGGCGCTGCCTCTGCGCAATATGGCGGAGGAGGTACGGCCGGATCGGGAGGGACCGGCGCGAGTGGCGGATACACGCCGCCATCAGGGGGATACAGCTCCGGTAAGGCAATTGGAATTGGTGTTGGCGCTGCAGCTGGAGCTGCTGTTGGTATTGCCATTCTCGTGCGGCATCATCATCACTCTGCAGAAAAAACGCAGCAGACCTATGTTACCGGCTGCACTCAATCCATACAGGACAGCATCAATCTGACCGATGAGAAGGACAATCAGACCTACTCGATCGTGACCAACAAATCCCTGAAAGTAGGCGAGCGAATCACCCTCAAGGGAATTCTGGTGGCTAGCGATGCTCCTGGAAATCCGACTTTTCAAATGCGAAGCGTGATCAAAGATTATGGAGCTTGCGGGACAGCTTCCGCATCCAACTCGAGCGCTGCGAACCCAACATCCCTAAACTGAAAACAAAAATGAGCAAGGCGGCCTTAGGTCGCCTTGCTCGAAGGCGAAATGATTCGAAAACTATCGAACACTCGCACTCCACATCGCGACAGCTTCGAATCCGCCGCCGTTGCGCGCAGTTTTTCCTAGCTCAGAACCGGCGCCGGGCCGCATCGGCTTCTTCCGCCAGACCGAAAAGGACCTGCACGATCCCGGTGTTTTTATTTGTTGCGGGGTCGAAAAACAGCCCATCATCGACGAAGCTCTGAACCGAGGCCACCGCTCCGCCTTGTTTTGTGGAAGTTGGTCGGATGATGGAAACAGGACCGAGCTTTTGATTCAAGAACAAGGTCGGCTCGGGCATGATCAGGTTCGTCTGGAACTGGTCGGCAATGTCAGGGCCAGTCGCGCCAGTATTGGGATCAACGGCGCTATTGAGGTCCGGAAATGAAAGATTGCCGTCGGTTATATTGGACGCGTTGCCTGCTTTGTCCTGCCAAGTCTGGAAGTGCATGATTTCCGACCCTCCAATACTTAGCAGAATTCGCAAAACTTCCAAATTGGTTACCTTTTGAGCCAGCGCGGGATACAAGCTGCTGCCACCTTGTTCAATGAACGCAAAATGGAATCCCGCCGTGTTCGCTATGGCCTGTAAGTGGTTCGAGATGTTGCCACTGTTATCGAGGACAAGATCGCCGTCATTGAGGGGAATGGCCGGATGTTGCCCCTTCGCAAGATCTGGAACTGCGTTTTCGAAGGTGCCTCCGAAATCGGGATTCTTTGTCGCGCTGCGGTACCGAGTAAACCAGGTCGTGTCTACGGTCAGTTGCTTCAAGTTGGTAAGCCGCCCTTTTTGAGGGACTCCGGTAACCTGGCTGGGCGGCAAAATGGCAAAGTCATTCAGATCGACAGTCCGCGCGCCCTTTGACTCGAGATAATTATTCAGGAATCTATGATGGGTGATCTCGTCGTCGGTGTTGTCGGAAATATACTGCGGCATATCTCCGTCGAGCACCGTCAGCCCCGTGATGTAGGCTGGAGCCAGCCCGGCATTGATTTTCTGACCGTTTAGTTCCAGATCGATTGGCGAGAGCCCTTGATTGGTGGCGCCACCAAGTTCGGCGTATTGAATCCACAGATCGGCTTCGACCTGCTCGAGGGCACTCAGGAACCTTAGAATCGCGATGTCGCCCTTTGTGATTGGTGCGTGGTCGTCTTCTTGTCCAGCGAAGGCCACCGCCGTACCGGGCAACATCGCCGTGCCGATCGTCGCCGCCCCTGCTGCCACCATCCCGCTCTTCAGAAATGACCGACGATTCTTCGAGCCACTGAAGACACTTCCCTTTTCTTTCATTGCAAATCTCCTTTTCACCAATCGAGTTCCGAAGCGGTATGAGTAACTTGCCAGCCAAGCGTAAGGAATAGGCCGACTCCCGATGGGAACCGCCTAACTCACCGCGAGACAAACAGCCCGGAATCAAGACCGGGCTCTCTGATCACGTTGACTGGAGTTCGTGCGGCTTTATTCCCTTTTCAGGGCGCAGTCACCTGTCATGTTTTTGTCTCTGAAAGTCCATCGATGCAGTGGCGCGTTGCGTCCGATAGATCGAACGCTATTCATTAAGCAGCACGCGACACTATCTCGAAATTGAGTACTCCGGTCAGTTTGAATTCAGAGGCTGATTGGCCGCCCATAAAGGACGTTATGGCGTGGTTTGTGGCATGCAGGTGATACCGGGGAACCCTATCCAGGAAATGCGGCGTTCATCACCGGATTCGCCTCTCTAAAATCTCCCAAGAAGTAGTGCGTCAGGTAGATACGAATGAGTTGTATGCTCGGATCGATCCAAAGGATGCCGCCGCTGGCCCCGTTTGCTCCATAGCTTCCGTCTGTGACGGCGTAGCTCATTTCCGGCTCTTTTCCCGTATGAATGGCTCATCCTAGACCTGCATGATATTTGAGGACGGACGTTTGTCACACAGGGCGCGTCATCTCGTCCACCAAGCTGGACGAAAGCAACTTCTGGCTCTTCCATGAGCCACGGTTCAACATCATCTGGCCGAGGTGACGTAAGTCCTCCGCCGTCGAAAACAGGCCGAACTCGGGCGCGGAGTATTTTTGACCCGGACGGGTGACATCCATCACATCTTTTACGAGGTGGCCGTTCTCCAGGTTGTACATCGTAGGGATGCGAGCCACTTTCGCGCGATTTGTAAAGAAAGAGCTGTCCTGCATTTCTAGTGGTCCAAGTAACCGCTGTTGTATGAATGTCTCGAAGGACTGACCGGACGCCACTTCGATAACTCGGCCCAAAACTGCAATCCCGGAACTGCTGTAGGCCCACCTGCTGCCGGGTGTGAAATCCAGCGGTTGTTGGGCAACGAGCGCCGCGTCTTCAGCCAACGTGAGGTCAAAAGTACGAGTGATGTTCTCCAACCGCGGTGGTCGCTCGTCTGCGATACCCGATGTGTGCATCATGAGCTGGCGAAGCGTGATTGGCACATTTGTAGGCTGAGCTTGTCCCTTGACCGTGAGGTGTGAAAATTCTGGCAGAAATTTAGCGAGTGCGTCATCCAGGGTCAGCTTTCCATCATCCACAAGAAGCAATGCTCCAAGAACCGTGATCGGCTTGCTTATAGAACGAATGTCGAAGATGGCATCTGTTTTCATTGGCTTTTTGGCAGCGAGGTCAGAATATCCGGCAGCTTCGAGTGCCAACACTTTCTCCCTCTGCACTGCCATCACCACCGCACCGACCGTGAGGCCATCACTCACACCAAGGTCTAACTGTGTTTGAACCCGTTGCTGCAACGGAGTTATGGGGTCGAAGTACGCTGCTGCTGTCTTCGTCAAAGCAAAACAGCTTGAGGAAAACATTCCTGCCAACAGAGTACGCCTCTGCAATGAGACCTCCCGAACCTCGTTCGTATGGCTGAAACCGTTAAGTTTAGCCGTACAACACGATCGTGTAGTAGCACTGAGAGACATTTGAATTTTCATAATCCAAAGGGCGAGATTGGAGAATGCTACGAAGATTCCTCATTCCGTCTCTGGATTCAAACTGATGACCCACCACCCGAAATTGCGTGATTCTTCTTAGGTAGGCAGACGCGCAGAGTTCCATTTACCAGCTTCACCTCTGCCAGGGCCGGATCTATTTCTTGAGAAAACTGATGGACCGATTGCACATCCGGGCCACACTTCGCTTCGCCGGCATGTTTCTTCCGACTTCGAAACACCACTAGACTGTGATTCGTGAGGCTCAGGATCGTTGTCACGTTCGAATCCTGCGGACAATCAACAACGAGCGAGAAATCGGTGACGTTTGAATCGTCTTCACGCCAGAGTTCCTTCTCAGCGGTGAGCCAATCGTCAAGTGCGAAGCCATGCCTGCGCTCCCGTTCTTCAAAAATCTGGTAAGCGCGTTTCGTAATAGTCGACAGAATGATCTCCTGATGACGCTCCTGGCTGCTCTCAACAGTAATCACCGGAATTCCTGAACACTTTCGGATACCTCCCAGCATCACGTGTCTCCTTTATGGCTTGAACTCCGACTCTTAAACCAATGAATGTGCCGTACGATCTCATTCACCTTCCGCATGGCACTGCGACAACCAATACCGCTACTCAGTCAGGAGCCGCTGGAGTCGGTCCAGATCTGATGGAGCAGCGGCGGACACAGTGCAGAACTCCAGCTTGCCTTTCCGCCAATCAATCCATTGATAGCCCTGCCGCGAACCTGTACGGGGTGAACCGTCCAATTCGCCCGTGTGCCAAATGAAGACATTGAAGAGCTGATCGCGGCTGCGATAAACGAGCGCGGCAACCATCCGACCTTGAACAATATCCACGCGCCCGCCCTGCAGCGCGAAGCCGTCGTCCGCGAAATTGCGAACCGGAAAAACAAATTTGACCTTGCCCTCGAACCAAGTGCTCACAGTTTGCGGATCGGAGGAATTCACGTTTGTTAACTGGGCCGGTAGTAGCGAGCGTAGATGCGCATCGACAATTCCGGCGGCGAATTCGGCTTGATAGTCCTCCTCCTTGCGCACGCCGGGAATGACGCGCCACAAGATCAATACGACAAGAAAGAGACCCGCTGCCGCGGCGAGCCCACGCCAAGACAAGAGTAGCGACCGGTTCGTCGTGGGCGTGATCGAGTGAAGATCCGCACGAATTTTCTGCCTGAGCAAGGCCGGCGCAGCTTCGTAGAGACGCGCGTATTTCAACGAACCACGGACAGAACTCAGCGCGGCCAACTCGTCCATACAGTCGGAGCAATCTGCGAGGTGGTGTTTGAATTCAGCGACGCGGATGGCGCTCAGTTCGCCGTCGAAGTAGCTGTGAACAACGAAATATTCAAGATCACAGCTCATGCGCGCCCTCTCCTGCGGCACCCTTTGCCAGTGCGGAGTGCAGTTGACTCCGGGCCCGCGACAGCGAGGACATCACAGTCCCTATAGGAATCGAGGTGATTGCAGCGATCTCTTTGTAGGAACACCCCTCCAACTCTCGAAGGACAATTACTTCACGGAAGCGGGGCGGAAGCGTTTCCAGGGCTCGCGTAAGTCGCTCGCGAGCATCGTCTGCAATTGCGATGGATTCGGGCGTAGCGGAAGATTGCATGTGCAGTTCTTCATCGAATTGGTCCGTCATTTTCATCCGGCGATTCTTCTCCAACCACGTATAACAAGTGTTGCGGACGATCTGCAGCAACCACGCACGTACGTCACCTCCATAGAAACTCTCGAAGAAGCGAAAAGCGCGAAGCATGGCGTCCTGCGTCACATCTTCTGCATCAGTGCGGCTGGACAAAATCCACGCCGCCAGGTTGAATGCCGCGTCAAGATGCGGAAGCACCATCTGCTCGAATCGTGTCCGGTCCTCGGCATTCAGCACATCTAAGCCTTTCTCGCGATCAGTGAATTCATAAGTAGGAACTGTTCGGAGCGCAGATTTATTCTTGGTTTTGAGCCTTTTCTAATGAATCAGCCACAAAGCGGCCAAGATTGCAGAGTCAAGGAATAAGGCGCCTATGGCGGCAGCCTATAGAACAAACCCCCTCTAAACGGCGGCGCGAGCCTATTGGGGCGCTAAACCTCGCGCCGCTACTTCCCGAGCTCTCTGCCGAAGTGGACACAGACTTACTCCTGCGATGGAAGTTCAGAAAAATGGAGTTCAGACGGAATATTTTCCTGGATCTACCTGTCTACCTAGTGCACGGCAAGCGCAAAGGTTCGAGGTAGCACGCGAGAAATCATCGAGAGGAAACTATGGCCAAAAGCAACAAAGACGAGATTTTGCACGATCACAACAACGATGGAGTTGATAGACGAGGGTTTCTGAAATGCATGGCATGGGCTGGGACAGGAGCGCTTTGCGTAATGGAAGGCGGAATCCTGAAGTCGTATAGCTTGAGCCGGCTGGGAGAAATTGGCGCTCGGGAAATGGCTGGTGAGCTCAGCTTCGTGCAGATCAGCGACAGCCATATGGGATTCAACAAACCCGCCAATCCCGATGTGGCAGGGACGCTCAAGTCGGCGGTCGAGAAGATCAATGGTCTCAGCAAGCCGCCGGAGTTCATGCTGCACACCGGCGACATAAGTCATCTCTCGAAACCCGAAGAATTCGACACTGTCGATCAGATTTTAAAAAGCGCGAGCGCAAAGGACGTGTTTTTTGTCCCCGGCGAACACGATGTGCTGAACGATGACGGCAAGTCGTACCTGGAACGCTATAGCAGGAACGCCAAGGGTGCAGGATGGTACAGCTTTGACAAGAAGGGTGTCCACTTCATCGGGCTCGTAAATGTCATGAATTTAAAGGCCGGTGGACTCGGCACGCTCGGCCACGAGCAGTTGGAGTGGATCGAAGACGACGTCCAGCATCTGAAACACAGCACGCCCATCGTGGTGTTCGCGCACATCCCGCTCTGGAGTGTGTATCCGGAATGGGGCTGGGGAACGGAAGACAGCGCACAAGCGCTCGCGTACTTGAAGAAGTTCGGTTCGGTGACCGTGCTGAACGGTCACATTCACCAGATCATGCAAAAAGTCGAGGGGAACGTAACCTTCCATACAGCAGCGTCGACCGCATTTCCGCAACCGCAACCGGGCAAAGCCGATTCCCCGGGACCAATGAAGGTGCCTGCCGAGCAGCTGAAGAATGTTTTGGGAATTACAGACGTGAATTACGTGCAGGGTCGCAACGCTCTGGCCGTAGTCGACTCAACGCTTGCGTAAACCGGAGAAAATCCGGAGCAAGAGAATCCATTCTCACTAAATCTAGAAAACAAAGGAAAAGAACAATGATCAGGAAAAGTGTGTGCATTGTAGGTTTATTCGCAATCGTGATGATTGCGACGCTGCTGCTCTCAGCGGCTTCGCCGGGCAGTTCTGCGAAATCTCCGCAACCTGCAAGCGCGGAAGTAAAGGTTGATAATTTCAGTTTTGGGCCGACGACCCTGACGGTTGCTGTCGGAACGACGGTCACCTGGACAAATCGTGATGATATTCCCCACACGGTTGTCAGCACGGACAAAGTATTCAAGTCCAAGGTGCTCGATACCGACGAAAAGTTCTCCTTTACCTTCAGCAAAGCCGGAACGTATCCCTACTTCTGCTCAATCCACCCCAAAATGGCCGGCTCGGTCGTTGTGCAGTGAGCGGCCAATGAGCGTAAATCCCTTCGATCTCAAAACCATCGTTTTCGCGAAGCACGCTCAGCATGTGGTGTTGATTCATTTTCCGATCGCACTATTTCTTGCCGGCGTAGTGTTCGATTTCCTCGCACACCAAAGCAAGCGGCGCGGCCTGGCCGAAGCCGCTTACTTCAACTTCCTAGTCGCGGCGATTTCGACCGTGCCCGTTCTCGCGACGGGCGTCCTCGCCTGGCAGTTTGCTCTCGAGGGACAAAAATTGAAAGGCACCCTACTTGAGCACCTGATCCTCGCGTGCGTGTCGACGGTAATGATCTGGCTGGTGTGGTGGGTGCATTTCCGCGGACGGAAACGGCCAGAACCTTTGCCGAATTACCGCTTAGCGATCGAATTTCTAGCCTTCGGGATGGTAACGCTGACAGCGCACTTGGGAGGTTTCCTAAGCGGCGTAAATGGTCCTGGTTAGCACTGCAATCAGACTTGGCTTTCGCCCGAAACGGACGGAGTTCAGAAACAGAGGAAAAGGTATGAAGCTACTCTATGGAGCGCTCGTTCTCGTATGCACACCATTGGTAATCGCAGGAAATGATGCCGCTTATCCAACCGAAAAGCTAGCCGCGTTTGTGGTCGATAAAGTGGATGTGACGACGCTTCCGTCTGCGATTCGCCCGAAGTCGGTCAAAGGGAAAAAGACGTTCGGCGATTACGGATATGTGGCGCGCGAGCTCGAGGAAAAGAAAGCACTTCTCGATCCGCCGCAGGGAGCCTCGCAGATTTCGATCGAAGTATTGGAAGCGAAGAAATCTGGCATTTACGTTTGCATGAACAGCCAGTCACAAAATGAAAGCGGCGGCAGGTTCCAACGGGTGTTCTTGTTGAAGCTGAAGAATGCAAACGCGCTCCTCAAGGGTAGAGAAAGCTGGAAGGAATTCGACAGCTGCCCAGCGATTGGCGGCGGAGACCAGGATTCTACGAACGCGGGCTACTAAGAACCCGGACGGCTTACCAAAAGTGTATGTCTGGCGAGGGCTGATCCCGATGCATGGGATTTTATTGGTTTCATTTTTTTTACTGGAGGAATACATTGCATCGGCTATTGCGAATTGCGTTGTTGTTTTTGCTGGGTGGAATTACCGTCACCGCCGGCTTCGCCCGAGTGGTGAACACTTCTCAGGCGGACCAGGGAGTACAGATCATTGAGATGTCTGCAAAGAAGTACGAATACACTCCATCACCTATCCGCTTAAAACGCGGCACCAAAGTTCAGCTAAGGATCACGGCTCTCGACAGGACGCACGGTTTCAAGATCAATCTCAGCCCTGATGGCTCAGACAAGAAAAACGATGCGGGCCTCGTTTTCAGTTCGAAAAACGATGACTGCTTTAAGCTCGAAAAGGGAATTCCGACTGTCGTGGAGTTTGTGGCGCGCACACCGGGAACCTACTCGTTTCACTGCTGCAATCGTTGCGGAATCGGCCACGGCGGAATGAAGGGCCAGATCATCGTGGAACCGTAGTGCCGGATGTAGCCATCGTAACTTTGTTTTGTTCCTTTTGAATCAAGACCTAGGCAAATGGAATTTCTGCGGACTGCCATCTGCCAAATTCAGAGAAGTGACGGGGCCGTGCCGTTCACTAGGAAAGAGACCGCCGCAGCCGAACGGAAGGTCGCGGCGCGGAGCGCTACGCTCCGAATAAAGGCTAGTCGAAACAGCGAAGGCCCTTCGCCAATGAATATCAAACGGCAAGGACTAAAGTCCCGTAGAAAGGACACATGGTCATCATGAAGGCAGTCGTGAGTGTCTCCTTAGGTCTCGTATTTGTCGGCCTTGCTACCTTGAACGTCATCACCATCTTCGAAAGCTCTCGCTTAGGGCGGGCTCCGCGGTCACGTGCTCGAGCAATAGCGCTTCATCGCGCTGCCGGCTATCTCTTCATCGGCCTGTTCGCGCTGATGGTGTGGTTCATGAGCAAGCGTCTAATTGGCTCGCCCGAAGAAATCTCAGGAGATGCCGCTCTACACATCGACCTTGCCGTTTTGCTTGTTCCACTTCTCTTCCTAAAAGTAATCATCGCGCGCAAATACAAAAGCTATCATTCGATTTTGATGCCGCTTGGATTGTCGATTTTTGTTATCTCTGTCGTGCTCGTACTGATCCGCGTGCTCCCGTACGCGTTGGGAAAAATCAATCCTTCAAGTTCGATTGCGAAATATTCGCTGGCACTTATTGTCTTGTTCTGCGTGTCTATGGCCCGTTTAGCACTTCGCCCGCTACGTTCTTCGTCCACCAAAACTCCATCACTTTCATCGTCCTTCCAGTCGGTATCGAAACCGCGATCCAACACCTTCGCCCTTGAGCTTGTCCGCAGTGAAGTGCAGACACCCGATGCCAAGACGCTTTGTTTTCGCGTTCAGGACGATAAGAAGCTGATCGCCAAGCCGGGGCAATTTCTCACGTTCCATCTCGATATCGACGGTAAGCAGGTTGCTCGTTCCTATTCCATCTGTTCTTCTCCATTGAAAACTGACTACATCGAAATCACGCCGAAATGCAGGGAGAACGGATATGTTTCCGTTTTCTTGAACGAGAGAGCAACGCCTGGCCTCATCATTAAGGCAAGCGGGCCTGCAGGGCAATTCTATTTCGACGAAAAGCTTCACACTGAACTCGTCCTCATCGCTGCCGGCAGCGGCATCACCCCGATGATAGCCATTCTCCGCTATATCGAAGAGCTTTCCCTAACTGTACCAGTTACTCTGATTTACTGTGTTCGAACGCGGGGAGACATAATTTTTCGGAAGGAATTAATCCGTTTGAGCTGTTCGCTCGCCAGATTCCGTATCGCTGTCACACTGACCGCTCCAGATCCTGGATGGAAGGGCCAAAAAGGACGGGTGAACAAGGAGTTCCTCCTCGAGCGAGTATCTGATTTCCGTGCGCCCACTTTCTTCCTATGCGGACCTGGGCCCTTCATGCAGCACGTTTCCGAATTGCTCAAGGAACAAGGAGTTTCAGCCGATCGCGTCAAGCAAGAAAGTTTTGGTGGAAAGCCTTCCGTTGCGATTCCAGATTCATCCGGAGACTCGTCAGTTGCCTTTGTTGAGTTTTCCCGCTCGGGGTTCGAGTTTGAACTAATTCCTGACATGACTCTCTTGGAATTTGCGGAGACAGTAGGCGTTTCGATTCCCTATAGTTGCCGTCAAGGTCAATGCGGCACGTGCGCCACTCGTCTCTTAGAAGGCAGTGTGAGCATGGAAACCGAAGACGGGTTGAGCGCTGAACAGAAACGGGCAGGATTCATTCTTCCTTGCGTTAGCAAGGTTCACGGCTCCATAAGTATCGACGCCTGACGAGCTTTTAGAAAGCTGTCCAATCAGGGGAGCAACCAGAAGATTCTAGTGAATAGCCGAAAGTCTCCAGATTCTATTCCTGCCTGCAGAAGTTTCGCGCTATCGGGGAATTATCTGAGAGCATGCGTGGTCTTACACTCTGAAGACAGTAACCCTTGCTAATACGCGCGCCTACGTTGCAGGTCAACACGACGGGCGCTAAGGAAATGTTATGCCGGTCCCTGCAAACGTCAGATTCAGAAAGTTAGTAGTTGCTTCGCTAGCAAAGCCCACGGTAGAGAAACGACACAGCCTGAACCGGGATGCACGCCCCAGCACGCAACGCATCTTGAAGGAGGCTGCGCCGCCAGTCTCGCCTACCGCGAGCGATAACCTGAACGAAGCCGAGGCCATCGAACGAGCTCAGGCCGGGGATCCGTTAGCGTTTGAATATCTTTACAAGTTGCACGGCCCACGCGTTTACGCGCTATGCCTGCGCATGGTAAGAGTCGCGACCGAGGCAGAAGATCTGACTCAAGAAGCGTTCTTGCTCTTGCTCCGCAAAATTCACACGTTTCGCGGAGAATCGGCCTTCTCCACCTGGCTGCACAGGCTGGTGGTTAACGTTGTCTTGATGCGTCTGCGCAAAAAGTCGCTACCGACCGTCTCGATCGAGGCAACTCAAAATCCAGACGACGAAAACACACTGTCAAGCGGCATCGAGCTTGGGGCGCCCGACCTATCGTTGGAAGGATTGATGGATCGAATAAATCTGGAACGCTGCATCAAGCGGTTGCCCGCGGGCTTCCGTAACATCTTTGTCTTGCATGATATTCAAGGATACAGACATCGCGAAATTGCGAACCTGTTGGGCCGTTCAGTAGGTGATTCGAAGTCCCAGTTGCACAAGGCCCGCAAGCGGCTGCGTGAATCGCTCCGCGAGCTTCAGCGCGACGGCGAGCGCGATGAGCGCTTAGCGGCTATTAATTGTGTTCTCGATCCTCCACGCCTTCACTCCCGTTAGCGCAAAATCAGTCCGAGAATCAATCCTTAGATGCGGAGCGCGTACGGGCTGCAAACAAAACCGACGGTACTCGCGGAGATGATCTTGACCTTCTTTACCGGCATCGGCATGGAACAGCACCTGAAAGTCAGCAAAGCGTCCAAGAACCGAAAAGTGGACGACTTCGTGGAGGTCGTCCGCAAACTGTGAATCAGCAGCTCCAAGGAGGGCAATCGGCACGAGTCGGTCCGATTCGGCGGAGAACCGAACTCTCTAGGAGCCAACCAGCGAAAAAGGAGCATTCGGTTCGTTCATTGGGCTAAGAAACCAATCATCAGCAGGCAGAATAAATAGATTTGCTGGCCCTGCTGATTGGTACCCAGAGACGCGCGAGTGTTTATTGATTTCTGGGCCGATGAGCTTCCACAGGTCTGTCTAGTCGGCTACACGGAAGGTGGCCAGACCAGTCAATACAAGCGCGTTTGGACGTAGCCGCCCGGCGGCGGACGCTTCGCGTGAGGTAGAGGAGCGTTGGTTGCTCTATGGTTTGTGAGGTAAGTGTGGGTCACAGGAGGTTTCCCTATGACCCATTTGCGAAA